>WNFQ01010154.1_pt1 | contig 13788 bp, 12 predicted proteins | sample 5400171 | NCBI WGS metagenome assembly WNFQ01 (sample SAMN13153356, study PRJNA577476) | soil metagenome | isolation source: 20 cm soil under Madrone tree | place: USA:California | collected 2016-06-14
CGGCGTTCACGTTTTCGACGTGCACGGCCGCCTTACCATCGGTGATTCCAGCGAACAACTTACAATGGCTTTGCAGTCCGTTTTGCAGGCGGGCGCGCGCAAAGTGGTTGTCATGCTCGATGGCGTTCCGCAAATTGACAGCTCTGGCATTTCGTCCCTCGTGCGCATTTCCATCGCGCTTGGCCGCGAAGGCGGCAAGCTTCATTTAGTTTGTAAACCCGGCCGCGTGCGCGACGCCCTCACCGTCACTCGCCTCGTGCAAGCCATACCCACGTTCGAGACCGAAGCCAAGGCCCTCGCCGCTTTCGCTTAGAGCAAATTTTCTGCAAGCCACTGCTGCACTTTTCGTTCTAACCGTGGTGTCATCCCGTCTTGGAGGCGCACATGCTCCCAACCGCCATGAGGATTTCGTGTGTCGCCGCCGCTGAAGTTTTTCTCTTTAGCCTTTTCGCCGGCGCCGCACTCGCGCAAAAGCCCGCCGCTCTTGATTTTTCAACTAACCAGCAGAGTGAATTGCGCGGCCTCTCTTCCCTCGTCCTGCAGCACGCGGACAAAGCCGGTTGCAAGAAGAATGCGTGCGCAATTCTAGTCGTCAATTTCGCCGGACCCACGGGGGCAACTTCAGCTCTCGGAATGCAACTCGCCGACGCTCTTTCCTTGCAACTCTCAGCTCAAGCGAGCGGAATTCAAATTGCCGACCGCGCCAAGCTTCAGCAATATCTTGAAAAAGAGCGCATCGCCTCCAAGCTCCTTGAGGATGACAATGCCGCCCGCTGGCTTGCGATGGAGAACGGCGCTACCGCCGTCCTCATTGGCTACCTGAGAGGAGGCCCGAATCAAAAGCAGCTTCGCGTCCAGTTACTCGATACGCGCGATTTCGGCAGAAGAGACGGAAAAATAAAGAGCTCAACCGACGACGCGGTCTTTGACGGCCTGGGTTATTTTGGCGATTTGGATCCTGCGGAGCCCTTTGACTCCGCTTATGCGCCTGCGTTTAAAGACGATCCTCCTGACCTGACACACCTGCGCGAGTCGAAAAGTTCGTTCGGCAATGAATCCAAGATTGCATTTCCGCGCTGCACCTACAAACCCGATCCTTCCTACACCGACGCAGCCCGGCGAGCGAAGGCTCAGGGCATCTTGGTTATGCAAACAGTCATTTCGCTGGATGGGCGCATAACCGAGGCGCAAGTTCTGAAGGGTTTGCCTTACGGCTTGAACGAACAGGCCCTGGAGGTTGTCCGGACATGGCGGTGCGAGCCTGCGACGGTCGATGCCCGGCCCGTTTCAACAAAGGTTCCGATCGAGGTAACTTTCAGACTTTATTGAAGAAAGGCTAACCGCCCTTTTTCAATTCGGCGAGGACGAGCTTGGCGACTTCTTTCAGCGTTTCAAACACGCCCACTCCCTGAATCGCCACGCCTTCGAGCACCGGCTCGCCCTTTTTCTGCAATTGCTTCGTCAGCGCATCCACACTCATCGCATTCGGCAAATCGCGCTTATTCAATTGCAGCACGTAGGGAATCGTGTCGAAATTCAGGTTGTGCTCTTTCAAGTGCTCCTGCAGGTTTTCCAGCGTTTCAAAATTCGCGTCAAGCCGCTCTTCCTGCGAATCCGCGACGAACACCACGCCGTCCGCGCCCTTCAAAATCAGCTTGCGGCTTGCTTCATAGAAAACCTGTCCAGGGACCGTATATAAATGAAAGCGCGTCTTGAATCCGCGCACCGTGCCCAAATCCAGGGGCAAAAAGTCGAAAAACAGCGTACGGTCCGTCTCCGTCGCCAACGAAACCATCTTTCCCTTCTGATTCTGGCCCGTGTGATCGTAGACCCATTGCAGATTCGCGGTCTTTCCGCCCAGACCGGGACCGTAGTACACCAGCTTGCAATTGATTTCGCGCGCAGGAAAATTGATGAAAGGCACTAGTCTTCAACCCTATATAAAGACACAAACTTATAGCACAGCCAATCGAACTCGGCCAAACTCGGCCAGGCCCCCAAACTCCCCGGATTCACACTTCCAGATTTCGCACTTTTTTCCAATAGCTTGGACGCGGTTCCTGCTCCCCCCTAGTGTCCGTGACTTTCCTCCTGTCTCCCACTCAAATTTTCGTACCTGCCTCCGTTCGGTAACGCCCAGACTATTTACAGTCCAAGCACCCGCGCTTCCCTTGCGTTTCGATATTTCATAGAGTAGCTGTTACAAAATCAGGAATGACTCTCAAGAGCCATGAACAGCTTTGATCGGCATCTTTATCTTGCTCTAGCAATCCCGCTTTTGCCGGCTGTCGTCTTCGCTCAGTCCACGACTGCTCCCGCGCCAGCCCCTTCACAGACGCCCCATGCTTCGGTTTCGTATGTGCCGGCAACTTCCGCTCCGGCTCCGCTTCCTGCTCCGGTCCTTGAGGCTCAGCAGCTCCTGCGTACCGGAAAGTTTTCCGAAGCGGAGGCCGCCTACAACGCCATTCTCAAGTCGGATCCCAATTCGGCGCTTGCTTACACCGGGCTCTCCCGCGTTTATCTCAAACAACATCGCGCTTCTGAAGCGGATACTGCCGCCGCAAAGGCGCTTGAACTTGCGCCCAATTCCGATTTCGCCAAAGTTGCCGTCGCGGAAGTGCGGTTCCGCGAGGGCCGCCTGGGGGAATCGCTGGGACTTCTTACGCCGCTGGTGAAGGCAAACACCACGGAAGCGCGCGCCTACTGGGGCCTCGGCAGAATTTATTGGGCTTCCTCTGTTTACCAGCACGCAAAACTTCAGTTTGACTTGGCCAATCAACGTGACCCGGACGACCCCGACATTCACAAGCGCTGGCTCTTTACGCTGACGCGTAAGGAACGCATCGCCGCTCTAAAGGGCTATCTCAAGGAAGGGGCTGACGAAGATTCGGACGAGCGCGAGCATCTCGAGACCAGCCTCGTCGCCATGGCGGAAGCGGAGGAAAAGAATCGCAAGGGTTGTCGCCTGGTCGGTGGGGTCCGTGAATCGCATCAAGAGATGGAACGTCTGTTGTACGGCGCGCAGCGCATCCGCGGTTACGGCCTGAAAGTAGAAATCAATGGCGCAAAAGGCAAACTCTTACTAGATAGCGGCGCGTCGGGCATTCTCATCAATCGTAAAATGGCACAAAAGGCTGGTGTGGAAGCCGTGGCAAAAACGGGTTTCCACGGTATCGGTGACAAGGGCAGCGTCGCAGGGTATATCGGCACTGCCAATTCCATCAAAATCGGCAATCTCGAATTTCAGGGATGCCTCGTCGAGGTTGCGGATCGAAACTCAGTGGCGGAGGAAGACGGATTTATTGGTTCCGATGTCTTCAGTTCTTTTCTGGTGGATATTGACTTCCCGAACTACAAACTTCATCTCACTCCTTTGCCTCCCATGCCGCCTCCTTCCGACGCGGAAAAGGCGCTCGTCGCCCAATATCCCGGCATCGCCCGTTTCCGTGACCGGGTCATTCCCCAAGAGTTCAAGGATTTCACCCCAGTCTATCGCTTCAATCACATGTTGCTGATTCCCACGCGCATCAACGAACTCCCTTCCAAGCTTTTTCTGATCGATACGGGCGCCTTCAGCGACACGATCTCTCCCGCGGCCGCCCGCGAAGCCACGAAAGTTCGTTCCGAGTCCAATCTTAAGGTGAAGGGTTTGAGCGGAGCGGTCAATAACGTCTTCACCGCCGACGAAATTACGCTTACGTTTTCTCATTTCCGTCAACCGGCCAAAGATATGGTCGCCTTCGACACCTCCTCCGTCAGCAATCATGCCGGCGTGGAAATTTCAGGTTTTCTTGGTTTTGCCATGCTCTATCAGATGGACCTGAAGATTGACTATCGCGACGGGCTCGTCAACTTCAGTTACGACCCCAACCGCTTTCATTAATTGTTGCCAACCCTGCATCCGCCAGCAGTGTTGTGGCTTGGAGAGAACAAGCCCGACTCTTGCCCAATGAATGCGGCCTTCGCCTCTCGCGTCAGAAAAATGGAAGAAATAAATCAGCCCCGCCAAAGGACTCCAGCAGTCCCACTAAGCCTTAATAAGAGGCCTTGGGGGCCGCTCAAGCTCACTTCGACGATACAACTCTCGAGCGGCCCCGAGGAGAAGGAATAAAAATGTTTAACAGAGTCACGGCGCTCCTTTACGGCGTCGTTTGCTATCTGGTATTTTTCGCGACGTTTCTTTACGCGATCGGTTTTATAGGGAATTTCGGCGTTCCGAAATCCATTGATTCCGGCCGCCAGTCTTCGTTCCTGTACGCGCTGGCGATAAATTCCGCTTTGCTGGGCTTGTTTGCCATTCAGCACAGCGTAATGGCCCGGCAATGGTTTAAGACCGCATGGACCCGCATCGTTCCGGCCGTCGTCGAGCGCAGCACGTATGTTCTTCTTAGCAGCGTCGCACTGATTCTGCTTTTCTGGAAATGGCAGCCAATGGGAGGCGTAATTTGGAGCATTGAGAACGACTACGGCCGCCTGGCGCTTGAGGCCTCGTACGCCTTCGGCTGGATAACCGTGTTCGTTTCCACCTGCCTCATCAATCATTTCGATCTGTTCGGATTGCGGCAGGTTTGGCTGAATCTGCTGGGCCGTCCTTATCAAGCGCTTGGATTCCGAACCCCAGGGCCGTACCGTTTCGTGCGCCACCCTTTGTACGTAGGCTGGCTGCTCGTTTTCTGGTCGGCTCCAGTGATGACAGCGGCGCATCTTGTCTTCGCCCTGGCCACGACGGGATACATTCTGGTAGCGATTCAATTCGAAGAACGCGATCTGGTTCGCTTCCATCGCGAGTACGCAGAGTACCGCCGCCGCGTGCCCATGATCATCCCTGCAGGTTCATCGAAGTGGGGAGAGAACTCGGAGCAACGCCGCACCGCTGCACAACAGTTGTAATAACTCTTTCTGGTTCGCATGGATTGCAAGGACTTTGGTTTGTTGACACGGCAGAAGCGGACTCTGCCGGTTAACAATCAGCTTGCGGAGCGCCGCCGCACTGCGCTCCGCAATCCTGGTTTTCTTGGCTGCTCGTCAGGACTCTTACTTTGGGAATTGGCACGTAAATTTATTTTTATAAGGATGCTTACGTAGTTTCATGTCGACAGAATGTTTAATACCGTTAGTGCTTGGAGAAACCGCCGACGAAGAAGTGGAGATCGCTTGTGCTCCTGGTCTTCTTGAATATCTCATGTCTCCCGCGCCCGGCGATGTTCAATCGCTGGGAGAGGTTGTGAAGAATTACCAACCCACGCGCAAATCAAACCGCCGCGAACTTGATTCGGATGCCGCTCGCAACAGTTGGCTTGCTCAAATTCTTTTCGATTAGCCTTCGTCCTCGCGCGAAATCTAATCCAATTTCTTGCGCGCGAAATAGAAAAGCGACGCGGCCAGCATCGCGAACATGAAGATACCGAAAAGATTGTTCGTCGCGAGAGAACCCATGATTTTCGGGCCGAAGGAAAATAGATCCGCGCGCCACGGCAGGCGCAGAAGATTTGTCACCCAGGCTGGAACGCGAGTTGAAATTTCCGGGTCTTGGAAAAGATTGATAACGATTCCCAGTAGCCCGAACACGCCGCCCGCGGCGATGAGCCCGCTGGAATAGAGCGCTCCCGGACTGGCTTCGCTCTCATCCTTCTTTTTCGTCGTGGCCTCGACGAGCATTCGCACGAGCCCTCCGGCAAACATCGCGGCAGTGGTACCCAGTGGGAGATACGAACCCGTTGCAAACGCAAGCGAACGAATTCCTAGAATCTCGATGGCGATTACAAGCGAGACGCCCATTAACACCAGCCGCCACGGCAGCCGCTGATTTAAGATGCCGCTGATTACGGTTGCCATCAGGCGCGCTTGCGGCGCTGGAGCTTTGTCGCTGCCGATGCCTTGCGCCCATTGATACTCGATTTGGTGTGACCCACGGTCGAAAAGGTATTCGCCGTCGGGAACTTCATGCGAGCCAAGAGAATTGAGCAATACATACGACTTTCCCTGGTATGTGAACGACTCCTGCTCGACCTTTACGCCGACAGGCAGCGACTGAACGTTCACCGGGATTTGCGTGGGAATATATTTTTGCAAGCCTTGATTCATCAGGTTGAGCGTCGTTCCAATCGCGAGAGTGGAAATGGTCACGCCAACCAGCAGACCCATTTGCTGCCAGTAGGGAGTCGAACCCACCAGATAGCCGGTCTTCAAATCCTGTGATGTGGCGCCCGCAATTGCAGCGCAACGGTCACGAACAAAAATCCGAATACGACCACGAAAACGCCTGCGAACATATTTTGATACCAACGCGTCTCCGCCCCCGGAATTGGGTGAAACGTCAAAAGCACCCAAATCATCGCAACGATCACAATCGAGCCGAGCACTACCGTCCGCATCGGAACTTCTCGATCAATGCGAGCTGTGGAAGCCGCTTGTCCCGCCCCCTCTGCGCGAACATCTTTGAGGCCTGCGCGCAACGCGGAGACGATCGTGGGCATGGTGCGGAGAAGAGTGATCAGGCCCGAAGCGGCCACCGCACCTGCGCCCATGGGACGAATGTACGTGCCCCAGAGTTGATCTGGACTCATCTGCGGAATGGGAATTGTTGAAGGATAGATCGGCACATTATTGGCGAGCTGCCCGTAAAACTTGATCGCCGGCATGATTACCAGCCACGAAATGATTCCGCCCGCGAACAGAATTCCCGAAACGCGCGGCCCGATGATGTAACCCACGCCGAGATACTCAGAAGTGATTGCGGCACGGAACGAAGCACCGGGAAACCAGTTTGGACGCGCTTCGGGCTGCGACGTCCACGCCTGCACCGTATTCATCAGAAACGTATAGACTCCGCCGAGCCCGAGTCCCCAGAACACGCGCCCCGCAAACGAGCCGCCCCGTTCACCGGCAACGAGCACGTCGGCACAAGCTGTTCCTTCGGGAAACGAAAGATTTCCGTGTTCTTTAACAATCAGTTGCCGCCGCAGCGGAACCATGAACAGAACACCCAGCCAAGAAAGATCAGGGCGGGGATCGTGAACATCACTCCCGCGGCCAACGATTCGCCCGCCGAACCCGTGGTTTGCACCACGTTATTTTCGAGAATCGTCGATCGCCCGAACGCGCGCAGTATGCTGATGGACAGCACGGAAATCGGAATCGAAGCGGAAACCGTCAACCCGGCTCGCAGACCCACATACACGGTCACTGCCCCGAACAGCAGTCCGAACAGCGCGCCGAGAATCACCGCGCGCAATGTGAACTCCTTGAGCGTTTCCTCCGTCGCAATGTAAGTGCGAAATTCTCCTGGTGGCGCGGTGGAACTCCACGGGCGGTTGTTCACATCGTCCTCCCTCGCGGTGCGGCGAGACTGGGTTGGAAAGGTGCGCGGGGATTATGCCGCAGGCGGCGCCCGTGGGGAAGTGGTTCCTGCAGCGTGGCGGATGGAAAACGGGTCTTTTCCTTCCACTCAAGCTAAGTGCCCAGCAAGACAACACGATTTCCACGCGTTCTCTTGACAGGTGAGTGACCCTCCCTGTAGTTTTCTCCAAACTGGGAAATGTGTTCTGCAGCTGTGCTACAGGTCCTGAGCGGTTCCACGACTCTAGACAAGACTCCGGGCCCACACACGCATAAGAAAAAGCTGCAGAAAAACAGATTCGCTGCCAAGGAGAGACCGCATGTTGATGCGACGCTTTCGAGTGGTGTCGTTGATCTTGATGGGATTGGCTGCGGCCTTTTCGATCGGTTCGCGGCCTGCCTGCGCTGACGAGTGGCAGCCCATCACTCCCGAAGAACTGAAGATGACCAGCGTTCCGGAAGCCCCTGGCGCTCCGGCCATCATTCTGTACCGGCAGGTGGACCGCGACGACGGACAAAACGCGCACGAATACGATTACGTCCGAATCAAGATTTTGACGGAAGAGGGGCGCAAATACGCCGATGTCCAGATCCCTTTTCTTAAGCAGTGGGAGAATATTCACAGCATAAAGGCGCGAACCATAAGGCCCGACGGAACCGTCACGAATTTTGACGGTAAGGTCTATGAGCAAACCATCGTCAAGGCGAAAGGAGTTAAGTTTCTCGCGAAGACAATCACTCTGCCGGATGTTCAAGTGGGAAGCATCATCGAATACCACTACACAAACGACTTCGAATACGTATTCGATTCAAGATGGGTTTTGAGCGATGAGCTGTTCACGAAGCATGCAAAATTCTCTCTAAAGCCCAATCCAAACTACTCCCTGCGCTGGACGCAAAGTTTGCCCAATGGAACGAGTCCCGCAAAAAATGAAGGAAGCACGATACGCCTTGAAACGCAAAATGTGCCGGCATTCCACGTAGAAGATTACATGCCGCCGGAAAATGAGCTGAAGTACCGCGTGGATTTCATTTACACCGAAGATGTTGTGCCGGAGAAGGATCCCGTCAAGTTTTGGAAACAGGAGGGGAAGAAGCAGTGCGACGCCGCTGAAAACTTTGTGAACAAGAAGAAGGCGATGGAGCAGGCTGTTTCGCAAATCGTGTCCCCGGGCGATGCCCCGGAAGCGAAACTGCAAAAGATTTATGCGCGCGTTCAACAGGTGCGCAATCTCTCCTTTGAGAAAGAAAAATCGGAGCAGGAGCTGAAGCGCGAAAAGCAAAAAGATGTGAACAACGTTGAGGACTTATGGAAACGTGGATATGGCGACGGGCGCCAAGTCACCTGGCTCTTCCTTGCTCTGGCGCGCGCCGCAGGATTCGAAGCCTACCCGGTTCTTATTTCCCGACGCAGCGACTACTTCTTCAATCAAGGGATCATGAATCCTCACCAATTGAACGACAACGTCGTGCTTGTAAAGGTAAACGGTCAAGACCGCTACTTCGATCCTGGCACTGTTTTCACGCCCTACGGCTACTTGCCCTGGTACGAGACCGGCGTCACTGGATTGAAGCTGACCAAGGACGGTGGAGCTTGGGTGCAAACACCCCTGCCGCCCAGCAGCGACTCCCGCGTCGAACGCAAAGCTGAACTCAAGTTGGCCACTGATGGAACACTGGAAGGAAAACTCACAGTGACCTATTCCGGGCTAGACGCTCTTTGGATGAGGATCGACGAACGCAATGAAGACGAGCCCACTCGCAAGAAACTCCTTGAGGATCTCGTCAAGGAATCCGTCCCGGTTGGAGTTGAGCTGGAACTCACAAACAAACCGGACTGGTCCAGTTCTACGCCAAATCTCATCGCCGAATTCTCACTGAAGGTGCCCGGCTGGCTCACCGGAGCCGGCAAACGAGCCATGATGCAGGTCGGCTTGTTTTCGGCTTCGGAAAAACAGGTTTTCTCCCACGCAAATCGGATTTATCCCGTTTACTTCGCGTATCCTTATCAAAAGACGGACGAAATCAACATCCAATTGCCCCTCGACTGGAAGGTCGTAACACTTCCGGCTTCACAAAATCAGGATGGGAAAGCCGTAGCCTATTCCTTCAAAGCGGAGGATAAGAACGGTTCATTGCACTTGTCGCGTACGCTCCGCAGCGATCTCACCATGGTCGCGAAAGACAATTACCCCATCTTGCAGTCTTTTTTTCAGATCGTAAGAACCGGCGATGAAGAGCAAGTCATGCTGCAACCAGGATCGGGCAATGCCTCGAATCAGCTTCGTTGAAAAGATTTCTGCTGCGTCAGGGCTGGTTCTCCTTGCGTTTTGTTCTGCGCCAACCTGCAAGGCGAACAGCGATGCCCCGTATTGGATGCATTCGGTGGCAAACGCTTCGCTGCCCGCCCCCCCCGACGAAAAGACCGCCGCCGTCTTGCTCTATTCGGATGTCGTACTGAGCGTTCAGAGCAACGGCAAGCTGAAGCGCGTCGAGCGAAGGGCTTATAAAATCCTCCGGCCGGAGGGGCGAAATTTCGGGAGAGTACAAGCCGATATCAGTTCCGAGACGCGCGTAGTCAGCATGCACGGCTGGTGCATTCCTGCCCAGGGCAAAGACTACGAAGTCAAGGACAAGGATAGCTTGGAAACCTCACTGACCGGATTAGAGAACGGCGAACTTGTGAGCGACGTGAAGTCCAGAATCCTGCAAATCCCCGCTTCTGACCCGGGAAACGTCATCGGCTACGAAATCGAAATCGAGAGGCAGCCTTACGTTTTACAAGATTTTTGGGCCCTCCAATCCACCGTTCCGGTCAGAGAGGCTCACTACACTTTGGAACTCGCGCCCGGTTGGGACTACCGTGCCGTTTGGCTAAACCACCCCAGCATCGCTCCCACTCCAAGCGGCGACAAGCAGTTTCAATGGGTTGTTTCTGACGTAAAGGCGATTCGCCCGGAAGATCAGATGCCGCCTTTCGAGAGCGTCGCCTCCCTGATGATTGTTTCGTTGTTCCCCGACAACGGCAGAAACTCTGGCTTCAAGGACTGGAACTCCATGGCCAAATGGGAGGAAAACCTCTCCAGCGGCCGTCGCGACGCTTCTCCCGAGATCAAGCAGAAGGTCGCCCAACTCACTAGCGGACCGGCGACTCCTCTTGCAAAAATGAACGCGCTCGCGGCGTTCATGCAAAAAGAAATCCGTTATGTCGCTATTCAGCTCGGAATTGGAGGCTGGCAGCCCCATCCCGCGCCGGACGTCTTTACGCACCGGTACGGCGACTGCAAAGACAAAGCCACCTTGCTGAGCTCAATGCTGCGTGAAATTGGCGTTGAGTCCTACTACCTGGATATCAACACGGTGCGCGGTACGATCACCCCGGACACACCGGCCACTAGATGGTTTGATCATGTCATCCTGGCAATTAAACTTCCCGACGGCGCAAGTAGCCCGTCGCTCAAACTCATCATGGAGCATCCAAAGCTCGGGAAATTGCTCATCTTCGATCCGACGGACGAATACACTCCTTTTGGGGAGTTGCGTGGAGAGCTACAAGGGAGCTATGCGCTGTTGGTGTCGTCGGAAGGTGGAGAACTCGTTAAAGTTCCTCAACTCCCCGCCGAGAGCAGCGGTGTTCGTCGTGTCGCGAAGCTTTCTCTAACGCAGACGGGAACACTATCCGGTCAAGTCCAGGACGCACGCTTGGGAGATCAGGCTGCCGAGATGCGCGCCGCTCTTAAGTCTGTAGGCAAAGACACTGACCGGATCAAGCCCATCGAAAATCTCCTTTCGCAGTCTCTTCCTAATTTTTCAGTCACGAAAGCCAGCATGATAAATCTTCAGGAGCGCGAGCTTCCTTTTCGCTTTGATTTTTCTTTTGTGGCTGCCTCCTATGCCAAGTCCGCGGGCAATCTCTTGGTGATTCGGCCTCGCGTTTTGGGCACAAAGTCGAGCTCGCTTCTCGAAACAAAGGAATCCCGCCAGTTTCCCGTAATTTTTGAAGGGCCTCGCCGCGATACTGACCTGATCGAAATTCAGCTCCCCTCTGGGTACGAAGTGGACGACTTGCCGCCACCCGTGGACCTCGATTACAGCTTTGCGAGCTATCACAGCAAGACTGAGGCAGCAGGGGACGTACTTCGATATACGCGCAGTCTTGAAGTGAAAGAACTCAGCGTCCCGGTGAACAAATTGGAAGAGCTGAAGAAATTCTATCGTGCAATCGCCGGCGACGAGCGCAACACTGCGGTGCTCAAGCCGAAATCCTAAGCCTCTTCGTCTCGCACTCTCCGTTCTTCCACCGCCGACCAGGTCGTGCGCTCGAGGTCTGCAAAACTAAGCAGTTTTCGAATTTCTGCGCAGATTACTCACGGAAAGCTTTGCCTCCGCGTGCCCAATCAAAAACGCCAGAAAACACAGCGCCAGCACCGAATGGTCCAGCGATGCTCCAAAGTATTGCCAAAACGGCGCGTTCGTTCCCGGATAATTGGAAGAAAAAAGCAGACTCAGCATGAAGACGAGTCCGAAAAAACTGGCTGCTCGCACCAGAATTCCCGAAACGAGCGAGACGCCGATCGCAAGTTCGCCATATGCCACAAAGAAGGCCAGTGGAGTCGCGTGGGCGAGAACGAAGTTCTTCAGGATCGGCCTCATGAAAGGATACGCACCGTCTTCCAGAAATCGGTTGATCCAAAATTGAAACCCGCCATGCAGCGTGAACTGCGTCCCAAACACTTTGTACTCGGCAAAAATCAGAAAGAGAATCCCGACGCAAATACGCAGCAAAGCCAGCGCCAGTGAGTTGCGATCGTCTTGATTCGAAGCAGTGGCCACCTCGTCAGCTTTCGCTAGCCCAATTTCGCAAGCCGTTCGCGCACCAGATCGCTCAACGCCTTTCCGTCCACCGTCTTTCCTTCGAGCGCTGTTTTCGCCGCTTTCACCACGGCTCCCATTTGCTTCATCGAATTGGCGCCGGTCTCCGCAATCGCTTTCGTCACGGCCGCGTCCATTTCCGCCTGCGACGGGCCCGCGGGCAAATAATGCTCCAAAATGACCAGCTCCTTCTGTTCCTTGTCAACTAAATCCTGCCTTCCGCCCTTCGCGAACTGGTCAATCGATTCCTTCCGCTGTTTGACCAGCGTCTGCAGCAGCTGAATTGACTCCTGATCATCCAGCTTGCGCAATTTTTCCACTTCCTTCAATTGAATCGCCGCTTTCACCATTCGCAACACGCCCAGCTTCATCTCTTCCTTGCTCTTCATCGCCGTAACAATGTCTTTCTGAATCGTCTCGCTGAGGCTCATTCTCACGCTCTCCTGATGAAACTATAACAGAGCAATAGCCGTCCTATTTCATCTTCTAATTTGACACCCTCTCCTCTGGGCTTTAATTTGGTTAGTTTCCGATACAAGCGCGGGACCGCCCTTGCGCTCGGCGGCTTGCAGCTCAAAATCGAAGGGAACTCATGAAAGTCATTGTTGCGGACAAGATTAGCGAACGCGGAGTGGACCTCCTCAAGAAAACGCCCGGCCTGAACGTCGTTGTCACGACGAAGGACACAATCGGCGCGGAGCTGGCCGATGCCGACGCGCTCATCGTCCGCAGCGCCACGCGCGTCACGCCAGACCTCCTTGCGAAAGCTCCCAGACTTCGCGCGGTCGGCCGCGCCGGCGTCGGCGTGGACAACATTGACTTGCAGGAAGCAACGCGCCGCGGCGTCCTGGTCATGAGCACGCCCGGCGGAAACGCGGTCAGCGTCGCCGAACACACTTTTGCGTTGCTCCTCGCTCTCGCCCGCCAGGTTCCCAAACTCGACGCAGCCCTCCGCGAAGGTCGCTGGGAAAAATCCTCCTCCGGCACCGAAGTGCGCGGCAAAACCCTCGGCTTGATCGGACTCGGCCGCATCGGCAGCGAAGTTGCCTCCCGCGCCGAAGCTTTCGACATGCGCGTCCTCGCCTACGATCCATATATCAGCGAATCCGCCGCGAAAGAATTGCAGGTGGATCTCGTTCCGCTCGATAAGCTCTATGCCGAAAGCGACTTCATCTCTCTGCACACCGCTCTCAGTCCCGCAACCACGAACATGATTAACGCCGCCTCGATTGCAAAAATGAAAAAGGGCGCACGAATCGTCAACGCAGCCCGCGGCGAACTCATCAACGAAGCCGACTTGGCCGAGGCCCTTAAGAGCGGACGCCTCGGCGGTGCCGCCCTTGACGTCTTTGTCGAAGAACCGCCGAAAAATTCACCGCTAATCGGCTTGCCCAACGTCGTTGGAACGCCGCACATCGCCGGCTCCACGCAAGAAGCACAAGAAGAAGTCGGCACGCAAGTCGCCGTGCAAATCCGCGATTACTTGGCCGAAGGCATCATTCGAAACGCTGTGAATTTGCCGGCACTCTCCGCGGACCAGTACCGCCGCGTGCGGCCCTATCTCGAATTGGCGGAGCG
>WNFQ01006846.1_pt1 | contig 13784 bp, 10 predicted proteins | sample 5400171 | NCBI WGS metagenome assembly WNFQ01 (sample SAMN13153356, study PRJNA577476) | soil metagenome | isolation source: 20 cm soil under Madrone tree | place: USA:California | collected 2016-06-14
TCCGAGCTTCCACCGGAAGAACAGCAGATACGATTGGGGGTGCTCCCGCCACCCGGCGGATTCGACGCCCTGATGCGTCGGGCGGAACCGTTCGCCTCGGTTGCGGCCGTGACCGCCGCCGGCCTACCCTCAGCCTTCGATCTCCGCAACATCAATGGGCAGAACTTCATCACCCCCATACGCGACCAGGGCGGGTGCGGTTCTTGCGTCGCCTTTGGAACCTGCGCAGCGATCGAAGGCAAATTCCGCTTTCAACGCAACGACCCGAACCTTGCGGTCGATCTCTCCGAAGCACACCTCTTCTTCTGCCACGGCAGAGCTCAAGGCGTCACCTGCGCCACCGGATGGATGCCAGGCCCAGCCTTTGCCTGTGCCGCCAATCCTGGCATCGCCGATGAAGCCTGCTACCCCTACGACTTGAACAAGACCGACTGCAGCGGCCTCTGTTCCGACTGGCAGAACCGCGTCACCAAGGTCACGGGTTCGCATTCCGTGGGAGCTGCCGATATCAAGGCCGGCCTGCAAAGCGGTCCTGTCAGCGCCTGTTTCGTCGTCTACAACGACTTCTTCAGCTACCGGAGCGGCGTGTACTCGCACGTCACCGGGGGCGTTGCTGGCGGGCACTGCATCGCCATTATCGGCTACGACGATGCCGCGGGCTGCTGGATCTGCAAGAATAGTTGGGGCACGGGATTTGGAGAGAACGGTTTCTTCCGCATCGCCTATGGCCAGTGCAGTATCGAGAGCTGGGCCGTGGTTGCCGCTGACGGCATCGCCGAATCCTTCTGGCTTAACAACCGCAAGGTCCTCGGACTCTGGACCATCGATCAGGACCGCGGGCCTACCTCGATGGCAACATCGGTTGGCGTCGCATCGCTTACGACAACGACAACATCTTCATGGACACGCTGACTCAACTCTCCGCCGCAAAACTCGCCAAGCGTCCGGTGAACGTCTATGAGGAAATGGGCGTGATCAAGCAAACCTATGTGCTGTGAGGAAGAAAGGAGCATGTTCATGGCTGGATCAGCAACTAAGGGCATCATCAATCCACGTTCCACGACTGCTGCGGTCACCGAGATCACCAAGCCGGTCAACGCACCTCCCGGATTCGACGTACAAAACGGGCAAGGCGAGGCCGTGGCTGAAGCTCAGCCGGTGGCCTTGTCGGATGCGCAGCTGGTCGCGCTGGTCAACAGCGCCGCAGCTACTGCCACACCGGCAATGGAGCCTCCGGGCGTCGCGGAAGTGGTACGTGGAGTCACGGCGAGTGTCTGGGTACAGAACGTTCAGGTGAACGCGCTGTGGTCGATCAATCAGAACCGCAACTCGTGGGCCGCGTTCGCCAGTAAAGGATGGCAGAAGTTTGCCGACAACTCCGACTCCGCCACTATGGCCTTTACCACCCTGGCTTGTAACGCACGCGTCGCACAAGGTCCAACTTCCTATCGCCAGGAAGCGGACAATAAAGTGCACGAGATCTACGTATGGTGAGAGGGTGCATGGGGACTCGCTTGGCGGATAATGAGTGAGATCTGTATCGGCTGACGAGGGCACCCGAGGAATTCGCGCTCGAGAAGTGCCGGACATAAATCAGGTCGGAACCGCTTTGGCTCGCATACAAATCTCCGCCGCGGATAGCGGAAAGACCCTCGTCGTGCACGTCAGCGACGAACTGGTCGTCTCGCTGCCCGAGAATCCCACCACCGGCTACCGGTGGCAACTGGATTCTCCGGGCAGCTTTTTTGCTGTAGAAAACGACGACTTCGTGTTGCCGCGGCACGCCGGGATCGGCGCCGCCGGCACGCGCCTCCTCACCCTTCGGGCCACCGCCGCGGGACGCGCGAGCTTACATCTCGCGTTACGCCGGGATTGGGAGAATGACAAGCTTCCGATTCAGGACTTCTCAGCGTCGGTTGACATCCAATCTCGCTGAATGGCGGCTCGTTTGTCGATCGCAAAGCTTCCGAGGGTAGCGCCGGCTCACCCCGCCAGCGATTCCTTAAGGTGGGAGTGGTGTCAGCGCCAGCCCGTTTGTTTGCAAGATTTTCCCCTCCGGTCTCAGGTTGACGGCATTCTTGCAAATCTTCTCGGGTACTTGACTTTGTGCATTTCTGACACTAGTATAAGTGTCATGTTGAAACCGCCCCACGAACCCGACCTGGAACTGCGCGGCCAACTCATCCGCAGCCTCGGGGCTCTCCGCGAAATGCTGCCCGGCTCTTTTGTCGAACGCCAACGCGCCTGCGGCCGCCCCAGCTGTCATTGTGCCGACGGCAAACGCCTCCACCCCCAATATCAGATCTCCGTGCTGATCGACGGCAAGCCGAAAGCGCTGAACATTCCGGCGGAATGGGTGGACCAGGTGCGGGAAAAGATCGCGATGCGCCGCCGTTTTGAGGCCGCCGCCGCGACCATCTGCAAGCTCAACCTGAAGCGCTTTCTCAAAGAAAAGGAAGATCGCCAAGTTTGACCCGGCACCGCTTCGAGGCTTATCTCGACAAGGTGTTTGGCTTCTCGGATTTGGTAAGCGCTCTGCCCGAGGGACGGCAGTTTCCGCAGCACTCTTGGAAAAAGGTGTTTGACGCCGTCTTCTTGGGTGCGGCGATGCAGATTCCCAGCCTGCTTCAGATCGAGGCCGAGTGTCACCATGGCTCGCTGGCGAAACGCATCGGACCGGTCAGCGACGACACCCTCGGCTACTCGCTCGAAAGACAATCTCCCCAACTCGTGTTCGCGCTCAGTTGTGCCATTGCCCGCCGTCTGAAACGCAACCGAGTGCTACGCTCCGATTGGTCCCGCGGGTTGGTGGTGGGGGCAGTCGATGGCATTGAAATCTGCAGTTCGTTTGCTCGCTGTTGCGATGCCTGTATGGAGCGGGAGGTGCAGCACAAGGGGAACGGCGAGATGAAAACCGAGATTCAGTATTATCACCGCATCGTGGTCGTGGTCTTGGTCAGCACTTCTTTCCCCATCCCCTTGGGTGTCCGCTTTCAGAAAAACGGCGAAGCCGAGGTGGCCTGTGCCCTGGCGCTGCTCCAGGATCTGGTCGGACAGTTGGGTCGCCGCTTCCTGGATGTGTTGGTGGGGGACGCGTTGTATCTGCAGGCGCCCTTCGTGAAGGAAGTGGAACGTCTGGGTCTGGTTTGGGCCTTCACCTTGAAACAGAACCAGCCCGAGTTATTGCGCGAGGCGGAACGTTGCACGCAGCAATCTCCCGCGGGTGTTCAGGCGGAGTCGGATCGGGAGATTGAATACTGGCACTTGCCGGAGGTTGATTGGCCCGTCGCCGATCGCCAGGTGGGGGTCGTCAAAACGGTTCGCATCGAACGCCAGCGCCGCGTCATGGTCAGCGAAAAAGACGCTCATCGAACCAAAGGTAAGACGGCCATGTCGCAACAGAGCACCAACTTCTACGCCACCAATTTCGAACTCGGCTCGATCTCGCCGCTGTTCATTCATCAGCTCAGCCGCAGCCGTTGGCGAATCGATACCGAAGTCTTTCACACCATCACCACCGACTGTCACCTCAAACACCCCGCCGTCCACCAAACTACGGCCCTGGTGATCCTGACCATGATTCGGTTTCTGGCTTATACCCTGTCCCTGGTCTTCTACCAGCGCCAAGTCCGCAGCCATGCTCGCCGAAAATGCGAGACCTTTCATGAGTTCGCCAAGCGCTTGGCCTATTGGTTCGTGGCTCTTTCGCCCAATACCAGTTGACCTCCCCCGGGCGTGTCCTTCGACGTGTCCGGCAATCTTTCCGGGCGTACGCCCTGACGCCCCTGCCGCCGTATTCCTTCCGACCCCAAAAAATCAACCGCGCACAACAGTTCCCAAACCCTTTCTGCCCTCCCGCCAGCATTCCAACTTGCCCCAGCTTCCCTGGCTGCCACAACTGGAGTCAAATCAGCGGCGTACCCGATGGGCAGATGACACTTTGCGGAATCGCTGATCCGAGGCCGGACGCTCTGGTCAAAGCCCGGTAATTCAGCTAAAATAAGTGCTTTGCACATCAAGTTCTGAACTCATCTGGAGCAGTCCATGGCACACGTTTGTGATATCTGCGGCAAGGGGCCGCAATTCGGAAACAATATTAGCCACGCTCACAACGTGACCAAGCGGCGCTGGAACGTTAACTTGCGCCCGGTCCATGCCAAAGTGGGCGCTGCGACCAAGCGCATCCGCGTCTGCACCTCCTGCTTGCGTAGCGGCAAAGTGGTTAAAGCGTAAGACTCGAATTCCCCCCTCCACAAAGTCCAAGGCGGCGGACAAGAGTGTCCGCCCCACCCACCTACCAATGCACGCCAGATCCTGCACTCGGCTGGTGCCGGGCTGTGGGGGCCCGTTGTTGGGTACCGAACAGATAGGCTCTTACTGGCGCTTCTGTGCCGCTGCGATCAGAGGCCGCAGGGCCTGTACCGACACGCCCAAAGTACCGCCGGAGAAGCCGTCAATGTAGGCCTCGTTGATACCGATGACCTCGCCCTGCGAGTTGAACACCGGGCCGCCGCTGCCCCCGTGGGCGGTGGGTGCGTCGTAAATCAGTTTGTCGCCAACCACATCTCCCAGGTGTCCGCAGGTCGCGGACGGACGGATCAGCGAAAGCGCCGCCAGCTCATTGGCGGCGCCGATGTCGTCGCGGCGGAAAGCTAGGCGGTCATAGACCGCCGGTGGCGATTTTGCCACCATTCCCAACACGCCCATGGGGTAGCCGACTACCGCGACCAATTCTCCCGGATTCGAGGGCTCCTCGGCTAAAGGCAGGGGCCGCAGCCGGCTGATAGCTTCCGAATTCTCCACCCGCAGCACCGCCAGGTCGCCATGCGCCGAAAGCACCAGAGGCGTGACATCTACGGGCAACGCGAACCCCGGGAAGAAGGCCACCAGCTTTTCCAGTTCCGGCTTGGCCCCTTTGCGGATCAGGGCATCCGCTTCAGAGTCTCCGTACCAGGGTTGGGCAACATGGCGATTGGTGGCCAGGAGCCCCTCCTCCACCATAAACCCGGTTCCGGAAATACGCGCCCGCAGGGCAGGTCGTTTCCCCGGCATTGCGACCCGATAGACGCCGAAAATGTAACAGATTGAATTGCGATACCGGTTCAGGACCAAGGCCGGCATGGCCTGTTCCTGCTTGAGTTCATCCACGTCGCGCGTAAGCTGCCGCAGTTCATTCTGCTGAAGTTCATTCTGTTGAAGTTCAGTCTGACGCTCCCGCTTATGATCGTCATCGGATGCGGCATTGCTCGGTAGAGGGAGAGACAGAGGCGGGGGCGGGGCGTAGTAATGCGCCATGAATCCGGTTCCAACCAGTACGAACAGGCCCAGCACAACTTCGATCAGGCGCGACCATGTCTTGCAGACCGGCTCTTCTTCCGATGAATTGTGGTTCTCGGGCATGGGGAAACTGGCTGCCGGAGGAAGCGATTAGGGGAGGGAAATCCGTGTCCACCGGGCAGACCTGTGACCTACTATCTTGGGGCCTGCGAGCAGGGTCTCCTAGGGTACGGAAGGTGATGTACGGGTGGTCCTAAGGTTCTTTAATACCCAGGAATTGGGACATCTCCCCGTACAAAAAGCCTTCGCCCGGGCGGTAGGGCTGGACCCAATCACCGTCGATGACAAATTGAGGGATGAGTCAGCACACCAGAAGGCGGAGTAGACGATTAGTTTCATGTTTTTAGGAATCACTTTGCAACCCTTAGCGTGATTGCCTTTGCGAAGGGCCCGAACAAAACAAAGCCGTCAGCTTAAACTGACGGCCGAAAACTGATGGCTGACAGCTAGTTCTCGTACAGCAGCACACCCTCGGTCTTCTCCGAATCCACCGGACGGTAGTACAGTTTCTCGCCGTCGAGGAAGACTTCGATGAACGCCGGACGGGTGGTAATCGTGCCCTGGATCAGCGCTTCCGACAAGGGGTCTTCGATGTACTTCTGCAAAGCCCGCCGCAGGGGACGCGCGCCGTAGCTGCGATCACCCAGAGTCTGGTTCAGGATCCACCTCTTGGCTTCATCGGTCACGGTAACGGTGATCGACTTCTGCGCCAGGTTCTGGTTGAGTTGCGTAACCATGAGTTCCAGAATCTGGATAAGATCCTGCTCGCCCAGAGCGGTGAACAGAATAATCTCATCCAACCGGTTCAGGAACTCGGGGTTAAAGGTGCGTTTGACCTCGCCCTTTACTAGCTCTTCTATCTTGCCCGAAATCATGTCTTCATTGGTCGACTGGAAACCCAGACCTTCGCGCTTCTGCAGGTGCCGGGCGCCAATGTTTGAGGTCATGATTATGATGGTGTTCTTGAAATCGACCGTGTTGCCCAGACCATCTGTCAGCTGGCCGTCTTCAAAAACCTGCAACAGGATGTTGAAGACATCCGGATGCGCCTTTTCCACTTCATCCAGCAGGACGACGGAGTACGGCGCGCGCTTCACCCGCTCGGTAAGCTGGCCGCCTTCTTCATAGCCCACGTATCCCGGAGGCGAGCCGATCAGCTTCGAGACCGAGTGCTTTTCCATGAATTCGGACATATCGAAGCGGACCAGCGATTTCTCGCTGCCGAACATGAACTGAGCCAGGGTGCGCGCGACTTCGGTCTTGCCTACGCCTGTCGGGCCGAGGAACAGGAACGAGCCAATGGGCCGGTTCGGGCTCTTCAGACCAGCGCGGCTGCGGCGGATGGCGCGGGCTAAAGCGATGATGGCCTTGTCCTGCGAAATAATCCGCCTGTGCAGCTCTTCTTCGATGCGCAGCAATTTCTGTGATTCTTCTTCTTTGATGGAAGTGATGGGCACACCAGTCCAGCGTGATACCACGTCCTCGATGTCCTCCCGACCGACAACACCGGTGGAGGATTCATCGAGGTGGTATTTTTCGCGAAGAGCGCGCAGGTTCTCGCGCTCCTTGCGTTCCTCATCCGAGTAGAAGCGCGCCTTCTCGAACTCGTGGTTCGCGATGGCGTTCTCCATACGGTGGACGATGAACTTGATGCGCTTCTGGACTTCCGTGATCTCCTCGGGCAGCGAAGTCTGGCGCAGCTTAACTCTTGCTCCGGCTTCGTCAATCAAGTCAATCGCCTTGTCCGGTAGGAAGCGATCCGGGATATAGCGGTTCGAGTGCGATACGGCGAAGTTGATGGAGTCGTCGGTGTAAGTGACGGCGTGGAACTTCTCGTACCGGTCTTTGATCCCGAATAAGATCTTGGTGGCATTAACTTCGTCCGGCGGCGGAACCTTTACCGCCTGGAAACGCCGCTCCAGCGAACGGTCCTTTTCGATGGACTTGCGATACTCGCCCGGAGTGGTGGCGCCAATGCACTGGATTTCGCCGCGTGACAACGCCGGCTTCAGGATGTTGGCCGCGTCAAGTGACCCTTCGGCAGAACCCGCGCCCACCAGGGTATGCAATTCGTCGATGAAGATGATGGAATTCTGCGATTCCATTAGTTCCTTCATGATGGTCTTCAAGCGCTCTTCGAACTGGCCGCGATACTTGGTGCCGGCGACGATCAGGGAGAGATCCAGTCCCAGGATGCGCTTGTCGGCCAGGAACGACGGAACTTCGCCGTCTGCGATGCGCTGTGCCAAGCCCTCCACGATGGCGGTCTTGCCCACACCCGGTTCGCCGATCAGCACCGGGTTGTTCTTGGTGCGGCGGCAGAGAATCTGAATCACACGCTCCAATTCGCCTTCTCGTCCCACCAGAGGATCGAGCTGGTTGTCCATCGCGGCCTGGGTCAGGTCGCGGGAAAACTCGCTCAGGAGTGAAGATTCTCGCTGGCGCTGGGGCTGCGATTTCTCCTGGCTGCTGCGCGCCAGTTCCTCACGAATGGTGGACAGCCGTAGGCCGCGCTCGTGCAGAATCTCGGCGGCAAAGCACTTCTCTTCTCTCAGTAAACCCAAAAGAAGATGTTCGGTCCCGATGTGCTTGTGTGAAAGCCGTTCCGCTTCTTCGGCGGCATAAGCCAGAACCCGTTTGCATTCGTTGCTTAATGGGAGATCAACCGAAGTGGAGACCTTTTCCCGGATAGTGGTGTGCCCTTCGATCTGCTTGCGGATGGACTCGACCGAAGCGTGCGAACGCAGGAACCGGTTGGTCAGGGCCTTGTCTTCGCGCAGAAGTCCCAGTAACAAGTGCTCCGTCTCAATATACGGAGACCCGAACTGGCTCGCTTCATAGCGCGCAAAAAAGATGACGCGCCTTGCTTTTTCCGTATAACGTTCAAACATAAGCCCTACCCCCTTGGCTCTCCCAGGGACCCCGAAATCGTGTGCTTGCGGCCGCCCCCCTGGGGAACCATTGGCCCCAAGATCATTATGCAATCAAGCTACCATCGCGTCTATGGCCCGTAAGCGCTGGTTATGAACCTGGGTTCCGTTACCAAAGACACCCGAGGTCGCGAACGTTTGCAATACCTTACCAACCTTCCGGCCCTTCTCCCATTTCGGCACGTTTGACGGAAGTTTGTCAATTCCCGTCACGCGATTGACCGGAAAGAGTCTCGGGCGCAACCTCTTCTATGCACCCGCGTTGCAATCGCAGCACCCGATGGCAGCGGCGCGCGAAGGCAAGATTGTGGGTGGCAATGAGAGAGGTCAGCTGGTAGTCGCGATGTAACCGGGCAATCAATTCAAAAACCGAGTCCGCCGTCCGGCTATCGAGGTCTCCGGTGGGCTCGTCCGCCAGCAAAAGCTTCGGCTGGGTGATGAGCGCCCGAGCCAGAGCCACCCGCTGCTGTTCACCGCCGGAAAGTTCACCCGCGCGGTGATGTGAACGCCGCTCCAGCCCTACCTCATGCAGCCATCGCAAAGCCTCTCCCTCCGCCCTCTGCTGGGCAACACCCCGAAGCAGGAGCGGCATGGCCACGTTTTCCAGCGCCGTAAATTCCGGCAGCAGGTAGTGGAACTGCCAAACGAAACCGAGCTCATGGTTTCGGAACCCGGCCGCGTCATCTTCTGAAAGCGAACTCAATCGCAAGTGGGCGCAGTATACGTCACCCGCGGAAGCCGTATCAAGAGCGCCCAGGATGTGTAACAAGGTACTCTTGCCCGAACCTGACTCGCCCACGAGCGCCAGTAACTCTCCCCTGGCCACCTGGAATGACAAGTTTTCAAAGAGCACCAGGTCCGATTCGCCTGAACGGAAGACCTTCTTGAGGCCTTCCACCCGCAGAATCATTTTCGATTCTATTAGATGCAAAAAGGCGGCTCCCCGGCTCAGGGTGAAACAGCTTCCAGCTACTCGCTTTTAGCTCTCAACTCTCAGTTCTCGCGCGCAACTCTCATTAAAACATGAACTCTGGGCCGGAAACTTCCCGCTCGCTCTTGGGAAGCGTCCATGAAAGAACTTTATGCCCAATCGAAGGCAAATGCGATATGACCATGGTCACAACCATTCTGGATGGAGCGACCCGGCATCCCCACTCCGCCCTGGGCGAGCACAAATTTTGAAGAGATCGAGAGATGGCCCTGAGTCATTCATAGCGCAGTGCTTCAGCGGGAAGGATACGGGCTGCCGACCAGGATGGGTACAGCGTAGCAACCAGCGAAATTCCGATGGCTACCAACGCCACCAGTGCGCCATCGCTGGCACGCGGAGCAAATGGCACGTAATCGATTGAGTAGACTTCGGGCGCGAGCGACAGCAGATGGTAGTGTCCGCCCGCCCACGAAAGCGTGTAGCCGAGCGCCAGCCCGATGGCGGTCCCGAGCAGGCCGATGAGCAACCCTTGCGTGATAAACAGGCCGCGTATCTGGGATTTGCGCGTGCCCATGGACATGAGCACGGCGATGTCACGGGTTTTCTCCATGACCATCATGGTGAGCGAGATTAGAATATTCAGCGCCGCCACGAAAACGATCAGGCCAATGGTAATAAAAGTCACCAGTTTTTCCAGACGAAGCGCGCGAAACAAAGCTTTATTCTGCTCCATCCAGTTGGTAGCCATGAAGCCTTTGCCGGCAGCTTGCTCAAGCTCGCGCGAAACCTGGCCCGCCTGGTAAATGTCATCCACCTTGAACTCAAGCACTGTTATCTGATCGCCCAAGCCTTCTAGTTGTTGCGTGTCCGCCAGGCGCGTAAACGCCCAGGAACTATCGTAGTCAAAAAAACCGGAGTTGAAAATTCCCACCACCCGGAAGCGGATGTATTTCGGCACCAACCCAAAGGGCGTAAGTTCGCCCTGAGGACTGGTGACCAGCACCACCGAGTTCAGGGTAGCGCCCAGGTCCTCGGCAATGTCTTTGCCGAGGACAATGGGCGGCATCGAGGCAACCCGTTCCTGCACCGAATTCATTGCGTCGGGAGCTTGTGCGCTTGTGGGGGGGCGGTTCTCAGATCCGCCCGGGCCGGGTCGAAGACCCGGCTGTTCACCGCCCGGGCTCTCATGCAAAGCATCCATGGAGCCAATCTTCACCGTATTCAGCAGATCGCTGACCTTGCGCTCGTAGTCAGGAATCATCCCTTTCAAGACCGCCCCGCGGGCTCGCGGACCCCGCGAAATCAATACCTGCTCGTAAATCGCAGGCGCCGCAGCAACTACATGAGGCCGCTTCGACAAACGATCCAGCAGCGGACGCCAGTCCTTGATCCCATCGCTTTCAATCCGCAAAAGATTGATGTGTGAGGTCGAGCCTAACAGACGGTTTTGCAGGTCCTGGCGAAATCCGTTATTGATAGCGAGGGCGACGACCAGCGACGCCACCCCGGCAGCGACTCCGGCAATCGAGATTCCGGTGATGACGCCAATGACAGCCTGGCGGCGTTTAGCCCGCAGGTAGCGCATGGCGATAAAGAGTTCAAAGCGCATGGGGAAGCCATCAGCTTTCAGCCGTCAGCTTTCAGCTCAATTCGATTATAGCGATGGCTTGGGGAAAGCGAGTCGCTGGACGCTATTGGCCGAGCTCGACTCAACCTCAGCGAGACGTCGGGCAAGAAAGCGCCGCTCAGTCTCGTTGGTGACGAGCGCGAGCGCCTTGCGATAAGCCTCGCCGCCACGGTCCACTGGCGGAGACACCGGGCCAGATCTCCCCGTGCCGCGGGCAGCAGATAGTAATCTCGAAGTTCTCCGCGCTTTTCGAGTTCGTCGAGCAAGCGGAGCCCTTCCGAACAGCCATCGGCCACGGCCACGGCTCGATTCAGTTCGATCACAGGCGACGGCTACAGGCGAAGCAGCACGTCGTAGAGTCTGGCAATCCGCGTCCAGTCGGATGTTCTCAGGGGCCGAAAAGTTTTTGATTGATTATCGGGGCACGGTTCGTGCCGGTAGGTGCAAGACGCAGCAGCTGCATCTCTACAATCGAACTAGAGAGGTTGCTTGCAACGTCTCCCCCGGATTCGCCTGCAAACCACGATTTTGTGGCACATTAGATCAGGATGCAAGAACTCGTCGAGCCCAGACTCGCCGGCCGTATTGCCTTCACCTATCCGGACTTCACCATTTACCAGCTAGCGCGATTTTTCATCGTGGCCGCGCTGGAGATGCAATCGGTGGCGGTGGGATGGCAGGTTTACGAGATCACGAAACGGCCGCTGGATCTCGGTCTGATTGGTCTCGCCCAATTTCTGCCGGGCATGCTGTTGTTTCTGGTGTCCGGGCACGTCGCGGACCGCTTCGACCGGCGCAAACTGGTCACGCTGTGCTATTGCGGGTTCGCATTGAGCTCAGGCTTGCTTTGGACTATTACGTGGCAAGCCGGCCGTTCGGTCCATTTAATTTACGCAGTGGTGGTGCTGGTTGGCGTAGTGCGCGCCTTCAACGCCCCGGTGAGCCGGGCGCTTCTGCCGCAGTTGGTTTCGGAGGAACACTTTCCCAATGCGGTGGCATGGAACGCGAGCATTTTTCAGGGCGCCACCATCCTGGGCCCATCCATCGGCGGCTTTCTCTACGCATTCTCGCGCGGGCCGTCAATGGTTTATGCGACCGCGATGGTTACCGCGATCGCTGCCGTATTTTCTACTCTGCGAATCAAGCTGCAGACCCAGGCGCGGCCGCGCGAACCGGTCACCTGGACAACTGTTCTGGCAGGTTTCCACTACATCTGGACTCACAAGCTGGTTCTGGGCGCAATCTCGCTGGATATGTTCGCCGTTCTGCTGGGAGGCGCGGTGGCGCTCCTTCCCGTTTACGCCAGCGAAATCCTCAAGACCGGGCCCTGGGGCCTGGGGTTGCTGCGCAGCGCTCCGGGTGCGGGGGCGATCGTCATGGCGATTGTGATGGCCCATCGTCCGCTGCGGCGCCGCGCCGGGATCGCAATGTTGTGGTCGGTGGCCAGCTTTGGTGCGCTCACGATTGTTTTCGGAGTCTCCCGCAGCCTGGCAGTCTCCTTGGTGGCATTGCTGCTGCTCGGTGCCACGGACATGGTAAGCGTCATCATTCGGGCTATCCTGGTTCAGCTGGCGACGCCGGACGAAATGCGCGGACGGGTGAACGCGGTGGACATGATTTTCATCGGAGTTTCCAACGAGTTGGGAGAGTTTGAGTCCGGCCTGACGGCGCACTGGTTCGGGACCGTGCCTGCCGTGGTGCTGGGCGGAGTCGGGACACTGATCGTGATTGCGATATGGGCTTGGGCCTTCCCGGAACTGCGGAATGCCGACCAGATCACCAATTGATCGCTCACGAACCACGTTGGGGACAGCCGCCTCGGAGAAAGCGTTCAGCCCTCACTGAGCACCCAGCCAAATCCTGCGCTTGGGGTTTGGTGAATTCATGATCCCGCCGGGCTCCCAACCCGGCGTTTGCCCATGGCGAAAATTGCCACATGCCGGAACGGCTGCAGGCTGAGTGCTGATTCTGGGGTCGGCTGCCCCATACGGTCCTACTTGCCTCGGATCACTGTCTTCGCCGAACTCATGTTGTCAAAGCGATCATAGACTCGGACCACGACGACGTGCTCGGCCGACAGTCTCTTTGTATCCGGCAGATGCGCCGGACTCCCGAAGTTCTGTCCGAGTCCCGGAGGCCCAGCCACCTGGAAGTTATAACTCGCGGTTTTTGAATCTGCGAGCTGCCCCAGCGGTTCCACATATTGCCAGTCGCCCGCGTCCACGGAATATTCGGCACGCTTGATATTGGAAAATCCATCGGCGGCATGGAAGATCACATGGATCCGATCGCTCTCCAGGGATGCCTTGAGGTCGTCAATGCGCGGCGGAGTGGTATCAACCTCGAATCGCGCGCTGTCTCTCACCGAAGCGAGCGCCTGGCCGGGAGAATGCGACGGCGCATCCGAAGCCACAACTTCGATGGTGTATCCGCCATCCGGCAGTAACGATGCGTCGAAGGAGTAAAATTTGTCGGTCAGGTTATCTTTCAGCAGCAGCCAGCGAGTTTCGCCGTCGCCGCGAAAGTAAACCGAGTAGACCATCTGGTCGTCGTTCTCGTCGCGGACCGTCCATTTCACTCCGATCGAGTCGCGGTCGCGTGTACTGGGAGGGGGTGCGTCGAAACGGGGACCGCCGCCCGGGGTTGCACCGGTATCGGGAACACTAACCGCCTTGGGAAGCGGCTGGTAACGCACACCCACTTGCACGGTCACGTCGTCGAAATCCGGGGCGACATTTTTAGGTAGATAGTTCAGCAACACGCTGTCCAGACTCGGAGCGGCATTGCCTGCATGCAGCACGGCCCTCCATTGCACGAAACGCGCCGGCGGGACATTCAATACGGGATCTTTCTGCAGATCAACCGGCTTCCAGGGACTCCAGTTGCGGTCGGGATTATCCACGTTCCCGCTGCGCGCAAGGAGTTCGATATTGCCGGCAACCCGGAATTCAGCCCGGCC
>WNFQ01002305.1_pt1 | contig 13783 bp, 12 predicted proteins | sample 5400171 | NCBI WGS metagenome assembly WNFQ01 (sample SAMN13153356, study PRJNA577476) | soil metagenome | isolation source: 20 cm soil under Madrone tree | place: USA:California | collected 2016-06-14
TTCGTGGCCTGCTGTCATGCTGGGCGTAGTCACACCCCGCCGACGCTGGGGGCGGATAACGCGCGTCCGTGCAGAGGCGCGCGTCTTGCCGAAGCAGGCGACGCCACGATAGGCAGAGTTGCGCAGCACAGCCCAGACGGTCGAGCGTTCCCAGCGAGCACTTACCTTGCGAGTTGGGATGCCTTCGGCATTGATCCGTCGCGTGATCTCGCCGATGCTGAGTCCCTCCACCGAATGCACACGTCCTTCAAAGATGAGTCTTCTTGGCCTCGCAATTCGAACTCATTTAGTCGCCAAAAGTTCTCTGACAAATTGCTCCACGTCAAGCGCCTCGACCCCCTTAGCGATCGCTGCCGTAGTCACTTGTACCCACGATTTTCGATGGACCACGATCAATCTTCCTGCTCGTTTTTGCAGCGCGCGCTGAAGAGAAGTCAAGGGCGATGCCATGGACGGCCGGACAGTCTTCGCAGCTTTCGCTTCCACCAGCCACAGCTTGGCGTTAGGACGTGGAACAAGAAAGTCTACTTCCAGACCCTGCTGATCGCGAAAATAATAGAGTTCCTTGCGCATTCCACGGTCGGTTTGACTTTTGATTATTTCCGCTGCAACGAAGCCTTCAAACAGAGATCCAAGGAATGGCGAGCGCTCAAGCTCAGCCACAGATGTCAAACCGAGCAGGTAGCAGGCGAGGCCGGAGTCACCCAAGTAGACTTTCGGCGACTTTATCAGTCGCTTTCCGAAGTTTTCGAAATACGGCGGCACGAGAATGATCTGGCCGGTCACTTCAAGAATGTGCAGCCAGTCGCCAATCGTGGGCACGGTGACGCCAAGCGGCGCAGCCAGGTCAGTCTTATTCAGAATCTGGCCGTGACGGCTCGCCAAAAGTGCCAGAAAACGACGAAACGTCGCCAAGTCTCGCACGTTCGTGATCGCTCGAACGTCTCTCTCCAAATACGTTTGCAGGTAGGAAGCAAACCAAAGGCTACGAGCCTTCGGCCGAGCGAGCACCTCTGGAAAACCTCCGTGCAGCAGATTCACCTTCTTCGTTTCCGAAAGACTGAACGGCAGAAGTTGGAGGATGGCCGCTCGTCCCGCCATGGATTCGCTAATGCCTTGCATGAGCGGTGCCTCCTGGGACCCCGTGAACAGCCATCGCCCCATCCGCCTCGGGCCTGTGTCGATAACTGTACGAACGTAGGCGAGTAATTCGGGGGTATTCTGGATCTCGTCGAAGACGACTGGAGGGCGCAGCGCGTCAAGGAATGCGCGGGGATCGCTCCGTACGCGTGCCTGAATGTCGGGATCTTCGAGCAGTACGTAGCGGGCTTTCGGGAACAGCCTGCGGAGAAGAGTGGTTTTGCCGGCACGCCGAGGCCCTGTCACCACGACTGCGGGAAAGTGTCGAGCTGCGTCCAGCAGCACGCCTGCCAATCTCCTTTGGATATATTGCATATGAGAAATATAAACTAGTACTTTAGATTACTCAATACTAGAAATTGGTGTTTGTCGAGACGGATGCCAAAGATGTTGTTGGATGCAGGCCGACCCCTGACCATGTCCGTCAGAGAATCCGCCCCATAGTTTGCGCAATTTGCGTAAGAGCATACGCAATATGCGTAAATCTGCTGCGCCGGAGAGAAAGGCTCAGTCGTGAAAGCTTGACTGGGAGGGATGCTCCGATGCGGCTCGCCTTTTCACCCGTTCAGCACATAAGGGTGCTGATTTCGTCGAAATGCCACGGGCGGAAATCATGTGTATCGACGCCGACATCCATGGAAAGGGAAGTAGGTGTGTCAGGGAGGTTCCCATGAGAATGTCCGTATAGGTGCCAAGCTCCATGATGGGAGCGATTCCAGACGCGCATGGCATAGTGACAAATCACGATGGGTTGGCCATGTACGGAGATTTCCGCAAGGTTGCTGAGCCAAGAGAACTCCTCGGTCAGCTTGCGAATTTGTTTGTCGTGATTGCCCGGCACCGCAAAGATCTTCTCGCAGCGAATCTGCTTGCGGTGCTCCAGAGCCCTCACCTTGCTCCCGATGCAGAAATCCCCAAGGAAATAGAGGATGTCATTGGCCTTAACGGAGGCGTTGAGACGTTCGTGGATCGTTTGATCCATTTCCTCGACGTTTCGAAACGGTCGATTACAGTAGCGGATTATGTTGCTATGACCGAAATGAAAATCTTCCGTAAACCATATGTTTCGGCATCTCTCTTGTGAACTCCCTGGCGACCCAGTTCCGTCTCAATGGTGTTTTGCGCGCCGTTGCGAAACGACTTGCTGCGCAGGACCTTCCGGCATTGGCATCTTTTGTTGTGACTGAGCCGCACTTGACGCTTCCGCCGTTCCTTGTCGGATGTGGGCAAACCACGTACCCAACGCGAATCCCAGTGCTAGAGCAGCACTGGCAACGACAGGGAGCCAAATCGCCCAGACCTGCTTTTCCAGCCTAACAAGGAAATCGTCCATCTGTTGCGCCCGAGTAGCCATGTTCTGGAGGAGCGAGTCATTGGCGCTTCTGACCTTTGCGATCACTCCGATGTCAGGGTGAGCTACTTCTCGTAGCACGTTCACAAGTTGCTTCTCAACGGAATTCATTTCAGAGCAAGACTGGTCAAGCGCACGGGCGGCATCCGGCAAACCAGACTGCTGGAAGCACTGTCGCAGACTCTCTCCTAGCAGTTTCGCGATTCGAGGGGGATCCAACCCTGTTTCCAATTCCTTCGGCAGCTGCGCAATGCGTGACTCAAGCCGCGACGCATATGCTGCCATTCGTTTCTCGACTTCATCAGCGTTAGAAAGAGCATTTTCCAGAATCTTCTGCAAAGACGTCCGTTCTACCGCGATCGCCGCTGGCGTTTCTCGCGTGAGAAGCGCCAGGATGCCCATCGCCTCCAGTACACGGAGCATCTCATCGTTTGGGCTGAGCGTTCGGGTGTGCGCGATGACTCTGTAATACTCAGCCTGTCGTTCCACCGGTACCAGGCTTGCCAGTTCATCGAAGAGCGTCTGTTTTTCCGGTTCGATTTCAGGTAGTGCGGAGATCTCCTGATCATTCATGGCAGGAACATCTCCTTTGCCCGGTCGAACTCGGAAAAGATCCGCCGCCGATAGCTCTCAGCGCGCATCACGATCGAAGCACGCTTCAGTTCGTTGATGCAATTCTGCCTTGTAGCAACCTGGCCTAGGCGAACGCCGTGTTGCCGTGCGGGGTTCTCCAGTTCTGCCAAGCGAAATTCCATCCGGATCAACACCGGCGATAGCGCTTCGCGAAACCGAATGGCTTGCTCAGCGGACTCCCAGTAGCTGAAGTCTGCCTGAGGACTTGTCGCATTCTCAACAATCAGATATTGCGCCCGATCCTGCAGTCGGTTCGCCCATGCGAGGACACTCTCAACGCTTGCCGGGTCTGGGGTGACAACACCCACGGCGGTGAAGCGCGCGCCGGTGGCCGCGACATCCTCATACATCGCGTCGAACCAATCACTCGCCACTTGCCCCGAACCGGCTCCCATGTCGGCAAGGATGATCGCCGCGCCGGATTCGAGGTGATCTACGAATGCGTCGAGACCGGCTGGCGTGTGAATATTCACTTTGGCTACTGACCTGTTGAAGAAGTGCTTGAGCGAGCCCCGTGCCTTGTTTTCCGTATCGAGGTCGAGCAGCGTGAATGGAATCTCATTAGTTTCGAACCACTCAGCCAGGGCAACCATCAGGCCAGTCTTGCCCACTCCGCCTTTGCCACCCATGGTGAAAACGACTCGTTTGTTCTTTCGTTGGGTGTTCATCGCGACCCTCCTTGGCCGACAAGTTTCAACGGGCGATCGCCCTCAATCACGCGCTGCGGCAAGGCCGAGCACTGTGGAGTCCGGCTGGGCAAAAAGCTCTCCGGGCTTTGCCCCTAGCTCCGTACACCAGTCAAAGGCGAAACCAACTGCTGAGCTTGTACAACCAATTGCAGAAACGGGTCCAGGAACTGGACCGGCAGGTGGAAGAACAAGCCCAGCAACGACCACAGGCGCTCCGCTTGCTGACACATCCGGGCATAGGCCCGGTGACGGCGTTGGCGACCGAGGTATTTCTGGGCGACCCGAGCCGCTTTGCGGATGGCAAAGCCGTGGCCAGCTACATCGGCATGATCCCTTGCGAACACTCCAGCGGCAAGCGCCAGCGACTGGGGAAGTTGACCAAGCAAGGCAACACGCTGCGGCGCTATCTATGGACCGAAGCGACGATGCATGCGGTACGCAAGGATGCTGAGCTGAAACGCTTCTATCGAACAGTGGTCCTGCTCTGCAGTGACCGGATTTACTGAATAGGCTACCCGCCTCCCCGAAAGGGGGGAGTTTGGATAACACATCATGATCGACCGTGACCGAAGAGATGTCTGGTGGGCAACACCACCAAAATGATGAACTCAAAATGGACCGAGCCGTTCGGTTGGATACGAGTACAAATCATCGACCGCAGATAATGTCCCTAGCGAAGGGAAACGGGCGCCTAGCGCAGATTCCGAAGTGTGTTCGAAACCATGAAAAAGAATTCATAAGACTCTTGACGAAGTCGACGTCGTTAGAGATTGTAATCAGCAGCGTCTCCTATACAGTGCCATCGAACCTGGATCCATGCCTTCTATTACGCGACAAGACACAATCAAGTCGAGTTCATTGGGGCGAATCGCAGTCACGACCGACCCTGCACGCATATTGGACAAATATTTCTACTTCTTCATGTCCTTGCTGATCCCCGTGATCGACAGCGGTCTGCCGGTGTTGTCGAGAGCAACAACACAACACGGACTCATTCCGTTGGAGATTATCGAGCAGCGAATTTACTTTATCCGGACTCACAAGGTGATGCTGGACAGCGATCTCGCTGAGCTATACGGCGTGACAACAAAACGCCTGAATGAGCAGGTGAAACGAAATATCGACCGATTTTCCGCCGACTTTATGTTCCGACTGAACCAATAAGAATCGGATCGTTTGAGGTCGCAATTTGCGACCTCAAAACATGGCCGCGGCGGTCGCCGTTATCAGCCGTATGTATTTACGGAACATGGGGCGCTGATGCTGGCTAGCGTTCTCAATAGCGAGAAGGCAATTCAAGCAAGCATCCAGATTGTGAGAGCGTTTGTCAGGCTTCGCGAACTGTTGGCGAGCCACCAGAAATTGGCACGAAAACTGGCAGAGATGGAGAAGAAATACAACGCTGAATTCAAAGCGATTTTCGAGGTCATTCAGCAACTCACGGACCCCCCCTGAAGAGCCGGAACGCAAGCCCATCGGATTCACGCCTTAGTGATTTGGAGTTCAGCCTGCTGTGTCTGGCCTCCATTTGGCGGCTTTTCACGTTCATCGAAACGGCGCACCGCTGCAGAAGCATGATGCAAAAGAAAACAGCCTTCAGTACGAGCACGAAGGCATTAAAGGCTTTTCCTGACTACTTGCGGACGGCGGCGAAATGGCAGTGACCGCTCCACATAGACTCGTCATCTGAAGAGCTGGAAGTTAGGAGGAGCTTGATGGATTTTCCTTTTTTGGTTGGGTCCGATCCGGCTGGTTGCGATGATAATTTCTGCCAAATTCCTGCTGGAAGAAGTGCCACTTCCTACGTGTGCCCCACCGACCAAATCGACGGGACTAGTCTTACCGGCACTTGGCAACTATCAACGTCATGTCGTCGGACTGCTCATGCGGACTGAACTTCTTGACATCATCGAGAATGGAAGCAACCAGAACCGGCGAAGACCGCTCACGATGTCGTCGCAGTGATTCGACAAGGCGGTGCTCTCCAAATTCCTCCCCTGCGTCGTTGAACGATTCGGTTATCCCGTCCGTGTAGAGCGCGAGTGTGTCTCCGGGGAAGAGCCGTCGCTCTGCTACCGCGCAGTCCCATTCTTTAAAGAGTCCCAGTACGGTGCACGTGGAAGCGAGCCGTTCGAGAGCGTTATCGCTGCGAAGGAGAAGGGCGGACAAGTGCCCACAATTCGCGTACCGCAAGCGCCGTGTTTTGTCGTTATATTCCGCAAAGAGGAGGGTGGCGTAGGTACTGTCAGTCGTGTTCTCGTAAAAGAATTGGTTCACGGATCGCAAGATGCGTTGCGGCTGACCCAAAGCGATGGTGCGCTGACTGCGGAGGCTTGCATGCAGACTAGCCATCGAAAGAGCAGCCGCGATACCCTTCCCTGCAATGTCGCCAACTACCAGCGCCAGTCGATATCGAACGAGATCAAAGAGATCGTAGTAGTCGCCGCCGACTGGACGGGCCTGGATACAAGCACCCGCGTAGTCGAGTGTCTCAAGGGGTGGCAGCACTTGAGGAAAGAGCCTCGCCTGTACCTTCTTCGCAATTTCTAGTTCTTGGGCAGCGCGGCGTTCAGATTCCAACTTCTCCTCAATGGCGTGGCGTTGTGCTTCGATTTCTCGACTTACCTCGTCGAAGCCTACCAGCACAAAGGAGTTCCCGTCGACATCCTCGAAGCTGGTGAAAGTGCCTCCCCATTCCGGTGTATGGGGCGGATGACGAAACTGAATCCCTCTGTCGCACCATTCGCGGAACTTGGTCGGCACGTCCTCGGTGACAAACACAATCTGCCTTGACTGGCCGATGAGATTGTATTCTTCAGAGCCGGGCTTCGGAGTAACCAACGCAAGGACTGCCGAACCGTCGGCAGGAGCAACCGCTACCCAGCGTTCGTTGGAACCATAGCGGTAATCAGCGACCAGACTGAACCCAAGCTGGTCCAGGTAGAATCGCAGGCTTCGATCCTGATCCCGAACGAAGACCGTCACATGCTGGATACGGAGGTAGGGCTCTTGTCGATCCAGGCGAAGAGTCGGCCGGTCGGACCAAAGACGTGAAGCAGAGCTGCCCATCGGCGTGATTATAGCGTCCAAAGACCATTCGCCGTCAGTGGACGTGTTGCGGGCGGAGCTTTGCGATCCGGTGGGAGCGCTGCAGGTATACCAGGTTATCTCGCAGACGCACGAGAATTTCTGCGTTTCGATTCAACACGGCCTTGTCGAGAACGGCTTCTTAGGTTCGATCAGAATCGCAGCCTATGTAACTGCCGGCTTGAAGATCATTCCCTGACTGGCTTTGCCGTTCATGACCACGGGGAGCGGTGCTTCAAAATGTAGATGGCGAACGCAGCCCTCTACTTCCACGACGGGCTGCGACCTCAGCCACTGCCAGTCGACAAATCCCTCTCCGGCGTCAGGATTCACCGTGAAGTACCCGACCTGAAACGCCGTAAGATTCTGGAAGAAATGGCTGCCTTGCGATGGCGTCACGCGCAGGTCACGCAGTCCCGCCTCTACGATCACCCGGGCTCCGGAGATTTGATCCCATGTAACTGGGATTCCGAGCCAAGGGTCGTTCGACCCCCAACGACCAACCCCGATGAGCAGATATGGTGTGCTGTTCTCGCTCAGCCTCCCATTGAAGTAGGTAATGCCTTGGGCCGCTTCCTGGCTGTGCGAGCGTTCAAACAAATCGGAGTCTACTACCACCACGTCGCGCAAGTCTTCGATACGGCCGTTCCCCAACACCTTTGAACTTTGACAGACGAGCCTGGCTGGATCCACATTCTCGATCCGCAGTTCTTCGCCTTCACGCGACAACACCAGGGGACGTATCTGGAGAAATCCAAAATTGGCGGTTTCTTCCGGGCGGCGAGGCAGCTGGACCGCAAACTCGATTTCCACCGGGCGCCCGAGCGCGTCTTCCCCGATGCGCATGAGCTGATCAAGCATTGCGGCCAGCGGGAAGACAGCATGCTTGAGAATCGGGGCAAAGCTCACGATGCGGACGCCGGGCCGGCTGAGTCCGTCATAGACCGCGTGGTCGTCCACAGAATACGTAGAACCCAGCAAGTTAAGTGTTCCATCCGCCTCCGCCGCATCCAGTCCAAATTGCACCTCTCGCAGCTCGCTGGACGAATCGTGTTCGCGCTCCACGTGATCAAGATTCAGCGCCCAGAATTCAGACTGAGAGTTCGCGAGCATGTCCTCCACCGATGAAAACTGCATAAGATGTCTTGGATACCGCGGACAAAACCGCAGACATTTTCCGCCACCCACGACCTCGCGCCCCAGGCCCAACGCCACTGCTGCAATACCGTCCTCGAAGGCCAAAGGCGGGACGGGATAGAAGTTTCGCGACCGCACCACCCCTGAGAAGTCAGGATAAAACCGTGTGGTATGCGTCGTGCCCACCACCTGCTGAAGGATGACTGCCATCTTCTCCTCTTCCAGGCGGTATGGCGTAGCTCTTACGTAGGCCTTCGCATGCCCGCTGAAGGTCGAAGCGTAAACGCGTTTTATCGCTTCTATGAGCTGCTGCAGACGGAGCAACAGGTCGGCGTGTTGGTTGGTCAACATGAAGGTCTCGTACACGGCAGTGAAAGGCAAGTACTGCGAATCCTCCAGCAAGCTGGAAGAACGCACCGCCAACGGGTAGCGGACTTCTGCCAGAAACGCCAGCAGGTTTTTACGGAGCGAGGCCGGTAGCGATGCTTCCTGGAACCGCCGCTCGATCTCGGCATCATCGCAGCTGTGAATGGCAAACTCGAGAAGGTCGTTCTCGCTGAGGAACTGGTCGAAGACGTCGGTGGCGACCACGACACTTGGCGGCACTGCAATCCGGACTCCATCGAAGCACTGTCCCATCCGGTTTTTGTGCAGCAAGTTCCGCAGAAAAGCCAGTCCGCGCGCTTTTCCGCCCAGAGAACCCCCGCCAATCCGCAGAAAAGAACCTTTCGCCGCCTTGAAGGTCGCCGGGTCGAAATCGCCTATCAGAACCTGGCTTTGCTCGTGTCGATATTGTGCGATCGAGTCGATCAAGTCGCGCCGCAGGTCCTCGTAGCTCGCGAAATCGGACACCTTACGAGGCCGCAGCTTCTGCGCCAATGCGAACTCGGTCCTCGCCATCAACCAGTGGGAGAGGTGGTTCCTCTGGCCGTGGTAAGCGATGCTCTCGGCCGGCACTTCGTGTAGTAGCTCTTCGAACGCATTCAGGTCGCTCGCCCGCGCCACCTCCGTGCGATCGGGTAAACGAAAGACGAAGTCACCAAAGGCGAATTGTTCGATCAAGACCTGGCGTAGGTCCCCTAGAAACGTCGGTGAACGTTTCCGCAGAAACGAGGCGCCTTCAGACAGTGCGCGTGCCATGAATTCAGTCCGGCTGGACTGCAGTACGATGGGAACATCCGGCACCATGCTGCGGACCATGCGCGCCAGTTCGAAGCCGGCCTCCGGGCTGAGCTCACCCTGGCGCGGGAATTCTACGTCCGAGAGCACTCCGAACAGGTACTCTTTGTATCTCGTTACTTGCTGCGCGGCATCTTCGTAAGTGGAGCAAAGCAGAATCCTCGGCCTCGCCCGCATTCGTACCAGCTTATGGGCCACGTTCATTCCCTCTCGAATGACGCGACGTGACTGAGTAATCAGCTCGGTATAAATCATCGGAAGAAATGAGGAGTAATAGCGGATGTTGTCCTCCACCACAAGCACGACCGGAACGCCCATAGCTTCTGTGTCGTGGAGCACATTGCGCTTGTCCTCGATGTACTTAATGATCGCGATCAGAATTCGGACATTCCCTTGCCAAAGGAAGATTCGGTCGATGTCGGTAACGGGATTGCGACCGATGAAGTCTTTGATCTTGCGGTAATCGTAGGCGAGGACCACCACCGGGATGTCCAGTCCAGACTCCTTAACCTCGTGTGCTAGTTGCGCGGCGTCCATGTCTCCCACTTCAAGATTCGTGACGATCAGGTTGAACCGCGGTTGGTAGCGTGCTAGCGCTTCCTTACCGGTGGAGACCTGGGTTATGCCGGGAATCTGCTGCAGATTGAGCTCGAGTGACTCCCCGATCAGAAGCTCATTAAGCCGGCCGTCCTCGCGCAGGATGAAAGAGTCGTAAAGGCTGGATACCAGGAGAATGTCTTGCACCCGGAAGGGCATCAGATTCTCGAAGCCTTCGAACAATGTCTCTGTATCCATGAGCGGAAGTCTCGATGATCGCAGTTTGAATCAAAGAAACGCGGGGTGGATCTTCGTCCACCCCGCATCATACTCGCCATCCTGACACCAGGCTCAGACGAGTCCCTGGTCCAGCATCGCGTTGGCAACCTTGAGGAAGCCTGCGATGTTCGCACCGTTCACGAGATTTCCGGGAGTCCCGTAGGTCTCCGCTGTCTCGTAGCAGTTCTTGTGGATCGCAATCATGATCTTGTGCAGCCGATCATCTACCTCTTCGCGATCCCACGTCAGCCGTGCGCTGTTCTGGGCCATCTCCAGTCCAGAAGTTGCGACACCACCGGCATTCGCGGCTTTGGCTGGTCCGTACAGCCTCCCGGCATCCAGGAACATCTTGGTCGCCTCAAGTGTGCTCGGCATGTTCGCGCCTTCGGCTACGAGCTTAACGCCGTTGTTGATCAGGCTCGCTGCGTCTTTGGCGTTGACCTCGTTTTGCGTGGCGCTCGGGAACGCACAATCGGCCTTGATGTTCCACAGCGGATTATGGTCCAGCGTGATATCCGTGGGCATGAAGACGGCCTTTTTGAATTGGTCCGCATACTCTCGAATGCGGCCCCGCCGCACGTTCTTGAGCTCCATGACCCAGGCCAGCTTTTTGCGGTCGATGCCGTCCGGATCGAAGATTACGCCATTCGAGTCGGACAACGTAATTGGCTTCGCCCCCAAATCGAGCAGCTTCTCGACCGTATACTGGGAAACGTTTCCGCTCCCCGAGACCAGGCAGAGCTTGCCCTCCAGTGAGTCCTTCCGGGTCTTCAGCATCTCGGCGGCGAAATAGACGCAGCCATATCCGGTTGCTTCCGGACGAATCAGCGAACCACCCCAGTTCAGGCCCTTGCCTGTGAGCACACCGGTGAACTCATTGGCTAGGCGCTTGTACTGGCCAAACAGAAACCCGATCTCACGCCCCCCAACTCCGATATCGCCCGCGGGTACATCGGTATCGGCTCCGATGTGCCGCCACAGCTCGGCCATGAAGCTCTGGCAGAAGCGCATCACTTCATTGTCGCTCTTGCCCTTTGGATCGAAATCCGAACCGCCTTTGCCGCCGCCCATCGGCAGCGTGGTCAGCGAGTTCTTGAAGACCTGCTCGAATGCCAAAAATTTGAGGATCCCAAGATTCACCGACGCGTGAAAGCGCAAACCGCCCTTGTAGGGTCCAATGGCGCTGTTCATCTCAATGCGGAATCCGCGGTTGACTTGCACGTTCCCCTGATCGTCGAACCAGGGCACGCGGAACATGATTACGCGTTCGGGTTCTACAATTCGCTCCAGAATCTTCGCTGACCGGTATTCCGCATGTTTCTGCAGCACTAGACGCAACGACTCGAGTACTTCCTGGACTGCCTGGTAAAACTCAGGTTCGGCAGGATTCTTCGATTTCACCTGGGTCATAACTTCTTCAATGTAATCTCCCGGAGGTTTGACTCCGCGCGGGGTGAGAATTCCGGCACTCATAGTGTTGCCCTCCAATCATAAAAGTTAGAGATTTCAGCTGACGGGCAGTTTACATGGCCACCAGACAAGCGACTGTCCCATTCGCCCTCTTTCCCTGCCATAGGAAGTCCCCGTCGGATCATGGTACTTGCGGGGTCAAATGGCTTTGCATTTCGGCACATTCAATCACAAGGCTGGGTTAGTGATGGCACAAGCGCGTTGAGCGCATCAGCAGAGGCACCATTGTCGTACCGGGTGGTCCGGCCCTTGCTTATGCCCAACTGTCCACTCTGAGTCCCCAGGCCTGCAGCAGCTCTGAGGGCACGTACCTGTGATCTTTGTTCTTCCGAACCCAGCCCCTTAGCACGGTCTTTAAGAAGATCATATTCACCGAGCTGGCCGACTCAGGCCAAGCTCTTTGTTTTTAAAGCGGCGCAATCGGTGCGCGAGAAGATTGTGCCCCCTATCCTAAATTCAGAGCTCCTGACATGCCGCTAAAAAGCCTCCAAAATTGTAGTTTTTCAGAAACCTGGTGCGAACCTAAAACTGTCCGCTTTTTGGGTTTGGAGTCGTAGGTTCGGGTTTCCAATTCCCCTCAATCTGAATCGAGACTCCTGCGTTGTTAGGGTCACACGAACGAGTCTGCTCAGACGCTTTGGGCGATTCAGGCGACCTCACGAATCAGCTTAGACTTCCGCCAAGAGATTCAGGTGGTGTTTAAGAGGAATCAACTCTTCACCGGGTGAGACAGCTGTTCTGTCTCGGGAAGGCCGCATCAAAGTATGCTAGAGGGTTATCCTACTGCTAGGCACTGTAGATCGCCACCACTCGAGCTACTTTTCCAGTCGCTGACAGCTCCATGAACTCTCCCGTGCGTGTTCCCTTTTGATTTGTGTAGTAGAACAACACGCTGTTTACGCCCCAGAGCACGTCCTCAAGGCGAAAGTGGAGTTCCGGGTAGGCTTCTAGCCCTCGCTGAAAGTAAGCTCTCAAGTTTGCCTTTCCGACTACCTTGCCATCGGACGTCCCCAACAGCTGGGCGGCAACTGGCGAAGTCAACTCGATTGCATCCTCATAGTGCATCATGATCAAGTCCAAATCATGACCGTTCCAAGCCGCAACCCAATGGTTGGCCAGATTCCAAGCCTCGTCTCTCGTCACTGCCGTTTCTCCAGTTGAAGGTTCATCAATAGGTAATCGTACGTTGAGAACCGAGTTGACGATACAACTGAACGCAAGGTGGCGGTGTTTTCGTTCTCCCCAAAACTGCATCTGGCTTGGTTTGTCGCATTCCTGGTGCGAACCTAAAACTGTCCGCTTTTTCAATCCCTGGGCGGTAGAGCATGCTAAGAAACCATGGATCCGGCTCCACATCAAAAGGAGTTTCTTGCCTGCCCGACTCCAAGTCCCGGCACCGTCTTGGTAAACGATCGCATTTGTGTTCAGACCGAAGAAAATCAGCGTGTGATTTTCGTCCACGGCGTCGCCTTTTCCCACTATTCCATCGAAGATCGTTCCGCCGAAGCCTATGCCATGGTGATGCTTTTCGAAGAGGGATACGCAGATCAGAACGATATCGCACGCTGCTTGGGCTACTCGGCCCGATCGCTTCGCCGCTATCAGGAACGTCTCAGGGCGGGTGGACTGAGCGCGCTCGGGCGCCCCAGGGGACGCCCCGCAGCCAACTTTCCCGTGCGCAAGGAAATCCACCAGCGAGATCGAACGATCCTTCGCCTCAAGGCCAAAGGGATGAGCAATCGATGGGTTGCCGGCCGACTTGGGCTCAGCGAAACGGCCGTGCGAAAAAGTCTCCGTCGGCTCGGATGGAAACCTTGTCCTGAACCAGATCTCAATCTCCCCTTCCCACCGGAAGCGGATTCGCAAGCAGAGCAGCCCCCAGTCTTGGCGAGCAAGTTGGTCGAGACTCCGCCTTCGGCGGCAGAACCGACTCCACGCAAAATGGCCCACCCTCAAAACAATTCGGCGGCCAAGAGTCTCGACTCCAACCCTCTCGATCGGTCGATGGATCGCCTCCTGGCCGCGATGGGTCTTCTCGACGATGCCCTTCCCGTGTTTGCTCCAACCCGGAATCTGCCAAGAGCAGGTGTTCTCTTGGCCATTCCAGCGTTGGTCGCCAGTGGTCTGCTCGCCACGGCCGAGAAAATTTACGGCGGCCTCGGCCCCGCCTTCTACGGACTGCGAACCACTCTGGTGGCCTATGTCCTGTTGGTGCTTCTGAGAATCCCGCGCCCCGAAACTCTCAAGGGGTATCCGCCTGGAGAACTGGGTCGCATTGTCG
>WNFQ01002750.1_pt1 | contig 13778 bp, 14 predicted proteins | sample 5400171 | NCBI WGS metagenome assembly WNFQ01 (sample SAMN13153356, study PRJNA577476) | soil metagenome | isolation source: 20 cm soil under Madrone tree | place: USA:California | collected 2016-06-14
GGTCAATACCCGGGTTACTGAGATTGTACGCGGCAGGGATACAGCGACGGGCTGTTGTTCCTATTCTCCGATACATTCCAGCCCCATCCGAATCAGTTCCCCGACTCACACTCAGACCGGATAGTCATGAAGCCATGGAATTTCATCATGTTAACTTTTTGTCCTTGTAATTCACTTCGAGTGTGTAAACGCCTAGGAATGACGGACTAGTGGCAGGCTGAAGCATCTCAATTGAGATGAGCCTTGTAACAGGCAGAGTAACGCAGACCGCAAACGAAACACTGGTATGAGGCCTGCATGAGGAACAAATAACATCAGTGGATTGAACGACACGCCGCACAGCGACGACATAGTGTTATTGCTACAAGATGTACATGAGCAGGTCGTAGGGATTCCTCCATAACAAGTCATACAGGGAAAAACTTAATCGAATATCAACACAAGCATATCGTACAAGTAACTGTCATTTCGTTCAATATTTGCCGTTTCAATCAAAGGAGAGTGAAAGCATGAAAACATTTCGGGTCGGAGAGGTGGATCAACCCTGGGGAATCACCGAGGGAGTATCCGGATCGGATCAATACAATAGAAAAGACAATCTCCTCAAGGAGGCCGGAGTGGACGAGCGCTTCTTGGAATACTTCCAGGCGGAGTTCATCGGTACGGGATTTGACACGCCATCGGGCTACTGCGAGACCGGGTCGGTTAGCAGGAATCAACTGTGGTAGGGCCTGTCAACAATCGCAAACAGCATAGCAGCAGGAGCAGATACTCACGTAACCAGAGGTGGACCGATGCATCCAATTGTATTGTACATTATCGTGCGTGAGAACGCGAGTTCTAGAGGGATAACATCCAGATTCAATTCAGAACGACATTAGACAGCAACGGAGAACGGGCACGTACTCGGTGTCAGGCCCAGCTAGCGGCAGCCATTCCTTGCACTTCATTTTCTTACGCCGGAACACCATGCGGGGACTGGAACGGTCCCACTCGACAGTAGCAACCTCGACGTTGTCCCTGCACGAGACCAAAGTCGTGCGCTTGGAATTGCTTGAGATTGAGTAGAGGGACTGGCCGGATGCACTAACGACCACCGAGTTGCATAGGAGTCGGAGGTGATGCATGACGGAGATCATGAAGATGTGGGTATTCGCCAGCGGATACCTGAGTGGCATAGACGGCTGCAGCGGCCATGGTAACGGAGGGAAGAGGGAAAGGAAGTAGAGAAAGTGAAGGTTGGGGGTATGGGAGCCTTAGCGTCTTGCGCCCGAGTGGGGAGAAGAATGGTGTCTCATTGCAGGTTCTCAGGCTTTTATGTGCTCGCTAACTAGTACTACCGCCAGAGAGAAGAGCAACGTAACGGCATAATAGACAAAAAGGGCCACTGTGGCAATAGGGCGTCGGAGTCCATTGTTGCACATAAATAAATTGAGGGAAGTTGTCGTCTAGCGACCATAATTGTGGAACGTGGAGATCCTTAGCCGCGCAACAATGAGTGTGTTTTCAGCTCGAAAGTGACCACAGACACACCGCAAACTCACATTTGGTCCAAGGCAGTGAGGAAGGTGCGGCTTCAAGCTTCAAGTTTGACAGATGGCCGCGGGGGGATAGTTGTGTTTTGACACACTGGCGTCCCCGGCCCGGATACTATCGTCCACATGGCTATTATTGTAATTGTATGGCCAAGTGTATTGTTGTTTGTTGTTCCACCAGCTACTGCTTCTGAGCTTCCTCTCTTTTTTTATTTTCGCGTTCACCAATTGTCTGTCGGGCCGCCCCGGAGACTCCTTTTGAGTCCCTTCTGCGTGCGATGTACAAGAAGACCTTCCCGGCGAGGGACAATGTCTCTCGAACAAAAGCGGGTTCTGAACCGACCACACTTCCTTGATGGGGCCAGGAAGGTGATTGTCGTGCCCAAGCGCTTCCAGTGGCGGCGCGACGAGCCAGAGACGGTCTTTCGTCTTTGGGACATAAATCCACTCACGCGTTCGCATTCAAACTTTCCACAATTTAAAAGTGAAGGTGGAATCCGATTGGATTCACAAATCATTTGGTTCAGTTTCTGATTGTTGCATGCTGTTCCACAATAATCCGACTACAGTAGTGGCCAAATCCAAACGCGAGGAAAAAAATATAAGAAAGAACCACTGGCGACCATTGCATGAGGATAACTAGCTGTGTGCGAAGGTTCGGCCCAGTGCGCAGGGTATCCAATTCCCCTCAAAGAGAATAATTAGTATCAAGGAATATTATCTCGGCTGCCAGTTTTTCTGTACCTTAAGATGCACGGAATGGCTGGCCAGCGACACCAAGTGGGTATCGTTACATGTTGCACCATTGCTTACTAGTAGAATCCTCGGCGACGCGAACTTCTGTTTGCTCTCGATTACGAGCTGTCATAGGTCACAAAACCTGTTCTGAACATTCATTTCTAATGTCAACCTAGCTACAATCCCTGTCATCTCAGCTAACTATAATTAAATGTCGACCCTACACAACAGATTTCCCTGTGGACATGACACTCAGTACAGTACCTCGTTATTATATATATATCTTGAGGTTGAATTGTACCCCGTTCGCCCCTTGAATTGAAGGGAACAGTCATCACATCCACCGCCACCGTCCTTTGAAGTGCCTTTGTGCAACATACCAGATAACATCATATGCCAGTGCTAAATAGAAATAGTCAACCAATCCATCCACTCAGGCCTGGGCACAGTGAATAAGGTTCATGTACACCATTAGTGGAGGATCTGTCCACCTTTTTATATTTTCTGGGGAGCCTCAGTTAGAAGTTGGCTAGTTGCCGCAAGCGCAAGCCACGTGCTGTGCTCGAGTACATAGAAAACGGGAGCTCGGTCAATGCCGACGAATCGTGGAGTATGCCGATATCTACGCCAACTACTACCAACTTTGTTCGTTCAACCGTCTATCCGCCTCCAGCAGGGCTCCAAAGTTTCTGCATGACCCGTAAGTTTATAGGACTTTAGCGACGCCAGATATCTGTCTGTCATTTCCCTCGGGTATCCATATAGTTTTGTCTTGCATCAATCAATTCAATTCACACGATTCCGAGGCCGAAGTACAATCACAACAGTGTTGATCCGAATAGATCGTGGTGCATCGGGAAGATGGTGACCACCATATCGACGATTGCTACATTATGTGGTCACGCGCAAGTGGAGAAACATATGCCGAGCGTACCCTACTACTAATTTGACATATAAAAAACAGATCGTAAAGCGAGAAACAAGACCCATATGTCCCTGGTACAAATAGGCTACGGACCAAAGGAACAGCCGCGAAAAAAAAATTACTCAAAACTGCCTTTCATGACGACTGCTGCGGGGTTGCAGATGGGATCTCCATTTGCATCAAAAACTGCGACCAGGCATCAGCGAGATTAAGACTGCCGCTCTGTCGCAAAACGGGATCACGTGGCGTGCGCAAAACTGGCGGCGGCGTGAGTGGATGAGCGAATTGGGACTGCATGATGGTGTGTGGCGTGCCCCAGCCCCTGTCAGGCGCGCTGGCATCTGACGCCACTGAAGTGGGAGATGAACTTCCCGAGTATTGAGGGTCATGCGAGCGAGGGTATCCGCGTAGCGCCTGTTGCGTATACGCGAGCTTAGATGAGCTTTCGAGCCCAGTAGACATCGAGAAGGGGGGTGTCTGCCCTGTGTCTGAAGACGGGGATGGCTCGTAAATGTATCTCCCTCCAGCTACAGGAGAAGGCTCCATCTGTGATTCGAAAGTCACCAGTTGATCAATGAGTGCTGGATGCACCTGGTTGCATGGCGGGGTTCCGGTTTCTATGCTGGCAGGCCGCAATGAAGGTTGTGGCGCGGCTGGTTGAGAAGATTGGCGCGTCGATCTGGAAGCAGTACGATGGGTCTCGGGAGAACTTGGGGTTGATGACGCGGAGGAGGGGCAAAGCAACGGCAAAGGTGTGGAAGCTACGGCATACATGGTGGAAGTCATTCCAGAGAACACCGCGAATTCGTCTCGCTTTGGCGTCGCGAATGGCTCGCTGGGCGTATGCGCCGCATTGAAGCTTTCTGTGGCCTTCTCCAGATGCCTCTTCACGATGGGCTGTGGGCGTGGAGATGTTATTAGTGTTGAGGGTGATGAAAGTGAGACATACAAGCATCTTGACTGCGCGACCACCAAACGGCGCAGCGTTATGAAACAGCTCGTATGCCGAGCGCAGTTCCGCCAGTGCTCCTTGTGCCATCTTACTCCGCGGTGCGCGCACCGGGACCATAGCAAGGATGACCTTATCTTGGATCAGCTCTAGCCGGGCAATGCTGATTAATTGGCAGCCTTACCGACGCAGAAAAGGCATGAGTCCACAGTACCCAGAACCTAGCAATTCGTTTAGGGAAAACAGTGAAGGCAGCCCGCAGGTTGGATATGATCTGACAAGCGGAACGGTAGCCCGAAAGAATGGAAGGTGCATACGTGCTTCGAAGAGGGTCTAATGGGTGATCACTTAGACCCTGCGCCAAAAACGCACGATGTACATAGAGGAGTGCTGCCGGCGGCGTATCGTCACTGACATAACGTTTGGTAGCGGGATTAACACGCACTTAGACAACGATAATTTCCGGGCATAAGGTGCTGCATTACAATTGAGAAAGATGAACCGTCTGGTGGTGGATTAAGTGCATATTGAGGAAGTTCCATATCACAGATCTTGTGGTCAAGGTCGACAATAACAGAGTACTTTGGTGGGCGAGCCGTGAGAATACCCGCAACAACCTCGGATACACAGAGCTTGCCGAACTGGGCCTTCCAGTGTGGAACTGTGAAAGCTAAGGAATGGCATCGCAAGAGCAATATTCTCGTGAATACGTACAAGAAACCTGGGGAGTACCATCTGCTGCCAAAGTTTGCTCAGGGTCTTGCGGAAGTTCACAGTCGACGAAGGGGAGCAAAAAAGTGGGTAACCGGCCCGTGGCAAGACTCTGGGATGTAAAAGAATTACCTCAAAAAATTTCTTTTACGAGGAAACCTCCCACCTGCCAGCAATCCGTGATAAACAACTCCCAGAACAGTGCTCGTCGTTTTTGTGTTTCAGAAGGCGCAAGATTCCATCTCGCGCAATCTCGATCTGCCCGGTGCGACTCAGCCATGCCCTTGTAAATCTACACAGTTACTCACGGAGGCCAATCTACTTTCTATGAGTGCCTATATGTGGCTCTGGAGGATTGAAGACTCACGCTCTGCGCCAACTTTGTTGCCAGTCCCATCAATGTCCAAGTGCTCTCGATACTGTCTTGATTCGCAATAATGCCTTGGTATATTGCCATTAGACTGAATACTTGCACTGTACATACTGAGGGCGGGCGGTCCGTTGGTGGCGTAAGTGCAATCGCGGCGCGCGTCAGCGTATAAAAGCGATCCGCCTCCTCGTTCCCCGGTGCAGGTGGCAGCGCGTCATCTGTAACAGCCCCAAGACAAAATATGACAAACAAGAGGGCAAGATCATGAGGTGTTGGCGCGGTGGGTGGAGGGATGCCCTGTGGTCGGGCTTTGACGTAATATAGGGGAAGCAGTTCCTCGTGAAGCTGGCGGGCTTTCACAGCGCCAAAAAACCAAGGAGCTTGTTCAAGGTAAAGGCCACAAAGCTGTGAGGCACGAGGCCAAGAAGGGAGGTACGTTTCGAGCGCATAAAGAGGGAGGCGAATGGAGGCATCTGGGAATGAAGCGGAGATTTCGAGTACGGGTAGGGGAAGTCCGGAAGATGTATCGCTGAGGATTGATGGATGTAAACCACCACTACTGGAGGACAACTCTTGCTGGAATTCTCGCTCATTCTGACGACAAAACAGACGTGTCATGTGTGTTTATCTGGAACGCAAATAACGATCCCTTACTAGAAGAAGGCTCTAGATATATGCACCGTTGATGTTAGCGTTCGATATAGACATCCAAAATAATATTCTCACTTCGTGGCCTGCAGATCGCCCGTAGAACATGGACGCTCCGTCATCGCGGAGAGCCAGCGTGCCAAATGTGTCCAGTATTCCGCTGTCATCACGCTCAGCTGTCCCTTCGTTTTCGTTTGCCTGTTCTATTGCAGAATGCAGATCAATGATGGATTTTATTTGGAGCAGGTCGCGTTGAAGTAGAGGATGTGTATCACTCGAAGTCAGGGAGTGCGAAACTGCGAGGGCATCTTCGAGCCGGCGGATGCGAGCACTCATCTCCGTGATCTTATTGTGAAGTCGGTCGGTGTCCGCAAGGACGAAACTAGAAAGATACAGTTGGTGAGGCCAGAGCGTGAAGAGACAGAATATGGCGTACCGTGTACCTTGTCCTGTCACGAGGCTTCCTAAGGGCATCCCATGAGTCCAAGCGTGTGAGCAAATTAACCATCAGTACTCGAAGGGCAGATGGAAGAAGACGGGGGGAAGAGGGGGGAAGATGTGCTGATTGCCGACAGGGGTTGGACTAGATGAGTGAGTACGCACCATTTGGACAGATGGAAGGACAACCTCTCCGTGCGCATGATGAACATGGGATGTTTTTGTCACACTTTAGTTTGAGCCTGCGACGAAGAAAACTCGCTGGTTCGGTGACAATTAGAGAGAACAAGTCTCAAAACGGACCGTCTACATTCCGCACATGCGATAGTACCATGCGAGCGTTTCCACTCTCGCTCCTTGTACTTGGTTGGGCACCCTGCATCACCGTATCCAGAAAGTGGCATGACAGAGAGGTCAATTAATAGTCGCTTCCACCAAGTGGAGAGCGGGTGTCAAAATACAGGAGATGGACGACAGGCTAGTACTCGGGTACAACATTCACACCCCGGTCACGCTCAGAATGACATGCGATCTCGCCCTACTCAAACCCCCGTCGAGACCGCTCTTCTCGCTCCTTTTCTAACTTTCCAACTCTGTCTTCGACCGCGCGAAGCGCCTCGTCCCATGCCATGAACAGTTCTGATAGGCCGTCGACCTAATTGGAGCGTAAGTATTAACACCGCCGTCCTTGAGAAGGGTCTCAAACCTGGATGGCATACTGCCGGACGATACGGGCCACGCGCTTCTCGAGTGCAGCTGTACGATCAACGTCTTCTTGGTGCCGTACCGAGAGCGCCTCGAGCCGTGGTTGGAGTGCCTCGTAGTCTATGGGTTGATGTAGAGATACAATAATCACAGTGTGCACCAGCGTGAAAGATGCAGGCAGGATACCTGACAGTGCGCCAGCACCGATGATCCCTTTCTGTTGCAGATCGTCAATTTCTCGCATGTCGTTGTCCGCGGCACGAATGTCGGGTTCGAGCCCTGCGGCTAGGGCTGCCAGCTCTGTTGGAGACATGTCCTTGTATTCGGGCGGTGTGATAGCTGGGAGCGTCCCAGAGAGCGCGAATGCAGGAGTCAAGTATTGGGCATGCTGTTCATCTGGGATGTTGTGAGTTTGGCCGCAGGAGAAGAAAATGGCTCACAGTGGCCAATAAACCTTCGTAAAACGCCGTAAGTGTTTGCAACGTCGTTCATCCGACGCTGGACGTGTTCGGCAGCGCGTATCAACGTTTCACTTCGTTTTAGCTCTGGTTTACGTTCTCTCAAACCTGCAAGCGACTCGTCGCGCTTCACGCCGTGGAGGATTGCCTCGAGCCAGCGTATTCGCAGCTCCAGGGACTGAGCCGGGGACAACTCTGGCTGCGGCATGGGTTTTTCCTGTGCATGTGTTGGGTCGGGAAGTGTTGAGTCCGGCGGTAAACATGTAGTGACACGGGAAGTGTGTGCTGTAGGGGGAGGAGACGATGGAGGGGTTGAACCAGGTGTCGACCCTGAGGAGCGTAGATGGTTGCGTTGGACGTCGCCGAGGAAAACACTGCCGATGTTGGCCATGGGAGCGAGTCTCTGATCGACCCCGCTGCCCTACTTCATTTAGACTTCTGAGAGCGCCCACAGCGGCATCGACCTCGTTCTTGTCCTCCAACCACTATCATGCTCCTCTATCTCACCTCTCGAGTTGTCAGGTATTCACCCTATGCTTTTGTTTGCATGATTCCCTAATTCCTCCCTCTTAGCTGCATCGCCGCATTCCTCTATCCAGGCTACGCATCATTCAAGACACTCTCCCAGCGGCCTGCCTCAGAAGAAGATCTCGAGCGATGGCTGATGTATTGGTCCGTGCTTGCCTGTGTCATTGGTGTTGAATATCTTGCAGAGTGGCTCGTTTCCTGGTGCGCTCTACCTAATGCTCTCTCTGGTCATCGATGTAACCTTTTTACCTTCTCTTTCTCCCCCCATGAAGGATTCCATTCTACTACCTTTTCAAGACGCTATTCCTTCTCTACCTCGCACTTCCGCAAACACAGGGTGCCTCATACCTCTACCAAACACATCTCGAACCAGTCCTACGCGAGCACGAACCCCGAATAGACGCTGCCCTTGCGCAGCTCAGGGCCCGCGTATTCTCTTTCCTTCAAGCCCGGGTACGCATGCTCTGGGATAACATCGTTGCCAGCGCCACGGGCCCACAGTCAGTGCCCGCCCCCGAGTCTGTGTCGGGGAGCTCTTTGCAGACACCCGCGCTTAGCGCCTCGGTGTCTGGTCCGACACAAATCCTCGGTACGCTGTGGCGCACATATGGCCCGGCCATCGTCGCGGGTGGTACCGCACTTCTTCAGCGCCAAGGAGTTACTCCTAGCGACGCTCGTGCGAGTTCCACCGGAGACGAGCGCCCACAGGGTTACGATATAGGCGATGGACCCGAGGCCGTCCCGATGCCGCGTATGCAGGGTCGCACCTCGTCATCCGAGTCTGCCGGTGGCCTCAGAGGACGCGTCGTCAGCAGCACGAATGTCGGTCCCGGTGGGCGTTTCGAGGAGGTCGAGGTACCGAGTGATGCTGAAGGTGAGCGGGGCGATGGCTCGCCGACTTCATCCCCACCGCGCCCTTCCAGTGGGTGGTTCAGCTGGATGACCGCTGCGCCAACCCACGCAAAATTTGACTAAAATTACGACATGGTAGTACTAGTGCTGGACGCCAACGTGAGAATGGAGGGATAGGCTGGTCTCCCTCTGTACATGGACGTCTGTGTTGAAGCCCTCGGTTATTGTTTGATCGCATATTCTCAGGTTGTTAGGGTATCATCGATATCATCGTCTGCTTATCCAAATTATTGTATCGAGGGTAGAGGACTGTATGCTTTCTGACATACGATATAAAACGCTCATGTTTTTAAGCAAAGCCTTTCATTGCGATGAATCGTACGCAACCTCTGTAGATTAGATTAATCACGGAAAAAATGTACTCCTGTAAGTCCATGGGTGGAGCATGTACAGACCATAGGAAAGAAAAAGGGATAGAAGATACGGAAGACAAGGAAAGCGATCAGCAAACGAAATGGAATGTCCTGAAAGTCCAGCATTACAACTGATTGCATAGTGAACAGTGAAGAGCGATGGTGTCACTGAGAATAACAGCTTATGGGCCAGATGTGAATCAGGTCAGCGTCCCGAGGGTCAAAAAAAGACTTACGTGTAGCGACCAAGGCGACGAAGAGTGCGATGACCATGAAAAATATAGGAACGTATTTGATAATCTGTGGGGGTTGTCAAATCCACATGTTAGGGATGAGCATTCCAATACTCACGATAGCGCGACGCTTCTTCCTCACTTTGATGTTGAAGATGGGTGCATGTATCTGCTTCGACGGCCGCAGCCAAACTGCAGCGAATAATTTAGGCGAAATCACTGCACAACGGTAAGACTTACAAAGTAGAATCGAATGAAGCCGGTCAATATAAGGTACTAGTATCCCAGGTGTTAGCATGAACAAGATGAAGTGGCCAATCAGGAAGTCAGAGCTCCAGAGGGACAGTTCGATTATCTTGACGATGAATTCACGAGCCGGTTGCGAAAGTACGTGAGCACCGAGTCCACGGCCGTACCACTTGCCCGTCCACCATGCGCGGTTGGTCTCATCATGCTTGAATTCGCGCGAGAGGAACACCGAAATCAGTACTTTGTGAATGGCACGTTGAACCGCTATAATCGTGATGAGACCAAGGACAGCATGCGATGCGTTCCAAAGCTCGAGAAACCACTGGATTGGTCGAAATGAGTACGATCAGATAAAAGTATAGATAGGAAGGCTTACGAAGAATTCGAAGAATCCAATCATACCAATCGTGCCAAGTGCGTGAGCAATGGATGCCATGACTGCACCAAACCGCACGCAGCATGAATCAAGCATTGGCCCAAGAAAGAGGGAGACGAGGAAAAGAACAAGTAAGACAGCTGCGTTCCATACGATGGGGCCGATTGACACAACGGTAATACGGATGAGAGGGCTCGGCGGTGTCTGACCTGCGACTGGGAATGATTTGACAAACATGTACGCAATAACGAGCAGAATTGCGAAGAAGATGGGGAAAATTACTTCCGAGATGATGACTGCACGCCAACCAGCCCGAGGTACGTCGCCAGACAACTTCTCCGATGGTTTGCCAAGTTTTTTCTTCTTGTAACCCGTGATCATTGTACGTGACAGCCGGCAATATCCAATCCATGAATTGTTGTGCGAGCGGGAATTTCCGCGAGACATCCAACGCAAGAACTCACTTTTCAGAACCATGAGTATGCATGTCTATGGCTGAAAGTAAACGACTCACCGGTAGTCGACGATAAAATCTGTGAACGAGAACTGGTGGGGATTGAAGATAAACGGGGCGATACACAGAGCGAGAATGGATAACCAGAAGTAGATAAGATAAGGCGTCCAGAACGACAGTGTCACATAGAGCAACATTAGCAGAGTACGCATGCCCAGGTAAATGCTTGGGCCAGCGAAGCGCGAGAAAAGAATGCTGAATGAAATCCGAGACGTTGCGAACCCACGTCCAGTCGCGATGTATCGCGCGCCACCAAAAGTGAGGTTGTTCAGGATCGAGTGCGTGTAAATCTGCGTGGAGAATACTTCGAACATTGGGGAAACCGACACAAATTGCTTGCTGAGACGCGCAAGTGCACGGCCAGTGCCACGCTCGATCAGTTCTGTCAGGACAAGACGGTCAAGACTAAAGTCGTACATGGAGGGGAAGAAGCCGTATCACTCACCTTGAAGAAACAGTGGTAAGAACGCGATCATGAAAACCAAGAAAATACTGATAATGCAGTGATAAATCCAATTAAAGACCGGATGGAGATTGTAGCATCCCCCTTGTCCGTTAAGCGGCTGACCAGTGCTTGAGTATTTGCAAATCGTAATCTCCGAGTTCAGCGTTCCCAGGAACACCACTGCGGGAGGAATAAGTCATTTATTTTGTGCAAGATGTCAAAGATAAAAGACGTACTCGTTACAATGAAGAGCTGCACCGATAGGATAATGAGCATGTTATTGATGTGGAAACCAGGATGACCGTAGTAGAACGTGAGGAAGCGGTCGATGGGAAGTTGCGTTCCTAGGTAGTAGTACTCGCGACTGAGCATTTGCTCGCCCATGCCAGTGCCGATCTTCGTCTGGAAATTCAAGATTGTGCCAAATCCAAGGTCGCGTCCCTTTCCGCACTGATAATATTCCGTGTGTTTGATTCGCCCGCCGCGTCCAAAGGCGTTGATGCCTGCATAAATATCCTCATTCAAATGTAGGCCTTTCTGCGCTTTGGATGCACCACCGCGTGTGTTCATGAATGTCGCGTTGAGAAAATCAGGATGCCCGTAATGTAGCTTGCCCCCAATCCAAGCGAGTGAACGCGCCGTAAGCGTGCCGAATGTCTGCTCCTTGCCAGCGGCGATGTCGCCCAGTATGCCAATGTTCTCCGAGAATATGTATTCGCGAGCACCGACGATGGCCACGGGTGCCGCATTAAACTCTTTCTGACCCCACTGGGCGTATGGACTCTGACTGCTGACCGAGTATTCCTCGAACTCCGCAAGGATGTTACGGATTTTGAGACACTCTTCCAGATAATTATCTTGGTTGGCGTCGATAAGTTGCAAGTATTCACCGCGGTAAAAGATAATCGCATGGTTCTGGTTGTCCGACTTGCCGTCACCGAGAATAGGATTACCAGGCAGTTCGATCCGAAACTTGGGTTTACGCCGCCCCGTTTGGGTATTGAACTCGGAATGGCCGTCGATTAACGCCGAGTAAAGCCGCGGCTCGCCACCATCTTTGCGGGGCTCTTCCTCGAGGTAGGCAATCTGAAGTTCCGGGTATGCGCGAAGTAAAAATTCAGCGTTCTCGTGTTCTTCCTTATTGAACTTGGAGTACCGCTGCATAGAGACGATAAATTTGAACTTGCGACGAGCCATGCGCTCAAGTTCGCGTTCGAGTTTATCCGTGTTGCCCCCAAACATCTGGACCACCTCTGGGTTTTCAACGCGGTATAGTAGCTTTATCGCCTTGGCGTAGTTCATCATGCCCGAGACCGTGCGGTAGAGGGTTTGGAAGCGCAACGAAGCCCAAATACGGGTGCGCAATGTGAATTCGGGGGCTGCGCTCTTGAAACCAATACAATAGAACGGGAGGTCGTCGAGCTTCGATGAGCCCTTTTCATCTGCTGGGAATGCGCCGTCGTACATATCTGACTCCTGCGCTAGGAATTTGGTGTCCCTGACGAAGTTATTCCATTCGAGGCTATGCAGCTGCTTTAAATATTCCAAGAGCGTGACGCGAGTGTTAATGTCGGACTCCTTGATGATCTCCCGCAATGAAAGCAAGATCTGAAGATGCACATGTCAGAAAGTGACCCCAATGGAAGAATAGCGAAAGGAGAACATACTTTCTCATTGTAATGCGGGGTAAGGACTGTGAACGTGGGCATCGCGTCTACCGGAAGGGCCTCAGGTAGTGCGGTGGTAAGTGACTGAGCAAAAAACGAGATGCGACGTTCTGCTTCGGAGCCAGGCGGAAAGAAGCTACCCTTAAAACCCTTGACGGTCTGATCGACAAAAAACTGGGGAGCACGCAGACTGCGACGGCCATCTGGTGTGTCAACTTGATGGTAAAGTAACTTCTGTACGTGATCTATGGAAAGCAAGTGCTCGCGATACATGGATATGATTATCGCATTCCAGATCTGAGATACAAGGACCTGCAAGGAGAGTTATATAAATGTGTATAGGGATTTTACGAAACACACCTTCGGCTTGTACCGAACCTCTAGATCAGAGGTCGCGAGAAGCTTGGAATAAATGCGTTTCGGTAATCGAGCATAGATATCCCTCCAAGGCGTCCAGATTGAGAGTCCGAGTATGAAGGAGCGGGCAATAGAGTAGACAGTGTTCCAAATAATATACCACAGGAACGTGTCCAGGAAGAATAGGACGAGGTCCATGAAAAACATGATCGTGAGGGTGAAAATGGCGTGGTTGCGGCAGAGAGAATCACCGAACACCTTTTCGTGACAATTCTGGATCTTCATTCCGGCCATGGCACGGATAGGATCGCGAAATGCAAGGGTTAGGAAAAAGTACGATTCCGTGAACTTGCAGCCGAATACAAGAAACCATAAAAAGACGCTCCCGAGGCGCGCCTGAGAATGTAGCATCGGATAACTGGCCGTGAACGTTTGAGACGCAAGGTACTTGCGCGACTTGCTCGCGACCCGGTCGCCAAACATCCGCCCGGAGGGCATGATTCCAAACAGTAGGGTCGCACCGATAGAGATAAAAAACTGGGCAATACCGAGAATGAGAGCGAGGGATCCGCCGCCGTCTGGCTGATTCTCAACAATGGCGATGTAAAAGGTAGGACCGGCAGTAAGGCCTAGGGTGACAAGGAGAAAAAGTAACCGACGGGTGAGG
>WNFQ01002309.1_pt1 | contig 13774 bp, 10 predicted proteins | sample 5400171 | NCBI WGS metagenome assembly WNFQ01 (sample SAMN13153356, study PRJNA577476) | soil metagenome | isolation source: 20 cm soil under Madrone tree | place: USA:California | collected 2016-06-14
GTGAGCGCCATCGAGACGACCAAGAAGCCGCAATACTTCCTGCCGGGCCTGCGCAGTCTGTTTCCCCACTGGCCGCAAATCCGGGCCGGTGAGACTGCCGTGCTGTTTGCGCTGACTCTGGCGGTGCTGTTGCTGCCGAAGATTCTCGCTGCCTTCCTGACACTTCGCGACCGGCAAATGCGCCGCCAATTCGGTGGTGCCGCGCGGCTGTGCGCAAGCATGCTCGTCGAGCAGCTCTTCAGCATGCTACTGGCGCCGTCCATGATGCTGTTCCATTCGACGTTCGTGGCGCAGATCCTGCTGGGCAAAACGGTGTCCTGGAATGCTGCATCCCGCGCCGATCGCGGAGTCACGCTGCGGGAAGCCTTCCGGCGGCAGAAATGGCACCTGGCTTTCGGTCTCGCGTGGGGCGCAATCATGCTGCGGGTGGCTCCGCGCTTTTTCTGGTGGCTGACGCCGGTGCTGGTCGGTCTCATTTGCGGTGTATGGTTTACCGCTTGGACGAGTCGCACCAGCGCCGGAAGGAGCGCGCGACGCTGGGGTTTGCTCCTCATACCGGAGGAGACTGCGCCGCCGCGTGAGTTCATGGGCTTGAGCTGCGCGAACCTGGATGCAATACCTGCACCTTCCGCATCGAGCTGTTCGCAGTCGGCGTGCGACGGCCTGCCAGACGAGCGCGATGACAGCGAGACGGCGCGCCGCCCCACGCGGCTAGAGTCCGCTCTTGATCCGCGTCCAGGTACGCGTTCGTAGGCGCTGATACTTGGAGTCGAATTCTGTCGGCAGGAAGAGCCTGGCCCGCACCTCAGGCGGCGGGTAAATCGCCGGATCGTTGATGATTTCCGGCCTCACGAACGGGCGTGCCGCGAGATTGTCGTTGCCGTAGTAGATATCGTTGGTGATGTCGGCGATCACGTGCGGTTCGAGAATGAAGTTGATGAATTCATGCGCCGCTTGCGGGTGCGGCGCTCCAGCCGGGATCAACAGGGCGTTGTAGGTGACATTCGAACCCTCCCTGGGAAGCGTAAACGCCAGATGCAGGTCGAGGCCGGCGGCGCGCGAGCGCAGCACGGCGGTTGAGTAGTCGCTGGACCAGGCCATCGCGACGCACAGCTCGTTGCTCGCCAGCTGATAGACGTAGTCGTTCGAGTCGAAGACGCGGATGAACGGGCGGACCGACATGACCAGCCGCTCCGCGGCCTGAAGATCTGCGACGCGCCTGGAGTTGGGATCCAGGTGCAGATACTGCAGGGCGAGCTGCAATACGTCGTCGGGAGAGTCCAGGAAGCTCACCCCACAGTCGGCGAACCTTGCGACTACCTGCGGCTTGAACAGCATGTCCAGGCTGTCGACCGGCGCCTGCGGCAAGCGCGCCCGGATGAGCTGCACGTTGTACGCGAAGCCGTTCATGGCGTGCAGGTACGGGGCGGCGTAGCGATTGCCTGGATCGGCCTTTGCCTGCACGGCGAGCACCTGGGGGTCGAGGTTTTTCCAGTTGGGGAGCTGTGCCTTATTGAGGGGCTCGTAGAGGCCCGCGCGGATCTGGCGGCCGAAATACGCCATGCTCGTGCTGACGATGTCGTAGCCCGAATCGCCTGCCAGCAGCTTGCCCTCCAGTGTCTCGTTCGAGTCGTAGAGGTCGTAGATCACGCGGATGCCCGTCGAGCGCTCGAATCGCGCGATGGTGTCGAAGCCTATGTAATCCGCCCAGTTATAGATGTGGAGTACGGGTTCCTCGGCCACCGCCTGGGGTGGTGGGGAGTTGTTGCACCCGCAGACGCACAAGGCAGTCAGCGCTGCGCAGATCGTCGCCGCTGAGCGAACCCACATGCCGAGAGTCTCAATAGTGCCCGCTAGCACAGGGGAAAATCGCTTGCCCGCAGCGGGTCAGCGCTGCGAAGCGCAAATCCGGCGCAGCGCTTAGGTCCGGCTCAACTCAGACCTGACCCAATTCTGGAACTGCCGTATCGCATACTCCTCAGGCATCAGTACGCCCCCGGCGTGAGGCAAGGCGCGCAATCCACGCTGATTGAGCTCGCAGATTTCGGCATCCTCACTCATGACGATGTTTGTGAACTCAACCGCGTTCATGAGGTCGCGTTTCGGATCGGCCAGCGTTTCGGGCAGGAAGAGAAACTCGATGCTCATCTCCGTTCGCTCCGGTCCGAGCGGGCGCAGACGTACGACGCGCACGTAGTCCACGTGTGCCACCATGAACATCGAAGGCACAGAGGTCAGATACACGTGGCCGGCCTTGCGGTCTTCGGGGCTCACTCTCGGAAACGGCACTCCGACCGGTTTGCCGTCCATGGACCATGATTCGGCTCCGGTGCGCAATCCGCCCCCGTACTTCGGATCGTCGTCGTCGGCGTGATCCTGCCAACTCGGATCGTCGCGTCGCTCCAGAAGCGCTCTGCCGAAGAGCGGTACCAGCTGCGCCAGCCTGGGATGGACGCCGGGGCAATGCAGGCACTCGTTGTAGTTCTCCCAGAATACCTTCCAGTTGCACTGAATCGTTTTGCGCAGCGTATGCCCCACGACCAGCTCGCCCAGCTGCCAATCATCGAGGCGGTTCAAGGGCAGATCAAAACTCGCACTGAAAGGCGGCGGCTCATTCGTCAGTGCGGCGAAAATGAAACCGTTCCACTCGCTAACCGGCAGGCTGTACAGTGAGAAATCGCGCCTGTCGAAGCCGTCGCCCTGCTGCCTGGAAGACGTCTGCAGGAGCTCGCCGCGCAGACTGTATCTCCAGCTGTGATACGGACACACGATCCCGGCAGAGGAAAAGCGGCCTTCCGAAGTCCGGCACAACGCGGCTCCGCGATGCCGACAGGTGTTGTGAAAAGCGCGCGCGAGGCGGTCCTCGCCGCGCACCACCAGAATCGACTGGTCACCCACCTCGAGGGTGCGAAAGGTGCGCGGTGCGCCAATGTCACTCGAACGGCAGACGTAGATCCAATTCCGGTACCAGATCCGGGTCATTTCCAGCTGGTGGTGCGCTGGATCAAAATAAAACGACGCGGGCAGGCTGTCGACGGCGGTCGTCAGGCCGACATAACCGGGATCGCGTCTGACGGAAGAATGGTTCGCGCTCACAGATCTCCACTGTAGTCCAGTTCCAAATCGAGCTCAAAACCGGTCCGCGTCTTCGGGCGAGCGTGCTGAACTTATTGATTTGACTGATGTATTGCAACCGTGCACGCGTTAACGTGAAGCCACGACCCTCTGGCGTTGCTCACCGAGGCCTTCGATCCCAAGGCTGACGGTGTCTCCGACGCCCAGGAAGAGCGGCGGTTTTTGGCTGAGCCCAACACCGGAGGGCGTCCCGGTGGTGACCACGTCGCCGGGCTGCAGACTCATGAACCTGCTGAGATACGAAACGAGAAACGCCGGCTTGAAGATCATGTTCTGCGTCGATCCGGACTGAAATCGTCGGCCGTTCACATCCAGCCACATCGCGAGTCGACACGGATCCCGTACTTCCGCAGCGGTCACGAGCCAGGGGCCAATAGGTCCGAAACTGTCGCAACCCTTGCCCTTGTCCCATTGGCCGCCGCGTTCCAACTGGAACGCACGCTCGGAGACGTCGTGGCAAATGAAATAGCCCGCGATCGCGGCGGCGCCCTGAAGTTCATCAACGTAACGGCATTCCGTCCCGATCACGAACGCAAGTTCCACTTCCCAATCGAGTTTGGTCGAGTCGCGCGGCTGAATGATCGGATCATTGGGTCCCGATAAGGCGCTCGTGGCTTTCAGGAACACGACGGGTTCTTTCGGGATCGCGGCGCCGATCTCCGCAGCGTGGTCCGTGTAATTCAGGCCGATACAAATGAATTTTCCGGGTCGCGCAACGCACGGACCCAGTCTGGGTGAACCTGCTACGGCCGCAAGACGGGTGGCATCGAGCGATTCGAGGGAGCCAAGCTGCTGCGGACTGAGCGTCGTGCCGTCCAGGTCTGGAATGACGGAGGACAGGTCCCGCACGACGCTTTGGTGGTCGAGCAGACCTGGTCTTTCAGCGCCACTTGGTCCGTAACGAAGTAGTTTCACCGGTGATCGCCTGTATTGGGCGCTCGTCACGAGCCGGAGTCAGGATCTCGCCTGGCGACAGTTTGCGCCCGCGCGACGCGTTCCGCATCGCCCGGTTTGAATTCGTGCGAGGGCCGCTGGGCACCCCAGGGGAAATCGCCGCGTTGGCGTTGTATTTGGCGTCCGACGAGGCGATATTCACCACGGGACAGTGCCATGTCGTCGATGGTGGCTGCTCAAACTGAGCCGTGAGAGTCGCTGCCGCCCAAAACCGCCAAACGAGAGTTCCGATGACGCCGAAACCCCTGATGTGTGGAGTGGAGCTGGGCGGAACGAAGTGCGAGTGCCTGGTCGGCACCGCACCCGATGACATCCGGGAGCGGATCACGCTCAAGACTGAGAGCGACGCGGCGGCAACACTGCGGCGCATCGAAGGGATCCTGCGGGACTGGAAGACCAAACACGGCACGTTCAGTGCCATCGGGCTCGCATGCTTCGGCCCGTTGGAGCTGCGGCCCAAATCACCCAATTTCGGCAAGATCGGTATGACGCCCAAGGAAGGCTGGAAGAATGTGGACGTCGCAGGATTCTTTGCCAATCGGTTTGCAGATGCTGTGGGGATGACGACCGACGTCATTGCCGCGGCCCTCGCCGAAGGCCGTTGGGGCGCAGGCAAGGGGCTGACCGACTACGCGTACGTCACGGTCGGTACCGGCGTGGGAGTCGGTCTCATCGCGGCGGGCAAGCCTGTATTCGGCTGGCACCATCCCGAAGGCGGACACATTCGCATAGTGCGCGCTCCCGGGGACGACTGGCCCGGGAACTGCCGTTTTCACGGCGCTTGCGTCGAGGGACTCGCATCAGGGCCAGCGATCAAAGCGCGCAGCGGCACAGCGCCCGCGAACCTGCCGGCCGACAGTCCTGTATGGGACACGGTGGCGCACGCGCTGGCACAACTGGCGCACAATCTGGTTTTGACGGTGGCGCCGCAGCGGATCCTGATTGGCGGTGGTGTGGTAAGCGAGCAGACACATCTCCTTCCCCGGATTCGCGAATACTTGCGTCTGAGCCTCAACGATTACGTGGACATCGAGCGAGCGGCTGGCGGGCTCGAGGGATACATCGCGCCGCCAGGCCTGGGTACGCGGGCGGGGCCACTCGGAGCCCTCGCGGTCGCCGCGGACGCTTGCTGCAGACGCGCCCATGACTGAGCGCCGATGGTCCGGTGGCGGGAGATCCGCGCCGGGCGCGGGTTCTCGCGGCGCGTGCTGCCGGTTCAGTCGCAAACCCGCGACAAATACGTACAAGTCCTGAGCATCGCAGACGCCTTGTTGTCGGCTACTGCTCGGAAAGACCCGCACAATCCGAGCAACCATCGCATACTGATTGCAAGCAGCAGTTCGAGGGCCCGCGCATGAGCGTCATAACCTTGTTGATTCTGTCCGTGCTGGTCGGCTGGTTGGCGACCTTGATCCTTTATTCCGACATCGGCCGTGTCTCGTTGCCGGACTTTGCAACCGGAGTCATTGGTGCGGCGATTGCCGGCGGTCTGGCGGCCCGCGTACTTGGGATACCGATGATCGGCGAGTACGGATTCACGTTGCGGGGGGCGCTCGCCTCGTGGGTGGGCGCGATGAGCCTGTTGGCCGTCGCCAACTTGATACGGCGCGGCCAATTGCGGTGTGGGCCGGCGACTTGCCGGAAGTTATCGGCGCAACCGAATCGGACCGTGTCCGCGCCATCTGTCCGGTCGTAGGCGAGGTGCCGGTGCCGACGACAAGCCGCGTCGTTAGACGCTGCGCTCTTCCGTATCGGCGATGCAGCCGGCCGTCACACGATTGCGGCCTGCGCGCTTGCTCTCATAGAGGGCTGCATCAGCTGCTCTCATCATCCGTTCTGCGAGATCGCTGCTGGAACCGGAGAGGTGATCGAGTGCGCAAACCCCGAAACTCGCCGTGACCGGGATCTCGCGGGATTGATTTGTGAACGCTTCCGACCGGATACTCTCGCACAACCTGTCGGCCACCGCGCTCGCCTTGGACGCAGTGGTGTCAGGAAGCACGACGGCGAATTCGTCGCCTCCGAAGCGGGCGATCCAGTCTCTCCCAAGTCGCAGGCCGCCACCGAGGCGATGGCAGAACTCTTTCAGTACCTGATCTCCGATTTGATGCCCGTGATGGTCGTTGATTCGCTTGAAGTCATCGATGTCCGCCATCAGGATTGCCAGCGGCCGGCCGAGGCGGGCTGCGCGCTTAACTTCGCGCGGGAACTGCTCCTCGAAGTAGTGCCGGCGCCCGGCGCTCGTCAGTTCATCAATAGTCGATAGCACGCCGTTGTCGCGCACAGCCAGTTGCAGAGAAGCCGCAAAATCGGCGATGCGGCGTGCACTCGTCACGTGCGTCCAGAAGTGTTCGCCACACGTATCGCTCGGTACGCAGTCATCAGCGCCCGCGCGGATGGCTTCCGACTGCAGCGACTCGCCGCCAGCGCTCACGAAGACGATGTGTGTCGCCTCGCCTGAGGGCAGCTCGCGCGCGCCGCGTATCAAGGCGATGTTGTCCGTGAACATCAGCGCGTGAACGCGATCGGCGAGGCGTGCGAGCGCCTCGTCGGCGTTGTGCGCCGTCTCGATCTCAAGGTTCGCCAGCGGCAGCAGCTTGGCGAACCGCTCCCGCGTCAGCTGTGCCTCAATCACGAGCAACGCTGCGGGACTCGGCGCTGTCCGCAGCAGGATGCTGGTCATCGCCCGGGAATCCCGCCGCTGCAGCGTAGCGTCCAGAACCCTGCGCCTCGCGAGCAAATGTTGAGCCGCGCCCGGGCCGGCGTTAGCGTCGGCCCACAGCAGGGATCGATCGCTCGCTCTGCGGTGGGGCGGGGGTCCCCTTTCCAGCACACTTCGGATGGTCTGTGCCAGGTGTGCACGATCGCCCTTTGCGATATAGCCGGCCGCTCCGTGCTTGAGCGCCTCGCGAGCCCGCTCGTCGCCAAGCGTTCCCGAGACGAAGACGAAGGGGATTTCCGGGGTCTGTTCAGCCGCAATCGAAAATGCCGAAACGCCATCGAAGTACGGGAGTGTGCAATCGGAGATGATCAGGTCGGGCGCAGACAGCAATGCCTCGCGGAAGGCATCCTCCGTCGCCACGCGCGTCCATGTGCAGTCAATGCCCTCCGCCTGCAACTGCCATACCGTCAGCTCGGCGTCGGACACATTGTCTTCGACGATCAGCAACTGCATTGTTTGCAATGTAAAATTCCCTTTACGAGGGTGTTGACAATAGTCCCGTTATCCCAATCAGTCCGTGAAATCATGCACGAGGTCGCACTCGATTGTGTGATGCGGAGCACGCCATTCTGTAGGACACCGCAGCAAATGGGCTTTTTGGAGGCGTTCCAGTCGGCGAGCACAAGGTCTCACCTGGATAGGCCCTAGGAGCGAGACCCGTAGGATGATGCCAAGATCGCATTTTTGACCCGGACACCCACTGCCCGTGACCGCTGCCAATTCGACCTCCGTCAGCATTCCCGCCCACGCCCGCGTCGTCGTTGTTGGGGGCGGAGTCATCGGCACCTCTGTGGCGTACCACCTTGCTCTAATGGGCTGGAAGGACATCGTCCTGCTGGAACGTGACCGGCTCACCTCCGGGACGACCTGGCACGCCGCGGGTCTCATGGTGACTTTCGGCTCAACTTCCGAAACCTCGACCGAAATGCGCAAATACTCACGCGCCCTTTACGGTCGCCTCGAGGCGGAAACCGGCCAATCCACGGGATTCGCGCCAATCGGCTTCATCGAGGTCGCATCCGACAAGGACCGGCTCGAGGAATATCGGCGTATCTCAGCATTCAATCGCTATTGTGGCGTGGACGTACAAGAGCTGTCGCCGGGGGAGGTGAAGGACCTGTTTCCGCTCGCGAAAGTGGACGACGTCGAGGCCGGCTTCTACGTGAAGGAAGACGGCCGCGTGAATCCGGTGGACGTCACGATGGCGCTCGCCAAGGGGGCGCGCGTGCGGGGCGTGAAAATCATCGAGGGCGTGCCTGCGAGCGGCGTTCTGCACGACCGCGGGCACGTGACCGGCGTTCGCACGTCCGTTGGGGACATCAAGACCGATATCGTCGTCAACTGCGCCGGCATGTGGGCGCGTGAGTTCGGTGCGCTCGCGGGCGTCACGATCGCCAATCAAGCGGCCGAGCATTACTATCTGATCACCGAGCCGATCAAGAATCTTCCGCGGAACATGCCGGTACTCGAGGATCCGGGTGCCTACGGTTACTACCGCGAGGAAGGCGGTGGCTTGATGGTGGGATTGTTCGAGCCGGTCTGTGCGCCGTGGAAAGTGGAAGGAATTCCCAGCGATTTTTCCTTCGGCGAGCTGCCGCCGGATTGGGAGCGCATGACGCCCTTTCTCGAGCGCGCCATGTCACGCGTGCCGATCACCGCGGATGTCGGCATGAAGAAGCTGTTCTGTGGTCCGGAGAGCTTTACGCCCGATTTGCGCCCCATCGTCGGCGAGGCGCCGGAGCTCAAAGGTTACTTCGTAGCGGCGGGCTTGAATTCCATCGGCGTGCTGACGGGCGGTGGTCTGGGTCGCGTGCTGGCCCATTGGATCGTCACGGGAAATCCCGATGTTGACGTCACGGGGTTCAATATCGATCGCCTCCACGCCTACCAGGCAAATCCCGAGTACCGTCGCCAGCGTACCGTCGAATCGCTCGGCATGGTTTACAGGTGTCACTACCCTGCGATGTCGCTGACCAGCGCGCGGGGCGTGCGCAAGTCCCCATTTCATGATCGCTTGGCCGCGGCTGGCGCATATTTCAAGGAGGTGAGCGGCTGGGAAAGCCCGGACTGGTACGGCATGCCCGACACGAAGCCCGACCCCGGTGCCTTGACCTGGGGCCGGCCGAGCTGGTTCTCGCGCTGGCAGCAAGAGCATCAGGCCGCGCGCCAAAACGTGATCCTCATGGATATGTCGTTCATGGGGAAATTCCTGGTCCAGGGGCGCGATGCCGGTCGCTGCCTCAACCGCATCTCAGGCAACCATGTAGATGGCGCGCCGGGCGTGATCACCTACACACAGTGGATGAACCAGGCCGGCACGCTTGAAGCTGATCTGACGGTGACCAAGCTCGGCGATCACCGATTTCTGGTGGTCGTCACCGACACCATGGTGCGGCATGCCGAAACCTGGATGAAGCGCAATATTCCCGATGAGGCGCAGGCCTCCGTCACCGATGTGACCTCGGCCTACGGCCAGCTCAATGTGCAAGGTCCGAATTCACGCGCGCTCCTGCAGAAGCTTACATCCGCGGATCTTTCGAACGCTGCATTCCCGTTCCGCACCGCGCGCGAGATCGACATGGGGTTCGCGCGCGTACTTTGCATTCGCATCACCTATGTGGGCGAGCTCGGCTACGAGCTCTACATTCCCGCCGAGCAGGCGACGCATGTTTATGACCGTGTCGTCGAGGCGGGACGCGAATTCGGACTCGTGCACGCCGGACTCAAGGCGCTCGCAAGTCTGCGCATGGAAAAGGGTTACCGCGACTACGGCCACGACATCGACAACACCGATGTGCCGTACGAAACCGGCCTCGGTTTTGCGCTTGATCTCAGGAAACCGGGCGGCTTCATCGGCAAGGAAGCGGTGCTCGCTCAAAAGGCGAAGGGCCCGCTGACCCGCCGCCTCGTCCAGGTGCTTGTGAAGGATCCCGAGCCGCTCATGTTCCACGCCGAGGTCGTACGCCGCGACGGCGTTCCAGTCGGCTACGTTCGCGCGGCATCGTACGGCCATACCCTGGGCGGCGCCGTAGGCCTTGTGATGATCGAGCCGAAGGTGCCCGTCGATGAGGACTTCCTCAACAGCGGAGAGTGGCAAGTAGATATAGCTGGAAGGCTTTTCCCCGCCATGGTTTCCGCCAAGCCACTGTATGACCCCGAGTCGAAGCGGGTCCACGCCTAGTCCGGAATTATGCGGAACGCGGTGCCGCGTTCTCGCCGACCGGTTCAGCGGCAATCAGATGTGTGATCTTCGGTGTGCCCTGGACCAGGCGATGAATGTGGTCCTGCAGCATACGGTCCGCATTCGTCACCCGTTCGTGCTGGCGTAAATGTTCGAGCCATGACTCGACAAAGAACGTCTCGAGGAATCGGCTGCGATCGGCGATGTCCTCGAAGATTCCCCAGGCGTAGGCACCATCCCTGCGCCGTTCATGGCTGAGCCTCTCGAGTGCGGTGAGGAACGCTTCCCGGTCTTTGGGACTGATCCGATATTCGACCGTTACCATCACCGGGCCCTGATCGTTTCCCACGTGCCCGGTGACGATCGGTGCCGGCCAGGACATCGATGGCGTGAGGTCCATCCCTTGGGCGGTCTGCAACTTCCAGCGCCAGGTCAGCGGGATTGCAAGCAGCGCACCGGCGGCCGCGACGAAATGAGCCGCGGGCAGCCCGGCCATGCTGGCGACTTCCCCCCAGATGGCACTGCCGAGTGTCGTGGCGCCGAAGAACACCGTCATATACATGGCGAGCCCACGCCCGCGTACCCATTCGGGCAACGCGAATTGAGCCGACACGTTGAGGCTCGACAACACCGCGATCCACGAGATGCCTGCCAGGACGCTGGCCGCCATCGCCGTGGCCGGATTGCGCGCCAGGCCGAACAGCAGCAGCGCGCCGGCGGTACCGATCGTTCCGGCTGCCACCAGGCGATCCGGACCCAGCTCTTTCTTCAGCCGCGGCAACGCAAACGCGCCGGCGATGGCGCTTGCGCCGATGACGCCCAACAGGATGCCATAGAGCTTGGGGCCAGCCGCGATCCGGTCGCGTGCGACGAGCGGCAGGAGCGCCCAGTAAGCACTCGCAAACAGAAAGAATGCGACCGCTCGCCACAGTGTCGCGCGCAGGTGCCGACTGTGTCGCGCATAGCGTATGCCGGTCTGCAACGCGCTCACCACACGCTCGGTTGGCAGGCGACGCTGGCCCGTCTGCGGTGCGCGCCACCACAACAATCCTCCGATCGATCCGAGATTGCTGCCGGCGTTCGCCCAGAATGGCGCGGCGATTCCCCACGCGACCGTGATGACCCCACCCAAGGCAGGGCCGACCGCGCGGCTGACATTGACACCCACGCTGTTTGCGGCCACCGCCTCAGGCAAGTCCTGCCTGGGAACCAGCTGCGGCACGATCGATTGCCACGCCGGGGCGGTCAGCGCTGCGCCCGTCTCGACGAGGAACGTCAAGAACAGCAACCTGCCTGGCGTGACGAGGTCCAGCCAAACGAGCGCCGCAAGCGCCGTGGAACTTACCGTGATGAAGGATTCGACGACAATCAGCAGGCGGCGCTTGTCAACGATGTCCGCAAGCGCACCCGCCAGCAGCGCGAACAGGAAGGTTGGCAGGCTCGTTGCCACCTGAACCAGGGAAACCGCGACCGGATTCGGGTCCAGTGTCGTCATGAGCCACGCCGAGGCGGCGCTATACATCCAGCCGCCCAGGTTTGAGACCACCGTGGCGGTCCACAGAACGGCAAACGCGCGGTGACGAAACGCGCTGAACGCCGAGTGCGCAGGATGCGCCGAAACGGCCTGGTTCATCTGGAGACTATGCCGATCTCAACCTTAGCCGGTTCACGACGCAAGCTGTTCGCCTCAGCGAGCCCCGCCGCGCTCCACGGCAGCACGAGTGACAGCGTTGCACGCGCCAACGCGTCACCGCCGGCTACCGAGGATCGTTCAAGGTTTCCCGGCAGCACCCTGGCGAGCGGCCTCGTACAGAAACCAGGTACGTCGCTCGGTTTCGTCGATCCAGACTTCGATCAGGCTGGCGGTGGCGATGTCTCGATGTTCGTCGCACACGTTGTGCGCTTCGCGCAGACGCGCGGCGAGTGTCTTGTTGTCCTCGCGCACTTCGGCGAGCATGTCCTGCGGCTCCACATAGTCGGCATCGTTGTCCTCCACGCGTTGCATGCGGCTGATATGCCCGACGGACTTGAGCGTGGATCCACCGATCTTGCGTACCCGCTCGGCGATGGCATCGGTCATCGCGAACAACTGATCCGCCTGTTCGTCGAGCAACAGATGGTAGTCACGGAAGTGCGGGCCGCTCATGTGCCAGTGGAAGTTCTTGGTTTTCAGATAAAGCGCGAATACGTCGGCCAGAATGGCATTCATGGCAGCGGCGATGTCCTTGGTCGCAGCGGGTTTGAGGTCGGTAGGCGTCGCCAGTGGAGCGCTCTGTCTGCGCACAAGATCTTCTCTGCTAGTCTTCATGACGTTCCTCTCGTAGGAAATGAATTTTGAATTGGGTCAACCGACGCAAAGCAACAAGCTGTCACCAGCCGCGGCTCAAAGAGCCAACACGACCACCGTGCCATTTAGATCCGTCCTGCAAGCCACGCGGCAATGTTCTCGACGTAGCGATGTCCATCGTCCAGTGCGTCAGGGCTTGAGAGAACACCTTCCCCGGCGGGCTCAGTCACGAAGCTGGGACACCCTATCCGTGGATTCCAGTTGTAGTCGCAGAAATGGTGAAAACTTGAATCCGAGACCGCACGGCCCATGCCAGGCTCCTCAACGGCAACACACAGATTAAACGCCACCCCCGTAGTCAGACTTCGTCCCTGAGCAACGACGCGCGCGATATGCCGAAGCGCCGTCGGAACGCCGACTGATCCTTCGTGTGGATGAGCGGGCAGGCGGCGAAGAGCCGCTCCTGACGCGGTCCTCATCAGAGCATGGACGGGATCGATTGCGGCAATGGTCTGCAGGTCGCCGTTGGCGCCGGAGTGATAATTGGGCCAGCTGATTGAGGGTGTTTCGAGGTCGTCACAACACCGGTGAGACTCATCGGGATCGGGATTAGCCGTTTGAAAGTACTGCGTCGTCCCGAGGGCTCCAAGTCGTGTGAGACAGGCGCCAAGGTCCTGGTGATCGCGGGTAAGCAGAATTCCGCCTCCACGTGTGCGGAACTGCGCCACGTTCTCGACGTCTCCGGAGGTCAGTGCGCCCGTTACGTCTGTGGCAATCAGCCAAAGCTGGTCATAGGCGCCGTTAGCAAGCTGCAGAAGGTCGCTATCGTCGCCGTTGTGATTCTCGCTGCGGTCACGCGCGACAACCTCGTAGAGAACGTCACCCGATGAATCCCTGAGCGAGCGCAGAAGCCCGGTGAGCAGCGAGAAGCGCCCGACATGCCAGTCGTCCGCCACAGGGCCAATTGTGGTTTTCAGAAGAATGCGAGTCGGCATAGTCCATCAACCCAAGTAGCGAAACGTAGAGCTTGAAACCGGCCGCGGCGCCGGCGAGGCCCGTCGCACGGGGCTCGCCGACGCGGCGGAGCCGCTCAATCCTTGATGAATGCGAGAAGCTCACTGTTGATCTGGTCTGCAAGCGTGGTGCACATCCCGTGAGGGGCGCCGGGAATAACCTTCAGCGTACCGTTCTTCAATAGTTTCGCCGATTTCCTCGCCGAATCATCGATCGGCACAATCTGGTCGGCGTCGCCATGAAGTATCAACACGGGGATGTCGATCTCCCTTAAATCGTTGGAGAAGTCCGTTTCGGAAAACGCCTTGATACAGTCATACTGCGGCTTGATGCCACCCAGCATGCCCTGCAGCCAGAACGACTCGATGACGCCTTGGGATGCTTTCGCATTCGGCCGGTTATAGCCATAGAACGGGATAGCGAGGTCGCGATAGAACTGGGAGCGATCGTTTACCACGCCATTGCGGATCTCATCGAATAC
>WNFQ01009485.1_pt1 | contig 13772 bp, 8 predicted proteins | sample 5400171 | NCBI WGS metagenome assembly WNFQ01 (sample SAMN13153356, study PRJNA577476) | soil metagenome | isolation source: 20 cm soil under Madrone tree | place: USA:California | collected 2016-06-14
GCGGAAATTCTCTGTGAGTCGCTGACCAAGCTCGGCGTTCGGCATATTTTTGGTTACCCGGGCGGCGCGATTCTTCCCGTGTACGACGCGCTCGGCAAATCCAAGCTGCACCACGTCCTCGTGCGTCATGAACAGGGCGCAACGCACATGGCCGACGGCTACGCGCGTGCCTCCGGCGGCGTCGGCGTGGCCATGGCCACCAGCGGTCCTGGCGCCACCAACATGGTCACCGGCATCGCCACTGCCATGCTCGATTCTTCCCCAGTCGTATGCATTACCGGGCAAGTCGGCAGCAAACTTCTCGGCTCCGATGCTTTTCAGGAAATCGACATCACCGGTATCACCATGCCGATCACCAAGCACAACGTTGTGGTCACGCGCGCAGAAGACATTGCTCGCGCGGTACGCGAAGCGTTCATCATCGCAAACTCTGGCCGTCCCGGCCCAGTCCTCGTGGACATCACGAAAGACGCGCAACAGTCTTCCACCGAATTCGACTGGAACGCCGCTGCTCCGAAGCTTCCGCCGAAGCGCGTTCGCCCAGGCATAGACAAAGCTGAGCTCGACCGCGCCATCGAACTTTTAAATTCCGCTAAGCGCCCGCTCATTCTCGCCGGACACGGCATCATGATTTCCGGCGCGATGAAAGCTTTCGACCGATTCGTTCGCGCCGGCGACTTTTATGTTTCCATGACCCTTCTCGGCATCGGCTGCTTCCCTGCCAGCGATCCGCTTAATCTCGGCATGATGGGCATGCACGGCGAGGCTTGGGTCAATCACGCCATCCAAGAGGCCGATCTCCTAATTGCCGTCGGTATGCGCTTCGACGACCGCGTCACCGGCGATCTGCGCACCTACGCCAAGAGCGCGCGCAAAATTCACATCGAGATTGATCGCGCCGAAATTAACAAAAATGTTCCAGTAGACGCTGCGCTGGTCGGCGATGCCCGCGAAGTTCTAGAACAGCTTTTGCCGCATATCGAAAAGAAAGAACGCACCGCCTGGCGAAGCCGCATCGCCGAAATGAAAGGTGATTCCGCAGTTCGCGACATCCAGAGCCTGCCGGACACGGGACACCTCTATGCCGCGCACGTTATCAACGATTTGTGGAAAGAAACCAATGGCGAAGCCATCGTCGTCACCGACGTTGGCCAGCATCAGATGTGGGAAGCGCAGTATTACCATCACAATAATCCGCGCACCCTGATCACTTCCGGCGGTCTCGGCACCATGGGGTTCGCACTACCCGCGGCCATCGGAGCGAAATTCGCCAAACCTGACGCCGATGTCTGGGTCGTAGTCGGCGACGGCGGCTTCCAGATGACCATGTGCGAGCTCGCCACCATCGTTCAGGAAAAAATAAAAGTCAACATCGCCATCATCAACAACGGCTTCCTCGGCATGGTTCGCCAGTGGCAGGAGTTTTTCTACGATAAACGCTACGTAGCCACGCCACTCGTGGCTCCCGATTTCGCCGCTCTCGCCAACGCTTTTGGCATTCGAGGCGAACGCGTGACCGCTCGCGGCGACGTTTCACCCACCATTCGCGCAGCGCGTGCCTCGAAAGAATCCGTGCTCATCGATTTCCGCGTCGAGCAGGAAGATTCGGTCTACCCGATGGTTCCGGCCGGCGCTTCACTGCATGAAATGATTCGTCGCCCGCACAACCCGTTGGTAGAAACCGCCGCCGAACCGTAGAGGCGTAGTGGTAGCTCTTGGTTCTGTACTAGCCGCCTTTCGAGGCGGGCGGGTTTTTCCAGTTTTTCTAGCGGCGACTTTACGTCGCTGCCGTTGTAACGAAGATGCTGACTGAGGACCTTATGCAAACACTGATCGCCTATGTCGAAAACAAACCTGGCGTCCTGAACCGCGTCTCTTCCCTCGCCCGACGCCTGGCCATTAACATCGATTCGCTTACGGTGGGCCCGACCGAAAACGAAGAGGTCGCGCGCATGACTATCGTCGCGCACACCGACGAAAAGGGCGCGCATCGCCTTGAGGCCAGTCTCGAGAAGCTCGTGGACGTCTTGCTCGCCGAAAATATTTCCGAACGCTCGGTACTCGAACGCGACCTCGCCTTGCTAAAAGTCGCCGCCGACCAGCAATCCCGGCCGCATCTGATGGAACTCATCAAAGTTTTCCGTGGTCGTGTCGTTGACGTCGCTCCCGAGTCCCTGATCGTCGAAGTCTCCGGCACTGTAGACAAAATCGACGGCCTGCTCGAAGTTCTTCGCCCGTTCGGCGTGCTGGAAATGGCTCGCACTGGACGCATCGCCATGACCCGCGGCGGCGACCTCTTGCAACCGCCAGGAGTGTCCGGCTCAACCAAACTTGAATCCGCCGTGTCGTAGGCGAGTGCTGCCGTTCATGTTCTTAGCCGTCATTCCGAGTTTTTAGTCGTCATTCCGAGCGAAGCGAGGAATCTCTCTTCGGGCTTTTAGTGTCAGGCAGGATTTCAAGCAAATGAGCTCAAAACCGAGCTAATTGTTCGGCCGCAAACCGGCCTACGAAAGGAAGCACATGGCAAAGCTCTACTATGATAAAGACGCGGACCTTTCCCTCATCCAATCAAAAAAGGTCGCGATTCTGGGCTACGGCTCGCAAGGCCACGCCCACGCGTTGAATTTGCGCGATAGCGGCTGCAATGTCTGCATCGGCCTGCCGGAAACCAGCGCCTCGCGAGGCAAAGCCGAGAAAGATGGCCTCGCCGTGAAATCACCCTCCGACGCAGCAGCCTGGGCCGACGTCATCATGGCGCCAAATCTCAAGCCCGGCAAAACTTTAATGTTCGCGCACGGCTTCAACATTCGCTTCGGCACCATCAAACCTCCCGCCATTATCGACGTCTCCATGGTCGCTCCAAAAGCTCCCGGCCATCGCGTCCGCGAAGTTTTCACCGAGGGCGGCGGCACCCCCGGCCTACTCGCGATCGAGCAGGACGCCAGCGGCAAAGCCAAAGCGCTCGCACTGAGCTACGCGCGCGGCATCGGCTGCACTCGCGCCGGCGTTCTCGAAACCACCTTTACCGAAGAAACCGAAACCGATCTCTTCGGCGAACAAGCTGTCCTATGCGGTGGCGTCAGCGCGCTTATCACGGCCGGATTCGAAACGCTCACCGAAGCTGGCTATCAGCCCGAAGTCGCCTACTTCGAATGTTTGCACGAGCTCAAACTCATCGTCGACCTGATCTATCGCGGCGGCCTCAGCTACATGCGCTACTCCATCAGCGACACTGCAGAACATGGCGACTACACCGCGGGCCCGCGCATCGTCACCGACGAAACCCGCAAAGCTATGAAGGAACTCCTTGCCGAAATCAAAGACGGCAGCTTTGCCAAAAAATGGATCGAAGAAAACGAAAACGGTTGCACGAATTTCCTAGCCAAGCGTAAAGCCGAACAGCAAAACGCCATCGAACAGCTTGGCCCCGGCCTGCGTGCCATGATGCCGTTTCTGCAACCCATCGTTGCGCCGGGCCTCACCGCCAAAACCGCTACCTCTGACAAGTAGGTCTTCGCGGCGCAGGCGTACTTGCCTGCGCGATTTTTGCAGCAGCCAAAAGATGCGTAAGACGTGCTTCTGTGGCATCATCTTTTCCGCTGCTTGCACCTAACGGGTCAATCACTATCCATGAAGCGGGAAACTCCGTCGGCACCTTCGCAACCCATAAATCTGCAAGAACGCATCGCCAAACTTACCGCCAAGCGGCAGGAAGTTCTGCGTCCCGTGCTCGAACATCCGCGCGGTTTTGTGCTGCTCAGTGTTCGTGCCATGGCCAAGCGACTCAACACTGACCCGGCAACCATGGTTCGCATCGTTCGCGTTCTGGGCTTCGGCAGCTTTCGCGAATTTCAAAAATATCTGCATGACCTTTCCATCGCCTTCGCCACCTCGGCCGATACTATGCAGACCACTTCATCCGAGCGCGGACGCCATTCATACGTCACCGATTCCATCGAGCGCGACCTGAAAAATCTCCAGGGCCTCAAAAATAGTCTGGACGCCGCCCGCCTCACCGAACTCGCCAAGCGCATGTACGCCTCGCGCCGCATCGTCGTCGTGGCGGGCGATTTGGCCGCATACCTCGCCAAATATCTGGAGTATCAGACCAGCCTGCTGGGTATGCCGGTCTTCGCAGCCACCTCGCCCGGCCGTATCAGCCACCTGACACGTTCGTTGACCAAGGACGATCTGGTCCTGGCTATCTCTTTCCGCAGAGGCTTGGTGCAGACGGTTGAAGGCGCGCGCCAGGCCTGCCAGCGCCAAGCCCATTGCGTCGCCATTACCGACACTTACTTGTCGCCTCTCGCGCGCATTGCCCACGAAACCTTTCTGGCCAGTATTGAAACCACATCCTTCGGCGCTTCTTATGCGGCTCCAGTGGCGTTGGTCAACGCGCTGCTCGCCGCCTGCGGACAAGTCCGCAGGGCTGAAACCATGGAAATTGTGCGCGAAATTTCTGAAGAACAGCGCCACGGTTCCCGCTGGTTTCAGGAATAATTGTGCTTACTCCCTGTAATACCCTTCCTGTAACAAACGTTGCATTCCGCACGTCCAACCTCAGGCTGGTTGGTTGTTGCGTTTTGTGAGCGCCTTCTGAAGGCTTTACTTCTGCCATCGTTGACTTTGGCTGATGTGCATGGCTACTTCTGGCGAGGACCTGATGCGCGTCGAATCTATTACCCTGCGAAAACTGAAAATGCGTCTCAAGTCGCCGTTCGAAACCAGCTTTGGCACCACCCATGTTCGCCCTGTGCTGCTGGTCGAACTTAGATCCGATGGCGTCACCGGATGGGCCGAAGTAACCGCGACCGAAAGTCCATTTTACAATTCTGAATCGATCGACATCGCATGGGTGGTGATTCGCGAATACCTCGCTCCGTTAATTCTTGGCAAATCCGTTGCCACCGCCTCAGAAACCCGCTGTCACTTCGCCGCCATTCGCGGCCATGAAATGGCTCGCGCCGGAATCGAAAATGCCTTGTGGGATATCGAATCCCAGCAACGCGGCATTCCTCTTTACTCCCTGCTTGGTGGCACGCAGACTGAAATCCCCTGCGGAGTTTCCCTGGGTTTGCAATCGACTCCGGAAAAACTCCTCGAAAAAGTAGCCATCGAAGTCGCGGCAGGATATCAACGCATCAAAATCAAAATAAAGCCCGGCAGCGATCTCGCTCTTATTTCCGCCGTTCGCAAAACCTATCCGGATATTCGGCTCTCCGTGGACGCCAACTCAGCCTATACTCTCGATGACGCCGAACTGCTGCGCAAATTCGACGACTTCAATCTGCTGATGATCGAGCAACCCCTCTGGTGGGACGACATCTATCTGCACGCAAAACTTCAGAAGCAAATCCAAACGAAGATTTGTCTCGATGAGTCGATTCACCATTTGCGCAACGCACAAACTGCCATTGAACTCGGCGCCTGCGGCATCATCAACATAAAGCTCGGCCGCGTCGGCGGTCACTCCAGCGCGCGCGAGATTCAAGCTTACTGCCTCAACCAAAACATTCCTGCCTGGTGTGGCGGCATGCTGGAATGCGGCATCGGCCGCGCTCACAACATAGCCGTTTCCACGCTTCCCGGCTACGCGCTCCCCGGCGACGTTTCCGCTAGCCAACGTTATTGGGCCGAAGACATCATCGAGCCCGAAGTGCACGTCACGCCCCAGGGCACGATTCGCGTCCCGCAATCTCCGGGACTCGGCTATCATGTCCGCCACGAACTCATCGAACGGTGGACCGTTGAAAAAGAAACTTTCTCCGGCTGAGCCCTTGCGGACTGCTAACTTAACGAGTGTCATTCCGAGCGCTGGGCCGCTGTTTTCGCGGCCCGCAGTCGAGGAATCTCGGCTTGTTCACTGCGTCTTGACCGTCCCTGCGAGTCGCCATGTGATGCGAAGTTCTGTAGTTATCCTGTTCGTCCTTTTACTCAGCGCCGCTCCTTGCCGTCTCCACGCCCAATCTTCCGCTCCTTTCCCCGGTCCCGCGCCGGCAAACGTACCGCAAGACTTCATCGGCAAGACGGGCGATTTTGGAAATCAGGCCGAAACTGATGTAATCATCCTCCTCGAGCGTTCGAAACACTTATACCTGCGCGACTCCGCCGGAACCGAACATCTTCTGAATGCTCTTGGTTTTTCTAAAGAGGGCGAGCAAACATCGTTTACTTACGCCAGCAACGAATCCGACCCCTGGGTGCTTGCCTTCAAGCAGCACAAGTCAGATCCCATCTGGGAGATATTTACTCACGTCGGCCCTTATCACCGTCTCCCTTATTCAGTTCCCGGCGGCAACGTCAGCATCGTCAAGCCAACTCGGTCTATCGCGGAGATTCGCAGCGAAGCTCTCGCGGCTAAGCCACCGGAGGAAAAAGGTCCGTATCGTGACAGTGATTTAGTCGAGTTGGCGAAGCTCGATCCCGCCATTCATCTGGATATTCGCTACGCCACGACCAACGATTTTCTCGGCAGGGCGGTGTACACACAAGCGCGCGCGTTTTTGCAGCGCCCTGCTGCCGAAGCGCTGGTGCGCGCGTTACATCGCTTGCAGCCTTACGGTTACGGTTTGCTGATTCATGACGGCTACCGGCCGTGGTATGTCACCAAGATTTTCTGGGAGGCGACTCCGGCCGATGGAAAAATCTTTGTGGCTGACCCGGCGCAAGGTTCGCGCCACAACCGAGGCTGCGCCGTGGATCTCACGCTGTATGACCTGAAAACCGGCGAACCCGTCGAGATGACCGGCCTTTATGACGAAATGTCGCCGCGCTCATTCCCGGACTAGCCCGGCGGCACTTCGTTCGAAAAGCTCGACGTAACAAAGAACTGAAATTCACAAAATAAATCGGAGAATTCGAATGCACTCGTCGAAAAGGCGATTTACCAGATGGATGCTTGGAGCATTTCTCGTGGCGGCGCTCGCTTCTGAAGCAACAGCCCAGCAGAATTCCGCGCTCGCCGCGTCCATCCAAAAAGTAATCGACCGTCCCGAATTCAAGCACTCCAATTTCGGCATCGAATTCTACGATCTCGCCACCGGCACTGCCCTCTACTCACTCAACGCCGACAAACTCTTCACTCCCGCGTCCACTACAAAACTTCTCACGGAAGGAACGGTTCTCGCAAAATTCGGCAAAGATTATCGCTTCCACACCGCCATCTATCGAACTGGCTTAATCGACAAAAAAGGCCACCTCAAAGGTGACCTGATCCTGGTTGCGTCCGGCGATCCGAATCTTTCCAATCGCATCCGGTCCGACAATACGCTTTCCTTTCAGGACGAAGATCATTCCTACGGCGGCCCGGCCGTAAATGGTGATCCCCTCGCCGTCATCAAATCTCTCGCGAAACAAGTTCGCGATAACGGCGTTCGTCGTATCGACGGTCGCGTTCTCATTGACACTTCCCTCTTTCCCGATGGCCCCCGCGAAGGCGGTACCGACGTCGTTATGTCCTCCATTATGGTCAACGACAACGTCATCGACGTCGTCGCTAAGCCCGGCGCAAAAGTCGGCGACCCGCTGACACTTATCACCACTCCGCAAACCGGCTACGCACATTTCATCAATCACGCGACAACCACCGCCGCCGGCACTCCGCCAAGTTTCAACGACCCGGAATTCGCCTCGAACTCCGATGGCTCCGTCAACATCACTCTCTCCGGCACTCTTCCCCTCGGCATCGAACCGCAAACCGTCTCCATTGGCGTTCCCTCTCCCACCATATTCGCGCAATGGGTCTTGCGCGAATCTCTCGCCGCAGAAGGCATCGAAATAAAGAGCCCGCTCATCACCGTCCAGCCGGATTTCGCGCCACTCGTTCGCAACTACACAGCAGAAAATCAAATCGCCCAGCACGTCTCCCTGCCGCTCGCCGAAGAAATCAAAGTCACGCTAAAAGTCAGCCAGAATCTTCACGCCGGAATGGGTCCATATCTTCTCGGTGCAATCGCCGCTAAAGACACTGCCAACCCGCTAAAAAAGGGATTCGAACTCGAACGCGCATTCCTCACCGATGCAAAACTCGATCTCAGCGGCGCATCGCAAGGTGACGGCGCCGGTGGCGACTGGGCAGATCTCTTCAGCCCGGACTTCGTGTGCCACTATCTCGCTTACTGGACTACGCGCCCGGACTACGACGTTTTCTTCCACGCGCTGCCGATCCTCGGCAAAGACGGCACCCTGGCCAAAATTCAGCCGCAAAATCCTGGCGCAGGCCACGTCTTTGCAAAAACAGGAACGTTCGGCTCCGGCGATCATCTCAACGGAAAAATGATGCTCAACGGAAAAGGCCTGGCGGGCTACGTCATCACCAAATCCGGCCGCAAACTCGCTTTCGCCGCCTACGTCAACCACGTCTCGCTTCCACCCGACCCTGACTCCGCACAAAATGTAGCCGGCCAAGCTCTGGGCGAAATCGCCGCCTCCGCTTACGACGCCGGGTTGTGAATGGAATTCCTACCGCCACTATTTCACGGAGGGGTCGAGCCAAACGATGACGTACCACGCGCAGGCGAAAATAACAAAGCCGCAGAGAATTGCGATGCCGCGATACGATTTTCTCCGACCTGGAACGAATGGGATTCCTGGCCACCATCGGCGATACAAATAAGCCAAAACTACTAACCATAGTGAACCTGCGGTGAAGAAGAGCAGCAAGAACCTGTGTGTTGCGAAGGCCGCTAGGCCTGCCAGGAGTCCTACGCCAAGCGCCAAGAGCGTCGGCACAATAAACTTCGGCCCTAGTTTGTTCCTGCATTGTTCGGCAGGCTACCAGCGTTCACACCAGTACCCAAGATTTTCATTAAGGTAGCTCGGCAATTGCCTCTCCATCCTTCCGCGGATCCGACGCTCCATAATTCACGCCCGTAGCAAAATCCCGCATCACCGCCTGCCCCCCTCCCACGCTGGAAGAAAAAGTGCCCAACAACTGAATCTCGTGTCCCTTCGCTTTCAACTCATCTCTAGTCTTCTGCGAAAAACGGTTCTCCATCTTCACATCGCATCCCGCAAAGGAAATCTTCGTAAAACGCGGAGCCTCCATCGCAGCCTGAATATTCATTTTGTAGTCCGCCAAATCAACCACAAACTGCGTATGCGCCTGCGACTGGTTCCGCCCGCCCATGATTCCAAACGCCACGCGCGTATCGCCTTTCTGAGCAAACGCCGGAATAATGGTGTGCAGCGGACGCTTCCGCCCCGCCAGCGCATTCGGCGATTTCGCGTCCAGCGTGAACAATCCTCCGCGGTTGTGCAGAATAAATCCCGTTCCCGGCGCTACGACGCCAGATCCAAACTGCGAATAATTGCTCTGAATCAGCGAAACCATGTTCCCGCCGCGATCCACCGCCGTCAGATAAGTCGTATCGTTCCCGACCGCCATCTCCCCGCCGTTTACATCACAATTGGCGTGGTGCTCATCAATCTGTTTTGCGCGCGCAGCCGCCCATTCCTTCGAAAGCAATTTTTCAACCGGCAATTTCTGCCCGCGTGGCTCTCCGATATATTTTTTCAAATCCGCATAAGCCAACTTCTTCGCCTCGATTATTAAATGCAAAGCCTTCGCCGATCCAAACTCGTAGCCTTTTTGTCCCAGCGGAGTCGTCTCCAGAATATTCAGCATCTCCAGCGCCGCCAGCCCTTGCCCGTTTGGCGGCAATTCATAAACAGTCCAATCTCGATAGGTCGTCGAAATCGGCTCAACCCATTCCGCCGAATATTTGCTCAAATCCTCTTCCACCATCGTGCCGCCGTGCATCTTCTCCGCCGCCAATATTTTTCGCGCAATGTCTCCTTTGTAGTACACATCCCTGCCATGCTCGGCAATTTGCTGCAGTGACCAAGCCAGATCGTAGTTCCTGAAAATCTCGCCCACCTTCGGCGCGCGATCGCCCGGCAAATATAATTTGCTCGCAGCCTCGTTCGAACGCAGCAGATCAACTGCAGCGCCCCAATAGGCCGCATCCATTTCCGGCACCGGAAATCCGTTCCGCGCCGTAGCAATCGCCGCGCTCAGATCCTCTGCCAATTTCTTCCGCCCAAATTTGTCCGAAAGCTTCTGCCAGCCATCCACCATTCCCGGCACCGTAACGCTGTTGATTCCCGCCTGCGGCATTTCCCGCAGCCCTTGCTTATGCAAGAATTCAATCGTCAGGTCCTTCGGCGCCCATCCGCTGGCATTCAATCCATACAATTTGTTCGCCTTAGCGTCGTACACAATCGCGAACAAATCTCCGCCGATGCCATTCATCATCGGCTCAACCACTCCCATCATCGCGTTGGTGGCGATCGCCGCATCCACTGCATTTCCCCCGCTCTCCAGAATTCGCACGCCAGCCTGCGCCGCCAAGGGAGACTCCGCCGCTACAATTCCATTCTTCGAAATCACCATAGACCGCGCCTGCCCACGATCCTGCCCGCTCGACGAACCCACAAAAAGCAACGAAATACCCACAGCAACGCACAACACCGCCATTCGACCCCTCATCCATCCCCCTTTTCGCAAATAATCTCAGGGACTATACAACGAGACCCTTTTTGGTTAGAAAATTCTTTCTAGATCCGGCCAGGAGGAGCATCATCTTAGTAGGCCTGTTGCTGCCCTTGCCTTCGCTACTCTGCCTGACGGAGAATCCACCCTTGCCTCCCGAAAAGTCCAAACTTACCGCCACATCATCTTTGCCGCCGAAAACCCAGCCGCTCTCCGATTTTGACGTGCGCGCCAACTCTCTTCTCGCCGGCACAAACGCCGATCCCTTCGGCATTCTCGGGCCGCATCCAGTCTCCTCCGGCTGGGCCATCCGCTTTTTCATTCCCTGGGCCGCCGAAGCCAGTATCGTTTTCAAGAATCCCGTCATCTCGCCGGCGAAAATTGCCGACGCCGTCAAACTCCGGCCCGAGGGCCTCTTCGAAGCCGTCTGGCCTTCGAATCAGCCCACCGCGCCAGAACCCGGCAGCTACAAGATTCAAGGCCGCACTCACGCCGGCGAGTCTTTCGAAATTTTCGATCCCTACGCTTTTCCATTCTTCCTTACCGATTTCGATCTCCACCTCATCGGCGAAGGCCGCCATTTCGACACCTACGAAAAACTCGGCGCCCATCTCCACACCGTAGCAGGCGTAGCCGGAACACATTTCGCGGTCTGGGCACCCGCCGCTCGCCGCGTCAGCATCGTCGGCGACATGAATCACTGGGATGGCCGAGCCCATCCCATGCGGCCTCGCGGCTCATCAGGCATCTGGGAACTTTTCCTCCCCGAAGTCGGTGAAGGCGCCATTTACAAATACGAAATCCTCGGCCCGAACGGAAATCTTCTCCCGCTAAAAGCCGATCCTTACGCATTCCAGGCCGAGCTTCGCCCCAACACCGGTTCGGTCGTAGCCAATCTGCATTCCCACCAGTGGGCCGACTCTGCGTGGATCGCCCACCGCCAGAGAAAAAGCTGGCTCGAATCGCCCGTCTCCATTTACGAAGTCCATCTAGGCTCATGGCGCCGCGTCCCAGAAGACCACAATCGCTGGCTCACCTACCGCGAACTCGCCGAGCAATTAATTCCCTACGTCAAAAAACTCGGCTACACCCACATCGAATTGCTCCCCATCATGGAGCACCCCTTCGACGGCTCCTGGGGCTATCAAACCCTCGGCTACTACGCTGCCACCAGTCGCTTCGGCTCGCCCGCCGATTTCATGTACTTCATCGATCGCTGCCACCAGGAAGGCATCGGCGTCTTTCTCGATTGGACGCCCGCGCATTTCCCGCGCGACACTCACGGCCTCTCGCAATTCGACGGCACCCATCTCTTCGAACACGCCGACCCACGCCAGGGCGCTCATCCCGATTGGGGTACTCTGGTTTACAACTACGGCCGCAACGAAGTTCGCAACTATCTAATCTCCAACGCGCTTTTCTGGCTCGACAAATATCATATCGACGGCCTGCGCGTGGACGCCGTCGCCTCCATGCTCTATCTCGATTACTCGCGCAAAGAAGGCGAGTGGGTTCCCAACCGCTTCGGCGGCCGCGAAAACCTTGAAGCCGTCGATTTCTTCAAAACCATGAACACCGTCGCCTATGAACGCTTTCCCGGCATCCTTACCATCGCCGAAGAATCTACCGCCTGGCCCAGCGTCTCCCGCCCCACCTACCTCGGCGGCCTCGGCTTCAGCCTCAAATGGAACATGGGCTGGATGAACGACACCCTGAAATATTTCTCCGCCAATCCCATCTACCGCAAGTACGAACACAACAAAATCACGTTTTCCCTCGTGTACGCCTTCAGCGAAAATTTCGTTCTTCCCTTCTCCCACGATGAAGTCGTCCACGGCAAAAATTCTCTCCTCCACAAAATGCCCGGCGACCTCTGGCAACAGTTCGCCAATCTCCGCTTGCTCTATGCTTATCAATACGCCCACCCCGGCAAGAAACTCCTCTTCATGGGCCAGGAATTTGGCCAGCGCGAAGAATGGAGCGAAGCCCGCAGCCTGGATTGGCATTTATTGCAATGGGATTCCCACAGCGGCATCCAAAAGCTAGTCACCGACCTCAATCACGTTTTCTCCACCGAACCCGCTCTCCACGAAGTCGATTTCCACTGGCAAGGCTTCGAGTGGATTGATTGCAACGACGGCGACAACAGCGTCCTCTCTTTCATGCGCAAAGGCAAAACCGAAGACGATCTTATCGTCGTCGTCATGAATGCCACACCCGTCGTACGCGAAGGATATATCGTCGGCGTGCCCCGCGCCGGCTTTTACAAAGAAATCCTTAACACCGACGCCGCCCATTACGGCGGCTCCAACGTGGGTAACAAAGGCGGCCAAAACGCGGCCAACGACCCCCGCCAAGACCGCCCCTTCTCCCTCTGTCTGACTCTCCCCCCACTAGCCGTCGTCTACCTAAAGTGGACCCCGATTCCCTAGCCTCATTACTTTCCCGCAACCACGCCCATCTCTCCCCTATCTGCCCCGCGCGGCGCGCGTAACATATCTGTTAGGAAATTTTCATGTTCTCCGGCACCGCCAAAACCTTCTCTCTCCACGTTCGCTGCCGTTACGGCGATCACGACGACTGGATCACCCTGCAAAGCCGCGTCGAATCCCTCGAGCAACTGCTCGCTTCACCTTGCGGTTTTGAATGTCCAACTCATGGCGCGCAGCGGGAGTTTCCTCTTGAAGGCGTCGAAAAACAATCCTCGACTTCCGCCACCCAAAAAGGTTCTCCCCTGTTTTCGCCCGGCAAAACAGCGAAACCCAGCCGTTCAAGCGAACGCAAAGCCTTCTCTGTTCCCGTCATCGTCTACGGCTGGAGCAAGTCTTTCGGCACTTTCCATGAGAGCACCACCACCCTCATGTTCAATGCCAGCGGCGCTCTGGTCAGGCTGGTCACACCCGTCGAAATCGGCGAAAATCTGTTTATCGTAAATAAATTTACCAAAGACGAACTGGAAGTTCGCGTCGTTTTCAAGGATTCTCATTACAATGGCGGCTTCGATGTGGGCCTCGCTTTCGCCAAACCCGCAATAAATTTCTGGCGAAAAACGCGTCGCAGCTCGCGCGCCCCGCAAACTTTGCGCGTCGTTGTTCGCGGCAAGGATCGCAACGGCAACCCCTTCTCGCAAAGTTCCTACACCATGGACATCAGCGAAGAGGGCGCCCGCCTCGACAACGTCGCGTACCTCACGTCGCCCGGACAAGTCATCGAAGTTAAACGTCGCTGGCACGGCAAAGCCCGCTTCCGCGTAGCTTGGATCGGCCAACTTGGCACGTCC
>WNFQ01003186.1_pt1 | contig 13771 bp, 15 predicted proteins | sample 5400171 | NCBI WGS metagenome assembly WNFQ01 (sample SAMN13153356, study PRJNA577476) | soil metagenome | isolation source: 20 cm soil under Madrone tree | place: USA:California | collected 2016-06-14
TTGCGCACCGTTCCGTCCCACACATCGCTTCCCACACGAATACGCATCCCGCCAAGAAGCTCCGGATTAACGACGAACTCCGTTGCCAGGTCGCTACCGTATTTCTTCTTTAGATTAGCCACCAGCTCGGAAGTGGTCGCGGAATCCACTTCGCTCGCCGTCTCGATTTTCGCCTGCCGCTTTTCCAGTTCGAGACGAAGCAGACGCCTGTAGTTCTTTAGGACCTCGATATAACGACGCGGCTTTCTCGCGATAAGTGAATCGACGAGCGACGTAATCCTTCCTGGATCGAGTTGACCGTCCGTAAAACTGGCCCGAAGCATTTTACGCGAAAGCTGGCGAATTTCCTTGTTGATCTTCATCAGGCCACCTGACGGGCTGCTTCCTCCTGCAAACGCCGTTGGTCTTCCGGCGTTAACACCTTCCCGGCCACTTTTGCCGTGGTATCAACTACCAGGCGTCCAAGCTCGCGCTTCAAAGATTCCATGGTGCGCTCGTGCTCGATCGCACTGGCCTCGCGCGCCTTGGCAATGATTTGCTCTGCAGCCGCAATTGCCTCCTGCTGCTTGCGCTCAGATAGATGCGCAGCGCTTTCGCGCGCTTCATCGATCATTCTTTGAGCATCTGCGTTCCCTTTAGCGACAATCTCCTGGTAACGCTTCTCAGCTTCTGCAAGCTCCTTTCTAATTTTCTCCGCATTGAGCTGGCCCTCTTCGATCTTGCGGCGTCGCTCCTCGAGTAGGGCAAGAATCGGTTTGTAAGCGAATCGTTGCAAAAGGTATGCAACAATGCAGAAACTGATCACCTGCGACAGAAACAACTTCCAATTCCAGCCGAATGTCTCGGCTGTATCGCGCAAGATATCGGTGATACCTCCGCTACTCGCGGCGATTAGCACATTCATAAGAGAATTTGCGGACGCAAAATCGTTCTCGCTCCCCCGCCGCAATTAGTGAACGAGGTAGAGCGCGTAGAACACGATCGCCTCGGTCAACGCAATCGCGAGAATTCCGTGCACGAGCACCTGCGTGAATGCACCGGGATTGCGACCGACCGCGCTGGTCATGCCTAAGCCGGTGAGGCCGATTCCGATTCCGACGCCCATCGCGGCAAGCCCGACGTGAATGCTTCCGCCCAGTTCTGCTAGTATTGGTAGTATCATATTTTTGTTAGTTAGTTTTGGGACCTCGTTGTGAGATCACCGAAAATCAGGTATGCGCGTGTTCCTTTCCTTCTTCATGTTCCGCAATTAACATCGTGAAAACCGCCGTCAAGAGCATGAAAACCAGCGCCTGGACGAATCCGACAAGCACCTCCAGGAAGTAAAATGGAATCGGCAGGATGGGAGAGAGCCATGGATTCATGGTCGACATTGCTTCCAGAATGCTTTCGCCGGCATAAATATTACCGAACAATCGGAAACTTAGCGCGATTGGCCGGAACAGAATCGAGATCACTTCAAGCCATCCCACAGCGAAGAAAATGACAACCATAAGGATCTTAACTATTCCGGAGGTCTCCCCTTTGGGTCCGAACAGATGCTTTAGAAATCCTCCGACTCCGTTCGCCTGGATCGCCCAAACAAACCACATGACGAAAAATATGGCCGACATCGCGGTCGTCATGTTTAGATCCGCGTTGCCACCGCGCAGCAATGGCCGATCGACATGGAAATTTCCCGTCCCGTCGGAATGGCCCCAACCAATTGTTCCGATTCCTGGGATCAGTCCAAACCAGTTCACGAACAGGATAAAAATGAAAACCGTGGCATAAAACCAAAATCCCTTTCGCACGAGCTCACGGCCGATGATGTTTTCCAAAAAATTGTGCAACCCCTCGACCAACCACTCCCAAAAGTTTTGAATTCCGCTCGGAATGGCCTTAACTCTCCGGGTTGCGATTTGTGAAAAAATGATGATGCCGGCAACAACCATCCAAGTCACCAGCATCGAGTTTGTAATTCCGAAGCCGCCGAACTGAACAAGCATCTGCGGCGTCTGCGGTTTTAACGAGACGCCTTGATGCTCGGTTGAAGCCGCCGCTTCGGCCGCAGAGACCGACGTCGCAAGCATCACGCTGGAGACCAGCGTCAGAATCGACATCAGTAAACAACGGTTGCGCATTTTTCGTTAGCAGCCAAGGAACACAGGCACCCTGCCCGCGATCAATCGCGCCCGGAGATCGGGCACCAATCTTGACGCGCATATCAAAGCGCTTTTTGCCCGAATGACAAACAAAATTGTCCGACGCGATCTTATTTCGCCGGCAAGCTCTCCGCAAACTGTGGAGCCAGACGGGTTACGGTCTTTGATTTCACGGGTTCGGAGGCGCCGTTCATCGTGATCGCTTCTTCGTAGAACGATTCTAATTGATCGATTTGAGCGTCCTGCCCAAACCGTTCGATAACAGTGCTGTGGGCACGTTCTCCCATTTGCTTCAGCAGGGCGGGCGAACTTGTGATTAGTTGCATGGCATTCGCCAGTCCGACGTGATCCTCTTCCGCGACCAGGAACCCGGTGCGTCCATGATCAACCGCTTCCGGAATTCCACCGTGCCGCGTCGCCGCCACTGGCAACCCGGTCGCCATCGCTTCCAAAACCGAGTTCGGCACGCCTTCCTGGTCTTGGTTTGGCGATATTTCGCTCGGATGCAAAAACAGATGCGAACTGGCATAAAGCTGCTGGAGCTTCGGTTGCGAGAGAAATCCGAGAAAGTGCACATCCCTGAGAATCCCCAGTCCGCCAGCGAGCATCTCCAGTTCCGGCTGTAATGGGCCCTTGCCAGCGATAAGAAATTCCGCCCGTGGGTTGTCCTTCTTAAAAATCGCAAAGGCGCGCAGGCTACTGGCAACGCCTTTCTTCGGAATCAACCGGCACGCCTGGACGATTCGCCATTTACCATTTGCGGGCGGTTGTCTATCGACAAATGGAAATTCATTCAGAGGGATGCCAGTGCGATTGATGCGCAATTTTTCCGGCGGACAGCCCAGCTGGATCAACCGTTCAACCAACGATTGGGAACGCGCGAACACGAGCGGCACTGCGTTGAAAAGGCGGCGCAGTTTCGCTGGATAATCCTTGATCTCGGGTTTGTGCGCGACGTCGGCGCCATGGAAAGATACCACGCACGGTTTGTCCCATTGCTCGATGAAGGGAAGCAAGTGCACGCCTGTGTGGCCAAAGTAAATGTGCATGAGATCGGCGCCGTGCCGCTCTAACAATGAGTCGAGCGTCTGGTACTCGCCCCGATAAACGATGGGAGGCCGCCTCTCCACGAATTTTAGCCAGCCGTGCATCAGCAGGTTTGTGCGCCGCTTTGGAATAATTTCGATCCGGTCAAATGGAAACCGCTCTGCATTCTGGACTTCTTTCGTCACGACAAAGGTATCGACGCCGCGCAGCGCCTTTACCTGGCGGTAGATGTGCAACATCTCCGACTTAAGAAAGCTGGAGCAATAGCTGGCTACAACCCGTCTGCCCATAAACCGCGGCCAGTTTCGCTAGGGATTCTGTCCTTGTCCATCTTAAATTGGCGGCGAAACGACATCTCTGTCGTTGGTCATAATCGCTGCGAGCGCTTCCTTTAAAGCATCAATGCCCTCCCCTTTCGCGGCGGATGTAGCAAGAATCTTGATTCTGGGAAGTCTCTCTTGCATTGCTTTGAGATTCTGCTTCGCACCGGGCAAATCCATTTTGTTGGCAACCACAATCCAGGGACGCGACGACAGGGTCGGATTGTACAGATCGATTTCCCGCCGAAGACTCTTCAAATCTTCCACAGGATCGCGTCCCTCGCTTCCGGCAACATCAATCACGAATACCAAAACGCGGCAACGCGTGATATGTCGCAAGAACTGATGACCCAAACCAAGCCCCCGGTGCGCTCCTTCGATCAAACCGGGAATATCCGCGATAGTGGCCCGTCGATAACCTGGCAATTCCATCACGCCGACGATCGGGTGCAGGGTCGTGAACGGATATGCTGCAACCTTCGGTCGGGCAGCCGAGATTTTTCGCAACAGTGTCGATTTGCCCGCATTCGGATAACCGACGAGCCCCGCGTCCGCAATCGTTCGCAACTCGAAGAGAAAATATCCCTGCTCGCCCTCTTCACCTTCCGTATATTGGCGCGGCGCGCGGTTTCGCGAACTTTTGAAGTGGACGTTGCCCTTACCCCCTGCTCCACCGCGACAAAGCACAAACTCCTGTTCGTCCCGAGTGAGATCGACCAGTGGCTCGTCGATTGCCGATTGCCAATTGCCAATTGCCAACTGATCTGAGTTCGATCGTGGGCGTTTTTTGCTTTGTTCTTCTGCCGCCCAGACAAGCGTTCCAATTGGGATTTTAACGACTTTGTCCGCACCGGCGCGTCCGGCCATTTTCTTTCCCATTCCGTGGCCGCCATTCTTTGCCTTGATGATCGGCTCGTAGAAAAGATTCGAGAGGTTATCGACGTGCCGGTCCGCACGCAGGATCACGTCGCCCCCGCGTCCGCCATCGCCGCCATCCGGTCCTCCTTTCGGTACAAATTTTTCCCGCCGAAAACTGACGGATCCGCGGCCGCCCTTTCCCGCTTGTGCAAAAACTTTGATCCGGTCGACAAACATGGCTCTACTGCGTTACATCGTTAAACGGTTGAACGGTTGAAGCGGCATGGTGCGAGTTCTTGAACGCTTCAAGCTTTCAACGTCTCGTACAATTTCTTTGTTTTCGCGGCAATTGCAGCCCAACTAAATTTCTCTTCGGCGCGCTTGCGGCCGGCCTTGCCGAATCGTTCGCGTAATTGGCGATCTTTCATTAGTTCGTTGATACGCGTCGCGAGATCCCGCGCGAACTTTTCGCGATTCGTTGCCTCGAATGGACTCTCTTTCATTTGTTCGAGTGGAACCAGGAATCCCGTCTCGCCATCTAGGACGACTTCCTTGATTCCGCCGACGGCGCTTGCCACAACCGGAGTCTCGCAGGCCATCGCTTCAAGATTTATGATCCCGAACGGCTCGTAGATCGACGGGCAAACAAACACCGCTGCGTGCGAGTAAAGTTCGCAGGCCGTCCTTTGGTTCACCATTTCATTGATCCAGATGATTCCGCGCCGCTGAGCTTTTGCCTGTTCGACTGCAGTTTTCATTTCCTCTGCCATGCCCTGTGTGTCCGGCGCGGCAGCGCAAAGCACGATCTGAAAATCGCGATCCATGAATTGAATTGCGCGTATAAGATGCTGGAACCCTTTTTGACGAGTGATCCTGCCTACAAAAAGCACATACGGCTCGCTGGGATTAATGCCGTAATGCTTAAGCGCAGCTGTTGAGTCGAGCTTTCGATATTGGTCGAGATCGATTCCATTGTGGATCACGTGCACGCGCGAGGAATCAACATCAAACAGGCGCTCGATGTCCCGTTTGGTTTCATTGGAAACGGCGATGATGACATCCGCCATTTCCAGGGCAGTTTTCTCTACCCAAAGAGAAAAGTCGTAGCCACCAGCGAGTTGTTCGCGTTTCCAGGGCCGAAGCGGCTCGAGCGAATGGACCGTGATGACAAGAGGAATTCCATAATTCTTCTTCGCAAGAATGCCACCAAAGTGAGTGTACCATGTGTGACAATGTACAAGGCTGGCATCGATGTTGGTGGTGTTGAAGTCGACACAGCGTCGCACTGCGCCGAAAGCTGAGCGCAATGGCTTTGGACAGGTGAAACTACTCGTGTCGAGTTCAAAGCCAATGACCTTGAGGTTGCCTTCTTCAACACGTTGGTCGCCAAAGCAACGCACTTCGACCGGCATCATTTTCGCCAGCTCGCGTGAGAGATAGCCTACATGCACGCCCGCGCCGCCGTAGATGTGTGGCGGATATTCGTTCGTAAGGAAAAGAACTTTCATGGATGATAAAAGGCCACTGACGAAGGCAACGAAGTTAAGATTGTTACTTCGTTACACCGTTACATCAGACTTAGCGATGTAAGTTTCAACGATTTCGTTCAGCCTAGCCATTCGTCGGTTCCCATCAGTTCTTCACCTTCAACAAGAGCACTGGCACATCGACTGCATGCCGCACCTTGTCTGCAGTCGCGCCGTAGAGAATGTCACTAACAAGCCGGTGACCATGGGTGGTCATCGCGATAAGATCGACATTTTTCTCGCGGGCCAGCTTAATGATCTCATCCGACGGTTCACCAAGTGCGAGTACAGCAGCGCAGGTGAAGCCCTCTGCGGCCAATTCACCCCTGCGTCTTTCCAGATACGCCCGGTCCTGCTTCATCTCTTCGCTTTCCGCAAGCTGGAGTTGATTAAAGTTCCGTGCCACCCAGCCGTCGGCGACGTGGACAAGAAGTAGTTCCGCGCTGGTTATGCGCGCCAGAGGCTTGATGTGCGTAAGAATCGTCTCGTCCGCCGGACTATTCTCAAGTGGAATGAGAATGTGTTTATACATGGTAAAAATGACCAAATCCAAATGGCGAGCATCGAGGAAACGACGAAGCCGAAAGCCCGAAACAGAAGAACCAAATTTGCTTCGTCATTCGGGTTTTCATTTTTCTCTCGTCATTTGTCATTTGCCTGCACACGCAATAGCGCAACGAAAGGGCCATAGCTCATTTTTTAATGTGTTGGCGGGGCAATATGGAGAAAGCCGTAGAGCGCTTTCAACATGGCGTCCGGTAAGAAAGTGTCCAAGAGCAGCTTCACATTGAGCACAATAATAATACCGGCCACCGTCCACCCTAGGATTTTTATCCAAAGACCGTTTGCGAACTCACCCATTTTGGCCTTTTCGCTCGTGAACCGCATCAGCGGCCACACAGCGAAACCTAGCTGCATGCTGAGTACGACCTGACTGGCCACAAGCAGTTCGGTGGTTTTGCTTTCGCCGAAAAATCCGATCACCAAAAGCGCAGGCACGATAGCAATAAGCCGCGTGATCAAACGCCGGAGCCACGGCGTAATCCGAATGTTAAGAAAACCTTCCATCACAATTTGCCCGGCAAGTGTGCCTGTAAGGGTCGAGTTTTGCCCCGAAGCAAGGAGCGCCACGGCAAAGAAAATGCTCGCCACGCTCACGCCGAGCAGTGGGCTGAGAAGTTTGTAGGCTTCCTGAATCTCCGCGACGTCTTGATGGCCAGACCAATGGAACGCAGCGGCGGACAAAATCAGGATCGCGGCATTAATGAACAAAGCGAACATGAGTGCGAAGGTCGAATCGATGGTCGCGAATTTGATCGCTTCCCGTCTGCCGGCAGACGTTTGTTCGAACTTTCGCGTCTGCACGATGGACGAGTGCAAATAAAGATTGTGCGGCATTACCGTCGCACCAAGGATGCCCATGGCGACGTAAAGCATTCCCTGATTGGTGACGATCTGCCCGCTTGGCACGAAACCGGACAAAACCGCTGTCAGCTCCGGTTTCGAAAAAATCAGCTCGGCGGTGAAACAACCGCCGATAGTGGCGATAAGAGTGATGACCAGGGCCTCGATGTAACGGAAGCCTTTGTTTTGCAAATAGAGCACCGCCAGCACATCGGTCGCGGTGATCAAACAGCCCCAGAACAGCGGGATGCCGAAGAGAAGTTGCAATCCGATGGCCGAGCCGATTACCTCGGCGAGATCGCACGCCGCGATAGCAATTTCGCAAAGAATCCACAGAGACCACACCGTTGGTGTCGAGTAGTGATCCCGACAGGCCTGCGCCAGGTCGCGACCCGTGGTAACGCCCAGCTTGATGCACAGGTGCTGAAGCAGAATCGCCATCAAATTCGAGATCATAATGACCGCCAGGAGCGAGTAACCGAACCGTGCGCCGCCGGCCAAGTCGGTTGCCCAATTACCTGGATCCATGTAGCCGACCGCGACAAGAAAACCGGGCCCAGAAAATGCGAAGAGTTTCCGCCAAAACGACGCGGTTACCGGAACGACGACGCTCCGGTGAACTTCGGCTAACGAGACGCGCGGTGTCGTTCTGCGCCATCCGCGTCCAAGTTCGATCGCCGTTCGCTGGTTTGATTGGTTCATTACACTTCCTTTTTCGTTCGAGAATTAGGCTCACCTAATTTAGTTAATGGGTCAAATCATTCTGTGGGTTGACTTACTTTACCTCCTTTCTATCTTTGGCGTAATGCCACAGAAGAAACAACGATCCGCCCTCGGCAGCTCCACCACCGTGGAGGATTATCTCGAGCGCATTCTCGAGCTCATTAACGTGAAGGGCTACGCCCGCGTAGTCGATATCGCGGCTGCGTTGAAAATTTCACAGGCCAGCGTAACCAACATGGTACAGCGCCTCGATGGCGAAGGTTTGCTCAAGTACGAGAAGTATCGCGGACTGGTCCTGACAACCGCAGGCGAAACATTGGCCCGAAACATTGCGCGCCGCCATGAACTGCTCACTGATTTTCTTACTCTTCTGGGCCTCGACGATCGCGTGATCTATCACGACGTCGAAGGAATGGAACATCACATCAGTCCATCCACGCTGCGCGCTATCGCAGCATTGACCGCACAATTGCGACGGCATCCGGCCCTCCGCGCCAAGCTGGTCCGGACTGTGGTCTAGCAATCCACCAACGTCACTGCTCGCGAATGCGTGCCTCCTCAGGCGTGGACGTATTCGCCACACCGTCGCTCAATTTCTTAAAGTGAAGTTGCTTCACACGGCGGTTGTCGGCTTGTGAAACCGTGACCAGATAATCATCGATCTTGACCTGTTCGCCTGTCTTGGGCAGATGGCCGAGCAGATGGGTGACATAACCGCCGATCGTGCTTACATCGGCGCTTTCCAAGTCAAGCTTTGCGAGGTCGTTCAGTTCATAAAGTCCGAGCGATCCGTCCACGCTGAATTCGTTTGCGCTGATCTTGCGAAACTCTTCCTTTTCGAAATCGAACTCATCCTGAATATCGCCGACCAGCTCCTCAAGAACGTTCTCCATGGTCACCATGCCGACGGTTCCCCCAAACTCATCCACCACGAGTGCAAGATGCGCGTGCTTGCCAAGGAATAGTTTGAGCAATTTTTCAAGCGGCATCATCTCGGGCAAGGGAATTAAATCGCGTTTGATCTTCAATAGATCAGGGTGCGGGTCGCGCATCATCGGAAGCAGTTCCTTGATATGTATGAGGCCAACTGTGTTATCGAGATTTTCGCGGCACAGGGGAAATCGAGTGTGCTTGGAATCGATGGCCTTTTTCACGTTGGTCTCGAAGTCGTCTTCGAGGTCGAGATAAACGATTTCACCGCGCGGCGTCATAATATCGCGCACGACGCGGTCGCGCAGGTCGAGCACGTTAAAGACAAGTTCACGGCCGAGCGGAGTGACCTCAGCGGACTTTTCGCTTTCCCGCACAATCAATCGCAGCTCTTCCTCGCTATGAGCCAGCTCTCCTTCGGCAATCGGTTGTACATGGAGAAGGTGACTAAGGACCCAGTTACTCGCGGCGTTTAGGAACGAGATCGCTGGCATAAAGATCGCGTAAAACAACCGCAGCGGCGCGCTCACAAATAACGCAGCAGGCATGGCCTTGCGGATAGCGAGAATTTTGGGTGCCTGTTCTCCCAGCACGATGTGCAAAAACGTGATGGCCGAAAATGCCAGCGCGAAGGAGATCGATTTAATCACCGCCGTCGATTCGATTCCTGCCAAAACGAAAAATGGTTGAAGCATCCGCGCAAGGAAAGGTTCCCCCAGCCAGCCAAGCCCGAGGCTCGCTGCAGTAATCCCAACCTGACAGGCGGAAAGATAAGCATTCAGGTTGTTCTTAATCTGTTTTACCAACGCAGCTCGCTTGATACCTTCTGCAGCCAGCGTGTTGAGCTGACTATCGCGGATTTTGACGAGCGCAAATTCGGCTACGACAAAGAATCCGTTCAGCAATACCAGAGCCATGACGACCGCCAATTTGGCAACGAGCAGTATGATTGGGTCCCACTGCCGCGCGATTACGTCAGCCAGCGGTAACAGAAGGAATAGTGAGGGGGAGTTCATGCCGCAAATTTGCATACCACCCGGCTTGTGACTGGCTGAATCGCACGCCGCTCAGCCGTACGCCGGCGCTGGAAAGTTTACCAGCTTGACTTGGTTACGCCAGGGATGAGTCCTTGCGAAGCCAATTCACGAAAAGTAAGGCGCGACATTTTGAAGCGGCGAATAAAAGCGCGCCGGCGCCCGGTGACTTCGCACCGATTCACTACACGCGTGGGGCTAGCGTCACGCGGTAACTGCGCGAGCGCAGCATAGTTTTTTTTCGCCTTTAACTCCGCGCGCTGCGCGGCGTATTTTTTCACCGTTGCGCGCTTTCGCTCGTTGCGATTAATCCAGGCAGTCTTGGCCATAAAGAAGTGCTGACTATAATGCCAGCCTTACAATTTGCAACGGCACAGCGGCACTAACCCAGAGCGCCTGCTCGTCGCCTTTGTTTGACGAGAGTGCTAGTGGACCGGCGGCCAGACGGCCGGGCAGCGTTGGGCTTTTGCTTGAGCGATTGCGTCCGGTTGAGGCTATCCTGTAACACCTTCACCAGATCCACCACGTTGGTAGGTGTCGGTGCGGCTGGCGCTTTCGTGGTGATCTCCTTGTGCTGCGCCTTTTGTTCGATGATCTCCATGAGGGCCGTCCGGTATTCGTCCCGATATTTCTCCGGTTCCCAGGAATCGCTCATACTTTCGATTAATGCTTGCGCCATTTTCAGCTCTTTGTCGCTCACCGCTGTCGTCGAACCGTTCTTCAAAACGTCGGCACTCAATATTTCGCTGGCAAAGTGCATCAGCTCGAGAATGAGGAACAAACCATCGGGCTTTACTGCAGCCAAATGTTCACGATTGCTGATTACAACTTTGGCGATACCGATCTTGCCGGTGCCACTGAGCGCCTTGTGCAAAACTGTGTAGGCCTTTTCACCGCCTTTTTGCGGTTCGAGGAAATATGGTCTGTAGAAAAACTTAGGATCGACCTGTTCCAAATCCACAAAGTCGGTGATGTCAATGGAGTGCGTGGACTCAATGCGCACCTTTTCGAAGTCCTCATCCTTCATGACAACGTAACGGCCACGTTCGTATTCGAACCCCTTTACGATTTGGTCGGCTGGAACTTCTTTCGAGTCGGCTTCCGCCACCTTTTTGTATCTGATCGGGCTGAGATCGCTGGAACGAAGCTGCCGAAAGCTAAGCTTTTCTTCGCGCGTGGCGGGATAAACCGCCACGGGAATATAAACCAGCCCAAAGCTGATGCTGCCTTTCCAAATAGGTCGCATAAGAAATGCTTTTCCCATAGCAGGCTATCCCTGTCAATCACGGAGGCAGCAATACCACCGGGCGAAATTGCCTTGCAACTTCCCGAAAGAGCTTGATCTTGAGACTAGCGTATGAGCCTCCTCGCCAGCTTCATGAACTTGGCAGGGCCAGACTTAATTGTCATACTGCTGATTATTCTGGTCTTGTTCGGAGCAAAAAAACTGCCCGAGCTCGCTCGCGGAATGGGTCAGGCTGTAAAGGAGTTTCAAAAAGCAAAGGACGAATTCAGCGACGAACTCCACAAAGCCGGAAAGTCTGAGACCGAAGTCGCCAAATCCGATGCAAAGCCGGCGCAATCGACTGTGGCGCGGATCGAAAATCAGCCTGCCGCCACGGAAGTGCGCCCGGATCCAACTCAGGCAGTCACTCCCCGAGACAAGGCCGACCAGGTTTAAGAGGGACATCCCCGTTCATTTCCCACCCAAGCGCCCGCGTTCGGATCCTAGGCGTTTGACCCGGTGCGTGATTTGCAGCAAAATCGCGGCTCGTTATGTCTGAACCGGATTTGCGCGTCCAAATCAAAGAAATGCTGGTCAAAAATCTGATGCTGCAAGTTACTCCTGAGCAAATCGGCGACGACCTGCCACTTTTCGGCCCTGACGGACTCGGCTTGGATTCCATTGACGCGCTCGAGTTAGTGGTGAGCATGGAAAAGACATTTGGAGTCGGTGTGCCCAGCTCCGATGTAGCTGGGAAAGCGCTTCGGACTGTTAACACGATTCACGATTACATTCTCGAAAAACGTGCCGCCGCCGCGTAGACTGTGCCGGTTACCGCGCAGGTCATCGATTCGACGTGAACATTCTCTACGTAGAGAGTAGCCGCAGCTGGGGCGGCCAGGAGTATCGCACCTGTCTGGAGATTAACTGGCTGAATGCGCATGGCCATCAGGCGTGGTTGGTCTGCAATCCATGCAGTCAGGTTCACGACAAGGCCTCTGAACTCGGCACACGGCTGATCACGATGTCACTCCGGAGCCGCGTTGACCCGCTGTGTTCGTGGCGTCTCTGGAGATTTTGCCGGCGAAACAAGATTGACGTGCTCAAAGCTTACAGCTCCAAGGATCATTGGATTTGTCTGCCGCTCTATTTTTGCGGCATTCCGCTGAGTCGTGCGCGCTGTATCACTGATCCAATTGGCAGCAAAAGTCGCGCCTTTGTCTTCAAGCATGGCTGTTCGCAAATCGTGGCCGACGCATCGGTGATCAAACGCCAGCTCGTACGGGAACATGGGATTGATCCTGCGAAAATTGAAGTCATCGGTTCAGCGGTCGATCTCGAAAAATTCAAACCGCCGCGTGACCCGACGAAATTTCGTCGTGAAATCGGCATCGACGACAACACTCCCCTTATTGGGAACGTAGGCATGATTCGGCCCGACAAAGGACAGCTCGTTCTAGTTGAAGCGGCCCGTCTCGTTCTAGAGAAACGTCCTGATGCTCGCTTCGCGATCGTAGGCCAGGGCACGGGGATTTTGAAACGCGGCATCAACGTAAGGAATGCTATCGATCAGGCCGGATTGGCCGACAAAATCATTATGGCCGGATACCGCTGGGACACACCCGAAGTTTATGCGGCGTGCGACATGGTGGTGATAGCTTCGCTGCGCACCGAAGCGTCTCCGATCGTCTTGCGTGAGGCTTTCGCCAGCGGCCGTCCGGTCATCGCCACAAAGGTAGGCGACATTCCGGAGATTCTGCAGGATCGCCAAAACGGCCTGCTCATAGAGCCGGGTGACAGTCAGGCACTTGCGGCTGCGATCATTGAATTCATTTGCGATCCAAAACTAGCTGCGCACGGCGCGGCGAACGGTCTTCGCTACGCAACGGAGCATTTTTCGTTCGACAAAATGATGGAGGCAAAACTGCGCGCCGATGTTGCGCTGACCCTAGCAAATGCAGGAAGCAATCCAGATTCCGCTCGGTGTGTCGAGCGGGAAGATTCGCCGAAGCAGTCCGCGAAGGAGCTCGGCGGCTAGGAGGATATCAGGTCCTCAAGGATTTCGCGCATGTGGCGAATGGGCAGCGAATAGTGGCCCGCACCATCAACGAATCGTGCCTTGCAGTTGGGCAAACGCTTTGCGAGTTCTTCGGCCAGGTGAAATGAAAAAGCCCGATCTTGCTTGCCATGCCACAGTCGAACCGGAACGTGCACATTCTCGAGTGCAAACCCCCACGGCTCGGCATAGATCTGGGCATCTGCGATTACGCCTTGAGCCGAAGCTCGCCATGCGCGCCGCTGGCTTTCAAAAATCGCTTCGAACGCCGCTGCGTCGCGTAAGCTTTCAGCGTCGCACGGCCGCAACAATAGCATTTTTAAAACCAGTGGACGAAGACGGACAGGCGGCCGCAATGAGAGAAACGGCCGTGCCAGGTAAAATAATCTTCGCAACAGTCCCGGTCGGATTCGATACAGTGCGAGCATCCAGCGGTAAAGCGGAAGCAATGCATAGGTGTCGCTAACTTCTGTGATTGGAGGAGCGCCGCCGACTATGGCTATT
>WNFQ01002313.1_pt1 | contig 13770 bp, 12 predicted proteins | sample 5400171 | NCBI WGS metagenome assembly WNFQ01 (sample SAMN13153356, study PRJNA577476) | soil metagenome | isolation source: 20 cm soil under Madrone tree | place: USA:California | collected 2016-06-14
CCGGCATACCAGGATGCAGTTCCTGCGCTTCAGGCGTTTCGTTCGCGACCGATTGCATCGGAAGATGGAGCATGACCTGGAACCCACGGCGATGCGCTTCCTGGGCGATGTCCACAGAGTGTTCATGGTTGGGTAAAACGGAAACAGTCAAGGGATAACCCAGGGCGAAAACGGCTTCGGCTGCGGCGCGGTCGCTGCCAAGATCGTCGATAATGATGGCGAGGCGCGGGTTTGCAGCATTTCCGGCGGGATTCGCGGCTCCTGAAGCGGACCCGCTCGGTGAACGGGTTACGATTTCGATTTCGACCGCCGGCACGCCTGCATGTCGAAACTTAAATTGAAGCAGATCTCCAGTCTGAATCGGAGGATCCTGCGTCAGATGATTTCGCGTTGCAGCGGCATTCAGGCTCTGAATAAGCTTTGCAACTGCGGCGCGGTTCGCTTCTGCCGGCGAACCACTCTTCAACCCGATGTGAAGGTAATCTACGCCTCCGGATGGCCCGCTGGATGCCCCTTGCCGAAGTTTGATAGGAGTTCCAGAAGGCACCGCGGAATAGGCCGCCGCCGCCAGATCGCGTGTGATTTGATGAACTTGCGCGGGAGTGAGACGGTTCTCTTCAGTTTTCTTGCAACCACCGGAGAGAACCGCGAGAAAAAAGCAAATTCCCAGCAGCGCGAAATTTGCTGAAGCGTTGATCTTGATGCGAAAAAAAAGAAGATCTGGTTGAACTGCGTCAGGCTGCCAGAGCACAGAAAACTAAGCAGCCTTTTTTGCAGGGGCGGGGGCCTTCAACAGGTCGAGCGCTCGGTGAAAAATGGGGTCTTCCGGAGACAGGGGACGCGGGCCGAGCCCGGGTTCCTTCTGGGTTTGCGGAGCTGGCGCGGCCTCTTCATCCGGCGTATCCGAATCATCTTCCGGGACCGCGCGTACCACTTCCGTGGGCGTCACGCCTTCTTCCATGATCGATTTCCCGCCCGGATTGTAGTAGTTCGCGACCGTAAGGATCAGGGCCGAGCCATCATCCAGCGTAATGAGTTTCTGCTCGGATGCCAGACCAAAAGTGCGCTCGCCAACCACATCCCCGCGATGATTCGCGGCCATGGCGGAAGCCAGAACTTCCGCGGCTCCGGACGTCGTGGCGTCAATCAAGACCGAGACGGGATTCTTCCAAATCACTTGCTTGGGCTCAGCCGAAAAAACCTGGGCCGAAACTGTCTGGCCGCGTAGCGTGGTCAGCATGCCTGAAGAAACGAAAAGACGAGCGGTCGAAATCGCCTCGGAAACCTGTCCTCGGCCGCATTCCCGCACATCCAGGATGACCTTGCGGATGCCCTGTTTCTCGGCGTCCAAGAGACGATTGCGAATTTCATCCGCGCGGCCGCTGTCGAGCGAGGGGATGCGCAGAACCAGAATGTCAGGATCGACCTTCTGGGTGACGATCTTCGGCGCGGACAACTTCTCCCGAACGAGATCGACTTCCTCCGGCGTAGCCTTGCCGCGGCGGATCACTCCGACCTTGATGCCCGTGCCGGCCTGGCCGTTGAGAAGATTGATTGCCTGTCCCACGGACATGTCGCGCGTCGTGAATCCGCTGATGGACTCGAAGATATCGCCGCTGCGAATTCCCGCCTTAGTGCCCGGACTATCCGGAAGCACGGAGAGCACAATGATGTAACCATAGCGCTTGCTGAGCGTCAGACCGGTTTCCGCGGTGCCGGCATTTGCAAGCTTTTTCTTGTATTCGTCATACTCGCGCGGCGTCAGGTAGCTGGATTGCGGGTCCAGAGATTCCAACATCCCGTGCAAGGAACCGGCGGTTACCGTCCGCATGTTGGGGTCGTCGACATAATCCTGCTGCACTTTCTGCAAAACTTCACCGTACACGGTAAGCGACTTGTAGGCTTTGTCGTCCTGCGTGCGGCCCAGGACATGCCCAACGAAGGCGTAACCAAAGATGGCTACCGATAAGCAAAAAATTCCGATGCGAGCCGCTCGACTCATGCCTCACCCTTCCAAAAGAACTACGAACGCCGATTATAGCATCCCCAACAAGTGGGACGCGTCCCCAATTACAAAGGTAGCCTGAGAAGCAGGTAATCCTGTCAGCCACGTTCCATTACGAGACACGTCGAAATGACCATATGTTGTGTAAAAACCACACCAGATGAATTCCGCATCGTTCCATTGCCTATAAGCTATTGATAATAAGGCACAAACAACCAAGATGTTGGCGAGCAACATGCTAGAATAGACTCCAGGCTAATGTTCCAGACAACCATTGCTAATGAGTCCCTTGCCGAGGGTGTGGGCCTCCACACCGGCGTGTACGGGCATGTCCGCTTGGTACCTGCCCCAGCCGACACCGGCATCGTGTTCCGCCGCGTGGACCTTGACAATTTCCCGATCGAAGCGCAGGGGCACAACGTCGCTCGCGTCAGCTACGCCACGAGCCTCATGAAACAAGGTGTTTTGCTCTCCACCACCGAGCATTTGCTTGCCGCCATCTATTCCTGCGGGATCGACAACATCTACCTCGACATCAACTCCATTGAAATCCCTATTCTCGACGGCTCGGCAGAACCCTTTATGCAGATGTTAGAGTGCTCTGGTGTCCGCAAATTGCGCAGAAAGCGGCGCTACCTGAAAATCCTGAAGCCTCTAGAAGTCGTCGAGGGGGACCGCCGGATCGGCATCTACCCCGCCGACGAGTTTCGCGTGCGCTGCTACGTGGATTTTCCGCACCCGCTCGTGGGCCAGCAGGAAGTGGAGATGCTGGTGGGGCCCGATACCTTCCGCCACCTTTTGGCGCGCGCGCGAACTTTCTGTTTCGAGCGTGACATTGAGCCCCTCAAGGCCATGGGCCTTATTCGCGGGGGCTCGCTCGAGAACGCCATCGTTCTTACCGACGACGGTGTCATGAACGGGCCTTTGCGCTTCCCGGACGAGTTTGGAAGACACAAGGCGCTGGACCTGATTGGGGATCTGGCCCTGGCAGGCTTGCCTCTGCTTGCCCGCGTCGAAGCTTATAAAGCCGGCCACGCCCTGCATACCCAGCTTGTCAGCCGCCTTTTGGCCGATCCCTCGCTTTGGACCATCACTACCGGCGAAGCCGCCCGCCAAGAGGCGGACGCCTACCTGACGGCCCTCGCTCCTGTCCCGGCTACTGATTAGAAATTCGCCCCCTGGTAAAGAACCTCCGTTGCGAAATGGCCACGTCTCCCGCAGAATGGGGCTCAAAACTATGTCCAACAACGATTTAGCCATCGTCATTCTTGCGGCCGGGAAAGGCACCCGGCTTAAATCCGGTTTGGCGAAAGTGCTCCACCGCGCTGGCGGACGCACGCTCGTCGAACATATTGTGCGCGCTTGCGAATCGCTGAAGCCGCGCGAGACCGTGGTTGTCGTGGGCCATCAGGCCGAGCAAGTCGCCGCTGTTGTCGAACCCCTCGAGGCAGTCACCGTCATGCAACAGCCGCAAAACGGCACGGGCCATGCCATGCAAGTCGCGAAGCGCGCGCTGGGCCGCGCGAAGTTTGCGGTGGTGCTCCCGGGCGACGCTCCCTTGGTGCGAACGGAAACTTTGAAGGCTTTGGTTGCTGCTCATCGCAACGGAAATGCTGCTGCCACGATTCTCTCCGCGGTGCTTGCTGATCCTTCCGGTTATGGCCGCGTCGTGCGCAAAACGGAAACGGCGGTCTCCGCTATCGTCGAGGAATCACAGCTCCCCGACGAGCAACGTGAGATCAATGAAATCAATTCGGCGATTTATTGCTTCACGCTGGAAAAACTCTGGCGCGCCTTGGCGCAGGTGAAGCCCAACAACAAACATCGCGAATTGTATTTGACTGACGCCATCGCGGCGCTGAACGACAAGGGCGAAACCGTGCTGGCGCAAGTGGCTGCTGATTCCCGCGAAGTGCTAGGTTGCAACACTCGCGCCGATCTTGCCGAAGTCGACCGCATATTCCGGGAACGAAAACGAAACGCACTGATGGATGACGGCGTCACCATTCAGTTGCCCGAGACCGTGTTGATTGATCCGGACGTGACCGCGGGCGAGGACACCATCCTCGAACCCGGCGTGCAGTTGCTGGGCAAAACGAAAATTGGAGTGCGTTGCATCATCCGAACCGGCAGCGTCCTGGCTGATGCCATCCTTGGTGACGACGTAACCGTCGAGCCCCATTGCGTCGTGGCGCAGAGCCGGCTCGATGACCGCGTCATCATCGGACCGTTCGCCCGCTTGCGCCCGGACAATCACCTGAAAGCCGGGGCCCGCATCGGCAATTTCGTGGAACTCAAGAAAAGCACCATCGGCGAAGGCACCAAAGCCATGCACCTTTCCTACTTGGGCGATGTGAAGATCGGAACCAAGAGCAATATCGGCGCGGGCACGATTACGTGCAATTACGACGGCTTCCACAAGTATCCGACCTCGATCGGGAGCAAAGTTTTCATCGGCAGCGATACCGCCTTGGTCGCGCCCGTGCGCGTCGGGGACGGTGCGTACATCGCCGCAGGTTCGACCATCACCGAGAACGTGCCGTCGGATGGATTGGGAATTGCCCGCGGCCGCCAGGTCAATAAACCTGGCTGGGCGGCAAAAAAACGCCGCGAGTTGGCGGCTGCCGAAAAACCAAAAAAAGCCGCGAAGAAATCGAAGCGCAAGCCGCGGCGTGCTTCGAAAAAGCGCAAAAGATAACTCCTGCGAAGTCCGGGTTTTCATTCCGTCCGTTTGGGGACTTTTTCACAATTTTCCCGCCGCAGTTTCACAACTTGAATCATTGAATACCAACCGAACGGATGCTATCGTCCGCGGTACGAGAAGCGGAAGGAGCCTCTCCGTGGGCAATTGGGTCAATTGGTCGCTGGTAATTGCCGGCATCATTTGCGTGATCATCGAGCTTGCGATGGGCGCGATGACGGGTTTCGACCTCGCGCTGGTGGGTGCGGCTCTGGCGGTCGGTGGAGGGATCGGGCTCCTTACTGGCTCAGCAAATGTCGGCATGCTGGCGGCTGCTGGCGTGGCGCTGATTTATTTTGCGCTGTTCCGGAGTTGGCTGAAGTCCAAGCTGACCGTGCGCGACCAGGCTTCGAACGTGGACGCGGTTCTCGGCAGAACGGGCGTGGTCACCAAGCGCATCGCCCCGCGCGATACCGGGCTCGTGAAAGTCGGCACAGAAGAATGGCGCGCGGAGCTCGTGCAGGGCGATGAAACCGGGCGCGAAGTCGGCGCGACCATTACGGTAAGTGCTGTCGAGGGTGTGACTCTCAAGGTGAGGTGAATCCGCATGGACACAGGAATCTTCTTTGGTTTTCTGCTGGTGGTGATATTGCTGTTCTGCCTGACGGCGCTGGCTAAGGGTGCGCGCACCGTGAAGCAATACGAGAAGGGGTTGATCACCCGCCTGGGGAAATACCACGGGATGGCGCCTTCCGGGCTGACCTTCATCATTCCTTTCATTGACGACATCATGCGTGTGGACATGCGCGAGCAGGTCATCACCGTGCCGCCCCAGAAGCTCATCACCAAGGATAACGTCACTGTTGAAGTGGACGCGGTGGTCTATTACAAGGTGATCGATCCGGTGAAGTCACAATTTGAGGTGCAGGACTTCGGGTATGCCTGCACTACGCTAGCGCAAACAAATCTTCGCAACCTCATAGGCGATCGCACGCTGGATGAAACGCTGGTCGCGCGCGACATGATCAACAATAATCTCCGTCACGTGCTAGACGAAGCCACCAACAACTGGGGCGTCAAGGCTACGCGCGTCGAAGTGCAGAAAATCGAGCCGCCGCGGGACATTACGGATGCCATGTCCCGCCAGATGAAAGCCGAACGCGAAAAACGAGCCGCGGTGCTCGAGGCGGAAGGCATCAAGCAGAGCCAGATTCTGCAATCGGAGGGCAAAAAACAGTCGGAAATCTTGAAAGCGGAAGGCGACGCCCAGGCGCGCATCACTCGCGCCAACGCGGAAGCCGAAGCCATCAAACTCGTCTCCACCGCCGCTGAAACCTATTTCAAGGAGCGCGCCGAAACTATGCGCCGCCTCGAAGTCCTGAACAATACCCTCGCGCAAAATACGAAATATATCGTGCCTTCCAACTCCAGCCTCGTAAACGTTCTGGGGCTCGACAGCGCGGTACAAGCTCTACCCAAAGCGACTCAAGGTCCTTCCGCGCCGCCCGCTTCCGGACCTGCTGGCCGCTAAATCTAATCGCGGCCGCGTGAGGTGCTTGAATGGCCCAACCGCAAACCAAAGCGAAAGCGAAGTGCAAGTCGGTTAGTCCCCACTTTGTCGTTCCCGATGTCGTTGCTTCGGCGGAACACTATCGCGACTTCCTGGGCTTCAAGATATTGAGTTATTTCCTCGATCCGCCCGTGTTCGCTGTCGTCGCCCGCGATGACGTTGTAATTCACTTTGGAAAGTCCGATAACGGAGCTCTGCCCTCGCCGAACGTTACGCGGCGCAGCATCGGCCTTGATGCTTACATTTGGGTGAACGATCTTGATGCCCGGTACGCGGAACTGCAGGGGCGAGGCGCGAAAATTATCGAGTCTCCCGCCATGCGCGTGCATAAGTGCTACGAACTGCTGGTCGAAGATAACTTCGGTTTTCGCCTGTGCTTTTCCTTGGATACCAGTGCGCTGTCGAGTTGAGATCCAGCGGAACCAAATCAGAACCTCGTTCCTGTGCTAAAATAGGAGTTCCCGCAATCCCACAGGGGGCTGCAACCTCATGAAATTTGGAGTCGTCGTTTTCCCCGGGTCCAATTGCGACCACGACGCGTTTTACGCCATCGGCAACGTCCTGCAAAAGCCCGTCGAATTTATCTGGCACCAATCTGAGAATCTTGGGAATTGCGACGCCGTTATCCTGCCTGGCGGATTCTCCTATGGCGACTATTTGCGCACCGGCGCGATCGCCCGTTTTTCACCGGTGATGAAGTCCGTCGAGAAGTTCGCCAAGAGTGGCGGCATGGTCCTGGGTATCTGTAACGGTTTCCAGATTCTTTGCGAAGCGGGTCTGCTCCCCGGCGCGATGATGCGCAATAGCGGCCTGCGCTACATCTGCCGTCACGTCCACATCCGTGTCGAGCAAACGGACGCGCCCTTCACGAACGCCGCGAAGCACGGCCAAATCCTCAAGATTCCCATAGCGCACAACGATGGCAATTACACCTGCGACGAAGCCACGCTCGCCGAACTCGAGAAAAATCGTCAAATCGTTTTCCGTTACACCACGCCGGACGGAACAAACGACACGGCAGGCAATCCGAACGGTTCCCTGCACAATATCGCGGGCGTCTGCAACCGCGAACGCAACGTCGCCGGCCTCATGCCCCATCCCGAGCGCGCCGTAGAGTCCGCCCTCGGCTCCAACGACGGTCTCGTGGTATTCCGTTCCATGGTCGAAGCGCTCATTGGCGCCGCAAAGGCCACCGCTTGATGGGCCCGGCTCAGGGAATTTGTTTTGTAGGGGCGCAGCATTGTTGCGCCCTGCACAGCTAGGCGCAAACATGGCCACCGCTAGCACGGAAATTCGAGTCACTCCCGAGATCGCCGCCGAACATGGCGTAACGCCAGAGGAATACGCGCGCATCCAACAAATCCTCGGCCGCGATCCCAACATCACCGAACTCGGCATTTTCTCCGTGATGTGGAGCGAGCACTGCTCCTACAAATCGAGCAAAGTCCACCTGAAGCGCCTGCCCACGCGCGGCAAGCTTGTTGTGCAAGGCCCCGGCGAAAACGCTGGCGTTGTGGACATTGGCGACGGCCTGGTCGCGGCCTTCAAAATCGAATCGCATAATCATCCCAGTTACGTTGAACCCTTCCAGGGCGCGACCACGGGCGTCGGTGGCATCCTGCGCGACATTTTCACCATGGGTGCCCGTCCAATCGCGGTCTTGGATTCTCTCCGTTTCGGTCCGATCACCGCCGACGGTTTTGTCTGGCCACTCGCCACTCGCCACTCGCCACTTCCCTCTGAAATTTCCGCCAACCGCCGCATACTCGATGGTGTCATTCGCGGCATCGGCAGTTACGGAAATTGTTTCGGCGTTCCTACTGTCGGCGGCGAAGTCGCTTTCGAGTCGTGCTATTCGCAAAACCCGCTCGTCAACGCGCTCGCCCTCGGCATCGCCAAAAAAGAAGAAATCTTTCTCGCCAAAGCCAAGGGCATCGGCAATCCCGTGATTTACGTCGGCGCAAAAACCGGCCGTGACGGAATTCACGGCGCATCGCTCCTCGCCTCCGCCGAATTCACCGAGGAGTCCAAGCAGAAGCGCCCCAACGTGCAAGTCGGCGACCCGTTCATGGAGAAATTGCTCCTCGAAGCCTGTCTCGAAGCCATGCAGACCGGCGCAGTCGTCGCGATTCAGGACATGGGCGCCGCCGGCCTCACCTGCTCCACCATGGAAATGGCTTCGCGCGGCGGCACCGGCATCGAAATCGATCTCGCCAAAGTTCCCCAGCGCGAAACCGGTATGACGCCTTACGAAATCATGCTCAGCGAATCGCAGGAGCGCATGCTCCTGGTCGCCGAAAAGGGCCGCGAGCACGAAGTCCTCGCCGTTTTCAAGAAGTGGGGTCTCGACGCCGTCGTTGTTGGCCAGGTCACCGAAGGCGGCGTCGCCCGCATCAACAACAACGGTCGCGTCGCTGCGGAAATTCCCGCGCATGCGCTCGCCGAAGAAGGGCCGGTTTACAATCGTCCCATGGCCGCGCCTGCGTCGAGGAATGAGACCGCAGCAGATTGGTTTGCCTTTGCCGCCGAAGGCACGAATCTCACAGCGAATTGCGTGAAACTGCTGTCGTCGCCCGCCATCGCCTCCAAACGTTGGATCACCGCGCAGTACGACACCAGCGTACGCACCAATACGCTCGCCGGCCCCGGCGCGAGCGATGCCGCCGTCGTGCGCATCAAGGATCCGCAGACTGGCGCCGTTAAGCGCGCCCTCGCGCTTTCCACCGACGGCAATGGCCGCTGGTGCCAGTTGAATCCCCGCCTCGGCGCGATGCACGCCGTCGCCGAAGCCGCCCGCAACGTGGCCGCGAGCGGCGCGCGTCCCATCGCCGCCACGAATTGCCTCAACTTCGGCAGCCCCGAAAAGCCCGAAGTGATGTGGCAATTCAGCGAAACCATCGACGGCCTCGCCGAAGCCTGCACTGCCCTCGGCACGCCTATCACCGGCGGCAACGTCAGCTTCTACAACGAAACTCTCGGCAAATCCATTTACCCCACGCCGGTCATCGGCGTCTTAGGCATTCTCGACGACGCTTCCCGCGTCCTGAAAATCGCCTTCCGCAACGAAGGCGATCTCGTCCTGCTCCTCGATGGCGACACTTCCTCACCTCGTCATTCCGAGCGCAGCGAGGAATCTGCTTTTTCCGTTTCCGATGCACGCCGCGAATTCTCCTCCTCCGAATACTCCAAAGCGATCGCCGGCATCGTCGCCGGCGAACCTCCCGCCATCGACCTCGCCGCCGAAAAGCGTCTCCAGGACTGCCTCGTCGCTCTACCCGCCGCAGGCGCCATCCAATCCGCCCACGACATCTCCGACGGCGGCCTGGCCGTCACCCTCGCCGAATCCTGTTTCGCCTCCGCTCCCGCATCTGCCGCGCCTTCTGTAGGGGCGCAGCATGCTGCGCGCCATCTCGGCGTGGTCGTAACCGTTGAGGATTCTTTGCTTCCCGCCGAATCCGTTCTTTTCGGCGAACGCGGCGCTCGCGCCGTCGTTTCCGTCACTCCATCAAAACTTGCCCACGTTCTCAATACTGCGAGACAATACAACGTGGCGGCGCAGGAGCTTGGCCAGGTCACCCGCGACGGTTCGTTCCGCATCGAACATAAGGGGCGCGCGGTGATCGATAGTCCCGTCGAAACGCTTCGCGACGCCTGGGCCCATTCGCTAGAACGCACTCTGACCACGAGATGAGTCAAAAGCTCGCCTTCGCCGACGATCATTTCCACGACGAATGTGGTGTCTTCGGCGTTTTCGGCCATCCCGAAGCGTCGAACCTCGCCTACCTCGGTCTCTACGCCCTGCAGCATCGCGGCCAGGAATCGGCGGGCATCGTTTCGAGCGACGGCCAAGAGCTCTACGTTCACCGCGCGATGGGTGAGGTCGAAGAAATTTTCCAGCCCCACGTGCTGGCGCAACTACCAGGCAGCCTAGCCATCGGCCACACGCGCTACTCCACCGCCGGCGACAAAGCTCTCCTCAACGCCCAGCCCATCATGATCGATTGCAACAAGGGCAAGGTCGCCCTCGGCCACAACGGCAACCTCACTAACGCCGCCGAGTGGCGCCGCAAGCTCGAACATCGCGGCTCCATTTTCCAGACCAACAGCGACACCGAAGTCATTGTCCATCTCATCGCTCGCTCGCAAGCGCGCAATCTTTCCGGCGCCATCGGCGATGCCCTCAATCAAGTGGAAGGCGCGTACTCGCTTCTGGTCCTCACGCAGGATGAACTCTACGCCGTCCGTGATCCCCGCGGCTTCCGCCCGCTCGTCCTCGGCAAACTGACTACGCCCGGCGGCTTCGATTCCTGGCTCGTCGCCTCGGAAACTTGCGCCTTCGATCTCCTCAACGCGCAATATATACGTGAGATCGAGCCCGGCGAAATGGTGCGCATCTCCAAATCCGGCATCGAATCCATTCACTTCGCGCCAGAAAAGCCGCTCCAGCAGTGCATTTTCGAGCATGTCTATTTTTCCCGGCCTGACAGCATTATTTTTGGCCGCTCGGTGAACGAAAGCCGCGAGATGCTCGGACGCCTCCTCGCGCAGGAGCATCCCGTCGACGCGGACATCGTCGTGCCCGTACCCGATTCCGGCGTGCCTGCCGCCGTCGGCTACGCGCTCGAATCAAAAATTCCCTTCCGCATGGGCCTGATTCGCAATCACTACATCGGCCGCACCTTTATCGAGCCTTCGCAAGCTATCCGCAATTTTGGCGTGAAGCTCAAGCTCAATCCCATCCGCGGCCTGATTGAAGGCCAACGCGTCGTGCTCGTCGATGATTCCATCGTGCGCGGAACCACCAGCCGCAAGATCGTCCGCATGCTCCGCGAAGTCGGCGCAAAAGAAATCCACGTGCGCATCAGTTGCCCCCCGACGATTTCTCCGTGCTATTACGGCGTGGACACCCCCACGCGCGAAGAGCTGATCGCTTCCTCAAACAGTCCCGAAGAAATCTGCAAATTTCTTGGCGCCGATTCGCTGGGCTATGTTTCTCTCCCCGCGCTGCGCCGCGCCGTCAATGACACCGGAGGCAGGTTTTGCACGTCTTGTTATACGGGTATTTATCCCACAGACCTGGTGCAGCTGGAGGTGCGCAAATGCGCTCCCAACGGCAAATCCGGCGAAGCTACCCATGGAGATGGAAACGAATCCGCGTCCGCAGAGCGGCCGGTGGTGGTGGAAAGTGAAAGCTGAAAAAAAGACCAAACAGGCGGAAGCCAACTTGCCGGTGAAGACCAAGATTCAGCGCGAGATTATCGCGTGGTTCTGGGTTGGCCTGGTGTTTCTCCTCATCAACGGCACGATCGGCCAGGCGCGCGTCATTCCCTCCGGTTCGATGGAGAATACGCTGCTCATCGGCGATCACCTCATCATGAGCCGCATCGGCTACGATGCCGGTGTGCCCTTCACCAATTGGCACGTGCCGCTTTGGCGCAATCCCAAGCGCCAGCAGGTGATTATCTTCAAGCCGCCCTTTGCGCCGGATACTCCCGACTACGTGAAGCGCGTCATCGGCCTGCCCGGAGACACCCTTGATCTCCGCGACGGCGCGGTCTGGGTCAACGGCCAGAAGCTTGTCGAAAAATATACCACTGGCCCCAGTGAGCCCGCTCCTCCTGGTTCCGCCCCGCTAGGTTATTCGGATTTGAAGTTCCCGTTCCGTGTTCCGGAAAACTGTTATTTTGCGATGGGAGACAATCGCGGAAATTCCTACGACAGCCGCTTCTGGGGCTGCGTCCCGCGAAAGGACATCATTGGAACGCCGGTCCTAATTTACATGTCACTCAACGTCGGGGAGACTCCCTGGCAGCCCGGAGAGATTCGCGAAAGATTCTTTGCTTATGCGAATGCCTTGTTGCATCCAAGAATCGTGCGCTGGAACCGGATTTTCCGGACGTTTTAGTCTTGCTCAACGGTCATTTTTGAAAATAGCCGCAACCCTCCGCGGCGCTCCAATGTATTCCTGTCAGTGACCGGTGCGTGGCAGGGTGCGCCCCGATCAGAAAAAAGTCCGGAAACGAGAGCGATCAGGGTTTCTCATGAAATATGCCGATGCCGGAGTGAATATCGCGGTCGCGGATGACGCCAAGCAGCGCATCCGCCACCATGCCAGCCGCACCTTCACTCCCGGCGTTCTCGGCGGCATCGGCAGTTTCGGCGCGCTCTTCGCGCTCGACCGCAAAAAGTGGAAAGAGCCCGTGCTCGTCTCCAGCGCGGATGGCGTTGGCACCAAGCTCAAAGTCGCCATGGCCATGGAAGTCCATTCCACTGTCGGCGGCGACCTGGTCAATCACTGCATCAACGATATTCTCGTCCAGGGCGCGGAGCCTCTGTTCTTCCTCGACTACCTCGCGATGGGAAAACTCGATCCCCACGTCGTCGAGCAACTTGTCGAAGGCATGAGCCGCTCCTGCCGCAAAGCCGGCTGCGCCCTCATCGGCGGTGAGACCGCGGAGATGCCCGGCTTTTATCCGCCCGGCGAGTATGATCTCGCAGGCTTTATCGTCGGCGCTGTCGAACGCAAAAAACTTCTTACCGGCAAAAGCGTCCAGCCCGGGGACACCTTGATTGCATTGCCCTCCGCCGGGCTGCACACCAACGGCTATTCCCTGGCGCGCAAACTCATCTTTGAAGTCGCCAGGCTGAGGCCCGATACTTACGTCGCCGAGGTTGGAAATAAAATCGGCGCAGAGCTGCTGAAACCGCATCTTTGCTATTCATCCGCTCTGAAAAATATCGTTGCCCGCGGATGGGTTTCTGCCCTCGCGCATATCACCGGTGGCGGCATCCCCGGTAATCTTCCGCGCGTTCTTCCCAGCGGCCTGAAAGCGGAAATTGATCTGGCCTCTTGGCCCGTGCCGCCGATCTTCAAATATCTCGCCAAGCTCGGCAAAATCGACACCGTTGAGCTGCTTCAGTCTTTGAACATGGGTGTCGGCATGATTCTCATCGTGCCGCCGAAAAACGTCCGCTCCGTCGAGGCCGACCTCAAGAAGCGCCGCGAAAAATTCTTCCTCATCGGCCGCATCGAGCGCGGCGAATCCGGCAAGGCCCGCGTCACTTACTCCGGCTCGCTTAATCTATAGCCGCAAAATTTGCAGCTCACCCCGGAATTTATCCCGACCGGGTCGGGAGGGGTGAGGGTTTTTCCGCGTCTTTTCTGTCTTCACGCTCAGCGTGCCACGTCCTTCAGAACATCCACAATCACGTTCGTATTCCTATTGAAAATCACGATGTGCGCCCCGATCACGCCGCGCCTGTACTCCGTGGGAAGCGGTGGCAATTGGCGCTCGAGTTCCACCGGGCACGGCTGAACCCGCTTTTGCAGTCCCGGCGGAAGCGTGCCGTTCCTTTCCAATTGTTTCTCCAGCCCCGGAGGCAGGTTTCCTCCGCGCTTTGCCAAGCCCGGCGGCAAATTCGATCCGCGATTCGAATAGTATTGCGTGATCACTTCCCGGTCATGGTCGCCAAACTCGTATTTCTTGTGTTTTCCTTCGTCGTCACCCTCATCGT
>WNFQ01002316.1_pt1 | contig 13767 bp, 17 predicted proteins | sample 5400171 | NCBI WGS metagenome assembly WNFQ01 (sample SAMN13153356, study PRJNA577476) | soil metagenome | isolation source: 20 cm soil under Madrone tree | place: USA:California | collected 2016-06-14
GCTCTCGCCTGATGGAAGCGTGTACCCTGTCCAGTAACTCATCTGGAACAAGACACCGTGGGTCATACCGCCGGAAGGCATCGATGAAGTCGCGGCTTGTCACATTCCGCTTGATTTGCACATGGGCCCATGGATCCTGTATGACGCCCCCGTAAAGAACGTCATTAAGCTGGATGATAGCGCGGACAAGCCGGATGGCAAGATCCTTATCGTAAGCGACGAGATCTGTGTTCGCATCATACCACCGGCTGGCAAAGGAGTCGGACACATAATCTAAAGGGTTAGATTGCCGAGAAGGAGGGGCGAGGTGAAGGGACTGAAGGAACACACGAAGTGCCTTGTCGATCCGCACTCCGCCGAAACCGAAGCACCCGATGAACGCCTTTAGCACAACTTTCGACGTCCTCCGTGACAAATAGTCGCCCAACATTACCCTGTCCAGGTCCAATATCTTGAATAACAACTGACCGAGCACCGTCGGGTCGTCGCGCGTGCCAGACTTCTCGAAGAAGTGTGATATCGCATTATCCGCGTTCTTGGCAAATTGAATCACGAAAGTCCTCACGAGTGGATTTCGGCTTATGGAGGCGAACGAACTGAGCGGGAGATCATCTCTATCGGCGGTGAATCGAATGTCACGCAGTTGGACGACGCTCTTCACGATGAACTTCCGATCCAAGGGTGAGGGCTTGTTCGTGTCCAATAGTGCGTCATAGTCTTGCGTGACGGGCTTGGCGATGACGAGAATGTCATTGAACAAGAATAAAAAGCGGTCTTTCACAGTGTTTGAGTTGGCCACTTGCAGCACTTGCGACGATAAGAGCAACTTCCGCGGTGGATCATCAACGAAGGTGAAGCCGGCTGGACCACGCGACCCGTGTCCTAACAGTTCGTCCAATCGTTCGAGTATCATCGTCCCTGGTGTCCGCAAACTTGTCCGTTCCAAAAAGCGTTCCGGGGATGACGATGAGGGTGAGGACTGGCTGGCGTAATCACCCAATGATGAGGTTGGGTCGGGAGTGGCAGAGGAATTAGGGTCTGGAACAGGCGATACAGACTGCGTGGGATACGTCACAAACGGTGTGTCACCATTTGAAGCGTGGGCACGTGGCTCGCCAAAGGCCGGCCTGTCGAGAGCTGGTGTTTCGGGCGTCGAAGACCCCCCAGAGGGAACTTCTGGTGTCTCGGGTTCACGGTCATCTTGAGTGGCACTCTCGTTGGTGGTGGTCGGCGTCCTTGACATATCCTCCCAACCTATCATCAGTTCACTCTCCTTCCTACCATTGAGCAGATCGGATAGCTGTCTGCTCGCATCAGTCGACCCCGACTGCGAGATTACAACAGGGGCTAAAACTGGCTGCTGCAAGCCAGGGAATAAGGCCTGTGAGGACTGGGACGCGAAAAGCCCCTTTGCGCGGAGCCATGTCTTAACGCCTTCTCGGTTAGTAGGTAATTTTCCACCGAGCCATCCGGAGTTTGGAGTGTGTGGTGTAGTGGGATCTGGCTGGGATGTAGACGTTGAAGGTGACGGTGATGATAACGCTGTTGGAGTGTTGAACTTTTGTAAAAGGCGGGTATCTGAGGCCTGATGTAATAAGCTCCGATCTCGAGAAAACTCCGGGGATGCTTGAGGTGTACGCGAGGAGGCAGAGCCAGGACTTAGGGGGGAATTTTCATCCACGACAAAGGGGGTTATGATGTCAGGGGAAGACGCGTTGAGGGAAAGGCCACTACTACGAGTGATTCGCTCTTCCTCCAGCTTCTTTACCCCTCCTGGGAAGATAGCCGGGAACGGCCACAATTTGGCATCACCATTGTACTTCTGCAAAGTCTCGTTGGACGGCGGGGGTACAGGGGACACGGCATTAGGGGAGCTTGGGAAATATGAAGAAGGGAGGTCTGGGGAGGATCGATTAGATCAGATCATTGCATACCACACCAGAGGTCTCATTTACCTTTGTCCGTCCTGGAAGCACCTGTCGAGCTCGCACCACTCTCCCTGCTTGTACTAGAATCAGTGTTGTTGGTGCGCTCCCTGATGCTATTGTTTCGCGATCGTCTCTCATTAGTCCTGAGCATACTGGGATTAGAATTGTTGCTGCGCTCCCGGGTACTATCGTTTCGCGGCCCTCTTGACCCCGGTCGCAACGCATTCTTGACCTTATCCCACCTGCTTTGAGAGCCTTCTCCATTTTTCTTCGGCGTTGCATCAGTAATAATCACCTGCAAAGACTCGTCCCATTCCATGCACTCCGTATTTGGAGAGGGAAGCTCGGGTTGACTAGGCGATGATATTGAAAGACGGGCCGGGAAGATACGAGAATCATTGCTGAGGTGTCTGTGGAGAACGATGGCGGATGACGGTGATGGGGGTATTTGTAAAGGTTTTGGTGCCTCGGGCGAGGTTTCAATATCCACTACGATGTTCTTCGAGTGGATGGATGATGCGGGCGGTAACGAATCGTCATCGTCATCGTCATCGTGTTCCTCATGATCCGAGTGACGCGGCACAATTGAGGAATGACCCCTTGTTTCGTGTATGTCGTCTGCGTCATCGTCGTCGTCACGAATTGGGATGCGCTCCGGAACTATTGTAAGCGGGATCGTGAGGAACACAAAAGTAATCAAACCACAGGAAACTCACCAAGTTCTGCTACCCAACTAATCTCACGGTCAAATGCGTCATTCCAGGGTGAACGCCTCGCCAGTTCATTTTCGGTATGTGACTCCTCTTCCTCCTCATCAGGGCCTTGTTTTTCACGCAAGGGGGTGGCAAAAGGCGAGGTTGGAAACACCTCTTGTTCTTGCGTAGAGTCCGACAGATCGGCGGCGACACCAGTATCAGCCGACTCTAGCGAAGTGCTTGAAGGCGCACCAGGAGCATGGGGCGGACGAGGAGAAGCGACTCGAGGAGGTGTGTCCGAGCGGCCGTTGTACGTTGAACGTGGGACGGGGGAGGCTTGGCCGTGATCGTGATCGGCAGCGTCGTCGTCTTCTTCCACTACCACACCTCGCCGTTTCGAAGGAGTCTCATAGTTGTATGTCGCGGACGATGGGGATTCGCCAGTGAGCTTAGCCAGAGCATCTTCTCGACTACGTTCAACACTGGGACTCCTTGGATTTGGTGCTGGACTTGGTGCGGCAAGCGTATCACTCTCTTCACGTGTGGGTTCAGGGGTGGATCGAGGTAAAGATGCCGTCGGGAATACGGGGGTGGTTGGAGACGCCGCAGATGGGGGTTCACGATCATCAACAACTGTGGACCGGTTAGTAGAGGAGCGCCTTTGTCGTCGCTTACGACGTGGATGTGGCGCCGGTTGAGGGTCCTCACCTCCACTGGTCTGCTCAGCCTCTGCCTCCTTCATCACACGCCTGTTTATTTGACGCATCATCATCTTGCGCGCTGCGATGCGCTCGCCTCCACTTCCGTCGACGGTGTTGTTGCGGAATATTTTCCCTGGAAGTGGTGGGGGTGTGATGGGAGGGGATGCGATCAACGGATCATAGGCTTCGGGCCCAGCCAGTTGTTGTAAAACCATCAAACGCGCCGCGGCGCTGTTTGAGCGGAAGAGCCCGCGTTGTAAAGCCTCGAGAGTCGGAAGCATAGGAGTCGGTGGGGATGTCCCAGGATAAAACAGACCAGGTTCAGGAGATGCGAGTAGACGATGTGCTTGGAGTAGGGCAAAATGAGCGGGGATTGGGGATATAAGGGGCGGCGAAGTAAAAGCCGTAGGTTGACTGGAAGAGACAGGGCCTTCATCAGGCGAGGACTCATTGGCGGAAGGCACGGCATTTGTGGGGAGGGGAGATTGTGTAGCCTTTGCCTTGCCTTTAAAATCCTTGGAACCTCGACCCCGGGAACGGGAGCGTGGACGCCGTCTCGACTTTGTTGGGCTGTCTTCTGGGAGTAAGGGTGTCGCAGGTGGAGAAAAGATGGGTTCTTCTTCGGCTTTCGGGTCGTCAGCTTTCGCCTCACGATGTTCTGTTCCAACCTCTGGTCCTGGTTCTGGTCCCGGTCCCGCTTCAGGTTCGGGTTCGGGTTCGGGTTCAGGTCCTTGTTCGAGTTCGGGGTTGACCTGGGTTTGGCTTGTATCTTCGGGAAGTTGGTCTTCAGACATCGTCGGACTGTCGTCACTGAGATGCCCATCTGCGCCCGTGTCCTGCAGATCTAGCTGTGATCTCTCCCCTTCGCTGACGGCTTCGACGTGCATACGAGGTCTTCGGCCATCCTTCATGCGAGGAAGAGAGGTGGCACGCTTGATTTTTGCGACGGCGAAAGCGCGCTGCTCTGCCGGTGTGGACGATTCCATGGGCAGAAGAGCGGAGGTAAAAGAGGGGAAAGAAAAAAAAGGCAGTTGAATTGTGCGGGCAGTGCTAGTGTCGCTATATGAAGGGACCGGGTGACGGGCGGAAAGAGAATGGGGAGCCAAAGAAGGCCTAAATTGCCGCTGAAATCAGGGGTGCAAAGGGAGAGCCAGGATAGGGCTAGGATAGATATGAGAATCAAAAGACATTGAAGACGGGAAAGCACTGACTGGCTGGGCTGGGACAGGGCTGGGATAGATATGTGAACCAAATGGCATTGAAGACGGGAAAGCAACTCTGTCAAAGCACGTGGCACGACTCCCGCACTGCCCACTGCATCTGCTCACCGTCCCACTCAGTCCTCCCAATCTTCCCTCATCTCAAACTCCGCCAACTCTCTAATAAACAATCCTTTCATCTCCGGTCACCGCTCTGTGATCCAGTTGACATGTGCCAGGGGACCCTTACTTGGGTCGAGCGCTAACTCCCACGTCCTTGCTTCGTCCCATACTATGCCAGTGGCGTCTGACTCTTCGGGCGCTCTTGGTCCCTTATGATGTCAACATATATCTCTCCTACTTCCAAAGCTGCGATGTTATCATCACACATCTGATAACCGAATCCAATGTTTCCACTACGCCAAACTATTCTCGTAACAAACGCTGTGCTTCGAGAATTGGCCTGACCTCGTCCCATTTCGGTCTCTTCAGGTCAAACCCTTCGCTAAGCCTTCCATAAGTCGCGCCACCAAGCCTAGATACTGCCCGCAGCTTTGCGGGGTCGGCCCGCAACCCATCGGATCGCAGGACAGAATGACGGACGTGTATATATTTCACACGTCCGAGGACAAGAGTCGCGGAAGGCACCGTTGCGCCGTCGGGAAAAATGTCCTGTGATTGGAACAACTAACGAACGTGATCGATCAGTCTATAGAAGGGCGCAAAGGCAGAACAATTGGCAGTATGCATACCTCACATTCCAGGCTGACAGCGCTCTCCTTCACTCGTGCTGGCTTAACGTGTACCTAGACGAAACTGGTCAGTCCCGCCGCATCATAATAGCTACTACTCACACTGGGTTCCTGAGTCAGACCCGAGATGTCCCACTCGCTAACATCCGCAGGAGCTTCAACCGATGTTTCATTGGCTGCCTCGACGAATGGCTCGCTGATCAAGTTCACTACGAATTCTTTCGTAGCAAGAATGTTGTCCCTCGTGTTTTTAGGAAAGCGAGGGAAAAGCCTGAAGGAGACGCTAACGATCGGAGGATGATAGGCTACCTGTAATAGAAGTGTTATTATTATCGAGTCAGAATCGAGGCGCTTCCTTTTCATCACGTACCACCTGAAAAAAACTGGGCAGGTACATCGATTGAGCAGTTAATGACTTCGTTTCTGTACACGAAACTCACAAGGCGTATTCCATACCTGAACGGGGCAAGATTGGGCTTGTTTTCTGCCGACAGTGTAGACACAAATGCAATCAGCCGAGGGACTACAGTAGAGTTAAGTATCTGTGTTGCGTCGCTGAGGTCGAAGAAATCAATTGAGGACGCCGGCCTGGGATCGATGATGGCTTACGAAGGCGATGTCTGTGCCATATCCCAAGTCTTCCATCCAAGCTCTTCGTCGCTTTTCCAATCTCGCCCTAAGGGAGTATTCAAGAGTCCATCTCCGATTTTCCAGCCACCATTCGGTGGCTCGGTTAACTTGAACGATTGGATTTCGGCGAATGGCACAAGTTTCGGTGCATTGGATTGGGGAGCAGAACTAGAACTCATGAAGTGGGATTATGTCGGAAGATAAGAAGAGAGGTCAGTCTAGGACGACAACTGATCTGTTGGTCACGATAAGCATTCGGTGGCGTTTTGGGGATTGTCCACAAGACAATCGTCGTTCTTCCGCAGGTTGGCGTTCGCATTGTACTTCAGTTGTCATGTGGTCGAGGTCTGTCTGAGTGATGTCCTCGTGGTACCTCCGTCGGATATATGTGGTTATTGCTACGCTAACCAGCACCTCTGTATGACCAGACTATCAGCAGTGGCGGCGCGGCGAATCGCTAGAATTCTGATAGCAAAAACTGAACGATCTATGCCAGGTGACTGGAACTAATACTAATCTGTGTCTGTCAGCCGTTGCCCCTACTTTCACAATACACTAGTACAGTAGCTACTGCAGTGTGTTTGAGCCAGATCCTGGTCAAGACGGTACCTGGTCGCCTCGGGTACATCCTGCCATTGGTAATTGGTATTGCACCTGTCTGTCCGTGTTTGCTGCTCCGGCTCCAAGTCTGATTGCCGAGAAAGTAATGAAAGATCACGTGCTCGATCTTTGCTGCCGCTCTGTGGCTGCACCTCTAACTTAATACAGCCATCACCTGTTTCTCATCATCGTACAGAGTGCCTTTGATAGCATTTCCTGGTCTCACATAGGTCTGCCAGTGGCCATCTCGTTCGCATTTACGTGGTACTGAGCATGCTCGGATCGCTTGCGATCGTCTTCCGAAGTCTGAGTCTGAGTCGTTACTGTAGTGCAAAAGGTGGAAGACATCTTACGTGAGCAGAATCACTATGCAGCCACGTCCTACAACATTGGCGAGCACTCGCCGATTTCTGGAATCCGCACCGGCGCAGATGCGTTCAAGCCGATATCATCGTTTCGGTCGGCGGTAGTTCTTCCATTAACGCCTCGAAGGCCATCATCTACTTTTTGCAAGAATAACTTAGCGGAGAGTTCCTTCGCTAGCCTGAGATTCCTTCTGGTGTCACTCTTGATGCGGAACGTACCCTTGCCACCCTTGAAATGTTGTGGTAAGTCACACCTCTCATGACCTATGCTAGTGTATGAAGCATCGTGCACTCAATACAAACAGACTATTTTCTGGAATCCGCGTTCTCGACCATGCTATCGAGAATTTGTATTGACCCTTTCAGATCCCAATGATATCTACGCGTGGCAGATTCTCAAGTCGCCGCGATAAGTCTTTGGCCGGCGAGACTTGGACTATACAGAAGATTAACGATATGAACATTGCTATGCCACTTCCCTTAATGAGCTCTCTCTAGTGCTAGGCTACCGGGTTGTCGCATCTCATTGGACACAGGCCCAGTCCAACCTATAGTATACCACACGTAGGGCGCCTCGTTGTGATAGATCCGAGGACTAAAATCCGAATAATCTCGCAATCCTTAACGCTAGCCCCGACCGTCAAATTGAAAGCCAAAGTTGCCTCGGAGGAAGACAAACACAAACATCAACGGGTTCGCTGGAGGCGACGTGGTCAAGCTCAGCGTCTTCGTGGACGGGTAAGTCTTCCCATTCTCTGAGACTTGATGTTTATGAACCTGTTATGGCTCGTGAGGAATCTCGGTTTGAAAACAAGCTTTGATCGCCATGGAGTTCCACGAGAGGATCTTCCCACCATCGCCGAGCATGCATTGGGAGGAAAGAATGAAATTCACGGTGATGTGGTAGCCTTCTTGGAGGAACTGTATTCCTCTGGCGTCTCAAAGCTTGTATTCGAGTACATTATTACCAATTTTATTACCAATATTAATCGCAAAGCGTTCACTTTTTGTCGGAGATGAGTCAGACCGAGACCGAAAGACAGTTAGTAAGGCCGCGATCGGAAATAGACGATGATATCATCGATGCGAATAACGACAATGGAAACTAGCCATTACTAGCCATTAAATACGGCCAGGTGCTGACAATTCTGACGTGACTACAGTCATGTCAGAACAGATCCCCTCAACAGACCTAAGCGGTTACTATGCGTGGACTCATACACTCCAAGGGGTATACTATGGCCCTGGTAGTGTCTCTACGGCTCTTCCCAAGCTACTGGATACCCTTGGAGCCTCCAAGGCACTGGTCGTTACCGGAAACAGCCTCTATACAAAGGTATGTCTACTAGCAACCGAAGCCCCATTTCTCGCCCTGATATCTTTGCTTCTTTTTCACACCACGCAGACAGATGTTGTGAAAAAGGTGGAAGGTATTTTGCGCGAGCAGAATCGCTATGCGGCCACGTTCTACAACATTGGCGAGCACTCGCCAATTTCTGGAATCCGCGCGGGCGCAGGGGTGTTCAAAGAATCTGGAGCCGATATCATCGTTTCGGTCGGTGGCGGTTCTCCCATCGACGCCTCCAAGGCCATCATCTACTTTTTGCACGAGCAACTCGGCGGAGACTTCCTTCGACAGATTGCCATACCTACAACACTTAGCGCCGCGGAGTATACTGTGCGCCGTGCCTGTTACTCGTGTCATTTGCGCTAACTTCCTTCGCGGAAGATTGGCGCGGGATATACCGACGAAACGGGTCAAAAAACATCTGTGAGCTCAGAGTATCTCGCACCTTCTGGCGTCATCCTCGATGCGGAACTTACTCTTGCCACCCCTGAGAGGCTGTGGTCAGTCGCACCTTGTACGTACGAAGCATCACGTACTCAGTGCACACAGGCTATCTACCGGAATACGAGCTCTTGATCATGCTGTCGAGCAATTGTATCGGCCGTTCGTAATACCACCACAGAAACACCTTTTCTACGCGGCCATTGCAGATTTGTTCAAGTATTTGCCACAGTCAAAGGCAGACCCCAATGATATTCACACTCGGCAGAAGCTTCAAGTCGCTTCGTGGATGAGTCTTTGGCCGGCGAGATTTGAAAAATACAGGTAAACACCGACAGGGACGTGGCTATGCCGCTTCATATAATGAACTGCTCTCACTAGTGCTCTTGGGTTATCGCACGCCCTTGGACATAAGCTAGGCGCAACCTATGGTATACCACATGGGATCACTTCGGTAGGACTCGTTGCTAGCCTAGTATGATAGATAGGAGGTCTAAGATTCGAATATTCTTGCAGTGCTTAACGCTAGCCCCGACCGTCAATCTGAAAGCCAAGGTCGCCTCGGAGGAAGACAAACAATGGCTAGCTGGTACTTTGCACCACCTGAAACAAACATCAACGGGTTCGCTGGAAGGAGACGTGGTCAAGCTTAGTCTGCTCATCGACGAGTAAGTCTTCCTATTCATTAAACTTGATATTTGTGTTGACCATGTCAGACTTGTGAGCAATCTTGGTTTGAAAACAAGCCTTGATCAGTATGGAGTTCCACAAGAGGATCTTCCCACCATCGCCGAGCGTGCATTGGGTAGACGGAATGAAATTCATGGTGATGTGGTAGCCTTCCTGGAGGCATTGTATTCCTCTCCATGACGCGAGCCTCTAGAAGTCTCGAAATTGTACAATTAAAATTTTAGCAATAATCCAGTAAATCCCGAAGGACGGGCGCCAACCTTCTACGGTCTACAGTGAGAGGCCCGGCACGGAATACGCGAGATCATCGCAATGCAAAAGGACAGAGTATGAGCCGCGGCAGCGGACAACGCCCTATCCTACAGAGCGATAAGACAGCCTTCAAATGGACGCCCCAGTTAGAATAGCCATGTGATGCGAGAAGAGATCATCTCTGTTATTCGAATTTCGACTAGGTAGCTGGCCGTCACGTAAATGTGGTAACGACTTTGAAAGCCCTATAGCGCTCTCTTCGGTGGATATGAAGACGTCAACTGCGGTACTAGTAGCATGACCGATGACCGGGTCTGCGTTCAACGCGATGTTGACCATGACGTCAACGACAAGATCTGGTCTAACGATAACAACAACATTAATACTCCTCTGGGCGTGCGACGTGCATGCTGGTTGCAGCTCTTTGATCACATCACTCGTCTTTGCTTCATATGGTAGTCCTCTGGTATCCTGTTAAAGCGGTATCAATAGCAAGAATCACTATCACTGTAGGCATTTTTACAATGTAATCCAATTCAGTCGGCTAAATACTGGAATCTGATTGGCCGGTCGAAACTCGAGAGCAACTGAATTGGATTACGTTGTAAAATGCCCGCAGTGAATGCACCTGCGCCACTCATTCAAAATTTGCGTGCACAAGGTTACGGTCGTGAAGGGCATTGCCGGTGCGTGTGTGCGGGGTTCACCTAGTAATCCAGTCTTGAACTCTATAGGAGATGCGAATAGAATACAGGGGTAGAGGACATCTTACTTGTGTGGTATCCGAGTCGGAGAGAACTTGCGAAAGCTATCTCGCGTTAGCCTTAACCTCAAGCGAAGGACACTCCGCCACGAGGACTCGAAGGAGATGAGGCCATTGCTACAGTATCCGTATCACCATTCCCCCATAATTCATCAATAACCCAGCCCAGAGAAAAGCATCCGAGAGCGCTCCTCGGCGTGTCGCGAACAAGTCCTCTTGCGTCACGGCACTGGCCGCGCACGTTTCAAAGCAAATTGGAACGTGCAACCTGTATCGTGATCATGTCCGAGGTCTTTCTGCACTCTTGGAAACCTCGTGTATGGGCACGCGCATGCGCTCCGACCTGACCACGTACATCCACACCGACATCCCCTTTACTTTTATGCAAGAAAACATGCATTTGAGACGACAGCGATGCAAGGAGCTCGTCCAGGGGGTATGCTTCCGTTGACCCATCCACCGGTAGTAACACCATCCCGCTCGGCGTGCAAGGCAAGGGCGAATTAAAGGCCTCTACCCACCCGTAGTGACACGAAGGCCGTTGCCAGCGCTGCCGATTGTGATGATCTCAAATTGATCGTATTGAGGGATCACGCATTATGCATCACGAGTTCGTGAAGGCACTTTATTATAAACCAGGGCAGTTGATTGATTTCTGCAGGGTCTCAATAGGCAGCCTACGGTGCAATCGATCCAAACGTCGGAGACGAGCTTCCAGTTAACTTGATTAGGCAACTCAAGCCAAGTTGGGCTACTGATCACTCTGTAGACGTGCAGATAGCGTGCAACGCCGCAAGCACGTTCTGCCCTTACTTTGCGGTACAGTACCCGATCAATCTGTCACCAGTGATCAAGACAGGGAAATAGACTTCTACAGTATTCTTCTTCAATCGAGCATGCGCGCAGTCGGCCAAGCTAGCCCAAGCACCGGCAGGCAGCACCATTTGTCTGGGTTCGTGACATGGGCTGCCTGCCAGTGTCACTGCGGAGAAGGACCAACCCAGGTATGTGCCTCCACCCGTCAGCGCCAACCCAGCTGCGTCGACGGCTTTCGGCGAACTGCCCCAGATTCGGGAGGACACGCCACATCCTCACGGCTACATTAGAATCGCTACTCCTGTCGAGCACTCTCCTCAACCAATACCCCCCGCCCACTTCTTCCGATAACAATGGAGAGAAGCAGTACCATTTTCGCTGTTTCATCGCATTTCTACGAGAATCCGCACAATCGAGGTCGTTATCATCGGGCTGCAAAAACGCCAGCTCCATCGCACAGGGGCGAAGCTCGGAAGGGGCCCGCGGCGAAGACGTACACGTGGTTCGTGGAACAGGAGCTCACGGCGCTCGCGAAGGAGATATCGGAGACACGACAATGGGCGTACGAGCAGCAAGCCTACTTTGGCTTGTTGCCTAAACACGCCCCACGCCACGCACACCCCGCAGAGAAGCCGCCGCAAGACGGCGGACTTGGACAGGCAGGCCAAAACCTCGACGAAGGGACGGCGCGGTCAAGGGGAGGACGCGTCCGTACTGCGGAAGAGCTGTGGGCGGAGCAGAGTCAGTTGCAAGAGGAGTTTGACATAATGGAGGCACGGTGGCGGGAGAGGATCGGTCGGGAGGAGAGGCGCCGCCGACAAGCTCAGCAGTGGGCCGACAAGCAGAAGCAGCTGGAGAGACGAGGCCAAGAAGAGGCATGGAAGGCGTATGAACGCCGATGGACTACCATCGCGGGCGATCCTAGCGGCAGTCCGTTGAGATTCAAGTCTATACCATGGCCGACGACCGTGCCCCCTAAGAACGTGGCAGATATTACACCGGTCGCCATCACAAAGTTCATCCTTTCGCCTGCGCATTCGGAAGGGATGGCGCGGAAGGAGAGGATAAAGAGTGCCTTGAGGCGGTGGCATCCGGACAGGTTTGGGAGGGTGCTCGGCAGAGTGGACGAGAAGGACAAAGAGGCGGTTGAGAGAGGAGTTGGCATCGTGGCGAGGTGCCTTAATGACCTGCTGGCTCAGGAGAACTAACCTTCTCAGGTTTTCTTTTACTTTTGACACGCAAAGGCCAAGCTGACTTTTCGGTATTCAAGAAACGTACAGCGTTCAACTGGAGCGAGAGCGGACAAGATATACGCACAGGAGATAAGCTATTTGAATTTGAACGGACGCTTATGTAATAATACACTTATTTCTGTTCCGAGTCGGCCTGTTTGCCGCGTCATTTCACTTCATCTCAATCATGCTAAGAGGCATCGCGAGAGTATCCCTGCGTCGCGGGATACATACCACCGGGCCAGTCAGCTCTGCGGTAGGTCTCTCGCGATACAGGTTTGCCGTGGCGGCGGGTGCTTCTGTCATTGCGGCCTCGTACCTAGGTTGGCGTATAAGTCTAGAGAGCAGAGGGATTGCCCTCGACTCTGATAGTGCGCGTATGATTGGTTTCGCACCTCCCCTTTCGCCCGTTTGACTGGAACGTCCTTCTTAGCTAGACCAAAGCCGGCGGCGACGACGCAAGCATTGCTGTCTACCCAGTCCTCAGAGACACTCCCGGACTCGGATCCTCCCTCAGATACTTCAGAGTCCCAAGCAGCAGCAGCAGATCGCGTAGAAGACGAAAATGCCGAGGGGGCGGCGCCTTCGGAAGAGGGGGGAGATGAAGGGTCCTCCGAGTCGTCGGGAGGCGCGTTCGACCCCGTCACGGGGAAAATCAACTGGGATTGTCCGTGTCTCGGCGGGATGGCGCATGGGCCGTGCGGCATGCAGTTCCGCGAGGCGTTCTCCTGTTTCGTGTTTTCGGAGCAGGAGCCCAAGGGGATCGATTGCGTCGACAAGTTCAAGGCGATGCAAGATTGCTTCAGGGAGAATCCGGATGTATATGGAGACGGTACGTTCAACGCCCCGTCCTTTGTCCTTTTTTTTGGTCTTTGGCGCTCAGCGGCAGGCTAAACAATCTCTTTTTGAATACAGAAATTTTGAATGACGACGACGACGACGGGGAGGATGGGGAGTCACCTGCTCCACCACCATCTGGGGATGCTGTCCCCCCTCCTCCTGCCGCACCCCATGCAGAATCACCTTCAAAACACGTCTCTCCATGACCTGCCTGTGCTGCTGCTGCTCACTTTGGGGCGCGTTGATGGTTATCTTTATTACTCACCACTCACTTCATCTCACAAAATTAGAGTACCCACACTTATTGCTGTGTCACATCTCACGTCTAACATACTCTGGGGGACAATCAATATAGAAACTTGTCTCATGTTCAAGCTTTCTATTAAGGGGTACCTCAATCCAGAACGTTTCTCGATTCATTTTGGTTTTCAATCGAAAAAATATATTTCATTTTGCAAGGGCTAATAGAGACTGCACAATATCAAATAAATATGAAAGAGTTGAAGAGTATGTGA
>WNFQ01002318.1_pt1 | contig 13759 bp, 15 predicted proteins | sample 5400171 | NCBI WGS metagenome assembly WNFQ01 (sample SAMN13153356, study PRJNA577476) | soil metagenome | isolation source: 20 cm soil under Madrone tree | place: USA:California | collected 2016-06-14
CACTGTATGCATATGGATGCGTGGCGTTGCACTGTATACGCCCCCACTAAGCGGTGCGTACTTCCCGGTCCCGAGCTTGTTCCATCACGTCGTGCATCGAGCATAGATAGATGAGATACACACACCGTAGTACCGATATATACATGTCGTTTCGTTATGACATGACTTACGACTGACATCTTTCATTGTTGCAGAAGGTTGCGTCGTGTGCGCCGCGTTCCAGAAACCGATAAATTGTTCATATTTTTTCGCCTAGTTCTTGCTCTGTTGTTGTCGTTGTCATCGTGCGTGGTCGTCGTTCGTGGGCCGTCATTTCTATTTTTCATTCCTTGATTGTGTCAAAATGATTTTTCTTCGGGAGGACTGCCACCCGTAGTACTAGTCCGGTCATACCATACCCCCCGGGGTCCTTTTCTCAGGTGGGGGGAGTGAACCCGAGGCGCCGCCGAAGTGCGTATAATAGAAGCGCCATCGCGCGCGCGCCACGCCACGCCGCGTGTGCAATATCGTTTAGACGATTGATGGACGAGTATAGCACCGTTTACTTGTTGTATGCTCGGCCGAGCGCTTCCTTCGCACCGTGATAGGGGGTTTATCGTTCATCCGTCGGATCTCAGACGGTGGTACGTATGTATGGGGTTGGTCGGATCGAGGAGTCCGGATTGCTTCATGGAGCACTGGCGTAAAAGTAAAAAGTATGGCGGCACACGCACATGTCTGGACGGTGGACGCTGCCTGCCTCGGGCTGGCTGGCATAAACACGCGGCGCACCGCATACCGTACAGGACGGGTGATAGATAGATAGATGGAATACAGCTGTAGGTCGTCGGACTTACGGAGTTAGTCGGATCGGGAGCCGGCATTGCTTGTCCCGGACGATATTGCATTTGTCTCATTCCTTCGTGCATTGCAGTGCAATGCTCACGATTTTTTTTCTCTCTCTCTTCTGACTTTTTGCCGATTACGACACGCTGCTAATTGCAGTTTTGTTGTATTGGGATACATGCTGTCGTCGTCGTTAGATGGGTGATAAAATATGAAAAATGATGGGTGAGTGAGTGATCTTGATATAGTGATCATGATGATGCCTCGCCCCGCGATTTCCGGATTAAAAAAGTCAAGAGTTCGATGTGGGGAAGGCGTCAAAGGAAGAAAGGAGGAGAGGGATGGGCGGCGACCTTTCGGGCCATCCCATCTCTTTTTTTCTCGGTTCTATACGTCTTGATTTGTCTGACATTGGGTGGGTGGATGACTCATATGTACATACATCGACATATGCGCTCTTCCACTGACATGGATCAAGGCGGCCGCCAGGGTATGGCGCCCGGGAAGTCAGACATCAACGAGGACTCGAGGAGGCAAAGTCAGAATCCGGAACAGGTGTTTTCTGTCTGATTTTCCACCAGCACAGGTAGTCAAGGGTTCCAAAGTGGGCATCTTCATCTTTGTTCCCTCGTCGCCTCCGGGTTCAATTGCTCGCCGTGGATGTCAACATGTCAATTCCAGGACAACCTTCCATTCATTGCATGCTGGAACGTGTGCCCCTTTGCTCTCAGAGGCGCACGCATTTTCAGAACGTCACACAGCAGCGCGAAAAAAAAATATGGAAGTTCAAGGCACGGTCCTCCTTGTGACCAACCCAAAAGTGCCTTGGGTGCCTAAAAGAGGCTCTGGGATGACGCTACAATTAATGCGCGTAACCCTCTCCTCCGCCCATTCTCTTCTATCCGATACATCCTTCTACTGTACATTAATATTACGCGTCTGATTGCTTTTTGCTCTTTTAACACCATTGGGCGTTTACCACCACATGTAGTGGTGGCTTCCTTTGGCACAGCAGTCTCCAAAAACAACCCATTTCATATTGGTACATTGACAGCTCGCGCCGCTCGCATACCTACTGTAGTACGCACACCCACAACACCACAAAAATGCTGGCGAAACGCGCCATAGCCGAAAAATTAACTGGCCTTCCACGGCCCCGATACGGAAACATAATTTATTCACCGGGCCGAGCCCGCCCTCCCGCCATTCAATTGCCCGACCTCGACTGCTCGACTGGCAACAGGACGCTTGCCCCTTGCGGATTGCACGTCTCCTCTCCAAGGGAAGATGGCCTGGATAGGCAGGCCTAGCCTAGGTTGAAAACATTCAAGGATCCCGTATTCCATTCCATTCCATCTTCGAGTTCCAGTGCACCACACCCGGCACTCTCACCCCTCTCTTCAAAGTTCCTTCTTCCGCGGGCGGCGCCCGCGTGCCCGTGTCGGTTTTCGGTTTTCCGTATTCGCGTTGCGTCTGTATGGGCGTGAGTTTGTGCAGCTGAAATTCCCCTTGGAGTCGGGTGGAGACACCTTGACCTACGGAACTGAACTGAACAGACAGCCAGCGGCAGGTGAAAAGCGAAAACATCGACTCGGTGTTCCGTGGCCGGGTAAGCAAAGACTCTTTTTTCTTCGGTTCGACTCGGACCCAGCTTCGGGGAGAAGCTCCGTTCACGTACCCCCATCCCACTACGGTGGCGCACGGTCTATTTGGAGCTGGGGGCGTTTTGATTGGTTTTTGAGGGTGAGCCCTTACCGTATTCCATATGCGATGCGGGGCGATAGATAGATTGCATGGCCCTATTGATCGCATCTGATCGTTATATTGATTGAGATGATAATGCTGATGACGCTATAACTGTGCGCCTATCTGCGCGTACTAAAGCGCTTTGCACACCTCGTCCCTGACAGGAGATACAGTTCCTGGACCACGAGGCAGAGGACGAGTACAGTAAGAGTAGAGGCCAGCGTGACGGCCCCCGGTCCCCCTACCACTGCTGCGTTCAGATGCGCCCGGGTCAAACTCTAGATCTGACAGGTATGTGTGAATGACTCCACCTTTGCAAATAATGTTTCCCTCGCATTGGACATGCCCCCAGGGTCTCATCACTCAGCAAGGGACGCATCAAGCCATCGTTGGCGGGGGGGCCAAAGGCGCGGAAAGAATAGTAGTACGTACTAGTTACAAGCAAGTTGCGTGGATGGATGGATGCCTTGATTTGCCCCTTGGGCGTAATTACGGCTGTTAATGCCCCGCCCATTCCGTCCTTTCCTTTCCCCGTTTCGCCTTTTTCATTTCAAATTATACGGGCGCCTTTTTTGAGCGTTGGCGCGTGGGGAGGGCGGGGGGAGAAAGGAACGCAATTACAGTAACTTTTTAGGTCGGTGGTAATAGTAATAGTCCTCGAAGAGGGCTCGCCCCGCCTCGCCCGCCCGGGGAACGTGTGGGGTAAAAAGAAGCGTCTTTTGCTTTTGGTCAAAAGAACCACCACCCGTTGACGTCCGGGTCTGGTCTATCAGTCTCTGTATTGCACATGCTTTTCTGTTTATACTGCACCGCCAAAGTTGAGTCGGCGACCGCCGGACGGCGCACGCTCCCAAATCTCGTGCGTATATTCAGCACCTCAGCACCCAGCACCTGGCATGTTCAGGACATCAGGACATGGATACAGTGTGGATACTGCTAGACTCGATGTGGTACTTTGTTGCTCTTTCCCGCACTCCCCCCTCTGTCAGCGTCCATACAAGATGCCATGTCGGGTGCCACAATCAGAGGTACGTGTCGCGCCGCCCATCGATCTGGAAAGCAATTACCAGATTGCCGGTACTGAACATCGAACCGCGACCCTGACTGAGCAAGCGAACGAACGAGCGAACGAACGAGTCGACAAAAACAACGCATCACGAACTCATATTCAAAGCTTAAACTTGGTGATCTATAGTGATGGAGGCGCGTGAATTCCCGAGCGGGGGATCTATTAACAATGGTATATCGTGAGGTTAGATTGACAGGCCCACCTCTATGAATTTGTTTAATGCCCGCGGTCCGGTCGGCGGATGGCTTTAATGCGTCTTCCTGTAGAACGTCAGAGCTTCGACACTCACGGATCTTGGCAGCGTGAGGGATCGAAGTGTCAAGACTACGACTACGATTCGTCAAGGGGGCGATACACGCGATGAGGTACGCAGGAAAAAGCCGGATTGTTATCACGGCAAAATATGATGTGTGAATATATTCCCGCGCCTCCGGATAATAAGTCCATCTGGTCAATGTGAATTTTGCTCTGGAGAGCAGACAGATGATCGAGCCCAATTGACTTACCTGTAAGCACGTTCACACATACTGAGACACGGACAAAAGCTGCACAGTGAAGATCTGCGTTGTCATGAACATTATCAGCTCTAAGACAGTCCTTCGAGCTGAGAACGTTCATGACCGAGCAGGTTTCCTTTGGTATGGGGCACTTGTCAATGTCTCAGGGCAGCTATGCGTGTCACGAAAAGTGTTGGGGATAAACGTTGAGCCGTTGGGGGAGTGGCGAGGTCGTCAAAAGAAAGAGGATAAGGTTGCAAATTCCTATCGATGCCCATCAGCGATAATCGTATGATGAAAGTGGTGGTATGTTTTTGACGGAACCGAGTTGGTCCGAACCAGCTATTGATGTTCTGGTAACAGACCATTCTAGCTGCCGCGGTGTTACTTGCAGGGGGAAATTGGGCGGACCAAGGTGGAAAAAGGGCAAATGGGAATCCAAGAGAAATCGAACGCTCTCAACTACATGAAATGAAAAGCATGCGGTCTGATAACGTCTTCGGATTTTACGCACATTGGGAATCAGAAGAGAAAGAGAAAGAAGACCCCGAAAGACATTGAGGGAGCGTGCGGTGCAGCACTTACGAGATACCGGTCCTCATGGCAAGGAGAATAACGGCGTTTGCAGGGATAGCTACGTCAGAGGCTGTTCTAAGGAAAGAGTGTGGAGTAGGCGCTCAACAACTGGCGGGACAATTACGTCTACAGGGGTTTAACGCCCCGGGGAAATTAGGCCTGGCCAGGGGCTGAGTTGACTGGTCGCACGACAGCTGGAGACGCGTGGAAATGCGTATTGTAACCGAACGGGGCTACAGTATATTGGTTCTGGTAGATGCCGGAGACGTCAGGCGTTTTGCGCTGGCTGGGCTAGGCAAAACACGAGTCGATGCGAATCTGGTAGAAACGTGTTCAACGAAGGACAATCGGGATGACCCGGGAGGCCACATTGCCTGTAGTAGAGCGTACTGGCCCACAAGGCGGCCTTTATGAAAAGAAAGATTCATTTCCGGGGGGACTCGTGCTCGCACGCACTGGGGAAAGAGGGTAAGCAATGTGCCGTTGGCACCGACCCCTCGAAGCAGAAATGGGATTGGATGACGGGCAAAACAGTGCGAGGAGATATCCCAGTATGGTGGTGGCACCTGCTGACTCGGAGCTGCACAAGCGCACAGCGAGGTAGGGTGTAGGGTATGTAAGGACTCAGGGGTACGTAGAAGCCATTACGCCACATTCCCCACAGAGACACGGAGGAATGTTTCCGCGGATATGGGCAACCAAGTTTGTAGCATAGGTACCGGTGGAGAGGACCAGAAAAGAAAAACGAGGCGGAGTGCGCGGTGGTTCATATTTGATCTCGAGAAAACATGAGCCGGGCAGCTCAGACTGGATGACGACGGTCTCGGTTCCTGAACCCTGTATGAAGACGAGGACCAGGCATCGGGGCAGAACCGTGGTGATTGTTTGGGCCCGACGTTGACCTCGGGAACACGGTACACGTGACCACGCTGAATTAGCGCGTCGTCTCGCGTGTCCCGTTGGCCAACGAGTGCGATACGTAGGGAAACGCGAATTCCTTTCAATACGCATTTCCCGATGCCGAAACGCACATTCGCACAAGTAGACCCGTCTTCCCCATCTGTACTTTCCTCGTCGCCATTGAAAAAGATCCACACTTCTACGCCCGCGTCGCAATCAACTGCTAGCTCGCTATTCTCTACGCCCTACACACCCTCAGTCTATTCTATCCCCGCAGACTCCCCTACAAATCCCCTCGGCCTCAAGCGACGCGTCAACAATCTTACTCTTCCCAAACCCATGCCTTTTTCTAGACACGTCGCACTCCGCTTTCAGCTTGTCGCTTCGTCGGACGCTCCTCCGCCAAAGCCCTCTCTCTGGCTCACCCCAGGCTCTTCGAGCCCTTCTCCGTCTGACAGCGTGGCCCACTCGAAGAATCCTTCAGCCACCCAGTATGCAAGTGAGGGGACTTATCGCATCGTGCAAGCCCCGCTTTCATACACATTCCGCCATCTACGGGCGCTCATCCTTTTCCTTTTCTCTGGTGACCCCGCCACGTGGCCCAGTGTACCGGGCCACCTCTTTGCAGTCCATCATGGCATATCTATCAGTGCGCAAGGCGAGATCACGCGCGGAAGGGTGCGCGTTAAGTTATCCCGCGCGCGTGACCCATATTACTCCTCCCGCTCCCTTGCCGATATTATCGCCGCCGCGGACGCGCAGGGACAAGGCGAGGAAGACCTCGAGGATGAAGAAGAGGATGCGAGTTGGAAGTGGGAGGGTGAGGATGATTTTACCCTTGGACATGTGTGGGATGTGCGCTCGCGTGACCCAAAACGCGGGATCATTTATGTGCGTGGATTTACTTGCCCTGAGGAAATAGTGCTGACGCTCCCGTGCTAATGAATGATAGCACTATGACGACACGACAGCTATCCATATCACTCTGAACTCCCAGACCGTGCCGCATCGCAAAGGCGTCGGCAACATGCCCTTTGTCTTCCGCGCCTATGGAGTTTTCCCTCTCGATCTCTCGCGACCGTCCTCTCCTTCATCTTCCCCTACGCAGCTCCCCCACACACTACCAGCACCACTACCCCCACCTCCGCGCATCTTCCCATCATACAAGCACCTTACGCCGACGAACACGAAGAATGCTGCTTCTGGGGATATAAAGCCACTGGCACTAGATGGGCCAGGAGACACGGACGTCGACGACGAGTTGTCCTCAGATGAGGATGACTTTGACGGCGGGCTTGACACGCGCGTATGGAACCATACAGGCGCGTTCCGGCGTTTCCTCACAATAGTACGCACCAGCGCACGCTCTTCTTCATCATCATCATCTTCCTCCCCTTCACCCTCCCCATCGGCTCCACCCTCCCCCTCACTCGTCAGGACGACAATATCGTCTTCCTCTCCTACGAGGAAGAGAAGCATGTTTCGTGCCTCGACGATGCCTTACGCAAGCGGTGGCAGCACCAGCAGCGCAGTGTCGCTCTCGCTCTCGCTCCCCTCCTGTTCCAACAATATCACTTCCCACCCCTCGTCTTCGCCCGCCCGCAGCTTGCCGAGCCTGACACCCGCGCCAGCACGCGTGAGGACACGGTACCGCGTCGCGCGGGCCGCAAGGCGTCTGCTCGGCTTGGCGGAACGCGGACTGGAGAGCGCTGCGGCAGAGGAGGCTGAAGGTGTGGACGGGCGCGTCCAGGGGCAGAGCAAGAAGGGCCACAAGGGGAACGGGAAGAAAGAGAAGACTCGTTCGGAGAAGGATGTTGGCAAGACGAGACCGAAAACGAAGGCGAAGACCAAGACGTTGACGGGCGATGCTGATGAAGTATGGAATCCGTTTGCGAATCTGAAGGACGCATGACCAACGATTATTGTAATACTGTACGTTATTTGCCGAGAGTACTTGGCCCCCCCTACGTGTCCTATTTTCTCATTGGGCTGTCGGGGCAGTCCTTGTTTTGTACCGGTGTCATATTCTTGCATTCAATAGAGGCAGTATATCACCATTTTACCACTCAACTTGCATAACTATCCGTCCTACACCCTCACGATGCTCCCACACCGTGCGTACCGTACCGTTCTCCCCCTCGACCGCACGCACGAACCCCTGCACACCTCCCCCAACACCAAAGTAAAGCACCTTGGCCGCCACGAGGCACAGCGGAGGTCGCACCACCACCTCATGATCACAAAGTGACGCTGCGTCTGCCACAGCCGTGACAGTAGCGGTGCGTAGCACGCCCAGAAATGCATCGAGGGACTCGGGGCGGTAGATCGTCTCGCTCGCTAGCACGATATCATACGGTGGCCTCCCTTGCTGTGCGAGCTTGTCGCTCAGGGAGGCCCAGCACCCTGCGAAAAAGCACATGCGGACTTTGTGCGCGTCGAGCGAGGTCGTGAAGGCGTCGACTAGTCCCTGGGTCACCGTGAGCCCGCCCGGTTTGCGACCACGCGCACGCGCAGCGGCGCGGCCGCGTGGCATTGACGTTTCTTTACCCGCCGCATCCTCGTCCTCATCCCGATTGTCGTCCAAGTCTGAGTCTGAGTCGGTCGCAGAAGCGCGATACCCTGCAGAGAGCGGGGACATATCTGTTGGGGAATTTTATTTCCCCCCCCTCACATTAGCGAGGCCTGAATGAGGTGAGGTAAAAAATGTTTGGTTGGACGGACACCATGCAAGAAGGACGTTCGGGAACGTGACGAGTTCGAGTACAGAACGATTGTAGTCTTGTAGATGGATGTGAGTTTCGGGTACCGACGGGGCCGCCTGCGTAGATCCCGCATTGTAATTACCACTGGAAGGTGGACCCGGCGCATCTCCAGGCTCGGAGGCCAAATACACGAAGAGGCGATCTAAGAGGAGAAGCGTAGGCACTGCAGTCCCGCAACCTAACTACTCGTAACAATGCACGTCGTGCATACCATGAGTATAACACAAGTCACAGCGCACCCGACCCTCCTCAGCTGGGATACCAAAATCCCGTCAACGGATAGGAGAACTCACCTCGAGCACACGCGACCCGCGAATGCGCCACCCTGCCGCCACCCCTGCTTGTGCCCCGAGGACACTCCCATCGAGGTACGCCGCGAGGTCGAGCGCACATTCCCACGTCTTGAGCCCACCCTCGTATGTGCCCGGGACGAGGTCAGCTGGCGCATCGACAAAGGCAACCGTCTGGTCGTGCGTCTCGGAGAGCGAGAGCTGGAAGCGCACGTCGAAAAGGTCCCGTCGCGCGAGTGTGTGCCCCAGCCTGCTTGTACCAGTAGGTGCGGGAAGCGTTATAGGCGAATATGAGAACGCTTCGGGGAGAGTGGAGAGCTGCACGGCCGAACCCAGATACTAGTAAGATTGATGGGACCAAGACGCTAAAAACTGCCTGCGGACCAACGCGGAAAGCGGGATCTCATCCGCGGGTAGCATCACTCCCCCAGCCTGAGGCGTGCCTTCCGGAACTGGGTTCTTGTTGATGGAGGGTGCTGCGGCCATCCCCTGCGGTGGGATGGCATCAAAATCAAAAGATTCATCAAGATCATCTTGGAGATCAAAATCAAAGGTGAAGGAAGACATGACGATGACTCGGATGGCACGCCCTAATTATAGAACAGTCAATATTGTACTTTCAGACATTTTGTGAGAGGCTACATCACTCTGTCTATTCACCCAACAAACTTGCGAATTCCTCTGCTGTAGTTGCAGACTAAGCCGCTAAGCGTACGAGGGTTACACGTGACTTGTAACTTCGACGTTTCATCATGTGACTCATATATGACTCGGTACAGTACGCCTGTGGCGAACATTCTAGTAACTTCCTTAGTTCCTGTATATAAGACATTCTCCATCTTGTATTGCCTTTGTCTTCTCTGCTTCTTACTGCTCATCGCCGATCTGTCTCGCGTCTAAGAGACAGCTGGCTCTATTGCCAAGTGACTTCAGACTGACCTTGATAGGACTTTTTGCTGACACCGTAGCCTGTCGGTGATAGGCACAAACTACCCATTCGCAAATTCTGTTCACCTCTCGCAGATACCCCTCTTTCTCCAACCTTCCCCTAGCCTACCCCCTTAGGCTCTGACTATATCAGAACGACACCGCGACACCGACGAATTCAACACCAAAGCGGAATCATCTCGTTGTAATAGAACAGTACAAATTGCCTTTACTCCCAACGAGGCTTTTGAAGATCCGAGACAAAACAAATATCACATCGGCATCACACGAAGATCATTCGTCGAGTGGGCAACAACATTATATTTCGTAAAGAACGAAGGCGAAATTTACTATCCACTTCTCCCATCCGCTTCTCCAATCCACAACAACGTAGGCGCCAACCAACCTTATTCGCACGAAGGTTGACTCCGCACGTCTGTATACCACTTTGGAGTCTAGACATCTCAAGTCCGGAATAGCAAGTAGGCGATAAACCGACCACTGGCAGAGAGCCTTCACCGAGAAATCGAAGAAAGATTAATCTCACAAGTAAAAGGGACAATTCTATCCATGATGAACACCGCGCGTACCACCATGACACACACCCAGCACTTGGAGGACCACCAAGAGTCTTGCCAACCGGCTCAGGTCCCAGTCAGGACAACCGACAACTCTCCCACGGACGGAGACCTGATAGGAGCCCCGCGGATGACTTTTGACGGCGATCGAAGCAAGATGAACCATTTCCTCACACGGTTTGGGTTGTTCCGCATGATAAACAAGACACATGTGGTTTTTACAAATCCAATGCGGAGGGTCGCACTCGCGTTGACTTACATCCGTGGACCCAAAGTAGACGCCTGGGTCTCTCAACAGTTCGATGTCTTACGCGTAAAGGTGTTCGGTGATGGCGATCATCCACCCACACACGCAGACACAGACGAAGCTCTGTGGGATGATTTCATGACCGAGTTCAAACGCACATACGGCGAAATGACAGAAGAAGTGATTGCTAGGATGCGCAAACTTCACATGATCGGGGACGACATCGAAATGTACATCGCAAGTTTCGAGAACCTAATGAGGCAAGCAGAATGTAAACGGGAAAGTATATCAATGGTGTGCCAATTTCGCGACGGACTCCCGACCGATTTCCAGCGGTCTATTGTGGAGCGGCGAATTCCCAACACCCTTGACGATTGGCAATCGGCCGCTCGAGAGGAAGTACGACGTCGCATCTTGATAAAATTCTACGCGACACGGGAAGAAGACACCGACGCGACACAGACTAGTGTCGTCAGACGTTCACGAATGTCCGAGGACGCAAAGGCCAGGTTTATGGCGGAGGGCCGATGCTTCGCATGCAGTGAGAAAGGCCATTTGGCTCGAGACTGTGTGGACAGACTTTAAAGGGATAACGAAGACACCAGTCCCCTCAAAGGCGAAACTCGGGCCCGCTGCGCAGGTATTGATGATACACCCGTCGAAGAAGTCCAAGTTAAAGGACGAGGAAGAGCATGCACCGCCTGACTATGACCTCGATGACCTCGATTCACTTCTCGAGAAGATGAAGAACGCGATGCTCTGCTGGATAACCTCGCCCTTGAGGAACTCGCCCTCAAGGAAGGTTTCTGAATCAACCGCCGGGCAAGGAAGGGTCACGCGGCATTGCTGCCCGTTTTGTACGTTGCCCGTTTTCATTCAATTTTTTTTTTCGTTTTTCGTTTCCGTGTGTTTGGTGGTACGGAACCTATGTAGTATTTCGAGTATGTGACTCTAATAGACCCAATAAGACTGCATAAGGACTTTCTCTCCTTAAATTCGTGTCATTGTGTGTCGTAGCGCAATGGGCCAGGTGGTGATGTGTTGAGTACGCCGTGGATAGCCCCGTGTATGCTGCTGCTGCTGCAGAAACGTGTTAGGGGATGATGCGGCAGGAATCCGTCGTCACAGCATCACCACCTCAGGCTTGAATACAGCAATTCGTTCCCAATTTGTACAGACTCAGGCCAGAGAAAGCGCACTTATAGATACTCGTAAACGATGTATGTCATGCATGCCATGAGTATAACACAAATCGCAGCGCACCCAACCCTCCTCAGCCAGGACACCAAAATCCCGTCGACGGATAGGGAGAACTCACCTCGAGCACACGCGACCCACGAATGCGCTACCCTGCCGCCACCCCTGCTTGTGCCCCGAGGACACTCCCAACGAGGTACACCGCGAGGTCGAGCGCACATTCCCACGTCTTTAGTCCACTCTTATATGTGCCCGAGATCAGCCGGCGCGCAGCCGTCTGGTCGTCCGGCTGCGGGTGCGTCTCGGAGAGCGAGAGCTGGAAGCGCACATCGAAAAGGTCCCGTCGCGCGAGTGTGTGCCCGAGCCTGCTTGTACCAGTAGCACCAATAGGTGCGGGAAGCGTTATATGCGAATATGAGAACGCTTCGGGGAGAGCGGAGAGCTGCACGGCCGAACCCAGATACTAGTAAGATTGACGGGAGCAGACGTTGAAAACTGCCTGCGGACCAACGCGGAAAGCGGGACCTCGTCCGCGGGTGGTATCACTCCCCCAGCCTGAGGCGTGCCTTCCGGAACTGGGTTCTTGTTGATGGAGGGTGCTGCGGCCATCCCTTGTGGTGGGATGGCATCAAAATCAAAAGATTCATCAAGGTCGTCTTGGAGATCGAAATCAAAGGTGAAGGAAGACATAACAATAACTCGGATGGCACGCCCTAATTATAAAACAGTCAATACACGGCCAAATTGTACTCTCAAACATTTTGTGAGAGGGACTACATCACCCTGTACATAGATTGCGCAACAGCCGCAGAATAACTAATGGCAAATGGCGTACGAGTGTGACACGTGACTTTGTAACTTCAGTCTTCGACGTTTCACACAGCCTTTCGCATCATATGATGATATGACTCGGGTAACATCTACGCCTGTGCGAACATTCTAGTAACTTCCTTGGTTCCTGTATTTAAGACATTCTCCTGGATGTTGCCTTCAAGTCTCCTCCTCTGCTTGTGTGTAGGCCGTGACGCACTTACTTCTCATCGCCGATCTGTCTCGCGTCTAAGAGACAGCTAGCTCTATTGCCGAGTGACTTCAGACTGACCTTGATAGGACTTGTTGCCAATATCGTGGCCTGTCACCAGTGACAGGCACAAACTACCCACTCGCAAATATCTTTTCACTTCTCCCAGATACCTCTCTTTCTCCAACCTTCCCCTAGCCTACCCCCTTAGGCTCTGACAATATCAGAACGACACCGACAAATTGAACACCAAAGCGGAATCACATCGTCATAACAGAACAGTACAAATTACTTTTACTCCCAACGAGGCTTTTGAAGATCCGAGACAAACGAATATCACATCAGCATCAAACGAAGATCGTTGTCGGCAGTTTATCGAGAGGGCCACGACACTATCTTTCGTAAAGAACGACAACGAAATTTACCATCCACTTCTCCAATCCACAACAACGTAGGCGCCAACCAACCTAATTCGCCCAAAGATTGACTGCGCACGCCTGTACATCACTCTAGAGTTTAAATATCTCAAGTCCCGAATAGCAAGTAGGCGATAAAACGACCACTGGCAGAGAGCCTTCGCTTGATATTATCATCCAACACGATTGAGAAATCGAAGAAAGGTTAACCTCACAAGTAGAACTGACAAATTCTATCCGTGATAAACACCACGCGTACCATCATGACACACACCCAGCACTTGGAGGACCACCGAGAGTCTCGCCAACCCGCTCAGGTCCCAGTCGGGATAACCGACGACTCTCCTACAGACGGAGAACTGATAGGAGCCCCGCGGATAACTTTCGACGGCGACCGAAGCGAGATGAACCAGTTCCTCACGCGGTTTGGGTTGTTCCGCATTATAAACAAAACACATGTGGTTTTTACAAATCCAATGCGGAGGGTCGCACTCGCGTTGACTTACATCCGTGGACCCAAAGTAGACGCCTGGGTCTCCCAACAGTTGAATGTCTTATACGCAAAGGTCTTCGGTGATGGCGATCATCCACCCACACACGCCGACACGGATGAAGCTCTGTGGGAAGATTTCATGACCGAGTTCAAACGCACATACGGCGAAATGACCCAAGAAGTGGTTGCTAGGATGCGCAAACTTCACATGATCG
>WNFQ01002320.1_pt1 | contig 13757 bp, 7 predicted proteins | sample 5400171 | NCBI WGS metagenome assembly WNFQ01 (sample SAMN13153356, study PRJNA577476) | soil metagenome | isolation source: 20 cm soil under Madrone tree | place: USA:California | collected 2016-06-14
TGGCGGAATTGTATCCTCGAAGCGCTCGGTCCCAATGGCCAGCTGATGGTCAACCTGGTCCCCGAACTGGAGCTGGTGATCGGTCAGCAGCCGCCCGTACCGGAGCACGCTCCTCAGGAAGCCCAGAACCGATTCGAAGCGGTGCTGCGAGGGTTCCTCGGCGCGTTCGCTCGAAAAGAACACCCTTTGGTGCTGTTTCTCGACGATCTCCAATGGTTAGACCCGGCAACCCTCAGGCTGCTCGAACAGCTTGTCACTGATCCCAACGGCCAGCATCTGCTCTTAATCGGTGCGTATCGAGATAATGAGGTAACCTCCCACCATCCTCTGATGCTGACGCTGGGTGCGATTCGCAAAACCCAGGCGATCGTGCGTGAGATTGTGCTGGGACCGCTGTCGCTTGCGGACGTGAACCAACTCCTTGGCGATGCCCTGCGATGCGAACGGGCCCATGCCAGGGCCCTGGCAAAGCTCGTGCACGAGAAGACCGGAGGCAACCCTTTCTTTACCATTCAGTTTCTCACTGCCCTTGCCGAAGAGCATCTCTTGGAGTTCGAGGCGCGTGAGGCAGCCTGGCGATGGGACCTGAATCGCATTCGCGCCAAGGGCTTCACCAACAATGTAGTGGATCTCATGATCACCAAACTGCGGCGATTGCCAGCCGCTACCCAGGAAGCGCTAAAGCAGCTTTCCTGTTTGGGAAATAGTGTGAAGATCAGCACCCTGCTGGCGGTTCATGGTGGATCAGAAGAGGAAATTCACTCGGAATTTTGGGAAGCCGTCCGAGCTGGGCTGGTTCTTCGCCTGGGTGCCACTTACACCTTCGTTCACGACCGTGTCCAGGAGGCGGCCTATGCGCTCATCCCTGAAAGCGAGCGGGCGGCGGTACACCTCAGGATCGGCAGATTGTTCGTGTCACGGACCGCGCCGGAGGAGATGGAGGAGAAGATCTTCGAGATCGTCAACCAACTCAATCGCAGTACTGTGTTGATCGGTTCGCTGGAAGAGCGAGAGTGGGTCGCCGAACTCAATCTCGTTGCTGGTAAGCGGGCCAAGACTTCGACTGCCTATGCCTCGGCGCTGACGTACTTTGTCGCCGGCCACAGACTGCTGGCAGAGGAGAGTTGGGAGCAGCGGTATGCACTCATTTTCGCGCTCGAGTTCCAGCGGGCCGAGTGCGAGTTTTTGACCGGCGATTTCCCGGCGGCGGAAGAACGGCTGTCGATCCTGTCGCGCCGCGCCGAGGATCTGGCTGACAGTGCCGCCATCGCCCGCCTCCAAACGGAACTCTACGCCGCCTTGGATCAGAACGACCGCGCTGTCGCGGCGGGCCTCGAATACCTCCGGTGCGCAGGCATCGACTGGTCGCCGCACCCAACGAACGATGAGGTGGGGCAGGAGTATGAGCGGATTTGGCAACAGCTCGGGAGCCGGCCAATCGAGACGCTCGTCGACTTACCTCCGATGACCGACCGAGCCTGCAGGGCCGCTCTCGACGTTCTCACGGCGGTTGAGGAACCCTCCTATTTTACCGACCAGAATCTGCGGTGCCTCGTCATCGCTCGGATCGTGAACCTCAGCCTGGAGCATGGCAACACCGACGGATCATGCGTCGCCTATGTCCAACTCGGTTGGCTTGTCGGACCGCGGTTCGGCGACTACCAGGCCGCGTTCCACTTCGGCAAGCTTGGCCTCGATCTGATGGAGAAGCGCGGGCTGGAGCGCTTCAGGACCCGTGTCTCCCAGTGCTTCGGTTATTTTATCAATCCCTGGTCAAGGCACTTGCGCAATAGTCTCGAATTGTTGCGACGCTCGTTCACTACCGCGCAGGAGGCCGGCGACCTGAAATATGCGGTCTATGCTTGTGACCGTTTGGTTACGATTCTTCTCGCCGCCGGAGATCCGCTTGGCGACGTGCAGCGCGAGGCAGAGACCGGACTCGAGTTCGCACGAAAGGCCAAGTTTGGTTACATCGTCGACATCATCATTGGACAGCTCAGGTTCATCCGGGCTCTCCTAGGCCTGACAGCGAGCTTGTCTTCGTTCAACGATCCAGAGTTTGATGAGAGCCGGTTCGAGCAGAACTTGCAGGCCAATCCGCACTCGGTATTCGCCAGATGCTGGTATTGGATCCGCAAGCTACAAACGTACTTCTACGCGGGCGATTATGCGTTAGCTCTTGAGGCGGCTTCGAAGACTGAACCGCTACTGCAGACTGGGCCGGGACATTTTGAGTGGGCTGAATACATTTTCTATAGCGCACTTGCCCGGGCAGCACAGTACGACTCTGCATCGTCCGAGGAGAAGGTCGAATATCGCGAGGCACTCGCCGCCCATCACAAGCAGATCGTTGTCTGGGCGGAGAATTGCCCTGAGAATTTCGGGAACCGCGCTGCATTGCTCGCCGCCGAGCTCGCTCGCATCGAAGGCCGCGACCTTGATGCCATGCGGTTGTACGAGGAAGCGATCCGGGCGGCGCGCGAGAATGGGTTTGTCCAGAACGAGGGGCTCGCCAATGAGCTGGCAGCCCAGTTCTATCTAAAGCGTGGCATCGAAAAAGTGGCGCATTCGTACCTCCGTGAAGCACGCTATTGTTATCTACGCTGGGGCGCCCTGGGCAAGGTACAACAGCTCGACGAGCGCTACCCTGCGATCGAAGAGCAGGCCTCTCTGCGGCCTACTACCACCATCGGCACGTCGGTTGAGCAGCTGGACTTGGGAACGGTAATGAAGGCGTCGCATGCGCTTGCTGGGGAGATTGTGCTGGAGAATCTGGTCGAAACTCTAATGATGATTGCACTCGAACACGCTGGTGCCGAGCGCGGTCTTTTGATCCTGCCGCATGGCGAAGAACTTCGAATCGCTGCGGAAGCCAGGACCGGCCGCGACGGGGTCGAGGTTCAACTGCAACAATCTGCGGCGACGCCCGCTGAACTGCCCGAGTCGCTCCTTCGTTACGTTGTCCGGACTCAACAAAGCGTCATCTTGGACGACGCATCAAGCCAGAGCCTTTTTTCCGACGATCCCTACGTGCTGGAGAAGCGTCCCCGCTCGGTTCTCTGTTTGGCACTGGTTAAACAGACCAAACTGATGGGCGCCATTTATCTGGAGAACAACTTGGCGCCGCGGGTGTTCACGCCGAAACGGCTGGCTATGCTGGAACTGCTGGTATCGCAAGCCGCAATCTCTTTAGATCACGCTCGATTGTACGCTGAGTTGACGCAAGAAAACAGCGATCGACGGAAAGCGGAAGAAGCTCTGCGGACCAGCGAAGAGAGGCTGCAAGACATCGTCGACAACACCACCGCCGCGATCTTCGTCAAGGATCTCGATCTTCATTATCTGTTAGTGAATAGCGAATTTGAACGCAGACATCAGGTTCAGCGTGACCAGATTCGCGGCAAAACCGACTTTGATATTCATCCTCCAGAGGTTGCCGAAGCGGTGCGGGCAAACGACCGTCGGGTGATCGAAGCCGGCGAGCCGATCCAGTTCGAGGAAACTGTCCCTTCGGAGGACGGCAAACGTGACTATGTCGTGTCGAAATTTCTACTCCACGACAACACGGAGAGACCGTGCGCGGTTTGTGGCGTCGCAACAGACATCACGGAGTCGAAGCGCGCGCAGGCAATGCAAGCTGCCCTCGCACGCGAGCGAGAGACGTTCGCGCTGCAGCGTGCGGCCGAGTTGGGGCGAGCGAACGAAGCACTTCGCGGGTGCCTCGACGCGCTTGCGTCGGTCCCGGAACTCGATGCGTTTCTCGGCCAGGTGATGGCTGCGATCACGCGGCAGTTGGGTGCGGTCTCTTCTACGTTGCGGGTGCGTGACTTCGAGCAAAACACATTGCCGCTGGAGTTCGTCTTCCAAAGCGGCCGAGTCATGACTCCGGATGAAGCAAAATATCCCGAACACTGGTGGTCTGTGTCGCTGGAGCAATTCGATCCCGATTTCCTATTACACTCTGCTAGCACGCGAACTAAAGACGAACAGCGTATCGCCACTTTTTTGGATCAGCCCGCTGCCATCATTCGTGTTCTTGATCCGCATTCGCCAATGCCTGAAGATCAGCGCTTCTATCTGCGTGAGCTCGGTGTAAAGACGGTGTTGATCATTCCGTTGGCTTCACGTGGCCAGGCCAACGGCCGGCTGACCTTTCGTTTTTCTGAAGAGCGCGATTTCCAAGCGGAAGAGCTCGAGATTGCGAGAGCCTTGGCAACCCAAGCCAGCCTGGCTATTCAGCTCACCCAATTAGCAAAGACGTCTAGACAATCCGCCGTCCTGGAGGAACGAAATCGACTGGCTAGTGAGATTCACGATTCACTGGCTCAGAATTTTGCCGGCATTTCCATGCAACTCTTTGCTGCGGCCGAGGCAATGAAAAGAAAGAGCAAGGATGCCATTAGCCACGTAGACCGGGCGACCGACCTGGCCCGGTTTGGCTTGTCTGAAGCGCGCTGTTCCGCGCTCAGCCTCCGTTCGGATATTATTAAGGAGTTGGGCCTCATCGAAGCCCTGAAAAGACTAGTCAAGCGCTCAAATATCCCCGGGCTGCTACGTTGTAGTTTTCGTTCCAGCGGCGTTCGCGAAAAAAGCTTGGCGCCAACAGTCCAACAAGATCTCTTGCGAATCGCCCAGGAGGCGATCAGCAACGCACTCCGTCATGCTCGGCCAACGGTCATCAACGCCAGCCTACGATGGAATCCGCCAAATCTAGTGCTCAAAATCAAAGACAATGGTTCTGGCATCGCTGGCGGCCGATCAAGCGGAGGAGGATTTGGATTCGCCAATATGCGGTCACGGGCAAAGAACATTGGCGCCGAACTGGAGATCCGCAGCACAGCCGGTCGCGGCACCACTGTCGTTGTCCGTTTACCGATCATTTCATGAGCCTGCATTGCTCACAAATCTCTAAGGCTTTGCAAGGAAGGCTGTGGCGCTCTTGGGCTGGCTTTAAAGAGAACGAGACTGCGGAAATCGAACCGGGTCGACCATCCACATTAACCAGTTGACTTGTTCATTCGAATGAATTCGGCTACTTCGCGCATTGGATGTCTGAGGGAACGAAGCCATGTTTCGAACCGAGCTTGATAGATCGCAGCGCCTGCTGAAAATTACCGTAGCCGGTCACAGTACGCCTGAGGAAGCGAGGTCCTGCCTGGAGAGCCTGCAATCGCTTCTCACCGACATTCAACCTGGATTCAGGCTGTTTGCAGATCTGGGTGGTCTACTGTCCATGCCCACTACCGCGGCGCCATATATCGGCCAGATTATGGAATCATGCGCAGAAAGGGGGGTCGAATTGGTGGTCAGGCTGCTCCCTGCGGAACCCAGCAAGGACATCGGCTTCGCAATCATGAGTCGCTTCCATTACGCTCCTGATATTCGCATCGTTACGTGTGCCACTAGGGAGGAGGCTGCGAGGCTTCTTCTGGAATGAACACAACGTGTCCGCGCGCTACTTCGAAAAGTGGAGATAAAAAGTGCCCAACTAATCGCGGTTCAGGTGGCCAAAGTCAGCGACCCTTGCCGTACGTTTCGTCGTAGCCACCACGAGAACAAATGCCAGTAAGCTAGTTAGACAGATCCCGGCTTCAGCGCACAGCATCGCGCCCGATCCCCAATGGGTCTGGACCCATCCGTCGACGAATGTCATGTACCCAATTGGAAGATTCGAGAGCGAGGCGAAGACCGTGTATTTAGTGGCAGCCGCACCCAGTCCTATTGCTTCGAGAGTTACTGCGGTGAAGCCAGCGTACGCCAGGCCGTTAATCAAGCCGTAGGCCAAAGTAACCGCGACAAACATAGATTCGGTTCGTGGTGCGATCGCCATCGCAATTGCTGCCAACGCCTGCAGCAGGCCGTAAAGTCCGTACGCCATCTTGCGGTCCATTCGATCGCACAAGTATCCGCCGGTGATGCACCCTGCGGCTGATGCAAGTCCGCCGAGGATTCCAACGACCAGCGCCACCGTGTCCGCCGACGCGTACCAGTCGTTAGCGATCGCCGAAAACAGCCCCGCGGCCGCGCCCGTGCCGATAGGCAGGAAGAAGATCAGAAGGGCGAGGAAACCGATGCGGGAACACGCGACTTGCCACAAGTCTCTCAACACGTTGGCAAGTTCGTGGATAAACCGGCCCTCGCAGCGCACCCTTGGTGGCTCCTGGACTAATCTCAGGCGTAGGTTACCAGCATCACTGCAGTAAGCAGAAGAACGGATGAGGCCTGCGGAGGGATCACGCTAATGGCTAAAGTGCCAACACCACATACCAAAGCGGATAGCACGTACCATTTTCTCTGGTTTAACGTAGTATCGACGATTGGCGCCCAGAGGAATTTCCAGGTCTGCGGAATGAAGCCCAAGGCTAGCAGCCCAGCGATCTGCTCGGTAGTTACGCCAGCTTGGGCGAGAAAGTACGCGACCGCGACGCCGATATATCCGGTTATTATTCCCCAGGGAAGGATGAGGATCATGAACGCAGCCGGATGCGAATTAGTCGGGCGGATACGGGTCGTCTCGGCAGCCATCATGAGAACTAGCCGTTGACTTAACAGCTCCTTAAATGGTCATCATAGTGGAGCCTGAGCTTCTCAGTATATACGCCAAAGTACGTATGTAACCGCAAGATTCTCATGGTCAATACGGCTATCAGGACACGCGATATCCTATCATAATCTTTAGTTATGGATCCTTGATACTGGGACAGGAAAAGGCTTCCATGCCGCACTCATCGGGAAGACCGATACCCAGCCCACCGAGGAAGAGGATGTGGTGGCCGCGAACCGAGATTGGTACCAGATCAGATGATCGAACAGCTAGTCGCGGATCATCTAAGAATGGCGGGCCAAGAGCATAGACGTCGCAGAGTCAAAACGTGGACAGACCGTGGCCCTCTTAGTTCCGCAATTCTAATCAGTGGCATGCGATGTTGACATGCGCCACATTTGGCTTAGCTTAGGAGGCTATGTCCGCGTCAGAATTCAATCGCAGAAATATCGGTCTATCCAAATTATGAAAGCGCCAGTGGTCTTAGTTACAGGTGCGTCCCGCGGAATTGGAAAAGCGATCACCCAAAAGTTCGTTCAAGCCGGCTATCAAGTCTTTGGCACTACACGGCAGGCTTCACCCGTAAGGACAGAGGACAGGGTACTGCGCCTCGATGTTCAGGATGACGAATCGGTTGAAAAATGCGTTAACGCTGTTTTGGCGAAGACTGGAAGAATCGATTTCTTGATAAACAACGCCGGGATCAGCATTTATGGCGCAATCGAAGAAGTGAGCCTTGCCCAGATCAAAGCGGTATTCGAAACTAATTTATTCGGCGTCGTGAGGATGACGCAAGCCGTCCTTCCCTCGATGCGCCGGCAAGCGAGTGGTCGGGTTATTAACATAGGCTCAGTTGCTGGTTTTCTCCCGATGCCGTACCAAGCTGCCTATGCCGCGAGCAAGCATGCGCTGGCCGGCTGGACGGAAACATTAGACCTGGAAGTACGGCGATTTGGGATCCGGGCGATCCTGATTCAGCCAGGATTTATCCGCACCGATATCGATCGAAACTCGACTACTGGCGCACTGCTAAAGGACATATACGGCGAGGAGCGGAGCCGTGTCATCGAAAAGCTTCGAGTCAGCGTAGAGAATGGTGACGACCCGGTGACGGTGGCAGATGCCGTTCTGCAAGCGGCCACAAAAAGAGAGCCGACGATTAAAGTCCTCGTCGGACGAGGCGCCCGCCAGGTCCGAGTCTTGCGTACGCTGTTACCTCGAACCGTTTTTGAGCTTGGCTTGCGCCGCCAGTTTGAACTTGGCGATCCGCCAAAGCGTGTCCATCGCCACCCAGAAAAATGAACGATTCTCTCCGTCAATCATTCCTTGTCAATCGATCAGCGAGGCAGCCCGGATCGAGCACGAACCGTTTTTTGGACTAAGTCAAAACGAGCAGAGTGTAAGGCTGTCGCCATTCCTCTATAGTACTATCCATTAAGCCCAGATCCCGAAGTTGAAACGATCCGCAGATTACTCAGATTCCACAGATTCAATGAGTTGCCGGCGAGGAGCAGGCCTGAAATTCGGTACCGGAAGGTTTAAACCGTTCCATGACCCCGACTCTCTTCTAATCTGAGTAATCTGAGTAATCTGCGGATCTTATTTTCGGATTTTGGATTAAGTAAGACCAATATGGAGGTCGCAGGCGTGAAGGATAGTATCTGCCGACTCCAGAGTAACGTTGAACGGAAAATGACAAAATTCTTGCTTCTTGCGAGCATTGTCCCTCTATCGAACAAGTCGCCGTGCGCGAGTCTCCAGTCACCCCTCACCAATCACCTTGGTCGCCGCTTGCCGCGCAGGCGCTACCTTATGCTGTGAATGCGATAGCGATCTGCCGCCCGCTTGTGGGAGAGGTTGGGACCGAGAGCGAGGCGGGCAGCATCGAACTTCTGCCAGTCAGCGAGGTTCGGTAACGACGGGATGGTAATTAGCTCACCCTGATCAAGGCCAGCGAGCGATGCGTCAACCATTTCGTCGGCGGTCATGACGGTCTGCTCAGGAAGATTATGTACGGCCAGGCCCGCGCGATCCCAGAACTCGGTGCTGGTGGCGCCAGGGAGGACGGCCTGAACTTGTATTCCTTTGTTTCCTACCTCGTGATGGAGGGATTGAGTGAGGTTGACGACATATGCCTTGGTGCCGCTGTAGGTCCCGTTGAGCAGTTCCGGCGCGAGAGCAACGATGGAAGCAATGTTGATGATAAGGCCGTGGGCGCGCTCGAGGAAACCAGGAAGGACGGCAGCCGTAAGGCGGGTAAGAGCGGTCACATTGAGCTGAATCATGTTTTCGAGCTCTTCGATTTTGGAATCGGTAAGCTGAGAGGTCGCACCGAAGCCGGCGTTGTTGACTAGAGCGGTGACAGTATGGTCAGAACGGAGACGTTCCTCCAGGTGAAGCAGGTCTGATCTGAGGGTCAGATCGGCCGGAAGTATCTCCACCGTGCGACCGGTCTTCGCGCTAAGATTGGCTGCGCGGCCAGAGAGACGTTTCTGGTCGCGAGCGACCAGGAGCAGATCATAGCCGCGCTGGGCAAGGCGGTCGGCATAGACTGCGCCGATGCCGGAGGAAGCACCGGTAATGACGGCGGTGCCGTTAGTATTCTGAGCACTCATAATAGTGTCGGTAGGATTGGAAAATTGAACCGGAACGATCGGTTCGTGGAGTGAGATTAGACCGGTCTATTAGTAGATGCAAGCGTTCTTTTATCAATTTGCCGGTGGCAGCGTGACCCTACTTTTTGAGCAGAACTTTGAAGGCGAAGTGGATGAAGGTATCGAGTGGCTCATCACTCTTTTCCGCCTTAGACCGGACGAGAGCACCCTCATAGCTATTGAGGAGAAAGGAGGCCAGTTCGTCGGCTTTCGTGGTTCGAGGCAGCTCACCCCGATCGACCGCTGAACGCAACAAAGCGGCGATGGCTTGTTGCCAGTGCGCGAAGGCGCCGCTGAGCAGAGATTGAATATCGGGGCTGTGCTCGGCCACTTCAACGCTCATCTGGCCGAACAGACAGCCCCTGATCGGACCTTTCTGGCCATACTCCGAGACCAGCTCGTCGAAGTACTTACGCAGGCGTTTTAAGGGCGGCAGTCTATCGTCACCGAGAATAGTTTCACACCTCTGAGCTTCTCTGGCTGCGTAATGCCGGATAACTTCCTGGGCGAAGGCCTCTTTGCTACGAAAGTAGTGATAGAAGGAACCCTTGGGAACTCCGGCCAGGTCAAGGATTTCTGTTACGCCAGTGGCGGCGTAGCCGATTTTATGGATGCGCTTAAGACCGATCTCGATCAGGCGTTCGCGGGTAGTCTGCGCTGCCATATCTCCAATAGACTGGTCCACTATACCTATCCGCAATAGACTGGTCCATTATATCTTGGCCGACTACCGTCATCGTTGTCCGGTAGAAAAACCTTCATCCTCCACCGATCATCCCCTATTCGACCCTTTTTACCGCACACGAGAACCGTCTGGGCTCGCCGCCTAATTCTCGGATGATTGATCGGACCTCGCCGACGAGACGAAGTGAACCCGTAACCAAGACCCATCCGCGTCCCGCCACCAACGCGAACGCCTGCATTAACGCAGCGCGCGGCTCGGGGATATCCTCAGTAGTAAGCCCAAGTTCTTCAGCGAAGTGGCCGAGCTCATGAGAAGTCCACGGCCGGACATCGGAGGCAGCTTTGGTGCAGAGCACTGCGTCCACCCGATTCTGTTTGAGAAGATCAAGCATTGCGAATGCCTGCTTATCGCGCCCTGCTCCGAATACAACGGCAAAGAAACCTTCCAATTCCCGAATTCTGCGGAGGTCCTGTAACACGGCCGCAAGACTGAATGGGACATGAGCTCCGTCTAGGATCACTGGTATTGATTTGCGATTCCGAGGACCGGTTATATCACCTGACACAGGTAGCTCGAAACCTTCCAGACGGCCAGGGAGATTAGCTCTCAACTGCGTTGCTTCATCGAGAAGCCATCCGCCGATCCGTTGCTTTGAGAACTGAGGGTCCTCGGCCGTGACGCTCTGTCGCCCCATTTCATCCAATACATTTTTCACCAGCCGAGTGTTGATTTCTGCGATCGTCTCGCCCGGCTGAGACGAACAAAACACTAGCGGACAGCCGAGCTTCTGAGCTTCTGCGCAAACGATCTGTCCGGCCGCGCTATCGGGAGCTACTCCTGTAATCATCGTTGCTCCTCGCTTCAAAATGCCGACCTTTTGGAAAGCGATCTCTGAATGAGAGCTACCGAGAACAGCTGTGTGCTCCAGGTGGACATTAGTGAGAACGCACACCTCGCCGTCGATGACATTAGTGGAATCCGTACGCCCTCCCAAACCACATTCAATTACAGCCCAATTTACTTTTGCTTCAACGAAAGCCAGAATGGCCGCAAGCGTTTCCAGGTCGAAACGAGTCGTATTACGACCAGGCTCGGAATGTAACCAAGCCCTCTCCCGTACTAACCAGGCACGATTCAGCATTCTCGCCAGCATCAACTCACTGATTTCTTGGCCACCGAATGTGACACGTTCGGTTATGCGTTCGACATGTGGTGAAGAGAATCGGCCACAAGCTAATCCAGCTCGATGCAGGCCAGCTTCAATCAAGGCGCCCACCGATCCTTTTCCCTTCGTGCCGGCAATATGGATTGTCCGGAACGTTTTCTGTGGATTGTTCAGCTGGTCCAACAAGTCACGTAAGGGCGCAAGATCGACCTTCATCGCGCTGCGGTCTTGCCGCTCCCAATCGACGAGCCTCTCGTATTTGGCTAAAACACGAGGCAGATCTGAATCGCTGTTTTCCATATCCCTCAGCAGGTGACATCATGCCACGCTTCATCTTGGGGTTGCCGGTTTGATACCGGAAGCCTAGCGATTGGCAACCCGGCGGGAAAGTGAAGTTGCCGCTACTGCCTCTTTGTCCTCCAAGTGTTCTTCGAATATCCGTTCGATTATGTCCGCGGCTATATCCAGTCCTGGAGTCTCTGCCAGGACCTTTTGGAACCAACGTGCTTTAACCCGATATTTCGGATTTGCTGTCACCTTCGCAATTAACTCTGATAAATGCTGCGCGGTCAAATTACCTATTTCTACGAATTCACCAACCCCGTGATAGGCAATCCTGGCGGCAACACCGGGTTGATCGTATCCGATCGGGATCGCCACCATCGGCACTCCTTGTGCCAACGCCTCCAGAGCTGTATTTAGCCCCGCATGGGTTATGCAAAGCGCCGCCCGCTTCAGCAATTCGATTTGTGGAGCGACGCGGACAACGATTGTATTCGACGGGATTGGTCCCAGATCGTCCGGGCTGACGTTCCTGCCTACCGAGAGCACCACCTGCATCTCCGAAAATCGGCCAACCGCTTCGAGAATGGTGTCATACACCTTGTTCAGGCCGTTTACAAGTGTTCCCATGGAAGCATAGATCAAGGGCTTGTCGGTTAATTTCTCCCAGGCAAAAGAAATAGGCTCCCGTCCTTGATTATCGTGAAAGGGACCCGCGTAGTGAAATTGTGGCGCCAGATGAGGAATAGGGAAGTCAAACTCTTTTGGTGTCTGTGTGATCACTGCCAATTTGGAAACAGTGGCGGCCGAGTTGCTCCAATCGATCTCGAGTCTGTTCCGCTCGGCATAGGACTGAGCGATCGGCATTATAGCCTCGCGATACTCGCGGAATATCTGCAGTCCCTCGACATTTCTGGCGAGAGCTTCCGGGCTGGTTTCATGAGGCCAACTGTAAAGAGCGAGCGGGGTCGATCCAGAAGAGTCGAAGTGGAGCACATTCCAAATCTGAACATAAGGCAGACGCAGATGCATGGGAACAATCTCAATAAACCGGTATGCCGTATCGAGTATCAGCGCGTTCACACCGGTTTCTACTATCTTTCCTGGCAAATGCTCCAATGCCACCTTAATCAGGTCAGGCGTCAATTCCCGAGCCGTGTATCGCACCACGTCCAGCCCATGCAGGTTCGCTACCCCGCCCCATTTCTTGGCTATAGAACCTGGTGGGTATTCATTTTCGCCAAATGGCACGAAGTCCAGATCGGCTGCGCGAGCAACGGGCTCAATATCCGGAACTCCAAAAAACACAACTTCGTGTCCTCGCGACTTCAGCTTGCGTGCAAGTGCGGTCATCGGATTCAGATGCCCGGTCAGCGGTAGACTCAGAAAGCCAATTTTCATAATCGCTCCATCACTCTTGCCCCATCACCCATTCCGTGACCCACCTCTCGAGCGACAAAGCGTTGCTTTACACGCAGTAATCAGCTGTAGAATTTTAGGCCCGGCCGATATTTGTCCGAACTGCCGCAATGCTTGTTCGAAGTGTCGCCTGACGAGTACTTACTCGAGGATGGGTGAATCTCTCCCGCGCGTTTTGGCAGGATTCGGACGGTCACTACTGGCCAGCTCCTTACGTTACCGAGCTTTCATGAGGTTCCCGTGAGACGCTTCAATCGCCGCAACCGAAAACGACCAGCGCCATTTCGAGCCTAGGCCCCCGAAGTGGGCGTTTTTGCCGATGTCCGCTCGATCAGCTACGCTTCTCGGAGGACGGAACGTTTTGGAGCGCGTTCAGCGTCGCGGTTTTGTAGAGCATTCCGAGAGTCGGCGAATTTAAGCAGGCGTCGACAAACAGATTCGCTGAGGCATTGCTCATCATGGCCACGAGACCGATGTGCACGACCTCCGTCCCGAGGTCGCCCATGATATGCACGCCGACCAGCTTCAGATCGTCCTGACGAAAGAGCAGCTTCAGAAAGCCATCCTCGTCGCCAATGATCCGGCCGCGGGCATTTTCCCGATAGTTAGCCCGGCCTACGATGTAAGCGATGCCCTTCTTTTTGAGCGACTCCTCTGTTTCGCCGACCATGCTGACTTCGGGAATCGTGTAGATGCCGTTGGGCAGGAGCGGCGAAATCGCGCTTCCGTTCAGGCCGAGCGCGTGGCGCGCAGCTCGGCGGGCCTGCTCCATACTGGTCGAGGCAAGGGCGGGAAAACCGATGACATCACCCGCGGCATAGATATTTTCGATGCTCGTCTGGAAATGCTCGTTTACGGGAATGATCCCGCGCTCGGCTGTTTTCACCCCCGCCTTCTCGAGTCCCAGCTTGGCAGTATTGCTTTGTCTTCCCGCCGCGACCAGCACCGCATCCGCACTCTGTGCCGCACCGGAGGAGAGTTCGAGCCGAACGCCACCGGATTCCAGCG
>WNFQ01004561.1_pt1 | contig 13757 bp, 10 predicted proteins | sample 5400171 | NCBI WGS metagenome assembly WNFQ01 (sample SAMN13153356, study PRJNA577476) | soil metagenome | isolation source: 20 cm soil under Madrone tree | place: USA:California | collected 2016-06-14
CGACATTGGCCTGGTCGGAACCGTAGCGCGACAGCAGCTCGATATTTTCGACCGGTAGAAACAGTTTTGTGTCGGCGGCGTAGTGCAGCTCGAGGCAGTCGTGCGGCGCGCCTGATACCTCGAGCGTCTGCAGCCCGACGAAACGGCCGATGCCGTGCTCGACGTGGACGACGAGATCGCCGTCAGCGAGGCTCGTGACTTCGGAGATGAAATTGTCGAGCTTGCGGCTCGCTTTGTGCGGCCGCACCAGCCGGTCGCCGAGGATGTCCTGTTCGCTGATGACCGCGACATTGTCGGTCTCGAAGCCGGATTCCATGCCGACCACCGCCAGCATGGCCTCGTTGCGCGGCGTGGCCTGCACCGTGCGCCAGGTGTTGACGCTGATGACATTGTTCAGCTTGTGATCCCGCAGCATGCTGTCCATGCGGTCGCGGGAGCCCTCGCTCCATAGCGCGATCACCACCTTCTTGCGGCTGGCCTGCAACGCCCTGACATGCGCGACCACGGCTTCGAACACGTTGACGGAAGCGTCTGTGCGCTCCGGCGCGAAATTGCGTCCCTGCCGCGCCCCGGCATCGAACACGTCCGCGCTGCCTTCGGGCATCGCGAACGGCGTGAACCGCGCCAACGCTGTTTCGCCCAGGCGTGCGGCCCACTCGTCTTCGGTCAGATAGAGCCGATCCGGCGGCAACGGCTTGTACACCGCGAGGCTGCCCGGATGCTCCATCGCCTCGCGCCGCGCCTCGTAATAATCGGCGATCTGCTTGAAGCGTTCGCGCGCGGCGTCCTCGCTTTGCGGCTCGATCGCAACCGGCGCGTCGCCGAGGTAATCGAACAGAGTGTCCATTCGCTCATGAAACAGCGGCAGCCAATGTTCCATGCCGGGATGGCGGCGGCCTTCGCTGACCGCTTCGTACAAGGGATCGTCGCGCTCCGGCGCGCCGAACGCTGCGACATAACCCATCCGGAAGCGGCGGATGGTCTCGGTGATCAGCTGAAATTCCGAGATCGGCACCAGATCGAGCGAGCGCATGTCAAGCAGCGTGCGCTGGGTTTCCGCGTCAAACGAGCGGATCGATTCCAGGCTGTCGCCGAAGAAATCGAAACGCACGGGCTGATCGAGCCCGGCCGGAAACAGATCGAGGATGCCGCCGCGCACCGCATATTCGCCAGGCTCGCGCACGGTGGAGGAGCGGTTGTAGCCGTTGTGCTCCAGCCACGACACGATCGAGTCCATCGGCACGACATGGCCCGCCGCGACCGACAGCGCCTGCGCCGCGATCACCTCACGCGCCGGCACCCGCTGCACGATGGCGTTGACCGTGGTCAGAACGATCAGGGGCTTGTCGCTGCCGGCAAGCCGCGACAGCCGCGCCAGGGTGGTCAAGCGTTGCGCCAGGATGCCGCCATGGGGCGATACCCGGTCGTAGGGCTGGCAGTCCCAGGCTGGAAACTGCAGCACCGGCAAATCGGGAGCGAAGAATTCCAGCGCCCGTGCCAGTTGCTGCATGCGGGGACCGTCGCGGCAGACCACGGCCAGGCTGACCGCCGGCGGCTTCGGCCGCGCGGCAATTGCGCGCGCCAGGTCCGAGACCACCAAACCCTCCGCGCCCTCGGCTACATTGGCAAAGGTCAGCGCGCGGCCCGGGATGAGCAATTCGGCAGGCGATCGTACCGGCTGCTTCATGCGACTAGTGCTCCGTTTCCGAAGTTCGCAAACCCTTGCAGCACCCCCGATGCGAACTTCGGAAACAAAGGAGCACTAGCAACACTAAGATAAGGCGCGGTCCAGAATTTGAAGTTCCTGTTACGGACTTGCGGCAACACTGATAGGAACTTCAAATTCACCGCGCCTGATCCGCGCGAAACGACTTGATGCGGTCGAACAGGCCGCTTGCGAATTCAGGCGGCAGTGGCTTGTCGCCGGTCACCGCGGCATAAAGGTCGGGATCGGGCACTTCGATCAGACGCTCGAGTTGCGCCAGTTCGTTATCTCCGAGGTTTGCGATCTCGGCGTCCGCAAAGCGGCCGAGAACAAGATCCATCTCGCGGGTGCCGCGATGCCAGCAGCGGAACAACAGCCGCCTGCGGCGCTCGTCGAGGCCGTCGCTCGATCGTGTCGATCCCGTCATTTGCGATTCCAATCCAAACGCCAAAAGCCCGGACGTGCCGGGCGGGGTTGATATAGCGACGGGGATGACGAATGTCAGTAGCTGTATTCCGTGAATTATCGGCTGTGTCGCGGGGGTGCCGCTTCCAGACACGGCTTCGCGATCTCGCCGCACGTTTCGCGAGAGTTTTTTCAGGAACGTCCCGCCTTCTGAAGATCAGAGGGCGCAGGGAATGCCGGGCGCTCGATGCACCCGCAGCCTCGTGTGTGATAAAAAACAAACACACGAGCGTAGTCACCACGGTCACACCGGAACGACCCGGCATTCCCCGCGCAATGGTTTTACGGCTTACTTCGCGCTCTCCCCGGTGACCAGGCTTGTTTGACACCGTCGCCTGCGCTTCCTATCGCAGACTTGACGCCAGCATTGGGGCGCCAGAACGACACGACTTGGCCGTACGCCTCAGCACTATTCGTCAACTGCGCTGCAGCGTCCACCGCATCCCGCCCCGCGTCCGTGACGATCGCGAGCCGCCCCTCTGTAGGACGGGACCAAATCGCTATAGTGCTGATTTTACCCCGCCGTCAAGCGAAAATTCGGAAAATCGGAAATTGCTAGGGCCGTTCGGCTGATATGGCCATGTCAGGAAAAAAGACGTGGATGCCCGGCACAAAGCCGGGCATGACGACCGGAGAACGGCTTTAAGCTTTCCCGATGCGCCCTGCTCTGCTCAATCCGCTGTTTGCGCCGGTCACGAGCCTTAGTGGCGTCGGGCCGAAACAAGACCGGCTGCTGCGCTACCTGCTCGACCGCGATGAGACGCCGCGGCTGGTCGACCTGCTCTTGCTTCTGCCGGCCAGCGTGATCGATCGCCGCGCGCGGCCGAAGATCCGCGACGCCGTTCCGGGAACAGTGGTGACGCTCGAGGTGACCGTCGACCGCCATCGCCCGACCCCGGCGCGCAACCCGCGCGCGCCGCATCTGGTCTATGCCAGCGACGAGACCGGAGACGTGGTGCTGACCTATTTCCGCGCCCAGCCCGGCTATGTCGAGAAGCTGCTCCCGGTCGGCTCGAAACGCTACGTCTCGGGAACCGCGCAGATGTACGACGGCACCCTGCAGCTCACGCATCCCGACCGCGTGGTGGATGAAGCAGGTTTCGCAAAACTGTCGGGCATCGATCCCGTTTATCCGCTCACGGAGGGACTGGCGCTCGGATCGCTGCGGCGCGCGATGGCGCAGGCGCTGCAAAAACTGCCTGTTCTTCCGGAGTGGATCAGTCCCGAGGTGCTGCGCCGCTGCAAGTTTCCGCCGGTCGCCGAAGCGCTGAACCGCGTTCATATGCCCCTCGAGCTGACGGATATCTTGCCTGACGGTCCGTTCTGGTCGCGGCTTGCCTTCGATGAATTGCTGGCCGGTCAACTGGCGCTGGCGCTGGTCCGCGCGCAATTGCGCCGCCTCGCGGGCGACCGCCACGCCGGCGACGGCCATCTGCGCAACAAGATCATCGATGCGCTGCCCTACGCGCTGACGGCCTCGCAGCGACACGCCGCTGCTGCCATCACCGACGATCTGCGCCAGCCGGTCCGCATGTTGCGCCTGCTGCAGGGCGACGTCGGATCGGGCAAGACCGTGGTTGCGCTATTGGCGGCTGCCGCGGTGACCGAGGCCGGCAAACAGGCGGCGTTGATGGCGCCGACGGAAATCCTCGCGCGCCAGCACATCAAGACAACGCGCGGGCTTGCGGGTCGCGATCCTCACCGGACGCGAAAAGGGCAAGGAGCGCCGCGATGTCCTGGCGCGGCTTAAGGCCGGCGAAATCGATTTCCTGGTTGGAACGCACGCGCTGATCCAGGACGACGTCGTGTTCAAGGCACTGGCGCTCGCCGTGGTGGACGAGCAGCATCGTTTTGGCGTGCGCGAGCGCCTGGCGCTCACCGCCAAAGGCGGTAACGTCGATGTGTTGGTGCTGAGTGCCACGCCGATACCGCGCACGCTGGTACTGACTTATTTCGGCGACATGGACGTCTCGGAGCTGCGCGAGAAGCCGGCGGGACGGCAGCCGATCGATACTCGGGCGCTGCCGAATAGCCGTCTCAGCGAAGTGATGGACGCCGTCGGCCGCGCGCTGTCGGCCGGTAAGCTTGTCTACTGGATCTGCCCGCTGGTGGAAGAATCCGAGGCCGTCAATCTCACCGACGCTGAAGCCCGCTTCGAGAGCCTCAAGGCCCGTTTCGGCGACAAGGTTGGTCTCGTGCACGGCAAGATGCGCGGCACTGAAAAGGATCGCGTGATGACACAGTTTGCCGCCGGCGAGATCGGCCTTTTGGTGGCAACGACCGTGGTCGAGGTCGGCGTCGATGTTCCCGCCGCCAGCATCATGGTGATCGAGAATGCCGAGCGCTTTGGGCTGGCACAACTGCACCAGTTGCGCGGCCGTATCGGCCGCGGCTCGGAGGCTTCGACCTGTCTGTTGCTTTACAGGGAGCCGCTCAACGAGATGTCCAGGGCGCGGCTGAAGGTGATCAGGGAAACCACCGACGGATTTACGATTGCCGAGGAAGATCTGAAACTTCGCGGCGAAGGCGACGTGCTTGGCGTCAGGCAGAGCGGCCTGCCCGGTTATCGGATCGCGCGCTCCGAGGTGCACGGCCAGCTCATCACGCAAGCGCGCGACGAAGCGCTACGCATCATGAAGGATAATCCGAAGCTTCAAGGCGCGCGCGGCGAAGCCCTGCGCTGCCTGCTCTATCTGTTCGAGCGTGACGAGGCGATACCGCTGATCGGCGCGGGGTAGACTTAGACCGCCGTCACTCCACCTTCGCCGGCTCCGGCTTGAGCGAGGCTGCGGTCGCCACCCGCGCAGCATTTGCCATGCCGGCCAGGGCGGCCAGTTTCTTCTGCTGGTCGGAGCCGGGCTGCACTACGCCCGCGGACATGATCAGCGTGGCGGCGTCTTCGGCGCTCAGCTCGAGCTCGATCACCTTGCTCCTGGGCACATAGAAGAAAAAGCCTGTGGTCGGGTTCGGCGAGCATGGCAGGAACACCGAGAGGTGCTCTTCCATACCCGGCAGATTGTCTGATATCTCCGCGCTCGGCGACTGCGAGATCAGCACGATCGACCACATGCCCGGCGAGGGAAATTCGACCAGGCCGACCCGGCGAAAGCTCGATCCCTGCCCCGAGAAAAGCGTCTCGAACACCTGCTTCAGGCCGCGATAGATCGCGCGCACGGCCGGAATCCGGCCAAGGATCCGTTCGCCGAGATCGACCAGCGTCCGCCCGATCAGGTTGGCGGTCAGGAAACCCAACAACGTCAGCGCGACCACAGCGACGATCAGCCCCGAGCCCGGCAGCCCGAACGGCAGATAGGTCTCCGGCCGATAGGCAATGGGAACGAACGGCCGGACCAGACTGTCGACCCAGTTCACGAACCACCAGGTCAGGTAGAACGTGATCGCGATTGGCCCGGCGACGACCAGGCCGGTCAGAAAATAGTTCCGGAATCGGGCCATGAGGCCGCGCGGCGCGTCGGGCGGGAGTTCAGCCGGGGTCACGGGCGGAGGCAAATCGTTGCGATTCATTGGGGTTCCAGGTCGTTCCGCCGGGGCCCGGCGGCAATCGTAGCTGCCAGCTAAGGTCTTTTAGCAGGTTTTTGAAGACCCAAAGCCATGAACCAGCCGGACTGCGACTATTCGACCGTCACGGATTTCGCAAGATTTCGTGGTTGGTCGACGTCGGTGCCCATCACTACCGCCGTGTGGTAGGCCAATAGCTGCACGGGAATGGCATAAACCATGGGCGTGAAGGCCGCGGCCATGTCAGGCAGCACGATGGTGACCAGGGACTCAATCGTCGCTTCCGCGGCGCCCTTGGCATCCGTCATCAAAATGATGTTGCCGCCGCGGGCTGCGACTTCCTGCATGTTGGAGAGGGTCTTCTCGAACACCTGGTCGAACGGCGCGATCACCACGACCGGCATTTTCTCGTCGATCAGCGCGATCGGGCCGTGCTTGAGTTCGCCGGCGGCATAGCCCTCGGCGTGGATGTAGGAAATCTCCTTCAGCTTTAGCGCGCCTTCCAGCGCCAGCGGATAGCTGGTGCCGCGGCCGAGATAGAGCACGTCCCTGGATTTCGCGATTTCGCGCGCCAGTTTTTCGATCTGCGGCTCGGTTGCAAGCGCGGCCGCCATCAAACGCGGAATTTCCACCAGCCCGTACACGAGTTCGGCTTCATCGGCATCGGACAATTCGCCGCGCGCCTTGCCCGCGGCCACCGCGACCGCAGCCAGCACCATCAGCTGGCAGGTGAACGCCTTGGTCGAGGCGACGCCGATTTCCGGGCCGGCCAGTGTCGGCAGCACGGTCTCGCTTTCCCGCGCGATCGTCGAGCTCGGCACATTGACGACGGACAGCGTATGCAGCCCCTGGGCTTTCGCATAACGCAGCGCCGCCAGCGTATCGGCGGTCTCGCCGGATTGCGAAATGAAGATCGCGAGATCGCCCTTGCGCAACGGTGCCTCGCGATAGCGGAATTCGGAGGCGACATCGAGTTCTACGGGTAGGCGGCTCAGCCGCTCGAACCAGTATTTGGCGATATAACCGGCATAGCTGGCGGTGCCGCAGGCCGTGATCGAGATGCGCTGGATATCCTTGAAATCGAACGGCAGTTTTGTCGGCAGCGCCACGCGCTCGGTCGCCATGTCGACATACCGCGCCAAGGTGTGGCCGACCACTTCCGGCTGCTCGTGAATTTCCTTGGCCATGAAGTGGCGATAGTTCGCCTTGTCGACCAGAAATGACGACGCGCCGGATTTCAGCACCTCGCGGTTCACCACCGTGCCATGCGCGTCGTAGATCACGCCGACTTCGCGGGTCAAAACCACCCAGTCGCCGTCCTCGAGATAGCTGATGGTGTCGGTGAAGGGCGCGAGCGCGATCGCATCCGAGCCCAGATACATCTCGCCGTCGCCGTGGCCGATCGCCAGCGGCGAGCCCTTGCGGGCGCCGATCATCAGGTCGCCATGGCCCCTGAACACAAATGCCAGTGCAAACGCGCCGCGCAACCGCGGCAGCGATGCTTTCACCGCATCCTGCGGCGAAGCGCCCTTGAGCAGGTAGGAATTGACCAGATGCGCCACGACTTCGGTGTCGGTCTCGCTCGAGAATTTCGCGCCCTGTTTTTCCAGCTCGGCCCGGAGCTCGCGGAAGTTCTCGATGATGCCGTTGTGGACTACCGCAACGTTATCGGTCGCATGCGGATGCGCGTTGTTCTCGGTCGGCCTGCCGTGGGTGGCCCAGCGGGTATGTCCGATGCCGGTATGACCGGCGAGCGGCTGGGCCTTCAACCGCGATTCAAGATTTTTGAGTTTGCCTTCGGCGCGGCGGCGCTCGAGATGATCGCCTTCCAGCGTGGCGACGCCTGCGGAATCGTAGCCGCGATATTCAAGCCGCTTGAGCGAATCCACCAATTGTTCCGCGACCGGACCGCGCCCGAGTATGCCGACAATGCCGCACATGCGGATCAATATCCCCAAATTGGCGAAAAACCATCAAAACAACGTTACGTCTCTTAACGAGAATCGCGGATCGCCTGATACTCAATAATTATTGCGGATTGAGACACGGTTAAGCCGAAGACTCAACAAGTTCGGAGCTAGCTGCCTTTCGGCTTGCCTTTGGTTTTCAACTCGCGGTATCGCCTGGCGCCGCCCTCGCGGTTGGTCTGCTGGCTACGCTCCACGGCCAGCGCATCGTCGGGCACGTCTTTGGTGATCACCGAGCCCGAGCCGACATAGGCGCCATCGCCGATCTTCACCGGCGCGACCAGCGATGAATTCGAGCCCACGAACGCGCCCTTCCCGATCGTGGTGCGGTGCTTGTCAAAACCGTCATAGTTGCAGATGATGGTGCCCGCGCCGATGTTGGCGTTGGCACCGATATGCGCGTCGCCGACATAGCTGAGGTGATTGACCTTGACGCCCGCCTCCAGGGTGGCCGCCTTGGTTTCGACGAAATTGCCGATCTTGGCGCCCTCGCCGAGCGAGGTTCCCGGCCGCAACCGCGCATAGGGTCCGACCGACGCCTTCTTGCCGATCGATGCCTGCACGATGTGGGAAAACGAATGGATCACCGCGCCATCTCCGATCGAGACGCCGGGGCCGATCACCACGAACGGTTCGATCGTGACGTCGGTGCCGAATTTCGTGTCGGCGGCGAGATAAACCGTCTCGGGCGCGATCATGGTCACGCCGGCGTCAAGCGCCGCCTGACGCAGCCGCGCCTGCATGACATGCTCGGCTTCCGCAAGCTGCGCCCTGGTGTTGATGCCGCGCACTTCATCCTCGCTGGTCTCGATCACAACGGCCTCCAATCCCATCTCGCGAACGACGGCAACGGCATCGCTCAGATAATACTCGCGTTTGCGGTTGGCATTACCGATCTTTTCGATGATTTGCGGCGCCTTGCGGCCATCGAACGCCATCACGCCGGCATTGCTGAGCTTGATCGCGCGCTCCTCAGCTGTCGCGTCGGCCTGCTCGCGGATCGCCACCAGGCGGTCGCCTTCGACCAGCAGCCGGCCGTAGCCGGTGGGATCGGCGGCGCGAAAGCCCAGCACGGCAAGCGCCGCGCCATTCTTCAAGGGCGTGCGCAGACGCTCAAATGTGGCGGCCGAAATCAGCGGCGTATCGCCGAACACGACCAGCAGGTCGTCGGCGCCGCGGCCAAGGGCGTCGCGCGCCGCCAGCACCGCATGCGCGGTGCCAAGCCGCTCGCGCTGGACGAACGTCAGAGCGTCGGGACGCACCTGTTTGGCCTCCGCCGCAACCGCCTCGTGGCCGGGGCCGATAACCACGGCAAGTGCTGTGCCGGCTCCCTTTGGGGCCGCGCCCAGCACATGCGCCAGCAGCGATTGGCCAGCGACGGGATGCAAAACCTTTGGCATGGTGGACCGCATCCGCGTGCCCTCGCCGGCCGCGAGTACGATCGTAAGGCTGGTCCTGCCGGTCATCCTGTTCCCTAAGTTTTGAGCGAATGTTAGGCCGCCGCCGTCATAAAGCGTTTTCGACCCCAGTGGAAACCCGAATCGCCGCCTGACAAAAGCGCCGGATTCAAGATCAGGCCGCATTCCTGTTAATGTTTGCCGTGTGATTCGGCAGGCTTGGGGAGCGCCTGATACGTCATATGGCAAAAAGCACCGACCATCTGGCTCGCAGCTTCGAGATCGAAAATACCGGCGGCCTGCTGAGCGATTTTTTGGCCGAGGAGGACGAGCTCGACCGCAGCGCGCTGTGGCGGCTGGGATCGTGGGGCGCCGCCTCGGTCGGTGCTGTGATCGTGGCGCTGCTTGCCAGCCAGTCCTCGATCGGATGGCGGCGCGACCAGGTCGTGGTAGCCGATCTGGTGCGGCAGTCGCAGCAAATCCAGGCGCTCGCCAGAGAGAGCCAGAACGAAACCCGGCGCTTGGCATCAGCCATCGATACCCTCAACAGCGATCGAGACCGGCTGTACTCCCGGGTCACCGTCCTGGAACAGGGGCTGGATTCCGTGACCGGCGCGATTGCGCGGCAAAATTCGGCACCAGCGGCTGCCACCGTTCCCCTGACGGCTGAAATCCGGCCCGTGCTGCAAAGTCCGGCATCCGCCCCCGCGCCCGCTGCGTCCCCGGTGGCGACGGTAGCCCCCAACCCCGAAAAGCCGCGCACGGCGCTCCCGGAGCAAGCTGAGGCAGGGGCCTCATCCCCGGCACAGGGAACTGCGAATGCGCCAGCCGCGACGCCTTCGACGCCCCTGATGGCGTCGAAATCGATCATGGCCCCACCGGATTCCGCGGCCGGAAAATTGACCGAACCCGACCCAGTCACGCCGCCCAGGCCCGAGGCCGTTGCATCCGCGGCGCCTGGGGATACTCCGGAGCCGAATGCATCGCAGGCGGCGGCCGCCCAACAGGCGGTCCAGCGAACCGAATTCGGGGTCGATGTCGGCGGCGCCAATTCGCTCAATGGCCTGCGCGCGCTGTGGCGCGGCCTTCTCAAGTCGAAATCGACCGCATCGCTGGCGACGCTGCGGCCGATCATCGTGGTGAAGGAGAGCAATACCGGCCTCGGCATGCAGTTGCGGCTGGTTGCCGGACCGCTCAACGACGCTGCGGCGGCGGCAAAGATCTGCGCCGCCCTGGTCGAAAGTCAGCGCACCTGCGAGACGGCGGTGTTCGACGGTCAACGCCTTGCGATCAAGGCGGACGAGCCGGCGGCTAGCGAGAAGCCTGCCGCCGCCAAGCCTGTTGTGCGCCGGCGGAGAGCTACGACAAACGAAGATGCGTCGAGAGGGTCGCCACCCTCGATGCTGTCGTCAGTGTTCGGCGGGCGGTAAGGTCAGCCCGACAAACCTTCATATTGGCAATGCGTTAGGGCAAGGTTTTTGCGTGCCAACGGAGCGGCGCATTCGAAGCTATCCCCGTCATCCTGAGGAGGCCGCAAAGCGGCCGTCTCGAAGGACGACGGCCCGGGCCACTCATCCATCGACGCTCGCTGCACTCGCACCTCAGGATGACGGAGCGAGATAAGGCGCGATTCCATTCGGAGCCGTACCGCCTTACCTGACGCAGCCCGCTCCGGGTTGTCCCGCCCGGCATTCCCGACCATATTCGGCGCATGAAAAAGACTCCGTTTCGGCTGACGCCCTATCAGGTGCAATGGTTGTTGATCGTGGGCTTCGTCGCCGTCGGCTATGCACTCTATCTGCGCTATCTCGCGATCGAGCTCTCGAGCGTAGCGCTGGCATGCGATGCCGGCTTGCAGACCATGCTGTGCAAGACCCGCCTGCTCGCGACCTACCTGTTTCGCAATTCGGTATTCGGCGTGGTGGCGCTCATCATCGCTGTTCTTCACGTGATCCGGCCGTCGATCGTTCTTTTGACCGGTGGGCTGATCGCGGCGGGATTCGGAATCGTGCTCTACAATATCGGCCTGTCAGGCATCGCGATCGGCCTGCTTATTTTGGGATTTGCACGCCCCGCGCCCGCCACAGCGTAACCGCGAGCAGGAAATACACCGCGCAGCTCCACAGCGATTGCCAGTTGTCGGCGCCCTCGCTGGGCAGGATGTAGAGCACGGATCCCGCCAACAGGCCGGCAAATACGGTTTCGGCGATCGGGCGCACGCCGTCCTGCGGACGGTTCAGCAGCGTCAGCATCGAGAACGGCACCACCGCGATGGTCAGCGCGGCAAACGGAAAATCGCGGTAGCGCGGATCGAACACAAAGCCGAGCGCGGTCTCGGCGCCGATCAAGGTGGTGACGATGAGCGCGGCTCCCAGGATCATGGTCAGCACCGAGGCAGCTCGCCCGTCGCGGGGACCCAGCAGTTCCAGAAATGTCGGCAGGCCGCGTCCGGACATCAGCGCGTTGGCGCAAAGCATGGGCGAAGCGATCGCGGCCGTCAGCAGCGCGCCCCATCCGAGCCAGCCCCCGATGCCGTAGCTTTCATAAAACATCTTGTCGGTGGCTATTCCGAACAGAATCCCGGCGGTGGTCGCCGAGATGCCGACCGCGATCCAGGATGCCAGCCGCGGCGTCCACGGCCGGCGCCGCAGTGTCAGCCAGGCCGCGCCGAAGACGAAAACGCTCAATGCCATTCCGCTGCCCATCTGCAGCTTCCAGAACGGAAAGTTGCTGATGGCTTCGCCGGGCGGGTATTTCACCGCACGCTGCACGGAATCGATCAGGCCCCAATATCCGCCGACGGTGCCCTCGAGCTGACGCTTCCATGGCTGGTCATAGGCTTCGATCAGATTGACGCGAAAATTCTCCTGCTTCGCCAGGCCCAGGATTTCCGAGACCACCCGCGCCTGATTGGTGCGCGACGGCAGCGCCCCCTCGCGCATCCGTCCCTGGCTCGGCCAGCCGGTTTCCCCGATCAAAATTTCCTTGCCCGGAAACGCCACCGCCATTCGCTTGCGGATGGCGTCGACATGGGAAGCGGCATATTTCGCGCGGATCGGGAAGTCTTCCCAATAGGGCAGGATGTGGATGGTGACGAAATCGACGGCTTCATAGATCTCCCGGTTGCGAAGCCAATACTCCCACACATCGGCATAGGTGATCGGAACCGAAACCTGCGATTTGACCGAGCGGATGGCGGCGGCGAGATCGGAGGTCGTCATTTCGCCGCGCAGCAGTACCTCGTTGCCAACCACGAGCGCGGTGATGACTCCGGGATATTCCTTGGCCAGGCGCACCCCGGTCGAAATCTGCGCCAGGTTCTTCAGCCGATTGCTGCCGAGCCATATTCCCTGGATGACCTTCAAGCCGACTTTGGCGGCGAGCGCAGGAACTTGATCAAGGCCGTTTTCGATCGAATAGGTGCGCACGCAATCGGTTATTTTGGCAAGCTGCGCCAAATCCTCGGCGATCTGTTCCGGGGCGATGTGGGTGGTCAAAACCAGCGGCGTCTGCCCTTCACGAAACGGCGCATAGGACACGCACAACAGCTTGGCGTTGGGATCGATCGGGGCGCGCGCCAAGGTGATAGGCGTGGCCAGCCACCACCACACGGCAGCAATCGCACCCAGGGATATGAGCAAAAGCGCCAGTGGCGTACGACGAGAAATCAGTTCCATCCTCCGGGGCGGGGATCGTCGATTAGCCGGTCGCCGGGCATCTGCCAAGAGCGGGAGATGCGCAATCCCAGCCATTCATGCGGCGGCTTTACCACGACGCGATAAAGTTGTGACTTTGCTGGACAAAATCCGAAATACCCGTCATGGGAAACGGTCAGTGTCTCCGCCGCATTGGGGACCTATTTGAACGGCATCAAACCAGCGGTCGCGGGCGGGAGCGAAATCGGAGAATTTATGCGTCGACGGGTACTCCAGGTTCAAAATGCGGTTTTGCATCACCTCGCCGTGCCCGGGCTGATACTCCTGATAGGTATTGGGAGCGCGCTTGCCCAGAGTGGCGACCTTCGCGCCCAGGATCAGTCGACCAAAGGGCCGGCAGCAAATTCCGCCCCGTCGGCCGATGCGGCCAAGGAAACCCAGCGCAAAACCGACGAGTTCGTGGAGGCCTCGCAGGCCATCAATGGCCCGGCCGGAAACCCCGAATGCGTCTGGCTCGGTCGCCGGGTTGTCGTTTTAATGTGGCGCGACGATCTCGACACTGCGTTTCGGCATCTCGACCTTTATGACCGGTTTGGCTGTCCCGGAGGTCACGTCCAGGCGACCTTTCGCTGCCTGGTGCGCTTCTTCAGCGCGATCGATCCCAAGGTGCCGGATAGCCTGAGCGGACGGGTCCATGCATGCTGGATCAATCCGGCGGCGCAGCCGCAGGCCGCTGCCGCGGCCACACCCGCCCCCACGACTTCCGGCACCTCGGCGCCGGCGCCCGCTGCGGCGGCTCCGGCTAGCGCGCCTCCCGCGCCCGCCAAATAATCGTGACCCCCATTGGAACGATGCGAAATTTTCACCATTTGATTGTTCGGCCCTGAAAACGCCACGGCGTCATATGAGTTGTTAAATCGCGTGGCAGAGATATGCTCGATTTGCCGCTGACTTGGTCGGATCTCGGGGACGGATCCGGATCCCTGCCATATCAGCCCCATTTGGTTTAGTCGCGATGCGCGCCGTCGTCGCCGTTCTGTTGTGTGTG
>WNFQ01002321.1_pt1 | contig 13755 bp, 10 predicted proteins | sample 5400171 | NCBI WGS metagenome assembly WNFQ01 (sample SAMN13153356, study PRJNA577476) | soil metagenome | isolation source: 20 cm soil under Madrone tree | place: USA:California | collected 2016-06-14
GAAGATGGACCGCCGCCGTGAATCTAGGCCGACACTTCCCAGATGGACGGGAAGCCCCCTTCCGGACGGTCCATAGCCGGCCTGGGGACCATCTGGCAAGCAATTTCTGACTCGTTGTGACCGGAGTCGACTCGCAAGGCTGCCAGTCTTCTATGGAGGTCCTCTCGCTGCCGCTCGGCTTGTAGGCTGCAACAGGAGGGAGGGCTGCAGCGATGAGGCTGCGTAGAGAGCCCCCAGCAGGCTCGCACGCCTCAGATTACTGTTCATCCTCGGTCTCGAGCGGCAGGAGGAAGTTGTCGAGCACGTAGTCGGCAATCGCCACGCCCACGGCCTCGCCCACGTCGCACGAATTACGGCAGTGGATGCCGGCCCAGATGCGCGCTTCTTTCACTTGCGCTGTGGCGTCAGAAAAGCGATCGAACGTCCAAGTGTACGCGGGATAGTTGGGCGAACTGAGCGTGAAAGTGTGCTGGTCGCCCAGTTCGCGCGCCAGCACGTGCATGAACGAGCCGGTGAGCGAGGCGTGGTTGGAAATGTATTCTTGGAAGCGCGGCGCCAGGAACAAGGAGTTCCACGCGGGGTCGGCGGTGGTGTCCGCATTGCCGTCCGTGTCGGCTAGGCGGATGGCATGATAGGGGCGCCAGAGGTTGTAGGCGAATTTGGAATCGAACCCGGCAATGAGCGCGTCGCACGCGGCAATGTTCAGCAGCGCGAACAGCCGGGCGTTGTCCACCAAGCTGTTGGCGGACGGCACAGCCGAGCGGGCGATGCGGTTTTCATCAACCAGACCCGCGGCCTGCCACAGCAAGGCGAGCTGGGTTTGTTCAGCCGTGCGCAGCGCGCTGTCGAAACGCCCGATGGCTTTGACTTCGTTCACGTCGGCAGCGTAGCGGGCGCTGGTCAACGCTGGCGGCGGGCCGGGTCGAAACGCGTCGTGGCTGGCCAACGCGAACGGAGCCAGCACGGACATTTGTGAAAAGACGGCCGGCAACGTGCCGTCCGCGTTGGTGGCAGTCGGCGGCGAACGCCAGATACCGGGTGCGCCGCCGCCAAAGTACGGCGGCGGCGGCGTGGACCACCCGTCCGTGCTCCGCCAGGCGAGGATGACGTTGGCAACGTGTTCGCCCCAAGCGCGCCCGCGCGCTATCGAGACACTGTTGCCCGTGCTGCCGGGGATGTTGGCCAGCGAGTCGGTGAGCTGGGCATCGAGTGCCGCGGCTTGCGACGGGTAGAGGGCCTTCAACGCCGTGTAAGCAGCCTGCGCGGCAGCGGCCTCCTGACGTGCGCCCGGCGGCGCGGCTTCTGTGACGAAATAGGGCGTGTACTTGCGGGCGATGCCATTGACGGCGTCGTAGATGGCGGTGTGGACAATGGCCGAAAAACGCGGCTGGGCCGCCACGGGCTGCGCCGTGGCGAAGATGGCCCGCTCGAGGTTGGCGTTCCACTCCGTGACGGTGTCGGCGCGGACGCCGGGAGCGCCGACGAGTCCAGTCAGCGCGAGGCCGGCAACGATGAAGCGTTGAGCGTTCAAGGGATTACCCCCCTCCTCGCCGATTGTCTGGCATGCGGCGGAGGCTCGGCTTTGCCTCTCGCTGCCGCTGGGGCGTGACGGCTTGGGGCTCAGGTCCTCACGCCCCAGGCCCTACGCCCTCAAGAAACCGCTGCCTATTGTTGGAAGCCATAGAGCCGGTTCCGCACGTCACACGTGTCGATTGGCTGCACGGAATTCCGTGACCAACGTCTCTTGAGCGCCCCGGCGGGGCAGCCATATGCGGCCTGCGTCGAACACGCTGAGGATCGGTGGCGGTGGCGGCACGGTGTCATCGTGGATTGGGCGTCACATTGGCGGCATCACTAGCGATGTCGGCCTGCTGCTCGGGGGGACTCCTCCACAACTGGGGCGTAACCTTCGAGGGAACATCGCGTAACGACGGGCGGAACATTCGCTCGAGGCGGCCAGGGGGGTCAGTCCTGACAACGAGGCGCTTGGCCAGTGGGCCCGGGCGTGGGTAGAATCTCACGCATGAGTTGGCGGACGGCCCCCGATCATCTCGCCGCTGGACAATGAGGCTCGCCCGGCGATACGACTCCGGCGTGGTCCCGACTCAGCAACCCACCCGCGGGCCAGGCACCGACGCGGTCGATTTCGCGGCGTTCACCCCTATCGCCGCCTGGGTGCGGACAAGAAACGGGGAGCCGGCGTTGCGTATGATGTGCGCCGCAGCCGGGATCGATCCCCACCTCCGACTCGTCCACGACCCCGGTCCCAGCGGCCGGGCGTATGCGACACGCCGCGCCGGGTCCGATCCATCCTAGAACCGGACACTGCTTGACAGTAAGGCCGCCAGGGCGGTAGTGCCGCAGACCGATAGAGCCTACCTGTCGGGGGGACTGGCAGGGAAGGTTGCCATGCGAGCGGCGACCCGTGCCATCCTCGTCTCTGCCTCTGTGCTAACCAGCATGCTCCTTGGCTACCGCATTGGGATGGCCGCGAAGCCGAGCCACTGCCCCAAGGACTGCAAGCAGGACATCAAAAACTGCCTCGCACTCGTGCTGACGAACAAGGCTTGCACGGGGGCGAAGGCAGAGAAGACGGCCTGCCGGAAGATGCACGCGGCGCAGCGGAAGGCCTGCCGCGGCTTGGTGAAGCTCTGCAAGCGGCAGAATCCGGGCACCGACGGTGTCTGCGTGCCGTCGAGGTGTGGCACGTTCCTCACGACCTGGGGCAGGAGGGGCTCAGGGAACGGACAGTTCGACAACCCCGTTGGCGTGGCCGTCGACGGGAGCGGGAACGTGTTTGTCGCTGACAGCGGGAACCTGTTTGACGCTGACAGCAACAACGCACGCATCCAGAAATTCGACCATGAAGGCACGTTCCTGACCGCCTGGGGCACGAACGGCTCGGGAAATGGGCAATTCAGGCGTCCCCTTGGTGTGGCCGTGGACGGGAGCGGGAATGTCTTTGTCGCTGACACCGACAACGCACGCATCCAGAAATTCGACAGTGGGGGAACGTTCCTGACCACCTGGGGCACGTTCGGTTCGGCAAATGGGCAATTCATGACGCCCGTTGGCGTGGCCGTGGACGGGAGCGGAAACGTGTTTGTCACGGACTACGACGACAATCGCATCCAGAAATTCGACAATGGGGGCACGTTCCTGACCACCTGGGGCACGAGCGGTTCGGGAAATGGACAATTCTACTCGCCCCTTGGTCTGGCCGTGGACGCGAGCGGAAACGTGTTTGTCACGGACTTCGACAACCACCGCGTCCAGAAATTCGACAACGAAGGCGCATTCCTCACCACTTGGGGGACGAGCGGTTTGGGAAATGGGCAATTCGACTCGCCCAGTGGTCTGGCCGTAGACAGGAGCGGCAACGTGTTTGTCGCCGACGCAACCAACGACCACATCCAGAAGTTCGACAATGGGGGCACGTTCCTGACCATCTGGGGCACGTTCGGCTCGGGAAATGGGCAATTCGCCGCGCCCCTTGGCGTGGCCGTGGACGGGAGCCGAAACGTGTTTGTCGCCGAAGCGGGCAACAACCGCATCCAGAAGTTCGCCTGCCCGTGAGGATTGGGAGCGCGCCGAGCTATTCGGACGAGGTTTGAGAAACAAGCACCTGAATCGGGCTTCAAGGCCTCTTGGTAATCCCCCCTTGTGTTCGGGCTCGCAACGGGGGAGGGCTATGACGCCGCCGGATGATCGTGCAGCTTCCGCCGACTACACCGGGTATGGCCACAGCGTCGGTGTCGTAGACCGACCGAACGACGATCTGCATCGACGTGATGCGGAAGCGGGCCGCCGTCAGGTTCACTCGCGCCACGCTCACCGTCTCGCTGGGACTGGTCAGGCTGTGAGCCTGGAAGTCCGAGATAACCAGCGACCCCGGCGCGAACGTGTTCACGACGGGTGGCACCGTGAACTCCGGCGCGCTCCCACCGTCGACGGTCACGACGGTGACGGCACTCGGGTCGTAGTTGAGCATGACGCTGTAGGCCCCGAGAGCGGAGAAGCCCGTGTCAAGCGTCACCTCGGCCGCGAACTGATCGCCCGGCTGGACGGTCGTGGGGCAGAGGATCGCGGCGCCGGCTGTTCGGACACAGGCGAGGACCGCAAGAGCGACGAGAGAGTTCTTCACACTACCTCCTCTGCAGCCGTAGCTGCGCTCGTGTGGTCTTGGCGGTGAGGTTGAGCACGGTGATCCGGTTCTGCGCCCTGTCTGCGCGGGCGAAGATCAGTACCGGAGGACGACCGTCCCGGTGGGAGCAGCCGTGCTTAAGGACCCTTAGGGACCGGCACGCGGCCAGGCTCGACGACGTTCTTCCACTGCACCGGCGACGGTTGTTCCATCCACGCATTGACCCAGTCGCTGAACTTCACGCCGTTCTCCTGGAAGGTGTCGTAGTCGCAATGGCCGGACGGATCGAAGCTGTCGACGCCGTGGCAGTCGGTCGTGGCCGCGTAGGTCTTGTAGTTGAACGACTTCTGCCGGGAGACGAGATAGCTCGTGAACAGGTCGGCGATGCTGTCGGCGACCACCCACTGGCAGCTTCCGCCGGCGTCGGGCGTGGCCCCCCAGAGGCAGGCGAAGCCGCCGAGCACCTCGTCGAATCTCGAGATGGCCGCCGCCTTCCTCACGTCGGGAAAGTGGATCTGGTTGTAATAGCTGATCGCGAGCCATGACCAGGTGAGGATCGAGTCCGGCGATTCGATCGGGCATGTATCGGAGATCACCGTGCCGTCGCTCGCGAAGTGGAAGAGGCCCCAGGAGTTGATGTCGGCGAGATAGTCTTTCGCGTAGCGGGGATTGATGGGCGGCCCGGCGTCGTTCATCTCGTACATCCGCACCTCCGGATACCTCTCGCGGACCTGTTTCAGGTTGCAGTCCACGCCGTACCCCCCGGCGCTTCCACCGATGGCGGCGACCTTGACCGGGGCCGGGAAGAGCGCGGCGATACTGTCGAGGATCTTCGCCGCGTCCGCATATCCCTTGTGTTTCACGGTGTAGGTCACGTCCTTGCAGAGTCCGGCTTCGCACGAGCCCGCGGGACCGCTCGCGCCGGTCATGGGATCCCGGCAATCCGAGTCCACGGAACAGGCGTACCCCTGGCGATGATCGGTGGTCGTGTAGGACCGGGCCGCATTGCCGGCGTGGAGGTCGCCCGTGCAATAGGCGATGAAGGCGTAATTCCAGGAAGTCCTGAGGTTGAAGGGCGAATTCACGCTGCTGAGAAGCGCATCCTCTGAAAATGATACGTCACCAGCAAGCTCATTCCCGGGGCTGCTCTCCACGATGTAGCCGGAGGTGCACACGCCCGGCGGAACACCGGCGCACTCCGGGCGTGAATCTCCCGCGACGCAGGGCCTGCAGTCGCAGCTGTTCCCGTCCCAGCAGGCTCCCCCGCCCTGGAAGTTGACAAGCAGCGGAGCGGGAGCACCCTCCTTGCAGAAGTAGGCGAAACCGCTCGGGCTGCCGTTCAGGCACTCGGTTCCGGCGACGGACTGGAAGTGCACTCGGGCATCGCATATCGCAGCCGCCTGGGCGTATCCCGAGGGAACCAGGCACGCGAGCAGAACAAGGGTGCGTTTCATCCAGACCCCTCCTTTTGAGTTGAGATGATGAGCGTTCAGTGCCAAACCCTCCCCGTACGGGGGACTCCTCCACAACTGGGGCGTAACCTTCGAGGGAACATCGCGTAACGACGGGCGGAACATCCGCTCGACGCGGCCAGGGGAGTCCGTCCGGACGGCGAGGCGCTTGGTCAGTGGGCCCGGGCGTGGGGTAGAATCCCACTCATGAGTTGGCGGACGGCCCCCGGGTGTCTCCCCGTTGGACAATGAGGCTCGCCCGGCGATACGGCTCCGGCGTGGTCCCGACTCAGCAACCGACCCGCGGGCCAGGCACCGACGCGGTGGATTTCGCGGCGTTCACCCCGATCGCCGCCTGGGTGCGGACAAGAGACGGGGAGCCGGCGTTGCGTACGATGTGCGCCGCAGCCGGGATCGATGCCCACCTCCTCACGGCCAGCGGGGGGTCCTTGCCGCTGGCCCGGTTCGAGGCCTTCCTTGCTGCGCTGCGAGAGCACACGGGCAGCGACGACGCGTTGCTCGTCGCCTCGGGTGCTGCCCGCGAGGCGCCGGGACGCGGGCGGTGGCTTCGTTGGTTCGCGACACGAAGACGCTCAGGCGCGTCGGCAGCGAATGGAAGTTCGCCCTGAAGTAGTGCCCGGATCAGAACGCGTATTCGAGTTCGAGCGTCGGGATCACGGCGGCCCGTAAGCCCTGGTCGTTGAGCGGTACAATCGCGTTCGCGCTGACGAACCCCGACGCGGCAAGGCGCCAGCGGTAACCGACGGAAGCGGCGTACTGGTCGTTGCGCTCGATCTGGAAGAAGAACGGCGTCGTGAGCGGCTCGGCCAAGGGCGCCAGCTCGTGCCGGCCGAGGAAGACGGCCGACACGCTGAGCCGATTGAGCACCTGCGCCGTGCCACCTGCGGCCCAGCCCACGACCGAGCGGCTGACATCGTTCGTGTTCAGGTCGATATCGACGTTCACGAGGGGCTCGAAGCGGCCGTAGACGTGCGAGAAGATGAGCGTCGGTTGCAGTCGCGTCGTGCCCGTCCCCTGAAAATTGTTCCGACTTCCCGTGGGGAGAGCCAGGCCGAGCTGCGTCGCGACGTCGACCCAGTCGCCACGCAGGGGAACCCATTTCGCCCGCAGCAGCAGGTCGCCGATGCCCACGTCGTCGCCGGAGGCCGAGCGGCTCCCGACCTGCGCATTCGGGTTGCCCGGTGGGAGAGCGAACTCGGGAAAGCGCGGGTCGGGCACCTGCGTGTGCGCGGTCACATCGAGCGAGGTGCGCAGCAGCGGCAGCGTCGCGTTGACGTCGAGGTCGTTCGTGACGCCGTACGTGACGCTCGGCGCGAGGATGTGCGCTTGGACGTCCAGGTCGGCAACGACCCGTACGGGAAGGAAGTTCGTGATGCGTCCGTCGGCGAGCGTCACAAAGCCTGGGACGGGAAAGGCGAGACTCGTACCGTTCACCCGCGGCCGATTGAGCAGGCTGTCGATGTCGTCACCGTTGATCGACGTCACATGCACCCAGGAGTACGACACGGCCAAGTTGAACTGTCCCTTGCCGATCGTCTCCGCGCGCTCCCCGATGATCGGCCCGGCGACGCCCGTTTGTCGCTCGAGCGTGTCGAGCGCCGGGTTGTAGACATAGACGACGCCCGAGCTGGCCGACGCGACGGGGTACGTCGACGCCACGGTGGCGGCCAGCGCGGGCGCGATGGGGGCGAGCCCGAGGTGGTTGAACTGCGGCTGCTTCAGGAGGTCGGCGAGGCTCGCCCACGCTGGCGAACCGCCAGTCCAAAGGGCCACGAGGCTGGCCAACCCGACGGCACGGCAACTTCGCCGCACGCAGGGTGCCATCCGCCCTCTTCCGAAACCGGCTGAGGGCCCGATCGTTCGCCGTAGCCCAAGAGCAGACCCGGGACCGTTCATACTGCGCTACTGCAACGGAGTCGTAGACGAGGCGACAGAAGTGCGGAGTCTCACAATCAGTTCCCCCCCATCGCAGAACGGTTCCATAGGACGGTTCCAGAAGGTTGACGGGCCGCGCTCCCGTTAGCGAATAACTTACCTCCCTGCAAACAACGCCGACACTTCATTGACGCGGCCTGTGGCCAGGCGATACAAGATGGGCGCCGACATGTCTCCTGCGAGGTGTCACGAACCGGCGGCGCTCGTCCCGTCGTCGCTGCTGGTCGTTCTGATGACCGCGCCCGGCGCCGAAGCGTGTAACGCCACGTGTAAGAGAGACTTCGCCCGCTGCATGGCGACGCAGTGTGGCGCGGGGGTTGGCCGGGAGGCCTGCCGGCGGCGCTGCAAGCCGGCGGCGATCCGCACGCTCGCTCACGTCGTGAGCGAGTGCCGCGAGGATGCGGCAGGCATGGAAGTCGGGCGTCAGGCCTTGCGCATCCGTCAGGGAGACCGCGAGCCGATCACGGTCGTAGTATTCGGTCCGTTCGAGCCGATGCCGGACCCGCAGGGACTCTGCCGGCAGTATGGCAAGTCTCGGGACGGCACCGTGTCGGTGCAGACCGCCCCGCTGCAGCGCCTCGGGGTGAGCCCGGACGGCTCGGGCGTCGTGTTCGAGGTGAACGACAGCTTCTCGATCGACCCGCCGCGACACTGATGGCGATACAGTTGCGGTCGCCGGGCATAGGCCAACAGGTGCGACGGGGAGCCACGATGCAGCATGGCACGATCGGTCGGTTCGCGTTCGCGACACTGCTGGTGGCCCTCGGGCAGACGCCGCCCGCGGCGGCGATCGATCTGGGCGGCGACTACGTGGGCATCATCCCCGTCCCCCCCGTCCCCTTCACCGTCACCGATGTGCAGACGGGAACCACCCTCCAGATGATGGGCCACGTTGTCTACAATTCGACGACGTACCCCCTCTCCACCACGGGTACCGTGGATCCTGCCAGGGGCGAGTTCTCCGTCGCCGGGGAGATCACTGGACTCTGTCAGGATTTTGCGTACAGCGGCACGGGCGACGGCGAGGAGATGACCGGCACCTTCACCTCCCGTAGCTGTGAGATTTCGGGAACCCTCATCCTCACCAAGTGCGGGAACGGCGTGATCGACCCCCTGGAAAACTGCGAGCTCGGTAACGTCTGCTGCTCGGCGCGCTGCCGGCCGCTCCCGGCCGGAACCGCGTGCGCGGACGACGGGAACGACTGCACCCATGACGTTTGCGACGCGACCGGCACCTGCACGCACGTGCCCATCACCGGCCCCTGCGAGGACGGCAACGCGTGTACCATCGGCGACGTCTGCGCCGCTGGCGTATGTGTGCCCGGCTCGCCGGCGCCGGCCGGCCACGCGTGCGACGACGACTTCGACCCATGCACCGCCGACGTCTGCGATGCGGCCGCCACGTGCACGCATGTGCCGGTGCCGCCCGGGGTGTGCCGCAGGGCGGTGGCGTGTCACAGTACCTGCACGCAGCAGCTGAAGGCGTGCCGGCAGACCTGCCCCGGGGGCGGGCAGGCGCGCCGGGAGTGCCGGGCGGCCTGCGCCGCACGGACCACCTGTACGGCCCCCGGCGCAGCGATTCGCACCCTCGCCTACGTGGTGACCGAGTGTACCACCGACCCACAGAGACGGACCTCGCTGAAGCAGAAGCTTCTCATCCGGCGCGGGAACTGCGATCCGATCACGGTCAAGGAATTGGACGCGGGCCCCCCGCAGCCGGATCCGTCGGGGCTGTGTCGTGGGTATGGCGAGGCCCGCTGGGGCAGTGCGGCACAGAGCTTCGGCCTCTACTTTCAGCGCCTGGCGGTGCTGCCGGATGGCTCAGGGGTGATCTTCGAGGTGACCAGCCGGTGGTTTCCGCTCCCAGCTGTCCGGCGGCTGCCTGAGGATGGCTTTTTCTTCGTGCGCGCCGACGGGAGCGGGCTCCGGCGGCTCGCCGGTCCTGCCAGCCGCGTTCAAGCGAACGATGACGAATTCTTCCCGGTCAGCCCCGACGGCCTGAGCATCGCGCTGACCGACCTCGGCCCCGACAGGGAGGGGCACGACGCGCATCAGATCTTCCGCCTCGACCCGCGATCCGGCGATCGACGCCAGCTTACGCACCACTCGGACCCTGTCTGCTGTGCGAACTTTCTCAACAGCCGAACCATCCTCTTCCACATGCCACCGGGCGGGCCGGCCTTTACGGTCAAGACGGATGGCAAGCGCCCCGAGAAGGAGCTCCCGTTCCTCATACTCCCCGGTGGGGGTCGCGTCGTCTCGCAATTCGAGGTCACCGGCGCGAGGCCAGGCTCCTTGTATGTCGGCTTTCCCGACCGGCCGGCTGTGAACGGTGGCAGCGTGTCCGAGGTGTTCCTGCTCGACGGGAAGCACCTCCTGCAGCTCACCGACTTCCGCCGACAAGATACCGACGCTTTCGGCAGTTTCGTCACCCGTGGGCGAGTGCTTTTCCCGGCGTCGGTGAACCGTGGGGAGAACCTACACGAGATCTGCCAGATCTTCTCCGTCGAAATGCTCGGCACGCATCTGCGCCAGGTCACCCACCTGCCCTGGGACGGCCGGCCGTCCACTCCAGGCTGCTTCTTTTATGTTGGGGGCCCGGCGTGCAACATCTCCCACCTCTTCCTGGACCCGCTCACCGGGGCCGTGCTATTCCCGTCGAGCTGCGATCCCCTCGGCGCCAACCCGTTCGGGGAGCAGCTCTTCGCGATGCGGCTGGACGGCACGGGACTGCGCCAGCTCACGAACCTGCGCGGCATGACGACCGACCCCGACGACACCATCCACGTCGAGTTGCCCGGGCCGGCGGCGTACACCTTCCCGAGGGGCGATTGATCCCGGTTCTCCGGGACGCGACTCTGCTACCGTGTCACAGCTTTCGCTGGTCGCCTAGCCACCCCCCTGAATAATTTTGCATTGACGGCGGCGAACTGTGCCCCAACTGTGCCCACACCGAGCCCATGCGATCCCAACCCACACCGCGGCGGCTGGTTGCAGATCGCGTCCGCACGGGGTTGGGATGGTGTGAGATGGGCTGAGTGAGGATGGTCCTCAGGCTTCGAACCTGAGGGTCGGGGGTTCAACTCCCTCCGGGCGCGCTAAGAAGGACGGGCATTTCTGGGCCCTCGGAGTATCTCGGAGACCCCCGACTGTGCCCGAACTGTGCCCCGACTGTGCCCCAAGTCGAGATCGCTCGCGCCCGCCCGCGAAAACGTTTTTTCGGGCTGCTCCACCGGATACAGTCTCACCGCCCCTTCCGCCCCTTGCTCCGTGATCCCGACGACGATGTGGGCCGAGCCACCGTCCGCTTCTCCACTTCGTTGCTCGCGCGATGAACCTTTCCGCGGCGGCCCTTCGGCGTCGCGGCCTCCGCCGCCATCATCCCGCTCCCCTTCAGTTCCTCCCACAACACGCTCGCCACCACCCCGTGCGCCCGATCCCTCCTCCGCATCGCGTACAGTTCCATCACCCCCGCCTCGAACTCCGGCACCTCGAGCGCCACCAGCGTCCCTGACGCGAGCTCGTCCGCGACCACGTGCTCCGGCAGTCCACCCCACCCCATGCCCGCGAGGATCACCTCCTTCTTCGCCGCCACGTCCGTCACGCGCCATTGCATCCCGCCCTTCAAAACGTTCAACGACGGCGCGTCCGCTGCCTGCGCGCTGTCGGCCAGCACGATCTGCGCGTGCGTGCGAAGGAGCGCGCGGGGAGCCGGTCCGCGGAGTCCGGCGAGCGGATGGTCGCCCCGCGCGACGGGCACGATGCGCACCGTGCGGAAGTGCGCGAGCTCGAGCTTCGCCGTGTCGATGCCGAGCTTCGTCGCGGCGGCGAGATCCGCTCGGCCCTCGCGGAGCGCATCAGCGGCACCGGAGAGCCGCTCGGTGGTGAGCTCGATGCGGACCGTGGGGTAGCGCTCCTGCGCCCCGCGAAGGATCTGCATTACGGGGGCGAGCGGAGTCACGGCTTCGACGGCGAGGCGGACGATGGGCTCGATCTTGCCCGCGAGCTGCTTGCCGAAGGTCTTGAGGGCTTCGCTGCTCTCGATGACCGACGCGGCGCGCTCGTGAAAGAGACGGCCGGCGTCGGTGAGGGTCGCGCGGTACTGCTCGCGGTCGAAGAGCTGGACGCCGAGCTCGTCTTCCAGGTTGCGCACGAGCTTGCTCACCGCGGGCTGCGACTTGTGCAGCGCCGCCGACGCGGCGGTGAACGTTCCCTCGCCGGCGACGGCGAGGAAGGCGACGAGCTGATCGTAAGTCATGGCGCCGATCATACAACCTCAGGTTATGGAGTCCATCGAAACATACGATTTTCTTGTTCTGGTGAACCTGGGTACCGTCGGCGTTGGAAGGAGAACGAACCCATGTCCGACCGAATCGATCGAGTCGTCATCACGGGCGGGAGCAGCGGCATCGGCCTCGACCTGGCGCGACGCTTCCTTGCCGAGGGGTCGAGCGTCCTCATCAACGGACAGGACCGGGAGAAGCTCGAGCGGGCGCGCAGGAGCCTCGGCGAAGAGCGGCGCGTCGTCGCGGTCGCCGGGCACGTGGGCGAGCCGGCGACCGGGAAAGCCGTCGCTGCCGCCGCAGGCGAGCGCTTCGGCGGCGTTGACGTGCTCGTGAACAGCGCGGGCATCTTCGGCGCGAAGCCGTTCCTCGAGAGCACCGTCGAAGACCTCGAGCGCTACTTCACGACCAACGTGAAGGGGACCTATCTGATGACCCAGGCGATCGTGCCGCTCATGATCGAGGGGGGCGGCGGGTCGATCGTCAACGTCGGGACGCCGTTCGTGTACCAGGCGAAGACGACGGTCCCGATCTCGGCCGCGATGGCGAGCAAGGGCGGCGTCCACGCGCTCACGGTCGCGCTCGCCGCCGAGCTCGCGCGGCACCACATCCGCGTGAACACGCTCGCCCCGGGCGTCATCCGGACCCCGCTCTCCGGCGACGCGGACGCGCTGGCGTCGATCCATCCGCTGGGACGGATCGGCGAGGTACGGGACACCTCCGACGCGGTGCTCTTCCTCGCCCGCGCGGACTTCGTGACCGGCATTACGCTCCCGGTCGACGGCGGCTACTCCCATGGCCGCTGACGCCGGACCGCACACGACGTTGTTCGGCCTGGAAGTGACGGACGACGCCGGTTACACGCAGTACCGTAGCGCGATGGCGCCGATCCTCGCGCGCCACGGCGGCGCCTTCGGCTGCGACTTCGTCGTCGCGCGAGTGCTGAAAGGGCCGAACACGCGGATCAACCGGGTATTCACGGTGACGTTCCCGTCCAGCGCGAACCGTGACCGGTTCTTCGCGGACGAAGAGTATCGTTCGGTGCGAGCGCGATGGTTCGAGCCGGCTGTCGGTGCGGTCGAGGTGCTGGCGGAAACGAGCCCCGACGTCGCGCGCCCGACTTGGGTGGGGGTGAGCGACGCGGGTGTCGTCGCGAGCATGTCGCCGTCACCGAAGACCCGCGCCGAGACGTTCTGCGCTCGCCATGGACTCCGGGTGCCGCTGCTGTTGGCGCCCATGGCGGGCGCGTGTCCTCCCGAGCTGTCGATTGCCGTCGCGCGCGGCGGCGGCATGGGCGCCATGGGTGCCCGTAGGCACGATAAACCTGGAAAGTTGGCCAAACGCTCGAAGTCGGACGCTGGCTTCCCCTCTGCCCCCGGCTTGCGCGGGACAGAGGAGTGAATGATCCATGTCGCACCATTACTCCGGTCCCGATTTCGGCTTCCCGCACGGAGACGCGCGCCTGGACCTCACGGATTTGTATGCCTTCCCCAAGCCAAGCGAGGCGGACAAGTCGATCCTGATCATGAACGTCCATCCTTCTGCCGTCGTGAACCCGGCGGGGTCCACCACGCGCGAGCCGTTCGCGCCCAAGGCGTTGTACGAGCTCAAGATCGATACGAACGGCGATGCCGTCGCCGACATCGCATATCGGGTGCGCTTCTCATCCTCCGCGGGCGGGCCGCAAACCGCGACCGTGCGGCGCGTCGAGGGTGTGCAGGCCGCCGAAACGGGTGACAGCGGCGATGTCATAATCGAAGCAGCACCTGTGTCGACGGGTCGGGACGCGCGCGTGACGGAGGCCGGCCGCTACCGCTTCTTCGCGGGGTGTCGTAGCGATCCCTTCTTCTTCGATACGCGGGGGGCGTTGAACGATCTGCAGTTCACCGGCGACGATTTCTTCATCGACAAGGACGTGTGC
>WNFQ01011912.1_pt1 | contig 13753 bp, 17 predicted proteins | sample 5400171 | NCBI WGS metagenome assembly WNFQ01 (sample SAMN13153356, study PRJNA577476) | soil metagenome | isolation source: 20 cm soil under Madrone tree | place: USA:California | collected 2016-06-14
CCTCGTCATCTCTGCCTTCGGTCACACCGGTATATTGGGACACCACTGTGGGTTGAGTCTCGGCGTAGTGGGTTGTCCCAGTATGATGTTGGTTGATGGACCTGGCTGCTTCGTAGCTGTCATCGCCGATTGCTGGCATAGGGGAACGAGAACGAGGGATAGCGTACGAGGGAAGGGAGCCCCTCCCAGATGCATATGCTTCAGTGTCGTGACGAAAGTGGTCGATGGGAGTGACTGGCTTCTGCGGGGAGCGACGCTGGACGATGCGATTCATGGGGGGTGTGAGAGTTTGAGACTGCTGAGCTGGGTTGGGCGGCGGTCTTGACACCAATCCAATCATAGTTTCAATGTTGTCCTGTGAAGAGGCGGGAGATGGCAGGACATGCCATTGAGACGGTGTGTGACTCCTAACCGATGAGCTTCTGTCGCTAGAACCTGTGCCTCGGGAAGTCGCAGCGGAGAGTTGTGAGGGTGGACGTGGCGGATGATGAAGATGGTGATGATAAGTTTCATCTGTTGGTGCGGGACTTTTGGCGCTATCACGACTGGCAGATGAGTCCAGGGAACGGCGCCGAGATGCTTCACTTGCGTACGGGAGCATGGATTGTTGCTGAGACTGCGAGCCGTCCGAGAAGGGATCCTCATACTCTTCTGCAATGTCCATAGTATCCCATTGAAGAGGCTCTCCGGAGTCAATAGTAGGAAGAAAGGGTGGCTGCTGAGACAATGGCCGTGTACCAGATTGAAATCGGTTAACCTGGCGCAGCTTGGCGGGCGCCGCGTAATCCGTCGCCACACTATAAGAGGTAGTACTGGATGCACTTGATGGGGGGCGTTCATACGGTGGAGTGTGCGCACCCGCACGTGGAGGAGGGGGTACGGTATACTGGGTAGAGGACGAGATGGAAGAGTAACGACTTTGAAGATTTGTGACAGCATCAGCGATGGAATCAAAAGTTGGAAAGTTGGGATTTTGAGAAGGTAAAGATGAAGAGCCTTCTAGAGCATACTGGAGTGTCCTCGATGGAGAATGTCCCTGAGGTCCTTGAGCCTGTATCTGTGGTTCGTCGAGGTCGTAGCCATCATAATCATCGTCCCCCTCGTCTCGATAGTCCTGATCGTCATCCTCGTCAAGGGAAGGTGCTGATGACGCCCCCTGGACGTATCTGTACGAGAGCACCTTTTTCGCGGCGCTCATGGATTGTCTGCTCGAGGAGAAAGAAAATGTGGAGCTGAGCAGAGTACCCTCGAGGGCACTTCCCTGAAAATGGACTCGAACGCGGCCCGGACAGGCCTTGGAGGTCAGTGCAGTCAGCGCGCATACAACCTTCCATCACGTGATCGCGTTCCGTCATTACAACTCACCCCGTAAGTTCTTTACAGAATATCAGTACCCTAGACTTTGACTACGAGACCGCACTAGATGAGACATCTCGGGAGGGACGGTTGAAAGTCGCTCCGGTCTTTCTCAAACATGGCACAAATACGGAGATCAGAGCCCATCATTGTGTTAAGATAGGGACATGTAGAAGTTTTTTTGATCTTTCTGTGGCATTGCTCGAGATGAGCATAGAATATGGCATCCGACTCGGCTTATCAGGGTATTCTTATACTGCCAGTGTACCACTAGTGTATGTGTCGTGATTTATCGGATATCAAATCTTCAAGTTACTGTAGTGCCTTGTCCTGACCAAGCGTTTTCCAGCCATCTCCACTGCCAGCACTATTCAATGCGAACATGTTCCTCGATCTCCATTTACCGTCATCTCTCCACCATCCGCCGTCGACCAGTGCCATGTTCTCTCATCCACTCTTCTAGTACGATCGCTCCAACCGGGTCTCCGAGTCCCATACACTTCGACCTACATGCGACAGCGGCTCCCTCTCACAACTCGAAAACGTCATCGTCGACTCTCCCAACTTCCACATCGCCATTCGCTTCCTTAGCAGCGCAGCACCCGAACAGGCTCCAGCACGCACACACACTGACTGTGTTACACACGGCGCGCGAGCTCATCACGCGAATCCTCCCTCCTCAGTCCCCCGAGTCATTCTTCTGGAATAAAGTTCTGTGTGAAGCATCCGACGAGATTTCTCGTTCGAATCTTACGTCGAAAGGAGACAGGATCGCCATCGTCGGTGCGTTTCAAGGGAATATGTCGGGCCAGCACTCACGTATCATTCGCAGTTTATGCCGTGGATGAATTCTCAGGAGGGGAGTCACTCGTCAGCGCTCTCCTTCAAGACCCTTTCTCTCCGGAGGTGGAAAGTATACGAATTTCGAATCGTTGGGAGGGCCACAAACAGGCCACCAGGCTTGACATCGAGTGCGGGGGTTGTGTGTTCACATATCATTGGTTCTGATCATTCCGTAGATATGCTACATCTCCCATCGAGGATACGAAAAGCAACCCCGAAGACCCATCGCCTTCGTCATCGCACGTTATACGTTTATCGTCCTCGTTTCTGGCTTCTATGCCCTTGCCCGTGCGTCTAATAGAACTGCGACCAACTCGTGAACTATCCCAAGAAGACCTGCGACTCTTATATACAGCCCATATCCCCATAATCCTCCTCAACCCACTCACCACACCACTCACGAACCTTTCCTCATATTCATCTTCAAATCCAAGAGCGGCAATATTGCCGTACCCACTTCCACCACACGCCCTCCTTTTAATCACCTCTCCCTCTCCCATCTCAACAATGTCCAGTATTCCACCAACCGGATTCGAGCTCGGAGTTAGTCCGAACCGTGTATTCTTCGTCGACCCAGACCGAGCTTTATTGTCGATTCGCGCATTGCGCGCCAATCCATCAGACGTATTACACGTACAGCGGTACTCAGATGACGCGCTCGCTTCTGGCCTGAGCATGCTCAGGCGCGAACTACAGTCTGTTCCCACTTCGGTGCAGAAGGGGGATGCGCTGGTGAGCGCAGCCGTCGGTGTGCTGCGTGATAGCTTGGGTGGTGCCGAAGCAGAACTAGGCGAGGCGGCTGCTCTCATTCATACTTTAAGAAGTGAGACGTCGTACGAGAGTGCAGATGCTCATCACGCCGTATTTGGCTCGGCCCCAAAACGGGTATTACGCGATGACCAAACCTCTTCGCCTCCACCTGGCAGTACACCAATAAAAGCAGAAACGACGGGGACGGCAGGTCAAGGCAGCAGTAATAACAACAGCAACAAAGTACGCTCTGCCATGGCCCACGCAGACGATATTGTGCTGCCCGTATTGGACAATATGACATGGTGGCGCGTGCTCTGGGCACCAGACGAAGTAGGCTGGCACATGCGACAGGCGGTGCGAGATGCCTGGATAGGGACCATCGCAAGCGGACTACTGCCAGCACTCGCCACACTACCCAACACGCAATCCTCACAGTCCTCACGCGCACTCTCCCGCACCGCAGCGCTCCCACAAACACTACGCTCTCCCGTCCTCCTCAACGCGCTAAACCAACTCACGCACGCACCATCCTTCGCTCTCGAACCCCGCGCGCTCCTCCAGCCGCTCGAGCACCGTCTTCTCGATCGCTTAGACGCGGGCCCAACGACCTCGCTCGCGCACGCAGCGCAGCTGTTGATTTTGCGCGTGGCGGGGAGTGTCGGTGTCGGTGCTGTGTCTGGGGTGTTGATATTTATGCAGCAGGTCGGGGAAGTGCCTGGTGCTGGGATGTTGCTCGGAGCGGCTGCTGGGTTTCGGTGGGCGATTGGGAGATGGGATAAGATGCGGAAGATGTGGAAGGCTGATTGGGCTCGGGTGAAGGAGGCGGCGGAGCGGGATGTTGAGGTATCCACCCTGTCTCGTTGCATTCTTGGGGTGTCATTGATGTTTTTACCGCAGGCCGCAATCGACCAGGCGCTTGAGAAGCAAGTTCTACTAGTACCGACGCGAGGAGCGGAAGGCATCGAAGGCATTGTCGTGAAACGCAAAGACGAGATAGAGCAGTTGCGGCGGGAAGTGGATAAGCTCCACGCCGCTGCTTCCGAATCTCAAAATTCATAGCACATAGAATCCCCCACCGTTCCTGGGTGGATTGTTAGCTATCATCGCGCCTGTGAAATGTCTAGAATATAATCTATTTACACAGGAGATGATTATATACTGAGTGAGGAGTACGTATGCGACGGAGGGCCGCGTAATGCAATGCATTGTGTCGATGAGGGAGTACGTCAACGTCACAAACGTCCAAGTGCACCCCCATGGACGATACGAGAGGGATAACATTATGAATGATGGTGCAGAGGGAAGGAAACTAAATGGCAGATGATGACGGTTGCGGAGACATCGACTCGGGTACTGCGGGCACTTGTCTGAGTGGTGTCCTACAGGCATGGAAAATAGATAAAAACACTCACAAGGAGGTAGTTGTGGTCGTGTGCCTTCCGAGAATACCCGACCAAGGAGGACCCCAACGCCCTCGAATACACCAAGCAAAATTCCGCATGCAACGGCGGACCCAAAAGCGGCTTTTGGACCGCCTAAGAAGTGAAATGTCAGTGTGAAAGATCAAAGGTCGAAGGGGTATAAAAAATAAGAAAGGTTGTTTGAGAACCCATACAGTTGTGAAAGGTCCACCTAAGAGGTAAGAGAAACAAAGACTCACTGCGCGCTGCCAAACAACCTCCAGTCATGAAACCGGAAATAATGGCGTTCCATGCGTCCTCCTTTTGCCGGTATCCTTTTACGGCGCAGTCGAATGTGGAGAACATGCCACCCCAAACACCAAAGTTGCCTCCGGTGACGGGTGCGCGGGCTTTGATAGTCGAAATAGAGCCAGCGAGGCGCTCACCCTATATGTCGTGGCATCATTATTCGTAGATAATACAAACAGAGGGGGGTTAACGTACTCTTGGTGAGTTACGGGCTCCTTTTATGCCGTGCCAGATACCACCGCCAACGGCACCCATGGCAAAAGCGCCGCCAAAGTCATTGAGGATCACCCATGGGCTATGTGGACTGCAATCAGCATATATGCGGGAATATCCCACATACAAAAGACGTACCAGGGATCCCGGGTATGATCTGCATGTGCCATGGGAAAGAGAGGAAGGGGAGTGTGTGTATGCGGTTGTGTGGTGTGCTGGAAGTGAGAGTGGATCGGGGAAGAGAAATCTGTTGTTTAGGGGCGGCTGATGGCCACGTGGGGGATGGGCGTGATCGTTCGCGTTGAGCGACACGTGACGAGACGATCAATTAACTCAACGGAACGCGAGGACGGAAACACACTCGCGGGGTTTATCTCCAACCACTATCATCCCATGTCTCTCCCCACACCGTCCCTTCGTGCTCACCGTGCCCCACCTTCCTCGTCCAGGCTCCCCAAACGTCCGGAGGTATACGTTCTCGTTCCACACTCGCCATATTCTCCTTACGCTTCCGAAACTATCGGATCCCGCACCGCTGACGGCTCTCATCACAATCTACCTACTCCATTACGCGAGCATAACATGCCAATCGCCGAGTCTCCCTTAGCCGTCATCAAACGCAAACGCTCTGAGGGAAACTTGGGCGAAAGGGAACAACGCGCCCCTGAAACCAATTCGAAAAGACCCAAAGTCTCCACTATGACAAATAAGACCCAAGGTTCCACAAAGCCCACCCGTACAGTTGCTTCAACCGCGACGGAGGAATTTCCAAACGGTTCCTTTTATTGCCACCAATGCAACAAGAAACGCGATTCTTCAGGTGATCTAAGGCTGTCCTTGATCATGTCCTTGGGCACCAGTCTGAAACCCTTCCCCAGTCGGGTTATATTGCACTTACAGGATCAGGTCCTCTCACTCGGCTTCCCGTTGCAAGGCCAAGTACTGTAGGTCATGTCTCAAGAATCGCTACGGGCAGGACCTAGACGACATCAAAGATCGCGGCATCGACGTCCAATTCAAAGACACTGCTGCGCATGACAAGGCACAAGGTTACATCTTCAAGTACGCTGACCCGCTGTGCCTTTGTCATATTCTTACTGACTCGCCTCGCTAGATGTCCACGCTGTCTTGGTAACTGTAACTGCCGTGGGTGTCGCAAAGCTAAAGGTCTCGAACCCACTGGGTATGCCCCAATCCTCTACAATTCCTTGTTTCTTACTTCTTGTCCCTATTCCTAGCAACTTGACGTTGGCAGCGAAAAAAACCGGAGCTGACTCTGTTGCCGTCATGCTTGACAAGAACGTCAAGATGATTGGTATACTCCCGGGCAAAGGCAGGCAAATCCCTGATGAACCCAACAGACGCAAGGTGCCCAAGCCACCCAAGCCGCCCAAGGTACCCAAGTCGGACTCCCACGAGACAGCTCCAAAGCCGAGGCTACCTGTCAGTCGCAAGCCAAAACCTCTCCCGAAGGTGCTTTGGACTCCCGTACCCGTTCCGCCGTCATTCACCCTTGACCTGGCACTACGGCGCATTGCGATCCGGGAGTTCGCTCTACGATTCGGGAAGGTACTCGATATGTCCCGCACCCACCTAGAAGAGCTAGAGGAAATCGGCGGGCGACAGTCGCATGAAGTTGACGACGACGACGACGACGATGACTTGAAGCAAGATATTGATGTGGAGATGGGATGGGTGGGCGAGACATGTCTACGAGCGCTCTTCCTCGGGCTCCTTAGTCTACTCTTGAACGGCCAGCCAGAGTCCGGTGACAAACAGGAGAAGAAGGCTATCCAGGATGCAATACAAGAGATTAAGGCATCCCGCGCCAACCTAAGCCGCATATGGAATGCACTCGCTGCTATGCGCGCAGAGTTTAAGGTGGACAAGAAGTTCATATTCCCGGATCCACTTCCTCCTCTTCAACATACCAAAATACATACCACACGCAGCGGCGCATTAAATGGCGTAGGGGTCAATGTCACATCCACGGCGCAACTTGTACCCGTCATTCTACCACTGATCGAGATGATCCTGAGCGCTCAAGCTATACGCGACGAGTTTGAGGAAGGTGTCAAGGAGGCGAAGGAGCGTATAAAGGAGGAGAAAGAGCGAACGAAGGCCATTCGCGAGCAGTGGGATGGGACAAAGAAAACTAATCACCCAGTACGACTTTTCTTTGGTTCTGACACCCAGATTGAGATTTGAGCGTACACTTGGCAGAACAAGGCGGCACGAACGGAGTATAAACGAAGTTTGAGTGCCCTCGAGCAGGCGCAACGTGTTGCATCATATGCGTATGCCCTACGCCTTGCGCCACTGGGCACCGACCACGAGGGCCGCATATACTTTGCGCTCACACCGAGCGTGGCCGAGCGTGAGGCGGCAGCGGCGCTCCTGGCTGGTGATGTGACCAAAGGCGGCAAAGCACAGGGCCGTGCGGTCGTAAGCACAGACGAGCGTAGCGCACTGCGACGCTGGGGTTGGTTTATCTCCGTCTGGGGGAAGAAGCCGTAGACTCGCAGACTGGATCACGATCAAGAATGGCATAGCGGAAGGGAAACGCCTCACCGCCGACATCACCAAGGGCGACAGCCATGACAAGGGAGCTACAGCAGTCCCAGACTGTCGAGGACCCTCGGCTGCAAGCACCAGGACCGGCAGTCATGAATCGTCGCGCTCTGGCGCGTCAAGCAAACTGACACCTTTGTCTGTCTCTTCTGATACTGAGGACGATCTCGGATCTGATTCATCCCTATCGTCCGTTTCCGAGTTGGGGGATGAATCAGACGGAGAGTCGAACGAAGATGATAACGATGTGCAGATGTGTGGAGGCGATGACGCTCGACCCCCTCCCTCGCCAAACGAGCTCAAGACACTTGTCAAGGCCCTGATAGAGTACGCGGAGGTGCTAGACTGGAGAGTGTGGCGAATGCAAGATGAACGTGGGCGCGACAGTAAAGAGAACGGTGCCACGAAGGATAACGACAAGACCAAGGCAAGTGGGGGTCGCATTAGAGCGGTCTCTCCTGCAAATTTTTATGGATCAGCACGATGATATTATAATGGACGGGTCTGCTTCTAAGGGTCGTAGACAAAGGCACCCTGCTGGATTAATTTATTCTTGTTCATTTGCTTTCGTTGTTGAGCTAATTCTCCCCTAAATACCTATACACGATAAGTTACTTTGAAGTTTCACTATATATAATCTGCTGTACGGTGGTAGTAATCCCGGGTATTGATGTTACGTGTGCTCCTACGTTTCCGAGATCTGTCGTGTAAGGAGGGTTATGAACTCGTCATTGTTCATCTCGCGCACGACGCATTTCGACAAGCGTTGAGCGATTAGAATGGCTAGGACGTGTTTGCACTGCGGATTAAACCACCTGTTGCACAAAAGATGAAATATATCCGAGGACGTGACGCACACGTACCGTGATCTGAGAATGAGATATTAGTACCGCGTAGGAGAAAGCTGGGCAGGTGCAGAAGAAAGGGATGGAGCAGGATTGATGTAGGCTCGGGAAAACGGTGTACGAGCCTGTCATCCCGAGGACGGAGAAATGGCTTCGGCCCCAGGGTGAAATGTAGTTGATCACTGTTGGAAAATCATACACGGCTGGTAAGGCTTGCTTTTCTTTTCTTTTCACGGAGAAGAGGAGAGGAGAAAATGGTTTCTCATACCGCAGTCTCTGTCGATTAGGTCCAGGGCAGCCAGTAAAAGCTGTTCGGAGAACAGAGTGCCTAGTTTCTCCACAGCTTCATCTGAGACTGTTTTATTGATTGTGTATTTGTTTATGTAGTGAAATGACCAGCCCGGGTTGACCATGAGCATCGATCACATCGCAGCAGGGGGGAAAAGAGTAAAGGACGATCGCACAATTTCCAGGCTCGATGGTCTCCAATATGCCTTGGAGTACGTGGTAAACATTCACGGGTGGCATCTCGTGGAGAAATTGTTCATCGCAGGGAGTGGGATAAGGATCAGACTTGAGGATTGTGGCCGTCCCTGGCAAGCGCAACCGTGACCCGCGGGCGCGGGTGACCAACTCGGACTCATCCTATGCCATCACAACGATATCTCATCGTCTTTGCACAGGCTCACGAGGATTTTCGCGTCCCGGAACTGCTATCCGTCGCGGAGCTCTATGGCTTCCCACTTAACATAGAAACCGACTTTGACTCGTCGCGACCGTTTGGTGTTCTCGTTCTGGAAAAGGAAGAGCATGTACGGTTGCTTGCGCGAAGATGCATACTAATCAAGTATGGGGTCACTCGAAGTGTCTACGGAGCAGGAAATTGATGTTTTGATTGATTGTGTCCTACCATCATGTCTGGTTCCTACATTGGCAAGATCTGTTTACGAGTTGTACGCCAAGGGTCACACGTACGAAGAGCTGCATGAGCAAAATAGGACCGCCTCGCGGCGCCTGTGGGAGAAATACATCCCGGACACATCGTTCAAGTTCATCGTGAATGGTTATAACCATTCCATCTCCAAAACGCGACAACGTCAAGTGATCGAGGATTTTTCGTATATGGGATTCATGGGAAGAATCGATCTCCAAAACCCAGAGATCACATTGGGGTGCTTCGAAGAGTGTGAGTTGAAGTCCCTTCGGGAGGGTTTACAGCTTGAGAACCAATGGTTCTGATTATTATTTGCCGTACAGACTCTAATGGCCATGGCACAGCTCAATCGAAACACGAAGGTGCTGGTGATTTTCGCGAGGTGATTTTCGGCAGGTTGGTGCGCAGGGGCTGGACTGAATTACCCAGTTCTGTCCCTGAATCATCATCCCGGTCCAGTTAGAACAAGGCAGCGTGCGTCCTCTGATAAAAACGTTCGACGTCAAAAAGCGACAATACTTTGGTAACACAAGCATGGAAGCCGAAATATCTCTTCTCATGGCAAATCAAACCTTGGTAAGTACCACCCCATGGCTGCTCTGCCACATATTTGATGATGTGCTGCACAACACAGGCTTCGCCAGGAAAGTTGATTTATGACCCTTTTATTGGGACCGGCAGTATGGCCTATGTATGTTATCGGTAGCTTCTCACACTCGTCGTCAAGGCTTAACCAGAGGCGCAACCGGGGATCATGCGTGCTGCGGCACAATATGGTGTTCGGCAGCGCATCTTGGACCTCTGCACCTTCGACATTACGCAAAATCCTTGGAGATGTGGCGCGCTATTTGACGCCATCATAACCGATCCTCCCTGTAAGCTCTCATCTCATCTCCGGAAGCGAAACGAGCACCTCATCATGTCTGCGTCTGACTTGTTCCCTGTAGACGGCGTCCGAGCGGGTGCAAAACGTCTTGGTCGGAAAAAGGAGCGCGCTGTTGATCCATCTCTTCCCCTACAACCACGCGTGTGAGTATATGAGCATCCTGTGGCTCAACATGCCTTTTATTCCTCAGATTTACCCTATACTCTATTACAGGGATGTCCAGCAGTACGTACCACCGACCAAACCATACGAGTTATCCGCACTCGCAGCCGACCTCGTCATACTCGCGAGGTACCTCCTAAAACCCGGCGGCCGCCTAGTTTTCTTCCTACCAACGGTGATAGACGAGTACAAGGAACTCGATCTGGACAGCGTGCTCTGCGACGGCATGCAAGTCATCGCCAACTCGCTGCAGGATTTCGGCGCCTGGGGTCGGCGGGTACGTATCATCCCACTTTTCTACTGTCCGCCCTTGTCCCGTACTCACAAGGGTTCGGTTCTTTTCAAATTCGGTTTCACCGTAAGCTTAGTTGATCACGATCCGTAAAGTCACATCTCGATCGTACTCACCACCAACTTTTGATTCGGAAACAGCGCCGTTGCCACAATCGCGGCTCGATGGTGAAGCAGACAGGGACGGAAACTCCACGTCGCCGGTCCACGTCCCCGCTCATCGCGACTTCCGAGAGAAGTATTTTCAGGGCTTCAAGAAGCCATCGGACGCTGGACCATCATGAGCGCTGGATATATCTCTTGTGATCATTACACTAGGGTTACATTGACGATTCTCTTCTGCAGAGAAGAGGCCCTTGTCACTCCGAATCTAGGAAGGATACGAGAAAGAAGAATAGAGCTAATAAAAAGACATTCCAACGGTACATAGCTAGCCGGAGAGTGATAGCGTTGGCGACTGGCCTTTTTCCGCTGACTCAATCGAGTGGGCATCTCTATTCCCGATTCTAAGCTGTGGTTCACTTTGCACACATCTCGCTGCATCTATTGTGTCCCCCGTGCGGGCTGCCGAACCCATGTACGATAGCCTTCATCTTGACTGAGAGTTCGAGTCCGACCCTTCATGTTGTGTTTCCAATTCGTCTCATAGGGAAATTGAAGGTTCGGGCTCAAATGACCAAAGGAACAGGCGAAAGGTCGTGCTTCAGGTTCAGGCATCTCGGTGTGGTGGGTGCTGTCGCGGTTATAACCAGCGCTTTTGTCGGCATCGCTGTCACCGCCGGTTATTCTCGGTAGCAAGGGCAATTCAAGACATTCGTCAAACTTATGATGGTACTGCGAGCAATACGACCCAGATGAATTTACTACGCCTCAACCGATTCAGACTCGAGCAACACCCGCAATGCGGCTAAAATGTCACATCCGTCCTGGAAATTTCCAGGCGGGAGAAACGCCCTCCTTCCAGTGGTCGTGGCCAGTCTGTGGATCTCTCCAGTGGGTCTCGCTCCAAATGACATCTACTAGACGGGCGTCGCTGATGGTGTTCGTCACTACTACCGCCACCACCCGATCCGGGATGATAACCAGATTACGTGAGGGGAAATTTAAAAGGAGCCAGTGATGGCTCATCGACTCGGTTGAGCCGCGACGATTTAGGAGAGGCCCTCAGTCTCCCCAGTCACGCGCTTGATGATAAACTTGGCTAAAGTGGTGCTAGTCATTTGACTTAGACTATCCCAGGTCCTGAACAACGGTCGAGGGTTCGCCTTCCCACATTAGATGATAACAGCTTTCAACGGTCGACGCGCGTCACAGTGCTGCTCAAAACTGTTTCTCATTATCAGAGGCTGGTCGAGGTCGGTATATATACGTACTGTATGTTGTGAATCAGGTAAACTTGAAAGTCACGGTAGTTTCTCATCAGCGAGGCCCTTAAATCATCGAGCAATGTTTCCTACACACAACCACATTCTGCGCAACGTAACAGTGTGGGTTATCCAAGTGGTATAACAAGTAGATATGAGTCCCAGTGGTCATGAATTGATAAATGAAGCAAGTAGCGCGAAGCTCCAAGAAACTCTCCCATGAAATGCAAAAACTTATTTTTCCTCCTCCGACTCCTGTGAAGGGGGAAGCATCACCGTTCTCGTACCCATCTCCCCTTGTTCCTTGTACATTTGTTCGTCCCGTTCTCGTCGTGCCTGTTTTCCTTGGAGGAAGAAAACGAGCGTGGCGGCGGTGGACACCCAGATGCCGTTGAAAATGATCGTGTCGTGCATATTCTGCGGTGGGCTCGCTGCGGGAGAGGCGCGGAGAGCACCTTGCACTGCGAAGAATCAAAATGAAAAATCAGCAATGAGTGGTGAGGATACTGAGTGGAAGGCCAGAAAAGCGGAGACTGACCTAATACAAAGATGATACACAACACATTTCCGCTTCGAACAAAGAATGTTAGTACTTGGTGGTGTATCTTGGTAAAGTAACAGAAATACGCACAAGAACCATAACACAGCAGAACTCCCATCAGGGTTCCTGGTAAGTTCAACGCCGAGCTCGACCGCAACGGGCAAAAGGGTTATCGAGCACGCTCCAATAATGATAAAAATGGCGAATAGGGCCGCAACATTATGTGGTCTCACTATAATGAGCATAGCTACGCTTAGTGAACTTAGGAAAAGGGGGAGTAGAATCTCCTTACCGGCCCAGATAAGGGATAACCAAGCTCCTGCGATGATCGGACACATAACGCGCACGGCAAGTCCCAGGTGATGGGTTAAGACACGATCGAAAATTGGTGAGGTGATAATAGCGGCCACGATACCGGACAGGAGCATAGCGGCGCCCATATAACCGGAAGTGTTATCCGAGTAACCGTATGGAGACTAGGTGGACGGCACGCGATCAGTTATCGTGACACATCCTGTTGTATATAGCCCTTACCATCCATTGCGAGCTGAGAATGGAGAAAGTATTGATACTGGTAATGTAAGTGAGAAACAGAGGAACAAAGAGAATCCAATCAGATGACTGACGATGCGACAAATGAAGAGAAAACGGTTACGAGGATGACGAAATCGGATCGCTCCCGTAACGTCATATATGCCTCTGGGGGGCAGCTAAGCCCCACCGCGGCTCGAAGAAGCGAAATGATTGACGGCGATGGAATCCGAGAGCCAGAATAGGCTGAGATAAATTAGCTTTCAGACCATAAAATTAAATGGGAAGAAAAGGATTACTTGGGGGAGTTGGCGGGGCCTCGACGATGAGGAAGTTTAGGGGTACGACTGCCATTGATATAATAGCCAAAGCGAGGATCTTAGAGGTTGCACGCCATGTTGACATACTCATCGCGATAAAGTGACTGAGTGCGCACGTACCGACTTGCGCGTATCCGAAAATATGGGCGACAGTAGTTGACCTAACCCAGCTCCGAGAGGATTCGCTAAGACGAGCAAGGGTCAGTTGTGGGCATTCTGTCTCATGAGAAACGACCTATACCTATCGATATGATCATTGTCGCGGTCGTGCGGCCTTTCAGGTCAAACCACCGTTCTGAGTATTTAGGGGCTAAAATCTGGTATACTGGTTGCGAAATGCCTGACAGTGCCTAAAGAATGTATGAGAAATAAAAGGAGGGGGAGCTCTGAATATTTTTTTCCCACCTGGCCAATAATGATGAAAGAGTAGGCGC
>WNFQ01016989.1_pt1 | contig 13749 bp, 7 predicted proteins | sample 5400171 | NCBI WGS metagenome assembly WNFQ01 (sample SAMN13153356, study PRJNA577476) | soil metagenome | isolation source: 20 cm soil under Madrone tree | place: USA:California | collected 2016-06-14
CACAGCCGATACATCACCGGCAGAACGACCAGCGTCAGGAGACACGCCGACAGCGTCCCGCCGACGATCACGACCGCGATCGGGCGCTGCACCTCGCTGCCGATCGCATGGCTCATCGCCGCCGGAACGAGACCGAGAGCTGCGAGCGACGCGGTCATCAGGACGGGGCGGAGGCGCTCGGCGCAGCCCTGGCGGATCGCGTCGTCGAGCGTGCGGCCGCCGCGGCGCTGCTCGAGGATGCTCGACAGCACGAGCACGCCGTTCAGCGACGCCTGCCCGATGAGCGCGATGAAGCCGACCGCCGCCGAGACCGAGAGCGGCAGGCCTGCCCAGACGAGCCCGGCGACGCCGCCGACGAGCGCGAACGGCACCGTCAAGAGCACCAGCACCGCGGGCGCGAGCGCGCCGAACGCGTTGAAGAGGAGTGCCATCGTGATCAGCAGCGCGACGGGTACGACGAGCGTGAGGCGGTGCATCGCGCGCTCCTTGCTCTCGAACTCGCCGCCCCACTCGAGCGTCGTGCCGCCGGGGAGCGGCACGTGCGCCGCGACGCGCGCCCGCGCCTCGTCGACGAACGAGCCGAGGTCGCGGCCGCGGACGTTCATGCGGATGCCGATGTAGCGATGCCCGTTCTCGCGGCTGATCGCGGCCCGGCCGCGTCCGATCGACACGTGCGCCAACGTCTCGATCGGCACCGTCGCGCCGCCCTGCACCGGTACCTGCAAGTTGCGGATCTTCTCGACGTCGTCCCGGGCCGCGGCCGGATAGCGCAGTACGATGTCGTGGCGACGCTCGCCGTCCCAGAACGTGCCGACGGGCTGCCCGCCTAGGGCCGCCTGCAGCACGTGCTGGAAGTCCTCGATCGTGAGGCCGTAGCGGCCGAGCGCCGAGCGATCGGGCTCGATCTGCAGCTGCGGGATCTCGCTGCTCTTCACGATCCCCAGGTCCGCGACGCCGGGCACGTCGGCGATCGTCGACGTGATGCGCTCCGCGAGGTCCTGCAGCTGGACGAGGTCATCGCCGTAGAGCTTGAGGGCGATCTGGCCGAACTGGCCGGAGATGTTCTCGTTCACGTTGTCGCGGATCGGCTGCGAGAAGTTCACCTCGATGCCGGGAACGACACTCAGCAGGTCATTGATGCGGTCCATGCTGTCGTAGATCGTCGCGATGTCGCTCGGCCACTCGGCGGACGGCTTCAGCCGGACGTTGAACTCGAGGTTGTTCGCCAAGGTCGGATCGGTGCCGTCCTCGGGCCGCCCGAGCTGCGACATGATACCCGCCACCTCGGGACGGCTGGCGATGATCTCGGTGATGCGCGGCACGAGGCGGCGTCCCTCGTCGAGACTGATGTTCGAGGGCAGCGTGAACGTCAGGTAGAGCGAGCCTTCGTTCAGCTCCGGCAGGAACTCGGAGCCGAGTCGCGACAGGCCGCCGGCCGCGACGAGGAGCGCGACCACGCTACCGGCGAGGACGAGCCGGCCGTGGCGCATCGCCCACGTCAGGGTCGGCTCGTACCAGCGTTGGAAGAACGCGAGCACCGGCGACGTGCGGTGCCGGATCGGGCCGCGGTAGCAGAACGTCGCCAGCACCGGAACGAGCGTCAACGAGAAGAGCAGCGCGCCGACGAGCGCCGCGACCACGGTGTTCGCCATCGGCGCGAAGATCCGCCCTTCGACGCGCTCGAGGAGGAAGATCGGCACGTACGCGGCGATGATGATCAAGAGCGAGAACATCGTCGGCCGCACCACCTCGGCGACGGCGCGGTAGATGCGCTCGCCCCAATCCGCGCTCGGCGCCGGGTCGTGCGCCGAGAGCCGCCGGACGATGCTCTCGATGATCACGACGCCGCCGTCGACGATGATGCCGAAGTCGACCGCGCCCATGGACAAGAGATTCGCGCTCATGCCGCGCAGCTTGAGGTAGAGAAACGCCGACAGCAGCGACAAGGGGATCAGCGCGCCGACGATGAGCGCCGCGCGCAAATCGAGGAGGAACACGAAGAGCACGAGCGTGACGAGGAGCCCGCCCTCGAGCAGGTTGCGCCCGACCGTGTGCAGGGTCGTCTCGACGAGATCCGTGCGGTCGTAGAACGGGTCGACCTTCACGTCGCCCGGAAGCAGGTGGTCGTTCAGCTCGACGATGGCGTCGCGAACGCGCGCCAGAACGACTGTGGGGTTCTCCGCCCGCCGCATGAGCACGATGCCCTCGATCGTGTCGTACCCCGTTCCGCGGCTGACGACGCCCTGGCGCGGCGCCCAACCATCGGCGACGGCGGCGACGTCGCGGACGACGACCGGCGTGCCGTCGTGACTCGCGATCGGCGTCGCCGCGACGTCCTCGAGCGTGCGGAAGAGTCCTTGGCTGCGGATGACCAGCTGTTCGGCGCCGCGCTCGAGCACGCCGCCGCTCGCGTTCTTCGACGCCTTCGTCAGCGCCCCCTCCAGATCCGCGAGCGTGAGGCCGTACGCGGCGAGCCGTGCCGGCGCCGGCTGGACGTGCACCTCGCGGACGAGACCGCCGTAGCTCACGACGTCGGCGACGCCCTGCACGCGCAAGAGGCGCGGCCGCACCACCCAGTCCTGCAACGTCCGCAGCGCCATCGGATCACCGCCGCCGCCCGCCATCGAGTAGCGGTAGATCTCGCCGATCGGCGTCGCCAGCGGGCCGAGCGACGGCGTCACGTCGGGCGGCAGATCGGCGTCGCGCAGGCGCTCCAAGACCTGTGCGCGCGCGAAGAGCGCGTCGACGCCGTCGTCGAAGGTGAGGGTCACGTTCGACAGACCGAAGAGCGAAAGATTACGCAGTCGGCTGACGCCGGGGGTGCCGTTCAGCGCGCGCTCGATCGGCAACCCGATCTGGCGCTCGACCTCCTCCGTCGGCTGGCCGGGGAAGAGTGTGATCACGGTCACCTGCGTGTCGGTCGGATCCGGAAACGCCTCGATGGTGAGCCCGCGGAACGCCACGAATCCCGCGACGACGACCACCGCCGTGAAGAGGAGCACCGCAGCGCGGTTGCGCAGCGACGCCTGGACGATGCGCGCGAACATGGGGCCGCTACTCGCGCGCCAGGTCGATCGCGTTCAGCAAGAGGATGGCACCCTTCGCCACGTAGGTTTCGCCGGGGGCGAGGCCGGTCACGATCTCCGCCTTGCCCCCACGCTGGTGACCGAGCGTCACCGGGCGACGCTCGAGGCGGCCCGGCTGCTCCGCACGCTGCACGAACACGAACGATTGCTGGTCGTCATTGACGACCGCCTCCGCGGGCACGACGACGCGCGGCTCGCCGCTGGTCGCGAACTCCACTTGGACGAACGCGTTCGGCCGCAGCGCGTGCTCGCCGTTCGGCACCCGCACCCGCACGTCCACCATGCGGCGAGTCGGATCGACGACCTCGCCGACGTACTCGACGCGACCGTCCAGCGTGCGGTCCGGAGCGGCGGCCGAGCGAACTCGCGCCGCTTCGCCGACCGCGAGCATACTGACCTGGTCCTCCGGTACGTCGGCGGTGACGATCACCTCGCCGAGGTCGGCGATCACGAGCAGCGGCTCGGTGCGATCGGGCCCGACCTCCTGTCCCGCGAGCACCGTGCGCTCGACGATGACGCCCGCACGCGGCGCCGTGAGCCAGTAGAGGCTGGCGCCCCCGGGGCCGACGTCGAGGCTCCGCACCTTGAGCTCGGCGGCCGCGCGCGCGAGTCGCGTCTGCTCCAGCTCCTGCTGCGCGGCGACGAGATCCTTCTCCGGCTCCGCCTTGAGCGCGACCAGCGATTTGAGACGCGCGACCGTCTTCTCGCGCGCCCCCTCCTCGGCTCGCGATTGCGCCAGCTCCTTGTAGACGTCGACGAGCGCGGGCGAATGCACGGCGACCAGATGGTCCCCCTGCGCGACGCGCTGCCCGAGCCGGACCGCAACGGACTCGACGTGCCCCGCAAGCTGCGCGACGACCGGCTGCGAGCGTGCCTCGTCGAAGGCGACCCGCCCCGGCACCGGCTCCGGTGCGAGTGCGTCGGCGCGCGTGGCGGTTTCGAGACTGAGATAGCTCCACGTCGGCGCGCCGGTGGTGACGTCGACGTGGTCGCCGGTGGCGGTGAACGTCGCCGCTGTCGCCGGCGGCGTCGAACTCACGTGGAAGTGTCGCCAGGCGACGACTGCGAGGACCGTCGCGACGCTGGCCAGCACGGCCTTTCGTCCAGCGTCGGTCATGCGCCGTGCCCGCCACCGTCGCCGGGCGGCGTCGGAAAGAGCGCGGCGGCTTCGCGCACCTTGAGCGCGGCGTCATACGCATCGGCGTCGAGGTCGGTACGATCGAGCAGGAGCTCTTGATGCGCGCGCTGCGCCAGCAGCACCTCGAGCTGCGATGTACCCCCCTGCCGCGCTGCTCCTTCCATCGAGCGTCGCACGGCGCGCGCCTTCGCGAGCGCCGCGCCGAGGTGCACGAGCCGCGTCGCCGCGAGCTCCCGCCGTCGCGCCGCCGCCGTGAGCGCCTCCGCCGCCGAGGCGACGATCGCCCGCCGGCTCGCCCTCGCCCGCGCGAGCGCCGTCTCGGCCGCCTGCAGATCGGCCTCGCCGCGGTCGAAGACCGGCAGCGGCATCTGCACCCCGAGCGCGGCACTGTTCCGCTGGTTCCCGGAGGCGACGAACGTGTCGTACGTGTACCCCGCGCGCACCGTCACGTCGGGAATGATCTTGCGGCGCGCCAACGTCGCTTGCTCGTCGGCGGCGCGGAGCGCGGCGTCGAGCGCCGCCACGTCGGGGCGCCGCGCGGCATACTCCGGCGACCACGCGCGCGGCAGGTCGGCAACGCGCGCCGCGCGGAGAAAGTCGCGGGCGCCGCGGACCGAGGGAAAGCGCGGACACGGGCCGGCGACGATCGCCGCGCAAGCGGCGCGCGCCGCTTCGAGATCGGCGAGCGCGGCATCACGCTGCGCGCGCAGACGCATGTGCTCCACCTCGGAGCGCACGAGATCGGTCTCGGCGGTCTCGCCTTTCGCGGCACGGGCGCTCTCGATCCGTAGCATGTCCTCTCCGGCGCGTACTTGTCCCCCGAGCACGCCCGCGCGCACCTGGCTCTTGGCGATGTCACCGATGGCGCCGAGCAGCGCGAAGAACCGCGTCGCGAACGTCGCCAGCGCTTGCGCCCGGGCCTGCTCGAGTTGCGCCGCCGCGGCCGCCGCTCGCGGCCCGCGCTTCCCGAGCTCGACCAGCTCCGAGATGCCGACCGCATAGTTCGGTACGTTCCCGAGCGGATCGTGCAGATCGTGCGGATTCGTCGCGCCGATCGGGATCGTACCCCAGGTGAAATCGAGTCCCGCCGGCCACCCCCACCGCGCCGATCAGTTGCCGCAAACGCCGCTCCCGCTTCATGTTCGTGTTTCGCCCGCCCTTGCGGTGGTGCACCGCATCGCTTGCGAATTAGTGCAAACCGCGGAGGTCGTGAAGGGGGGTGTCGCGCACGCGGCACCGCGTCGTCGGCCGCGCGGACACGCGACCACGCATCTGCGCCGGGCGGGACCGCGCATCTGCTGGGGCGCAGCGCAATTCTCCTGGACCAGGCGCGACGGGGTGGGTTACGCTACGCTGCGTTTTCCCGACCCGCATGAACGTCACTCAGGTCAACGTTGTGAACATCGGCCTCATGATCGGCGCGTGCATCGCCGCGTTCCTGTTCCCGTTCGAGCTTTTTCTGTTCGCGTACGCCGTACTCGGGCCGCTGCACTACCTGACGCAGATCTCGTGGCTGCACTCGCGGGCGTATTTCGCCAACAGCCGGCGCGACGGTGCCGTCCTCGCCGCCGCCGCTCTTCTCCTCGTGCTGCTGCGCTACGCGTTGCCGCTCGAGGATCCCGCCGGAATCGCCAGCGCGGTGGTGCTCGTGACGTTCGCCGCCGCGCTCGCGTTCGCCATCGTCATGTCACCGCTCGCCAAGGCGCTGCTGATTGGGGCCGCGCTCGTCGCCGCCGCATGGGTGAGCGGCCTCGACGCGGCGCAAACGCTGCTCCTCACGTTCGTCCCGACGATCATCCACGTCTTCGTCTTCACGGCGGCCTTCATTCTCTACGGCTCGTTGAAGGGTCGGAGCAGAAGCGGCATCGCCTCGCTCGCGGTGTTCGTCGCATGCACGGTGAGCTTCTTCGTGTACCGCCCGGTCGGAGCGGCGGTTCTGCCGAGCGCCTACGTGCGGAACACGTATGCGCTCTTCGCCGACCTCAACGTCGCGCTCGCCGAATGGCTGCGGCTGCCGTCGCTCGCGGCGCCGGACGACCTCTATCGCTCGGCCACCGGCCTCGCGCTCATGCGCTTCATCGCGTTCGCCTACACGTACCACTACCTCAACTGGTTCTCGAAGACGTCGATCATCCAGTGGCACAAGATCCCGCCGCTCTGGAGCGCGGTGAACGTCGTGCTGTGGCTCGGCGCACTCGGACTCTACGCCTGGGACTATCGGACCGGCATGACGGTGCTCTTCGCGCTCAGCTGGCTGCACGTGCTCTTGGAGCTGCCGCTCGACCACCGCACGTTCATCGGCATCGGCCGCGAGCTCGCGGCGCTCGCGCGCGCGCCGGCAGCGCCTCGCCCGGCGACGGCGGTCGCCGGTGCGATGGCGAGCGGCGCGACCTCGGCGCGTCGACACGGGGCGCGACGATAGCGCCGCGGCTCGTTCTCGTCGCGCCGCTTCTCTTCGCTGCCGTCGCGTGGCCGGCGCTCGAGGAGAACTCGGGGACGTACGACGAGCCCTTGCTGGTGAGCGCCGGCTACACGTACATCACGCGTGGCGACTTTCGGCTCAGCCCGGAGCATCCGCCGCTGGTGAAGGCGTTGCTCGCACTGCCGCTCCTCGCCGCGCCGCCCGTAATCGGCGCCGAGGTGGAGCGCGCGTTCGCCGTCGGCATCGACCGGCCCGAAGTGCAGTATTTCGTCGGCGACCGCTTCATGAACGTCGACAATGCGCCGCAACCAATTCTCTTCCGCACACGCCTCGTCGCGCTTACACTCGGGGCCGCGCTCGTCCTCCTCGTCGGTATCTGGGCCGCGGACGCTTTCGGCCCGCTCGGCGGCGCCGTCGCCGCCGCCGTCGCGGCGCTCGACCCGACCCTACTGGCGCACGGCACGCTCGCGACGACCGACATCGGCTTCACGCTCGCGTTTTTCAGCGCTCTGCTGCTCGCGCGCCGCACGTTCCGGGGCGCCACGCTGGGCGCGATCGTCGCGACCGGCGTCGCGATCGGCAGCGCGTTCGCGGCGAAGCACACCGCGGCGCTCTTGTGCCCCGCGCTCGCGGTGCTGTGTGTCGCGCGCATCCTGGACACCACGCCGTGGCCGCGTGCGTTCCTGCCGCCCGCGTCGCGCGCGGGTGCGCGCGGCGCGACGATCCTCGTCATCGCGCTCGCCTGGTCACTCGTCGCGTGGGGGACGTTGTGGGGCGCCTACGGGTTTCGCTACAGCGTCGCGCCCACTGGCCCATCGGTGCCGATCGCGCAGTGGACACGTCATCTGCGCGCCGAGCGCATTCTCGGCGAGATGCTCACCCGCGGCGAGTCGGTACCGGACGACGCCACGCTCGCGCGCGCCGTCGATGCCCGGCCACCCGCGGCAATGGAGCGGCTCGTCGAGCTCGCGGCGCGCCATCGCTGGCTCCCCGAGACGTATCTGTTCGGGCTCGTGCTCGCCGCGGCGCAGGTGCAGTTCCGCAGCAACTACCTACTCGGCACGATCTCGCCCACGGGGTGGACGTGGTACTTCCCGTTCGCGTTGCTGGTGAAGACGCCGATTGCGACGCTGCTGCTGGTGCTCGCGGCCGTGCTCGCGATCATGCGCCCGCCTATGGGGCCGACGAATGCAGCCGCGCGCGAGCGCCGCGAGGCGGCGTGCATCGCGCTCCTCGCCGCCGCCGTGCTCGCCGGCACGATGACGTCCAACCTGAACATCGGCATCCGCCACGCCCTGCCCGTCGTGCCACTCCTCTGCGTGCTCACCGGCTACGTCCCGGCGGTCGTCGCCCGCGCCGTCGGCGATCGGACGGCGCGTTTGGCCGCTGTCGTCGCCTGCCTGGTCGTCGCCGCCGAGACGTTCGCCGCGCGGCCGTACTTCGTCCCCTTCTTCAACGTCGCCGCCGGCGGCGCACGCGGCGGCATCCGACTCCTCTCCGATTCGAATCTCGACTGGGGCCAGGGATTGCCGGCGCTCCACCGCTGGATGACGGAGCACCACGTGGCACGCGTGAACCTCGCGTATTTCGGCAGCGCCGACCCGGCGCGTTATGGCATCGACTTCGTCCCGCTGCCGGGGACGAACTTCGGCGACTTCGACGAGCTCGGCACGCTCGGGTACGCGCCGCGACCGCCCATGCTGCCGGGATGGGTCGCAATCGGGGCGACACACCTTCAGGGCACGTATCTGTCGCCCGAGCAGCGGCGCGATTACGCGTTTCTCCGCCAGAAGGAGCCGGTCGCGGTGCCCGCCGGGTCGACGTACGCGTACTGGGTCGACCGATGGGGCGAGTGAGGGCGACGCGCTCACGCGCGGTAGGCGCACCAGGCGATGCCCCAAAGCGTCGCCGGCGCTCACGTCGCGCGACGTTCTCGCGGCCGTCGCGCTGGCGGCGGTGCTCGGGCTCGGCGCCTCGTATCGGCTCGTGCCCGGCGTCGTCGGCGGCTTCCACGACGACGCCGTGTACGCGATCACGGCCAAGGCGCTCGCGCACGGCGACGGGTATCGCCTCGTGAACCTGCCGGGCGCGCCGCCGCAGACGAAGTATCCTATCCTCTACCCCGCGGTCCTCGCTGGGCTCTGGCTGGCGGCGCCGAACGACGCGACGGCCCTGGTTGCGATGCAGGTCATGACCGGACTCGCGGCGGCGGCGGCGATCGCGGTCGCGTACCTGTACGTGGCGGGCTTCGGGTACGTACGCCGCAACGCCGCGTTCGCGGCGGCTCTGGTCTGCGCCTCGGCGCCGAACCTCCTCTATTACGCGACCGCAGTGCTGAGCGAGATGCCGTTCGCGCTGCTTCTCGTCGCGAGCCTGTGGGCGACCGACGCGTATCTCGCCGACCCGGCGCCGTCGCCGGCGCGTGCGCTCGTGACCGGCGTCGTCGCGGCGCTGCCGTTTCTTTGTCGCACGGTGGGCGTCGTCGTGCCGGTCGCGGCGTGCCTCGCGATCGCGCGTGCCAAACGCCCGGTCGCGCCGTTCGCCGTCGCCGCTGCGGTGACGATGGCGCCGTGGATCCTCTGGATGCTGCGCGGCACCGGACAGCTCGCCGTGTCGCCGATCGTCGGCTACCAGCAGGACTACCTCGGACATTGGTCGACTGGGTACTTCGGCTACGGCACCGGGTCGCGAGTCGCCCTCGCGGTGTGGCTCTTCGGCACGAACCTCGTGAAGGCGTGCACCGCCGTCGGCGACATCGCGCTCGAGGGTGTCGCGCCATTCCTCTACGCGCACGCGGCGTGGACCGTCACGGCGCTCGGTGCGCTCGCCTGGCTCGCCGCGCTCGTGGGTGTCGTCCAGCTCGCGCTTCTGCCGACGACGCTGCTCGCGTACCTCGCGCTCGTGTGCGCGTGGCCGTGGCCACCCGATCGCTTCGTCATTCCGGTGCTGTTCTTCCTCGTCGCCGCGCTCCTCGACGGCGCCGCGCGCGCGGTCGAGCACGTCGCGCCGCGCCGGGCCGCGTCGCTCGTCGTCGCCGCGGCGGTCGCAATCGCGGTCGTCGGCAATGTGGGCGCGCTCGCGCGCTACGCCGAGGTCGCCCGTAGCACTCACTATCCGTTCTTCGTCCCGCCCGACGAGCCGGTCAGGTGGTCGGCGTACGCAGATGCCTTCGCGTGGCTCCGCGGACACGCCGCCGCCGCCGATGTGCTCGCCGCCGGTTTCGACTCGATGACCGCGCTCTACACCGATCACCCGACGATCCGCCCCTTCGTCGCGCGCCCGAGCACGCTCTACTACGGCGGCACCGCCCCGGCGCTCGGCTCGACCACCGATCTCGCGGGCGCCCTCGCCACCTATCGCCCGCGCTATCTCTTCGTCTCACCGCTGCCGGCATTTCCCGAGGAGGAAGCGATGTACGAGCTCGTCAGCGCCTTCCAGCGCGAGCGTCCCGGCGACCTCCAGCGGGTGTACCAAGGCAGCGATCCGCGCTTCGTGATCTTCGCGGTGCGCCCGAGTCAGACCGCGGGCGGCGAGCCGTGACGCGACGGGAAGCCGACCCTCATCTGACGGGTTGGTAGATGTACAGATCGCCGTCTTCGCTTTCGCGGTAGCCGGACTCCCGGATCGCACGTAGCCACTCGTCGCGAACCCACGCCGTCGATTGATACCGCGGCGTCGGGTCGGTCGACGCCGGGAACAGCAGCACGATCGCCGCGAACTGCCGGCGGCGAATCATGTCGATGAGGGGCCGGTCGTCGAAGACGCCTTGGTCCGCCAGGCCCGAGAACTCGAAGAGATCCATCATGTATGCGTGGCGCGTGTAGAGACTGATGGGGTCGTATTGGCAGAGGATCGGCCCACCCAGGGCGTCGAGTCGCTGCGCGGTCGACCGCAGGTATGCGAGCTGCTCGGCGTTCCGCGCATCCCTCGTCCGCAACTGCTCGAGCAGCTCGCCGGCGCCGATGAGCTCGTGTGCCGCGACCGGCAGCAGCGATACGAGCATCATCACCAGCACCAGCAGCGCCGGCTCGCCGCTGAACGTGCGTGCCACGGTCGAGCTCGACACCGCGACGCCGGCGTCCCGCGGCTCACCGGCGCGCCCGAGCCAGCGAGCGAGCTCTTGACCGCCGATGACACACGCGACCGCGACGGAAGCCAAGAAGTAGTTGTCCGCCGAGCCGTCACGGATCGTGGTCACCGCCGCGAAAGCGAAGCTCAGACCGAAGAAGATAGTGTACGGATCGCGCTGCCCGCCGGCCCATCGCCGCACCATGCCGGTAACCGCAAGGGCGATCGCGACGAGGTTGTTCCGAAGGAACCCGTCGCCGACGACGCTCGGGAGATTCGACCACGTGACCCTCAAGCGCAGGCCGTCGTACGCGTTCTGGAGGTACAATCCACCCGTCAGCAAATTCACCGCGCCGCACGCGACGCCGTACCCGGCTGCCGCCGCCGCGGCGAAGCGCAGACCGTCTTTGCGCCTGCCTTCGCTGACGAGGTGAGCAGCGACCGCCACTGGTCCGATCACCGCGGACTGTTTGAAGAGGAAGGCGACGACGAACGGCACGATCGCGACCGGCAGCCATCGGGTGCGGCCGAGACGGAGATAGACGAAGAATCCGAGCACGACGAAGAAGGATTCGGGTGCGTCAGGGCGGAACGCCATTCCGACCGGCCACACGACGCTCGTGGTCGCGTAGAGCAGGGTCATCAGCGCGACGATCGACCAACCGACGCCCGCATCGCGGAGCATCAGCGCGATCAGGATCAGCATTCCGGCGGAAGCGGTGAGCGCCATGGTGCGGCCGATGTGATGAATCGTCACCTCGTCGGCATGGACGAGCTTCGCGACCATTCCTGGAACCGCGTAAAAGAGGGGGCCGTACAGCGCGACGATGTGTGGGCTCTGACGGAAGTCGTGGTAGATCGAGCCTCCGGCCTCGAACTCGCGCACGACACGCACCCCGACGCTGTTCGGATAGGTAATCTCCGACGGTATCGAGAAGTTGACGACGATATGCGCGCCGCGGGCAACCGCCAGCGACGCGAGGATGGCGAATGCAACGAGCAGCAACCCACGCGCGGCGCGAGCCATGGGAGTCGCCGCCGAATCTGGCGGCGCAGGTTGCAGACTCGGACGCACGATCGAGAGAGTTAGCGCCTACCGTGGCTGGCGCCGCGGCGTCAACAGAGCGCTCGCGTCAGCAGGTCGGTCACTCCCACTCGATCGTCGCCGGCGGCTTCGACGACACGTCGTACACGACGCGGTTCACGCCGGCGATCTCGTTGATGATGCGATTCGAGAGCATCGCGAGGAAGTCGTACGGCAGCCGCGCCCAATCGGCGGTCATGCCGTCGACGCTCTCGACGGCGCGGATCGCGACGACGTTCTCGTACGTCCGCTCGTCGCCCATCACGCCGACCGTCTTCACGGGGAGGAGGACGGCGAAGGCTTGCCAGAGCTTGCGGTAGAGGCCGGCCTTGCGGATCTCCGCGGTGACGATCGTGTCGACGGCGCGCAAGAGCGCGAGGCGCTCCGGCGTGACGGTGCCGAGAATGCGAATCGCGAGGCCGGGACCGGGAAACGGCTGCCGACTCAAGATCTCGTCCGGCACGTCGAGCAGACGGCCGAGCTCGCGCACCTCGTCCTTGAAGAGCTCGCGCAGCGGCTCGACGAGCTTCAGCGCCATGCGGTCGGGAAGGCCGCCGACGTTGTGGTGACTCTTGATCGTCGCCGACGGGCCCTTGAACGACACCGACTCGATGACGTCGGGATAGAGCGTCCCCTGCGCGAGCCAGCCGACGCCGGGAATCGTGCGCGCCTCGCGCTCGAAGACCTCGATGAAGGTCCGGCCGATCGCGCGCCGCTTGTCCTCGGGATCCTCGACGCCGGCGAGCGCGTCGAGAAACTGCGCCCCCGCGTCGACGACGCGCAGGCGGTCGCCGAAACGGCCGCGGAAGACGCTCGCGACGCGCTCGGCCTCATTGGCGCGCAGCACGCCGTTGTCGACGAAGACGCAGGTGAGCCGGTTGCCGACCGCGCGATCGACGATCGCCGCCGTCACGGCCGAGTCGACGCCGCCGGAGAGCGCGCACAGCACACCGGCGCCGTCGACGTCGGCGCGGATGCGCTCGACCTCGCGGCCGATCGCCGCAGACGCGAAAGAGGAAGTTGCGGTAGATCGCCGTGCCCTGGTCGGTGTGCGCGACCTCGGGATGGAACTGCAGGCCGAAGCGGCGCCGCGCACGGTCGCGGAAGGCGGCGACCGGTGAGTTGGGGCTCGACGCCAGCACCTCGAAGCCGGCGGGGAGCGTCTCGATTCGGTCGCCGTGACTCATCCACACCGCGAGCCCGTCGGCGCCGATGTCGAGACCCGCGAAGAGATCGCTCGTGTCGACCGCCCGCCAGCATCGTGAGGATGCCCATCCCGTAGCAGATGCCGAGGACGGGCACGCCGAGGTCGATGATCGCGGCGTCGGGGAGCGGCGCGCCCTCGGCGTAGACGCTCGCGGGGCCGCCGGAGAGCACGATCCCCTCGGGCGCCATTGCCCGCACGCGTTCCAGTGGGACGTTGTACGGGTGAATCTCGCAATAGACCTGCTGCTCGCGAATACGACGCGCGATCAGTTGCGTGTACTGGCTGCCGAAATCGAGAACGAGAATCATGCCGCGCCCCTCACCTCCGCGCCGTGCCGGCCCGCTCGCGCCGGCGCGCCCGGATCGCGCCGCGGCGGCGGCCACCACGGGAGTTTCTACTCGAGTCGATAGTTCGGTGCCTCTTTGGTCACGATCACGTCGTGGACGTGGCTTTCGCGCTGACCTGCCGAGGTGATGCGGAGGAAGCGCGTGCTCGTCCTGAGATCGTCAAGCGTGCGGCAGCCGCAGTAGCCCATCCCGGCCTTGAGCCCGCCGACGAGCTGATGGATGTTGAACGCGAGACTGCCCTTGTAGGCGACGCGACCTTCGATGCCTTCCGGCACGAGCTTCACGTCGGGCTCGTCGGCTTGGAAGTAGCGGTCGCGGCTGCCCTCTTTCATCGCCTCGATCGAGCCCATGCCGCGGTAGAGCTTGTAGGTGCGGCCCTGGAAGAGAATCGTCTCGC
>WNFQ01002325.1_pt1 | contig 13743 bp, 12 predicted proteins | sample 5400171 | NCBI WGS metagenome assembly WNFQ01 (sample SAMN13153356, study PRJNA577476) | soil metagenome | isolation source: 20 cm soil under Madrone tree | place: USA:California | collected 2016-06-14
TTGGGGTCGCAATTCTCGTAGGCGCCAGTCGAGAGAATATCGGTCCGGCAACGGCGACAACATCAAGTAGAAGAGTGCAATGGTCATAAAGTTATCCACGCCATAAGACACGAATCCACCACTCTTGGCAGCGCACAGATGAAGGAGCCAGGCCAGAACCGCCGAAAACCGAGAGGCGAGTCCCATAAGGAGACCAAAACCAGAGACAAAAAAGCAAATCCACACGACGCTAAGGACGGTCTTCTCATGCAGGCCAACGTGCGCCCCGACAGCGACGAGCCATCCAAGTCTCGGGACGAAATGGCTGTCCAGAGAGAGTAGCCCTTCCGCCAGCTGGCGGGTAGTTCCCGAAAGCAGATAAACCCAATCGTTTCGAAGAGAGAGGGAGTAGAGCGTTACCTCCAAACCAAGGCCGACCCGTAAGATTACCAACCAACTGTCTGTCCCTGGAGGAAACAAAAATTCCAGCAGTCGTGTCCTGAACGTCTCCATCCCGTTCAGCGGTCGTGCGCTTTCGCGGGCTCGTTCTTGGGACTGAAATCGTACGCGTACAAAAACTCGTATGATTCTCGTTGCCCCTCCTCGAATTCGTGAATGCTGGGCAACCTGACCGATCCAACTATCGCGCGAACACTCTTAAGTTCGGGATGCTTGTTCCAGATGGATTGCGCGAGCGTCTTCACCAAAATCTCTCGCATCGCGTCGTAAGGCGTGCGCCCGATGCTGTCCAGCAAACCGGCTATACGCAGGCCGGCGGCTGGGCTGCTGACCGATGGCAACTCGTATTCCACTCGTCCGTCGGGGTAGTGCAACTCGAAGACAAGCCTGTAACCGCCTGGCACGTTTGGCGCAAAGTAACCGTAGCCCGTTTCAATCCCGGCGAGGTTCACATATGTGCTGAGTATCTCGCGCACTGGGTTCGACGGCCGCAACTTTTGGCCAAGCGCAATCGAAATAACCGTCTGTGCTTTATCTGAGAGATTCTGTAACCAAGCAGGAAGGATCGTCGGTCCTTCCGCTACCACTCGCAATGTGTCGCGGCAGGAAAACGAAATGATCAGCAGCAAATGGAGCGCCAGCCATGCCACGCAAAGGTACTTCTGGCGCAAAATTGCGGGGGCGCTCCAAGGCTCAAGGACTTAGGAGGTTTAGAACGTCGGCTACGTCCGTGGAATAAGGAGACGCAATGCTATGCATAAGGTTAGGGTCGTTCGCGGCAGCGTTGCCAGTCCCGGCGTTGTTCGCAGCCGCAGATTTGATGATCCTGTCAGTCTTAAGACTTACAGGGATCTTTTCACAGTAGTGAGGATCTGGTGTCCCCCCGTCGTGATCCAAAAAGGTGATATCACAGATACCGTGATGTCTTTTGATCTTCGCCAAGGCGGCTTGAAGCCGACCTACCATCCCAGGCTTCAGTGCAACATATTTCGGCGGAGTTGCGTCTGGGTCACCGATTCTCGCTTCGACGTTTTGATTAGCGGGAAGTCGCTCTGTAACACAACTGGCAACCGCGAAGATCGCGGCTGCCGCTAGTCCAATGAATGCCAATGCTCCAAATACGGGTTTCATAATGACCGCTGGTTTGACTCCGCCGCTGGCAATTATCAAGCCTAAAGTTTCGACGCCTAGGGCACAGTAGCCAGCCAGCAAGCGCGCGTTTGCCTTGACGGGATGACCTGCGCGTTGAGTTTGATTGGGCAATGAAAACAGTCTGGCGCGTATTTTCCTATCTCAAGCGGTATCCATGGCTGGCTTCGGGAACATTGACCTGCGCGATCCTGAGCACGCTGATGGTGATTGTTTTCCCGGCGGCAACGAAGTGGATCATCGACGATGTGGTACGCGCGAATCGGCCGGACAAATTGTTGCCGTTGATCATGCTGGCGGCTGGCGCCTTTCTTGTTCAACATGTACTTAACGCGCTGCGGCTCATACTGAACAACACGTTCGAGCAAAGAGTTATCTTCGATTTGCGCAGTGATCTGTATTCGCACATTCAACTGCTGCCGTTGCGCTGGTTCGACAATCGCGCCACTGGCGACCTGATGACACGCGTCATCGAGGACGTGAACTCGGTCGAGCGCGTGTTGATTGACGGCATCGAGCAGGGCGTAGTCGCCATCCTGCAAGTGGTGATCGTCATCAGCGTAATGTTTTATCTGAACGTCAAGCTGGCGTTGTTCGCGCTGGTGCCATTTCCATTACTTATTGCCGGCGCGCTCACGTACACGCTGACGGCGCATCGGCGTTACCGTTTACAACGCCGGGCCGCGTCTAGCATGAACGCGCTCCTGCACGACAATCTCGCCGGCGTCCGGCAGATCAAGAGTTTCGTGCGCGAGCGAGAAGAACACGCGCGCTTCAACCGGGTAAGCGATCAACTGCGGCGCGCCACGCTCGTGGTGATGCGGGTATGGGCGATCTACAGCCCATCGATGTCGATGTTTGAAGCAATCGGGGCACTCTTCGTGATTGGTTTTGGCAGTCACGCGGTGCTAACGGGCTCAATGCAGCTGGGCGATCTGGTTGCAATCCTCATGCTGACGGCGTTTCTCTACGATCCGATCAGCCGCCTGCATCAGCTCAATCAACTTGTCCAAGCCGGGCGCGCTGCCGGCGAACGCGTATTTGAAATTCTCGACGAACCAGCGGAGCCCGGCGCTGCAGGCGCGAGCGCTGACTCTGTAGGGGAAGCTGTCAGCTTCCCCTACAATAACGGCGTCGCACCTCACCGGACTCGAATTCTCGGCGACATTCGTTATGAAAATGTCAGCTTCGGTTACGTGGAAGGATTGCCCGCGCTGAGGCACGTTTCATTTCATGCGCCGCCGGGCGCGACGATCGCGCTGGTCGGCGCGACCGGCGCCGGGAAATCGACGCTGGTGAATCTACTGGTGCGCTTTTACGAATTCACCAGCGGAGAAATCTACGTCGATGGAAAGCCAATTCGTGAATATGAACTGCGCACCTTGCGCGAAGCGATCGGAGTTGTGACTCAAGAAAGTTTTCTATTCAACGGATCGATTCGCGAAAATCTTTTGATGGGAAAACCAGACGCCACCGATGCTGAATTGTGGCGCGCCGTGGATGCGGCGAATGCGCGTCAATTTATCGAGCGGTTGCCGGAAGGATTGGAAAGCGTCGTGGGCGAACGCGGGGTAAAATTGAGTGTGGGCGAGAAACAGCGCCTATCGATTGCGCGGGCGTTGCTAAAGGACCCACCGATCTTGATCCTCGACGAAGCTACCGCGAGTGTGGACACGGCAACCGAGCGCCTGATTCAGGAAGCGCTCGACCGCTTGATGGCGAACCGCACATCGATTGTCATTGCGCATCGGCTTTCCACAATTGTGCACGCTGATCAAATTCTTGTACTCGATCACGGCCGCATCGTTGAGCGTGGCACGCACGACGAGTTGTTTGCGCTAGACGGAAAATATGCGCGGCTATGCCGGCAAAGTCTGCTCGACGCCTCGCCATTGCGGCAGACAGAGCCAGCGGCGGAAATCCTTACATCAGAATCGCTCGAGAAAGAGGAGCAATTGCCGGTCTAGGAGAATCTTGCCTTACCCAGTGGGCGTAGCCGTCGGGGTCGCAGACGTTGGAATCGAGATGGTTTGCCCGGCCTGCAATTTACGGCCGTCTTCGATGTGATTGGCTTTTTGCAATTCATCGATCGTCACTTTGTACATTTTGGCTATGGACGTCAGAGTCTCCCCGCGGGCGACGATGTGAGTATTTCCCCCGACCGGGTGCGATGGAGGTGCGGCTGGAGCGCCAGCGCTTGCTTGCGCGGGCGTAGTTTCTCCGATCATGACCCCTGGCCGAATCTGTGAGATGTGTTGCTCGAGCTTTAGGATTTCCTGAGAAAGCGCATCAATTTTTGCGTTCTGTTCGTCGATTTTTTTCCCAAGCGCTTCGAGTTGCGCAGTCTCACCTGATTTTGCGGGCTCCGGCGCAGCGGTCTGAGCAGAAGCAGTACGAAACGCCAGGACAAACCCCGCCGCACAGAAAATCGCTGACAGCTTCATCGGGCCAAGACCTTGCCACCGGCAGATTTGTCTGGCAAGCGCGCGGGATGACGAATATCGAATGACGAAGTCCGAAATAACGACGCAGGGCTTTGGTACCCTTCGTCATTCGTGCTTCGTGCTTCGTCATTTCTCTACGGCTTGCCTTTCCAATATTTGCTCTTAGATTTTTTTATGCCTGAGCGCATTCAAAAGCCACCTGAACCGGCTCCATGGAGTCCAAAACAAGGCGATGGAGGAGGTCCGCGTTCACCGGATATTTCGCGCCCGGACACGAAGGATCTGTTGAAGAAAATGCGCAAGGTCGATCCCAATCAATCCAAGCGCTATCGCCAGCGCACGGGCCAGTAATGGAAGGCTCACCGGTTGCGGTCGACCAGAATTTTTCTGGCGCGGCTGGCGATTTCCCTGCGCTGCTGCGCAGCAAAGGGCTGCTGGCATCGGCGGTCATCCCTCCAATGCCGCAGGGTGGAACGCCACATAAAGAGTGGCAACCGACCGAGGCCACCACAATTCTGGCTTTCAAATTTTCAGGCGGCGTGCTGGTGGCGGGCGACCGCCGTGCGACCGCTGGCAACACGGTGGTCTACGATCGTGCCGATAAAGTTCTCGAAATCGATCGACACTCCATCATGGCAATTGCCGGCGTGCCGGCGACGGCCTGGGAAATGGCGCGCGTGCTGGAACACTCATTCCAATACTTCCGGCGAACTCAGCTGCAGGAAATGAGCGTGGATGGAAAAGTGCGCGCACTGTCGAAGCTCTTGCGTGATAACTTCGGGTTCGTGATGCAAGGCGTGGGAGTTGTCGTGCCGATTTTCGCAACCTACGATTCGCATTCAAACCCAGAGGCGCGTCTTTACTTTTACGATGCGATGGGCGCGCAATTTGAAGCGGCCGATTACGCTGCAACGGGATCGGGATCGCCTGCCGTGCGGGGGATTCTCTATTACGAAAACAATTGGGGAGCGAAGCCGCTGCAAAAATTGAGTGAAGAGGAAGCGATATCGATCGCATTGCGGGCGCTTGATACCGCTGCAGAATCCGACACGGCCACAGGCGGAGTCGATCGGGGCGGAAAGATTTATCCTCTGATCAAGGTTGTCTCGCGCGAAGGCATTACCACTTTGCCGGAGAGCAAAATTGCCGCCGTATTCAAGGAAACGGTTGCATGATCGAAGAGCCTTATCGTTGGGTCGAGGCGATCGCCAACCGACGCGAGTATATCGAAGCGCAGCTCGCTCCGGGCAGCCCAATCGCGGCGCTCGGTTATGGGGACGGAATTCTTTTTCTGACTGTCGGCCAGTCGCGGCAGAAAATCTTCGAGATCTACGACCGGATCGCGATGGGGGCCATTGGTCATCCAGGGGACATCGAGCGGTTGCGAATGGCAGTGATTGAATTGGCGAGCACCGAGGGGTTCACCCGATCGGCTGCGGATGTTTCACTGCGGCGCCTGGTGCATTATTCGCTCAGTCCCGTAATGAAGGGCGCGTTTGAACAGGTTTACGGCCCGCCTTATCTGGCGCGGATGCTGTTTGCCGAGGTCGGCGAACGCCCCGGCGAAGATCTGTTTTTGCGGGTGGAGTATGACGGCGAGATTGCAACCAATGGCACAACGTACGCGCAAGCGCGGCAGGACTTCGCAGTGCTCAGCGGCACGCGGCAATCGGGAGAACTGATGGAAGCATTCCTGAAAACACGGCATGCGCAGGACGCAACCTTTGAAGCCGCAGTCAACTCTGCGCTGGACGCATGGAGTATCGGCCACATGTCTTTGCAATCCAGCGATGCAAACCAGCTGCCGGAGCGGGCTGCTGTTTTGAAGTATCGACAAGAACAACTCGTCCATCGCGGAATTGAAGCGGCATTGCTGGAGCGCGACGCGAGCAGGGCAATTCGTTTTCGTTCATTATCAGATACGGAATTGCGCTCCTTGATTCACGATTAAGTTATGAAGAGAAGTCTTTTCTCACAGGCGACGAATGAAACGAGTTTTTCAGAATCTGGTGGCCCTGTTCGGCTTGTTGTTGATGGTCGCATCTTTTGTATGGATGCAGCTCCATCACGCGGAGCGACCTGTCGCCAGGACCGAGCCCAGAGCGGCCCGGAGCTCAACTGTCTCCAAGCCTTTTGCAGTAGTTGTTCTTGATCCCGGCCACGGCGGCCAGGACTCAGGCGCGATGTGTGGCGGTGTATTGGAAAAAGATCTGACCTTGGATGTGGCGCGCCGAATCGACCGGCTCCTGGACTCGGAAGGGATCGCTACATTGATGACGCGCATGGGAGACACATTCGTCTCGCTGGCGGATCGTGCAGCATTAGCGAATCGGGCCAGAAATTGCATTTTTATCAGCATTCATTTCAACGAAGATAACAAGCCGGTGGCTAGCGGCGTGGAGACGTATTATGCCGCGCACCAAATTACTGCCGGTTCATTTCTGGCCTCGTGGCTGCCTTTTCTATGGCGACCGCTTTCGAGTTCGCCGAACCCCGAAAGCCAGGATCTCGCTGGACTTATTCAGGAAGCATTGGTTGCGCGCACCCGGGCCGCAGATCGCGGCGTACAAGCCAGACAGTTTTTCGTGATCGCAAACGTGACTTCTCCTGCGGTTTTGATCGAGGGGGGGTTTCTCACGAACAAAGAAGACATTTCAAAACTGGCGAGTGAGGATTATCGCGATCAGATTGCCGCAGCCGTTACGGACGGCATTTTGCGGTATCGTGACGCGGCGAGCCAGCGGAAATCAGAGCTGGCGTTGACCGCGCGAGAAAGTCGCTGAATAGACCAAAAACGCACGGCGTCAAAATAGCATCGGGGATGAACACCAGGATCGCTGCACTGATCTTACTTGGATCGATGATGCTAACGCGCGCCGATCAGTTGGTTGAACGTGTGCAGCACGCCCTGAAGGATCAGGGCTTCTACTATGGAGAAGTTACCGGTGAAATGAACGCGAATGTAACTGCCGCCATTCGCCGCTATCAAATTCGGAACGGATTACAGGTTAGCGGCGAGCTCAATAGCGAGACACTTCAGTCGCTTGGAATTGACTCTTCGGGCTCAGCGCGACCAGCAACGAAGCCAGCATCGCCCAGCCCCGCTGCGCCTTTGAAGCCCGACGAGCAATCGCCCAGCGAGAGCACAAACGTCACTCCCGCACCACCGATTCAGCCTTTCGGAGGCGCGCCGGAAGACCAACAAATCTATCCATCCAATCCGGTGGCGCCGGGCACTTCAAGCGGAGGAGTGCTTGCTGGCACGCCATTCGAGGCCGCGCCCCCGGTCGTGCAACGCAATGTGGTGCTCTCGGCCCAGATAGCGTTGGCCCGCCGCGGCCTTTATCATGACGAGATTAACGGCGTCTATGGACCGGCAATGGAATTTTCCCTGCGCGCCTACCAGGCGCGGACCAGACTTCCGGTTACGGGGCGACTGGATTTGGAAACACTCGCGGCGCTTAGGTTGTTACCCGGGCCACGCAGGCCGGCTTTTCATCCGCCGCGTTACCGTCCTCGCCCGCCAGTTCGCGATGAATGGGCTCCTGAATACTAGCTGATCCTGCTCGAAGATTCAGCTGTCATACCTCTCACGAACGTGGACTGTCGAAATGCACCGATTGTAGTTCGGCGAAAACTGTGCCGACAAAAATTTGCGCTTCAATCCGAAGCAAAAGTCGGTCCGCATCATCCGACACCCAGATTGTGGCGCGACGAAACTTTCGGTGCGGCTCCAATTCGAGATGCTTGTTGATGCGCTTTAGTTGCAAATCGAGTTTGATTGCATTGTAAGTGCCGGCGTGCACCGAGATTTTCTCCCGCCCGACGACTGTGAGGGTAGCAAGATAAGCACTGGTCGTCGGGAAAACCGCAATGCGGTAAACACTGCGATCTTTGAGGAGCTGACTACGCAAATAAAGCGCCGCCGAGTGAAGATCGAACAGGTTGGGTAAACTAAACTGGCGAACCTTTGTTCCGGCAGCACCACCTTCGCCTTCTGTTGTCGACCGAGTTACTCCGCTGTTTGTAAATGTGAGATGGGTAACGATTTTTTTTGATCGATAATTCTCTATTTGGTGAGTTTCAATCGGGTGCAGCGTTTGTGCGTTGGCAATCGCGCGATGGCTCACATCCAATTTCCATAGTGCCCGAACGAAGCCGATGGTTCGGCCGGTTCCATCAAACTGAAATTTGTCTCCAGAAGGCTTGTTAAAGTGAACGTCGCCGGTAGCTGCGGTAAATCCAGACCATCCGAATCGATAAGAGGCATGGAGTGGGCGCAGTTCCGGGAAGGTCCCGGGCGGCTCCTTACTGATCGTCGCCTGCCAATTCGCCGCGGGTAACCCAGTGCAGAACGCGAACAAAATCGCCGCTATGAATTGCGCCGGTCGAACTTTGGTCTGCAGAGGCATTGTCGAAGTTCACTCCTGTTCACAAATGATGGTCCGGGGAAGTTGCTATATGTGTACGCAAAAATACACGCGAGTTTAGCCCGCGTGTATTCGAATTGGGGAATGTTGGTTAAGGCTTCGAAGCTCTTGCCGGCGTGGCAGAGGCACTTGCCGAAGTTTTGACAGCCGCAGACGTGGCGCGGCCAGGCTTGTTAAGCACGGCGATCACGTCGTTGGTAAAGTCGATGTTGTCGGGTGAGAAAAGCAAAACCGGCACGCCATTAATGCTCATGCCGGATTTATCGAACACCAGGTCCAGATTATTGGTTTTAACCTTCTCCATTACGACTTCGGTGATTTCCTTTACGATTCCCTCACGCACACGCATTAGCTGCTCTTGTAATTGCCGTTCGCGCGTTTGGCGGAAATCGCTGATCTCCCGTTCCATGCCCTTGATTTTGGCAATCTTGTCATCGCGTTCCTTTGCTATCTGCGTCTTCTTATCCGCACTCAACGCTGCGGATTCGAGCTGCTTGTTCAAATTATTGATTTCATCGAGCGATTTTTTGTAATCTTCCGCCCGGTCGTCATATTCTTTCCTCGCGGCATTTTTGGCGTCGTTGATTTTTGCTTCGGCTTCCTTGGTCTTGTTGTAATCCTTAAATGCGCGCTGCATATCGACCGTTCCAATTTTCATTGTGCCCTGTGTGAAAGCCGCAAGCGGAAAAGCCAGCGTCAGCGCAAAGAGTATGGACAGAGATTTTTTCATAAAACAGACGATACGGTGGGCGGAATCGCGTTAGACTGCAACCAGATATATTCGTTCAAAATTGATACCCTACGTTGAAGTTGAAATGACCTCCGCCGTTATATCCGTCGCGCTGTAGCGGATATCCGTAATCGAGCCGTAGCGGACCAATTGGCAAATCGAGACGAAGACCCACACCAACATCGGACGCAATATGGTTGAAACCAAAAGCCCACTGGCTCGTGTTCACGAACCCGGTGTCGTAAAAAACTGCCCCACGCGCTTTTTCAATGAGAGGAAAAGTAACCTCTATCGTGGTGCGCGCCATTGATTTGCCGCCAAGCGGCTCGCCGTTCAGATCCTGCGGACCGACCTCGCGAAACGGAAATCCACGGAGATTATTTGAGCCGCCGAGAAAGAGTCGCTCGAAAATTGGCACATCGGTTCCGTTCCCCCATTGGCTTACCGTCGCGATTTCGCCATTGATCAGGAGGATGAGGTCCTTGGGCAGATGAAAATATTGCGATCCCTCCAGATCGAGTCCATAAACCTGCGTATCGCCTCCAAGAGGACCTCCGCTAATAAAGGGTGAAAACGTAACGCGTTGTCCTTTGTGAGAGAGCAAGGGATTGTCGCGCGAATCAAAGACGACGCTGCTAAAGACCTTGCTTTCGACAAATGAACCTTTTTGCGACTGGATAAACACAGACGCGGAGGGGTCCACATTAAAAATATCGATGTCTTGGATCGTGTATCCCAGCGTCGCGTACATGTAACTATTGATCGGTTTACGCAGCTCTGTCGTGAATCCATAATTGCGCTGGTCATATTGGGCGCTCAAATAATTCGCCTCGGTAAAAAAAAGCTGACCGCTTAGAGAAAGGCGTCGATCGAAAAGGTACGGTTCGACCAAGTTCAGAAGAAAATCCTTTCGCTGCGTACCGTACTGAATGCGCAGCCGGAATTTTTGGCCTCCCCCGGTAAACGAAGGCCAGTTGAAGAGATCGAAATTGCCTTGTGTGAGTTCCGCGAACCCGACCAACTGATCAACGGTACTAAAGCCGCCGCCAAAGCTGAGCGAGCCAGTCCGTTTTTCCTGCACAAGGATCGTGAGATCTTTGCGGCCAGGTATGTCTGTTTCCTCCGGATAGGTCTCAACTTTCGCGAAGTAGCCGAGGTTCTCGAGACGTTTCTTGGTTAGGTCTACACGAACGGTGTTAAAGACATCTCCCGGCGCAACGAGCACTTCGCGACGGATCACCTTGTCTTTAGTACGTGTGTTACCCTCAATATTGACGCGGTTGACGAAGGAGCGGGTGCCCTCCTCGATTTTGTACGTCACGTCGATCAGCGCGGGGCCGGCCGGCTCGCCTTCCGGCAAAATCACCAGATCGACGTACCCCCCGCTGCCGTAGGCGTCCGCCACTGCCTTTGCATCATCGCGCAATTGTTTTGGCGAATAGACGCTCCCTTCTTTCATTTTTAACAGCTTAAGGATTCTCTCTTTGTTGGCGGCCTGATAGCCGGAGACCTCCAGCTTGCGCACGTGATACTGTGGGCCTTCCACGAGCACGATGGTAATAATCATCGGACCTTTCTCAGTGCGTCCCCTGCGCACCTCTTTTACTTCCACGTCGATGTAGCCGTGGTCCTGGTAAAACTCGCGGATTTTATCCAGGTCCTGCTGCAACTGGGCTTCATCAAGGCGGCCGGTTTTGTCCATGAAATAAATAAGCGTTCTGCCGCGCGTTTTCATTTGTTTGCGCAGTACCGGTTCGCTGAAATGCGCGTTTCCCTCGAAGTGAATCGCGCGTATCGCTCCTCTCACGCCTTCGCTGACCGTGTACACGACGCGCGCCGTGCCGCGTTTCTCGTCAATTGGGTCGACGCGAAATTGAACGCTGACATCATTGAAGCCTCGACCCTGATAGATTTCGATAATCTTTTGGCGCGCTTCCTCCAGTTGCTGCTCGTTAACCGCCTGGTTGAGTCTTAATTTGATTTCTTTTCGGATTCTCTGCGGTTTGACGCGTTCGGCTCCGGCGATTTCGATTTCGCGCAAAATTGCCCGCGTCTGTATCGCAACGATCACCTTCACGCCGTCCCCTTCCGGCTGAGCAAAAATTCGCACGTTCTGAACGGCGCCAGTCTTGTACAGCGCCTCGACATCCTGCTCGACCACCTGGTTGGAATACGGCTGGCCCACCCTTGTGCGCATTTGCGCCAGAATGCGGTCCTTGCTGACCGTTTGCGGACCCGTGTATTGCACGTCGACCGAACGGATGATCGGAGGACCCTGTGCCGCTTGAGGAGCTTGCGCCCGGGCAAAAGCCGGAGCCAGCAACGCACAAATGGCGGCCATCCAGATGGCAAACGGCGGGGGGCGCATCCATCCAGAAAAATGTCTCATAGGTTAAGAAGCGCAGGCCCACGCAACGAACCCACGCAGGACAGGCGAGCTATATCGGGAAGAAGATGGGGATCGTCAAGGCGAGATTTTCCAACGGACCAGGCGGTTTGTCCACCATCGCTGACTTCAATTTTTAGTTTAAAAGTTCGTACCAATTATTTCGCCGGCGCGGTTCGTACCCGGCGTCGCCGATGAGCGATTCAATTTCTGCGGCATTTAACCGAAACGTTGTCCCGGCGCTACTTACGACGTTCTCTTCCATCATCACAGAGCCGAAATCGTTTGCGCCGTATCTGAGTGCCACCTGGCCGATCCCCGGACCTTGCGTGACCCAGGAGCTTTGCACGTTTTCAACATTGTCGAGGAAAATCCGGGCCAGCGCCTGCGTGCGCAAGTATTCAGACACTCCCGTCGGCTGTTTCACCTTGAGCACGGTATGCTGCGGCTGAAATGTCCAGCAAATGAACGCAGTAAATCCGCCGCTGCGGTCCTGTTGATCACGTATGCGTCGCAAATGTTCTACCCGGTCCGCGATCGTCTCGACATGACCGAACATCATCGTGGCACTCGATTTCAATCCAAGCTCGTGGGCAACCTGCATCACTTCTAACCATTGATCGCTGTTAATTTTCAACGGCGAAATCTTCTTCCGTACTCGATCCACCAAAATTTCACCGCCACCTCCAGGGATTGAGCCGAGCCCGGCCTTTTTGAATTCCGAAATCACTTCTCGCAGGGGCATCGCGAACGTCTCAGCGAAGTGCTGAAACTCCGGCGGGCTGAATCCGTGAATATTAATATGCGGATACTTTTGCCAGATATGCTGCAAAAGATCGATGTACCACTGGAACGGCAATTTCGGATGATGCCCACCCTGCATCAGAATTTGAACTCCATCGGCCGCCGAAAGTTCGTCGAGTTTTTGATCAATCTGCTCGAACGAAAGCACGTAATGATCTTCGTCCCCTTCCGTCCGATAGAATGCGCAAAATTTGCAGTAAACATTGCAGACGTTGGTGTAGTTGATGTTTCGATCGACGATGTACGTCACGATCTCGCGTCCGCGTCCGCCGTAACTTTTTGCCTTTGCCAAATCCCGCCTGGCATTGGCAAGCGCGCCCAATTCTTCCAGAGGCCACCGATACAATTCGAGCGCGTCGTCGGTCGAAATCCGTTCGCCGGCAAGAACTCTTTCCGTCAACGCATCTCGATTCAATGAAACCATCGCGGGTCATTTTATATGACGGTGCCACCCATTGCACGTAGATGATTCAGATCATGGATCGTGTAGCCATCATTGGCGCGGGCGTTTCGGGACTAACCTGTGGCGTGGTTTTTGCCGAACGCGGGTACCAAACGGCGATCTTGGCGAAAGAGACCGGGCAGCAAACAACGTCCGGCGCTGCGGCGGCGATTTGGTTTCCCTACGACGCCGAACCAGCCGAAAGCGTGATTCCGTGGGCGCTCGAGACCTACAAAACGCTGGTCGAATTGAGCAACAATTCGCGCACCGGCGTTTCCATCATCGAGCTGCACCAATTTTCGCGCACTGGCGAAATTCAAATACCGGATTGGGCTATACCGCTCGGGGCTTCCGTCATTCCGAGCGGAGCCGAGAATGGAGCGGCTGGGGAAGCGGCGACATGGACGGGAAGGCCGGAGGCTGAGCGAACGGGCAGTGAGCGAATCAAATCCCGTGAATTTACCAGCGGCTATGCCATCAAAGTTCCTCTGACGGATACCACCATTTATCTCGATTACCTGAGTGCGCGTTTTCTAAAAGCGGGCGGCGCAATCAATACGAATGTTTGTTTTGAAAAACTCGAAGACGTCGATCGGAAGTTCGATCTGGTGATCCACTGCGCAGGAATCGGCGCGCGTGATCTGGCGCAGGACCCAGAACTCGAACCGCATCGTGGTCAGGTCGCGATCGTGCGCAGAATCGAAAATCTTCCCTGCGCGATCGTTTGTGATGACGCACCGCTCATGTACGCAATCCCTCGCACGAACGATTGCGTCTTCGGCGGCACAAACGATCTCAGCACTGATCTCACCTCGGATCCCGCAACAACAGATCGAATTGTCGCTGAATGCTGTCGCGTGCTGAACATCGAGAAACCGACTGTTCTCACTGAGCGCGTCGGGCTACGCCCATTCCGGAAA
>WNFQ01002332.1_pt1 | contig 13732 bp, 13 predicted proteins | sample 5400171 | NCBI WGS metagenome assembly WNFQ01 (sample SAMN13153356, study PRJNA577476) | soil metagenome | isolation source: 20 cm soil under Madrone tree | place: USA:California | collected 2016-06-14
ATCTTTGGAGCGGTATAGCCTGTGCGCATCGTGTCCCGACAAGCGCGATGACGCCGGCAGGGCCGCCGAAATGATCGGTGATTTGATCGCACTGGGCGCTGGTCGTTGTGTCGTTCCACGACTTCGCTGGGCGGACAACCCGGTCCTCCTGGTCGAGAACGACAAGACCGTGTTGCTGGCCACTGACACCGATGCCGAGAACCTTCTCTTTGAGCGCGCCAAGTTTGGCGATGACTTCTCCAATGGATTGTTCCGCGGCGTCGATCCAATCCTTCGGATCCTGTTCCATAGCGCCGGCTGGCGGGTTGGGGACAAAGCCATAGGTTTTTTGGGCAGAAGCGAGAATTTCTCCGCTCTCCCAGTCGAGAGCGATGGTTTTTGTGCTTTGTGTTCCGCAGTCGATTCCGAGAAAAATCATTGGAGGAGGGGATGGGTTAAGGCTGAAAATTACGCTTTGGCTCGTGGCCATAAAGAACTTTTGATGCAATCCCAAACTATTCCCAGCTCTTTGCTTGTCTTCCTCGCTGATTCGATCTGAGGTCCAGGGCGGATCCCAAACGAGATCAACTTTGCGCGCCTCAACCTTCCCGTCGCATTGACGTTATGCATTCCGGTCACTCAACCACTCAAACAGTCCGATATTCGCGGACGCTCCGCGTCAGTGACACCGCGGATGACGAAAATCGAAAGACGTGCTGGCCGATTCCCGTGGCGGGTCCGATGCGCCATGACGGTGAAGTTCTTTCCGCGCAGTTCAGTGCGGATGGCCAAAGGCTGGTGACAGCCTCGAGGGATAAGACGGCGCAAGTCTGGGATGCGCGGATAATCAGAAACCAAGATGCGCCAGATGACGTGTTGCTCCTCGCTGACTTGGCTGAACCTGCTTGTGGATCTGTTCTCCAAACTTCTGGCCAGACGGAGATTCTGAAACTCCTGCCTCCAGATCAGGTGAGAGCCACCCGGGAGAAAATCGCTGCAAAGTTTGGGCGACAATCTTCGGGATTAACGCCGGTCGAGCGATTGCTAAAGTGGAGCGTCTCAGATCCTAGGCGTCGTACGATTTCTCCCTTCTCGAAAGTAACGGCTCCCGAATGGATTGAGAACAGAATCAAGGAGGGCACATTTGAGAGTCTCCGGGCGGCAATCCAGATGGATCCGGCGAATGCCCGTCTGATCGCACATTTTGGTGTGGCGCTCGCCAATCTTGCTGTCACAGAAAAACAGATCTAGACAATGCCCGACGAGCGTGAGCAGAAGCTGACTATCCGACTCACCGCGCCGTCAAGCTCGCGCCGGACAATGATGAGGTTAAGAAACTGTTCGAGGAAGTAGTCAAGCTGCTGCAAATAAACTCGGACTAACACTAACAGTGTTCTCCCACACATTTTCATACTCTGTGTTGAATATTTAGACCGACTCCTTTTTCTCAAACCCTCGTCAGCTTGGCAGCGAAGCAATTCGGCTAAGTCTGCCTTCGCGGCTATTTCACGTGAATCTTTCCACCAATCACCACTCACTCCTCCCCCTCCATCCTCTACATCTTGGCGTGAGAGTTTTATTTCTTCGCCCGTTGGGAGGCGAGCGGAGTGATGCGAACAGAATTGGGAACGTCAAAGTCGACTTCCAAGACCCTTTTCCCTTCAAACTGTGCAAGAGCTTCGCGGACCTCTTGGGCATTCGCGAAATCCATTTCGACCTCCACGTCGGGTGCGACGACTTGAACGGTGAAGCTTTCTCGTTCCGGCACAACGTGTACCTTGGTAATTTCGTTGTAAAAAATAACAGAATCGTCCTCTAATCCGGTCGCGGTATTCCGACCCCGCGCGGCAAACTTTTCTCCGGGATTCTTGTTCAGAGTCAAACGTGTCATAAACTTGAATTGTTCTGCTTAGTTCGCCCAAGCGACCCTTGACGGTTCTATTAGACCGCGACCGTTAGAGGGGATTGGTCAGCCAGTAACGCCGGACGCAGTGCGTCTGAATATTCCGCTGCAAGCGCATGCATGTCTTGGGTCCGCGGCCCGGTCAGTTCATAAACCTTGTTGATGTGAGCGGTCGGAGTTGTCAGGAGTGTCGTGACCACCTCCGCCACAACGGCCGCCAGAAGCGTTCGATCTCGGCCTGACTGAAGCGCCGAAAATAGTTCAATATCGTGTCGTCGCTTGGAAAGCCGCCTCATGCCCAAAAGCGCTTGCAAAGCACGGTCGGCGCGTAACTGATTGGTGTGCGCGAAACGCGGGGCTCCGGCAATCACGCTTAAAAGGAAGCCGACCAGGATCTAGTCCGGCTCATCGTGATTGGGATGGCTGTCGATGACGAGCTGCTCGACCAGCCCGATCCGCCCAGAAACTCGATCAAAACCGACAAGCCTCAAAGCGTGTGATCGCGCGGAACGTGTCACAGATTTTGATCTTTCCGTCACCGAAAAGCGGCTTAAATTCCTTCCAGTCGTTCTGTTCCGGCGCCTGAGAAGAATCTTTTTGCACGACTAATTCTCTCATAATCGCTTCGAAACAGAACGAGTCTCCTTACTGCATCCAACGTCGTTTTTTGGTGTTTAGAAGTCCCGCTCACGGCTGAGCCGAGCGCCTCCATCAACGCCCCGGCTGCCCATTGGCGGATGGGAAGAGGTCCGAGAGGTCACGAAACGTTAGATGCGTGTTCCGTCGGAAATCACGGCGCCTTTCGGGACCACGACCACCCCGTCTCGAATGTAATAGCTGCCGCCATCCACGTTCGCGGGTTTACCCTCTGGCGTGATCACCACCCCGTCCCCGATGCGCGCGTTCTTGTCAATGATGGCGCCGTCGATGACCGCGTTACGCCCGATGCCGAGCGGCGGGTTGCCCGGCGCCGGCGGCGGACCTTCGCCCTCGTAAAAATCTGCCCCCATCAGGACCGAGTTGCGGATCGTGGCCCCGCTTTCAATGACGCTGCGCAGCCCGATAACCGCCCGGTCGATGCGGGCGTCCGTGATAATGCACCCGTCTGCGACGATTGCCTGGCGAATGCTCGCCCCATTGACCTTGCTGGCGGGAAGGAAACGCGCGTGGGTGTAAATCGGATCAGCCCGGTCGAAAAAATTGTAGGCAGGAACCGTGTCCGTCAATGCCAAGTTGGCTTCAAAGAAAGCCCGCACTGTGCCGATATCTTCCCAATACCCCTGGAAAATGTAGGCAAACACCTTGTGCTTCTGCAGCGAGGCTGGAATGATGTGTTTGCCAAAGTCGTCAAACTTATTGTCTAGCACGTCGATCAGGATCTGGCGGTTGAAGACGTAGATACCCATCGACCCCTGCTAAAGCTCGGCCTCGGTCGGTTGACCAAGCTCCGTTAGGAGGTCGGCCGGGATACGCAACTCATCCAGGAGCGCCGCATCCTTGGGTTTTTCCTCGAACCGGTAAATGCGCCGATCGGCATCGCTGTGCATGATGCCAAAACCAGAAGCTGCCCGTCTGTCGACGGGTGTGGTGCCCAGGGTGATGTCGGCCCCGGTGCTTAGGTGCTCCTGCAGCAGGTGTAGGTAGTCCATCCGGTAAAGCTGGTCGCCGCTCAGGATGAGAAAATGTTCGTAGGGACGGTTCAAGAAGTCGCGAAGATTCTGGCGTACGGCGTCGGCTGTGCCCTGGTACCAACTCGCACCCTCCGGGGTCTGCTGGGCGGCGAGGATCTCAACGAAGCTTTTGCTAAACTGGTCGAACTTGTAGCTGGCGTTAATGTGCCTGTGCAGCGAGGTGCTGTTGAACTGCGTCAGCACGTAGATTTGGCTGAAGCCGCCGTTGAGGCAATTGCTGATCGGGATGTCAACCAGCCTGTACTTTCCGCCAAGCGGCACCGCGGGTTTGGCGCGCTCCTGCGTCAGGGGAAAGAGTCGGGTGCCGGCGCCGCCGCCCATGATGATGGCGAGGGTTTTGTCCTGTGGGGTCTTTAGTATCATACTTTCATCTACCCGTTTAGCTGCACCTGCTCAAGCCGGCCAACCAGCGCAGACTCGCTGCTCTTTACCAGCCAGCGTTTGCCGGGCTGTTCCGGGGCAAGTTCCTGTCCGGCCTAAGCCAGATGCTTGATGAAGGGTTGCATCTGCCCGACTCAGACATCGCCGACATGCGCCCGTTGATTCAGATCTGTTCTGCACCAAGCGCTGGGTTCTTTATGCAAAACGTCCCTTTGGCGCGCCGCACCAAAGCTACCTGGCTAGGTAACACACACCGCGCCGCGCTGAGAACCGACGGATTATCGCCATCGATGCGAAGCGGCGGACCGTCACCTCACCAATCGCGACTACCTGCACGGTTCACAGCTCAAGGAGTTAACCCTCTCGGTCCTGGAGTTCTCTTCTTTTACATTGCGGGATTGCTAACATCAGAAATTGTATTGAATCCTTTAGTATTTGAGTCCCAATGGGTCATGCCGATTGACAACGGCTAGAAGCAAGATCGAGCAAATGCAAACAATCGTAATCGGTCACAAAAATCCCGACATGGATTCAATCTGTTCGGCGATTGCTTACGCGGAACTTAAACGCAAACTGGGAGCGCCCGACGTAATCGCAGCCCGAGCCGGGAACACCAATGAACGGATCGACCTGGTCTTGCAAAAATTTGGAGTGCCGGCTCCGGAATTTGTGAGTGATGTCTCGGCGACGGTTGCTGACGTCATGGAGACCGAGGTCATTTCCGTGGCTCATGACTCCTCAATTTGTCAGGCGATGAACTCCATTGAGCAGAAGCGCATACGTGGCCTGCCGGTTGTAGATGCCGTCAACCGTTGTCTCGGGTTACTCTCGGGTTGGAAGGTCAATCAGTACCTTTTCCCGCATCGTGAGGAAGCGCCAACTTCGCGCGAGATCTTTGGATCGATCACGGACATCGTGCACTCGTTTGATGGAGAGTTCGTCGCTGGCGGTCCCGACGATACCCGGAAAAAAGTCACTCTGATGGTGGCCGCAATGAGCCAGGCTTCCTTTGGCGAAAGGCTGCGAAGCAGTCACGCCGAAGAAGTGATCCTTTTCGTCGGGGATCGAGAGGAAATTCAGCTGGACGCGATAGATGCCAGGGTTCTTGCTGTAGTGATCACTGGCGGGATGGGAGTCTCGGCAAAGGTCCGGGCAGCGGCGAAGGATGCCGGAGTCCATATCTTGTCTAGCCGGTATGATACCGCCACCACGGTGTTCTTGGCCCGTGGCGCAGCAAGAATCGATGCAATGATCGAGCCGCAGTTCACGAGCTTGTCGCCCGAGACACCTTTAAGCTCCGCACGCCACGTGGTCGCAGGTTCATCGGATTATGTTTTTCCCATATTGGATAGCAGCAAGCGTCTGGTTGGCATTCTCTCGAAGAGCCACTTTATCAAACCGATCCCGCGGCAACTGATCCTGGTAGACCACAACGAACTCTCGCAAGCGGTAAAAGGAGCAGGGGATCTACAGATCATCGAGGTGCTCGATCATCACCGACTGGCAAGCTTCAACACGGATGTTCCAATTCTGTTCTGGAATAGTCCGGTGGGCTCAACCAGCACGTTGGTCGCCTTATCGTACAAGCAGCACGGAATCGAGATCGAACCGCCCCTCGCCGGACTGCTCATGGCGGGGCTGATCTCCGACACGCTCAATCTCACGTCGCCAACGGCCACGCCCATCGACGCGAAAGTGCTCGAAGATCTCAGTAAGATAGCAGGTACAGAACCGGCTAAACTTTCCGAAAGCATCTTCGCAGTTGGTTCGCCCTTGTTAACACTAGGTCCGTGCGAAGTCATTTTGGCAGATTGCAAGGATTACGAGGAAGATAGACATGTGTTCAGCGTTTCGCAGATCGAAGAGCTGGGATTCTCACATTTCTACGAAAAGCAGAAGGAATTGTTCGAAGCGTTGGAGGCCTATGGGTCAAAGCAGGCGAGTTATTTCGCTGCGCTTTTAGTCACCGATGTAAATACGCAGAACTCGCTACTGCTGATTTCAGCTCCGCCGGAGTTCCTGGCCACAATCACTTATCCAAACCGGGCAGCGAACCTTTTCGAGCTTAACAACGTCGTTTCACGAAAAAAACAGCTCGTACCGTACTTGTTAGATCGTCTTCACAAAATCAATGCGAGTATTTCCTGACTCGTGATCACACCTACCGTAAGAAGTTGGTTCTGGGTTTCGCCAGGACGACCGGATGAAGCCGGTGGCAAGTCTTGTTTCTGAACTGGGTGCTCGCGTTCTTGCTCCTGGCGTTGATCTGCTTCTTTTCATTCAGTCAGCTACGTTACAACTGGAATTGGGAGACAGTTGGGACCTACAGCAATTTTTTGGGCGGGGTTGGTGGAACACGCTCAGGATATCTTCGCTGGCCCTGCTTCTGAGCACGCTGATTGGCCAGATACGAGCGCTGGCGAGACGATCAGGCTCGTAGCAGCTGTAGACTTTGATTCCTGCCTTATCCACCCGTCGACCTGATCCGTTAATTTCCACCGATCCCATCTCTGCCCCGGCTTGGGCGTGCTACCGTCCAGTTGCCGACATTCGGTCACCGCCGCGCGTGAATGTCCAAACCTAACTTTGATAATTTCCGGCTTAGCTTTCGCCTCACTACCTTTAGTTTGCCTATCCTTCTTGTTGTGCATAAAGCCCATAGTGTAGCGCTCCACGCGCTTGCTGTCGGCCCATGTCATGGTCCCGCTCTTGAGGCGAGTGATTGATCCGTTCGCCCTTGATGCCTTGGAAGCCCACAGCTCCCCTTTTTTGCCTTATGCCGTCTTCGTGGATCCAGCTGATGGCTTTTCGGATATAGGCTGGATGTATTGTTGAAAGGTTACCCAGTCAGTGCACGTCTTGTCCCATTCTTGGAGGGCGAGGCCACGCGATTCGAACATCTCGCGTAGAGCTAAGTTAACGACCCAATAGTGTTGCCCGTTAAAGTCGACTGATTACTGTTACGCAGCGGCACACGCTCTTGAGCCCCGCTTCAGGCAAACGTCGATTAGCCGCGTTGTTTGAAAAAATTACCTGTGCTTTGCACCACCGCGCGCACTCCGCCAAAATATTTGTGGGTAATTGAAAGGTACGGGAGGCGGATAGGCCGACAGTAAGATCCAATCGGGCAAAGCCCTCTTAGAGAATGGTGTCCCGCCTCATGAAGTGGCGCGGAATCTGGGTGTCTCTATTCCAACGCTCTACCAACCGGTTGCCTGCGTCCGAACGCTCTGAACATCCGGTTTTTCCGTTTCGTTAAACTACCCGTATTTTGATAAGCAAATGAAGTCACTCGTGAATGCATCACCCTTAAAAATCCACAACTTGCGAGCAACCCCTGTGAATGTGCCGTTGGCGCGTCCTTGCAGCAGATAAACTTGCGGGTGGCGTAGCGGAGTTCGATAGGTTTATTCGCAACGCAGAAATTCGTAACTGACTTACGTTATAATGAAAGTCTCCCCTTTCCCCTGCAGCATTTCGTTTGCGGCCGACACCGGCGTGATTCCCTGCGCTACGGCCCATTACCAAAAGCGCCTCTCCGACCTGCGCGGGTTCTACCTGGACCCGGACATCTTGGAACGGCGCATTCAGCTCGAAAACGACCCCGTTTGCTACGAGAATTATGCCTTTAACGACAGCCAGGCCGAGGGCGACATCTTCTTTGGGACCACCATCATCTACCCCGGCAAGGTGGGCTCCGAGTACCACCTGACCCGCGGCCATTACCACCAAAAACGCGATCACGCGGAAATCTACCAGGCACTCTCGGGCCGCGGGCTTGTCCTGTTTGAACGCAAGGACGGCACGACCTGCACCGCGGAGCTCGAGCCGGGCAAGGTCACCTACGTTCCACCGTTCTGGGCGCATCGCTCCGTCAACACCTCCGCCACGCCCTTGGTCTTCCTTTGGACCTGTCCGGTTGACGCTGGCCACGACTACGAAGGCCTCGGCAGGCGCGGGATGCGCCAGGTCGTCGTGGAGCGCGACGGCGCGCCGAGCGTCGAGGGCCGTCCCTCACGTCAAACCTAGAGGAGCCGCCTGCCGGCGAGTGACGGCGTCTTGGGATAAGACGGTGCGGGTTTGGGACGCGGCGACCGGCAAACCAGTCGGCAAGCCGATTTTCGTTCGGCATGCCTGCACAATCACCCGTTCGCGTGACGTAGAACGAGTCGGACATTTACGACATCGAAGTAGTGCCGCGCGGCGTCTGCCCCACTGCGTCACCGCCGAGGGGGAGCGATGTCAAGCGAAACGCAAATGCAAAGCGCCTATTCAAAGAGAGCTTCCGCTTCCTGCTCGAACGCGAGCCCAACACTTCGATCCTTCGCTCGTTCCACATCACCGACATCAGTCGTTATTTCCCGAATACGAATGTGAAATTCGGCGCCGTCTGGCCAGATGGGCATCGACTCGGCCGGCGGTTCCCGGCATAATGACGCGAACTTCATTTGCTCTCACCCCCTCCCATGAGCACACACCCTCTTGCAGGCAAACCCGCACCAAGAGACCTCCTAATCAACGTAAGTCGGCTCGAAGCCGCCTTCTACGAAGCCAAGCCCGATTTGGCCGACCCGAACCAGCTCGTCAGCTTCGGTACCAGCGGCCATCGCGGGAGCAGCTCGAACGCTACGTTCACAGAAGCGCACATCCTCGCCATCACCCAGGCAATCTGCGAATACCGGCGCAACCAGGGAATCACTGGGCCGCTGTTCATGGGCAAAGACACCCACGCCCTTTCCCGACCCGCCGAACGCGTCGCGCTCGAAGTGCTCGCCGGGAATGGTGTGGAGGCATTCATTCAGCGCAATGACGGCTTCACGCCGACTCCGGTCATTTCGCGCGCCATCCTTATACACAACCGGGGACGGTCGGATAGCCTCGCCGACGGCATCGTCATCACCCCCTCGCACAACCCGCCCACCGACGGCGGCTTGAAATACAACCCGCCAAATGGCGGCCCGGCCGATACCGACGTCACCGACTGGATTCAAAACCGCGCCAACGAGCTGCTGTGCGCCGGCAACGGAGGCGTTCAGCGCATCGGCTTCGACGCTGCCCTCATAGCGTCCACGACCCACGTAGAGGACTTCGTCACGCCTTACGTGGGGGACCTTGCTAACGTCATCGATTTGGAAGCCATCCGCTCCGCCGGCGTGAAGATCGGCGTCGATCCGCTCGGCGGCGCGGCGGCGGCTTATTGGCAGCCGCTGGCCGAGCGCTACGGCATCGATATCACCGTCGTCAACCCGAAGATCGACCCGACTTTCGCCTTCATGACGTTAGACCACGATGGAAAAATTCGGATGGATTGCTCCAGCCCATATGCGATGGCAGGGCTGGTCGAACTTAAGGACCGCTTTGACATCGCCTTTGGCAACGATCCCGACTCTGATCGGCACGGCATCGTCGCTCCCTCCACCGGTCTTCTGAACCCAAACCATTACCTCGCCGCCGCCATCCGTTATCTCCTCACCAACCGCCCGCAATGGCCCGCAAGTGCGGTAGTCGGTAAAACACTCGTCAGCAGTTGTCTCATCGATCGCGTCGTAGCCAGCCTCGGTCGCAAACTTTGGGAAGTGCCCGTCGGCTTCAAATGGTTCACACCTGGTCTCTTCGACGGCTCCTGTTGCTTCGGCGGGGAGGAAAGTGCTGGCGCCAGTTTCCTCCGGCGCGACGGCACGGTCTGGAGCACGGACAAAGACGGTCTCATTCTAGGTCTGCTCTCGGCGGAAATTACCGCGCGCACGGGCAAGGATCCGGGCCAGCATTACCAGGAATTGACCGCCGAGTTCGGCACGCCGTATTACACCCGCATCGACGCCCCGGCCACGCCCGAGCAGAAGAACCTGCTCAAGAAACTCTCTCCGGAAGCCGTCACCGCCACCGAACTCGCCGGCGAACCGATCACGGCGAAACTCACGCGCGCTCCAGGCAACGACGCTTCGATCGGCGGGTTGAAGGTCGTCTCAGCCAGCGGCTGGTTCGCTGCGCGCCCCTCGGGCACGGAGAACATCTACAAGCTTTATGCCGAGAGCCTGAAAAGCGCCGACCATCTCGCCGCCATTGTCGAGCAGGCGCAGGAGATCGTCAGCCGCTCACTCCAGGGGGAGTGAACGGCGTTCTTCGCGTCCTCCGCGTCAGGCCAGAAATTGCGACAGCCAGCGAAAATACACATCCGTGGACCAGTGTTACTTATACTCGTGTCGTTTGAACCCGATTGTCGATAAAGGCGGCAACGTTAAGCAAAGCGAATGCGAGCGCCCCTGCCAAGGAATCGGATCGGCGTGCATCCCGCCCCAATTACCGATGTTACCACCTCCATAGATTCCAGCGTCAGTATTCAAGATTTCCTCGTACCAACCCTCGCTAGGTGCTCCTACTCGGTATGCGTGTCTGGGAACCGGTGTGGCATTGACCGCGAATAGCAGAGTGGAACCGGATCTCGCCTTGCGTAGGAACGTGAGGATGCTGTTGTCGGCGTCGTAAAAATCTATCCACTCAAATCCAGCATAACTATCATCGTCTTCCGAAAAGGCAGGCTCGCTCTTGTAAAGGAAATTGAGATGCTGGACCAGCCGTCTTAGGCCATCGTGCAAGGGGTATTGGAGCAGGGGCCAATCGATGCTTTGGTTGTGATTCCATTCTTGCCACTGGCCGATTTCGCATCCCATGAACAGCAGCTTTTTGCCGGGGTGAGCGTACATCCAGGCGTAAAACATGCGGAGGTTGGCGAACTTTTGCCAGGGATCGCCCGGCATTTTGTTCAATAACGAACCTTTGCCGTGCACGACTTCGTCATGGCTTAAGACCAATACAAAATGTTCCTGGAATGCATAGATCAAAGAGAATGTGGCTTCACCTTGATGGTATCGGCGATGAATTGGTTCACGACGCATATACTCTAGAGAGTCGTGCATCCAACCCATGTTCCATTTGAAACCGAATCCCAACCCACCCAAGTAAGTCGGACGTGAGACGCCAGGCCAGGCAGTCGATTCTTCTGCGATGGTCATGATTCCTGGGAAACGTTCGTAACAAACGGCGTTAAAGTGTTTCATGAATTCGATGGCATCGAGGTTCTCGCGCCCGCCGTGAACGTTGGGCACCCATTCGCCAGCCTTCCTTGAATAGTCGAGGTAAAGCATCGAAGCGACGGCATCCACTCGCAGTCCGTCGACATGGTATTTCTCGAGCCAGAAGAGTCCGTTTGCGATCAGGAAGTTACGTACTTCGGCCCGACCGAAGTTGAAGATCAGCGTTCCCCAATCACGGTGTTCTCCCTGCCGCGGATCGGCGTGTTCGTAAAGCCCTGTTCCGTCGAATTGAGCCAATCCAAAGGCGTCTTTGGGGAAATGGCCCGGAACCCAGTCCAGAATGACTCCGATGCCCTCTTGGTGGCAGCGATCGACGAAATGACGAAACTCGTCTGGATTCCCAAAACGGCTCGTTGGCGCATAGTAACCGGTGACCTGGTAACCCCAGGAACCGTCAAACGGATGCTCGGCGACGGGCAGTAATTCGACATGGGTGTAGCCCATTTCTTTGACATACGGGATCAGCCGATCCGCGGCCTCGATGTAACTTAGATATCGATTGTCCTCCTCGGGAACTCTCGTCCACGACCCAAGGTGAACCTCATAAATACTAACGGGTTGCTTAGGCCAGTACCGGGTCTTTCGTTCCTCTATCCATGCATCATCACTCCATTTGAAGCGATCGAGATTGAAAACCAGGGAAGCCGTTTGAACTCCATGTTGGCCGAAGAAAGAGAAGGGATCGCTTTTCAACACAACATTGCCGAAGCAGCTGCGGACCTCGTATTTGTAATGAGCGCCTTCAGCAACCCCTGGAACGAAAATTTCCCAGATCCCTGCTTCGATGCGTTTTCGCATCGGATGGGTACGGCCATCCCAGCCATTAAAATCGCCAACCACGCTTACCCGTTGAGCATTGGGAGCCCAAACCGCAAAACTCACACCCGCATGTCCATTGATTTCCGTAAGGTGCGCTCCGAGCTTTTCGTAGATCTCATAGTGGTTGCCGACTTTGTACAGGTGCATGTCCAGTTCACCTAAAATTGGCCCATAAGAGTAGGGGTCGCTAATCTGGAAGGTCTCTCCCGATGAGGTGGTGACCTCTAACAAATAGTCAAAGGCCTCTGATACACCTCCCAGTTGGGCTTCAAATAAGCCTTCCTCTGCGATGCGGGTCGCGTGGAAGCGCCGCTCGACGTGGTGACGGTCGACAATAGCGAGTTCTTTCGCATCTGGTCTAAGACTACGAACAACCCAGACTTTGTCGATCTGGTGCAATCCGAGCACGCTAAACGGGTCATCATGTTCAGCGTGCAAAAGCCGGTGGATATCGTGGGGGGGTACCGTGGTGTTCATATTGATTCCTTTAGCAGAGCTCAAGCTTTTCGGCATACAGGGGCCGGACTGCAGGGCTCCCCGGTCAACGCTTCGCCTCGCAACTCAAGATGCGGACAATTTTGCTTGAGCTGCTTGCGTATCACTACCCGTTTTCCCTCGCTCCACCCTACCTGGAGTATTCGCGACATCAGCTGGTCATGCACATCGACGAAGTATCCATCGCTGCCAGGGTTGAAAACCATCACTCAAACAACGCTCGCGACTGGTTCAAACACTGCGGCTGTCCGCTGATCGCTCACCTGCCTTCAAATTGGCTCTAAATTCCTGGATCATCTCTTGCGGAAGCAAGGGCGTCGCCCCGTCATGCGAGGCGACAATAGCGCCCAGACGGCAAGCAGTTTCCAGAACCGTTTGAGTGTCGGCTCCGCGTGTCAGTCCAACCATCACGCCGGCCATGAACGCATCTCCGGCGCCAACCGTGTCCTTGACGACCACTTTCGGAGCCGGAACGCAAACGAGGGTGCTCCGATCCCACAGCGCCGCACCCGCTGCGCCCATGGTGACGCAGATACGAGGCGTTTTTGTTGCTTCCGAGAGAGCTGCGCAAGCTTCCGCGACGGCGTCTGCATTGCCGGGTGGATTGGGCGTCGCCTCGCCGGTTCGCAGCCACGAAGCGATCTGGCCGACTTCGTCATGGTTGAGCTTGATGACGTCGACGCGGGCCGCTAGTTCGACGATACGCTTAGGATCGGCGAACGGAGGACGCAAATTGACGTCGAAGAATTTCAACGGGCCCTTCAGTGCAAGAAGACGATCCAACTGCTTGAGGTTGTACGGCGAGCGGCTGGCCAGTGAGCCGAAGATCAACGCGTCGGCTTTCGCCACGGCCTCGAAGGCTTCCGCCGAAACGATAATCTCGTCCCATGCCACCGGTTGAACGAGTTCGTAGGTCGCATTGCCCATGGCATCCACGGTGGCCACCACCGTGCCGGTGGGAAGACCGATTCGCGCACGGCCCACAAATTGGACGTTGACCCCTTTGTGTTGAGCAACTTCCAGGATCTCATCGCCAAGAGGATCCTGGCCGACCGCCGAGAGTAGAGACACGGAGACTCCTAATTGCGCGAGATGAGAGGCGACGTTAAACGGAGCTCCACCGGCGTGTCTGCCGGAGGGCAGGCAGTCCCAGAGTATTTCGCCAAAAGTGTAGAATTCGGTGTTCATCAGAGGGCATGTATGGGGACAGCAGGTGAGATCGAGTCATGTGCTTCCCCCAAAAAAACGGACACGGAAATTTGGTTAACTGTTAAGGTTTGTGGTCTGATCAGAACGCTGCACTTCGTTCAAGGTCGTAATCCGGCATAAACGGAACCTCCCTACGGGCTGCCCTCCATTTATTCCGTTTA
>WNFQ01002333.1_pt1 | contig 13730 bp, 14 predicted proteins | sample 5400171 | NCBI WGS metagenome assembly WNFQ01 (sample SAMN13153356, study PRJNA577476) | soil metagenome | isolation source: 20 cm soil under Madrone tree | place: USA:California | collected 2016-06-14
CGACGTTGCGCACCGCCCGTGGCCTCGGCCTGCGGGCCCGTGGGTGATGACGCAAAGCTGGCACGATCTCCTCTTTGCGCATTGGCCTGTCGATGCCGAAACACTGCGAGCGCTGATTTCTGAACGGCTGGAAATTGACACGTTCGACGGCCGGGCGTGGCTCGCCGTCGTCCCGTTTCGAATGACGAATGTTCGCTTGCGTGGGACGCCCATGGTGCCATGGCTCTCGGAATTTCCCGAACTGAACGTTCGCACCTACGTCGTCTGCGATGGGAAGCCGGGTGTCTGGTTTTTCAGCCTGGACGCCGGCAACTCACTTGCCGTTGCGATCGCGCGCACTTGGTTCCACTTGCCGTACTTCCGTGCGCGGATGCTGTGTTTGGAACGCAATGGCTGGATCGAGTACGCCAGCCAAAGAGACCACTCCGATGCTGCTCCCGCCGCATTGCAAGGGCGCTATCGTCCGGTTGCCCCCGTGTTCTTTCCGCAGCGGGGCACACTCGAACATTTCCTGACGGAACGCTACTGTCTCTATGCGCTCGACGGCAGTCACCGGCTCATTCGAGGCGAAATTCATCATCGCCCCTGGCCGCTGCAGCAGGCTCGAGCGGAGCTTGCGCGCAACACCATGGCCGAGCCGATCGGAATTGCGTTGGAGCGGCCGCCGCTCTTGCATTTCGCGCGGAGGCAAGACGTGCTCGTCTGGCCGCCCGTGCGCGTGACCTGAATCGCAGCCGCTAATTCTCACCACTTGTGAAAAATGAAGAACGCCGCAGCCACGATAAATGCGAACCCCACGCCGTGGTTCCATTTTAGCTTCTCGCCGAGATAGAAAACCGAGAACACCGGGAAGATCGAGAGCGTGATGATCTCTTGAATCGTCTTCAATTGTGCGGCGTTGAATTGGTAGGAGCCGATGCGGTTTGCCGGCACCTGAAAACAGTATTCGAAAAAGGCGATGCCCCAGCTGGCCAGGATCATTTTCCAGAGTGCCTCGTTCCGGTATTTCAAGTGCCCGTACCAGGCGAAGGTCATGAAGATGTTGGAAATCGTAAGCAATACGATGGTTCTCATTCGATTTGGTGGCTCCTCATGGATTGGCGAACAGAACTGGCATTGAGACGGAAAAGCATTCACCGGTGTTGCAATTTCGTCAAATGTTTAATGCCGGATTCCACACAAGGCCATTCCTGCCCCTTCTCCGGCATTGACCACTCCCGTACTCTGGTTGCATACCCTGTAGCACTTAGATCCCATATTCCTGGATTGGACGAAGAACGCTTGAATCGAAGAGAGGCTTGCGTGCTATCGAGATTGCACAGGTTTTTTGTTGCTTTTCTTGTATTGAGCTTTTTTCTTTCTGCCATTGCCGAGGGCCAGGAAAAAACTGTGCTGGTGGCCACCGGCTCCAGCATGCCGGAGCCGCTCTATAAGACCTGGATCGAGGCGTATCACCAACAGCAGCCCTCGACCGATATTCGCTACATGGCCTCGGGAACCTCGGAGAGCGTCCGCAACATCCTTGCCGGTTCCGGGGATTTCGGCGGTGGAGATGCGCCCATCCCCGAAGCACAGCTCCGCGCCGCGAAGAAACCAGTTCTCGAATTGCCGGCTGTGCTGATCGGAATTGTAGTGATCTTCGAACTGCCCTGTGAAGAACGAGCTCAAACTCACCGGGCCCGTAGTGGCCAATATTTCTCTCGGGAAAATCAAAGCCTGGAACGATCCGGCCATCGCGAAACTCAATCCAGAAATGAAACTCCCCGAACTTCCGATTCACGTCCTCCACCGCGCTGACGGCAAGGGCTCCAATTACATCCTCTCGGACTATCTTGCAAAAGTCAGTGCTGAATTTCTTACCACGGCCGGCCGCGGCGAATCGCCAAAATGGCCGGTAGGCCAGGCCTTCCAGCGTTCGCAGGACCTAGTGGCCAAGCTGCGAAACACGCCCGGCGCGATCGGCTACACCGAGTTGAATCTTGCCGTCAGCTCCGGCATCCGCTTTGCCAGCATCAAGAATGCAGCGGGCGAGTTCATCAAGCCCTCCACAAAATCAATCGACGCGGCGGCATCCTCCAGCGGCAGCAAGATGATTCATGATTTTCGGATCTCGCTGACGAACGCGCCTGGAAAAGATAGCTATCCGATAAGCAGTTTCACCTGGCTCTATGTTCCCGCGGTTGCCAAGGATCCCGCGCGCGGCCGCGCCGTGGCCGGCTATCTGAAGTGGCTCTATACCAGCGGCCAGAAAATCGCCCAGGAACAGGGCTATGCGACCTTGCCCGAGGACGTCCTCGAAAAGGTCGCTGCCAAAGCCGCAACAGTCCGCTGAACTGCGTTCGCAACCAATCAAACGTTTAGGGTAAGGCTGACGAGGTCCGGCCGCGTCGGCGGAGGGAGCGGCGGCAGCTTCGAACGGTCCACTGGACGATAGAGTGTGTCGCGCTCGACCGGGACGCGCCCGGCGGCACGGATCAAGCGCTCGAGTTCACTGCGCGAGGTAAACTGGGAAGTCTTCGCGCCGGCGTCGTGATAAATCTTTTCTTCCACCACCGTTCCGTCCAGATCGTTCGCGCCGAAACGCAACGCAATTTGCGCGATGCTCGGCGAAAGCATGATCCAATACGCCTTGATGTGCTCGAAATTATCCAGCAGCAAACGCGACACGGCGATGTTGCGCAAATCCGCGTAACCGGTCGGCTTCGGGATGTGCGAGAGCGCCGTGTTGTCCGGATGAAATGCCAATGGGATGAACGCCACGAACCCGTGCGTCTCGTCCTGTAACTCGCGCAACTGGACGAGGTGGTCCACGCGTTCTTCTTCGGTTTCCACGTGCCCATACAGCATGGTGGCGTTCGAATGCAAACCGATTTCATGCGCCTGTCGCGCGATGTTGAGCCACATCTGCCCGCTGACCTTGTGGTCGCAAATGATCCGGCGCACGCGTGGATGAAAAATCTCCGCGCCTCCGCCGGGCAGCGAATCAACGCCGGCTTCTTTCAACTTCAGCAATGTTTCTTTCGTCGATAGCTTCGCGATGCGCGCGAAGTAGCCCACCTCGACCATCGTGAATGCTTTCAAATGCACGCCCGGGCAGCGTTGCTTCAGCCCGCGAATCATTTCCAGAAAGTATTCGAAAGGCAAGTCCGGGTGCAGGCCGCCGACAATGTGAAATTCCAGCGCCCCTTCGCGCACGCCCTGTTCCGCGCGCGCATAAATTTCATCCAGCGCGAAATTGTAGGCGCCGGGCGCGTCGGGATCGCGGCCAAAGGCGCAAAGTCTACAGTGCGCAACGCAGATGTTCGTCGGATTAATGTGCCGGTTGACGTTGTAATACGTGATGTTGCCATGCTTTTTCTCGCGCACGTGATTCGCCAGCCAGCCCACGGCCAGCAAGTCCGGTGAACGATATAGCGTGATGCCCTCGTCAAAGTTCAATCGTTCACCGGCCAGGATTCGGTCCGCAATCGGCTTCAACCGCTGATCGGTAATCGTCAGTTCGCTCATTTCGAATCCGTCGAAAATTTCAAACGCGCCAAACCGCAGCCGCCGCGCCCCAGAACAACAGGAACAACATACTAATATAGCCGTTCACGGTGAAAAACGCAGCGTCCAGCTTGCTGAGGTCGTCAGCTTTGACAAGGGAATGTTCGTAAGCAAGCAGCGCCGCAACCACGGCGATTCCTGCCCAAGCCGGCCACGGCAAACCAAAGCTGAACGCCAGCCATCCGAGAAGCGCGATCACGCCAAGATGCATCCATCGCGCGATCGTCAGCGCGTGCGCGATTCCAAATTTTTTTGGAATGGAAAAAAGCCCCGCTTGTTGATCGTAGTCCACGTCCTGGCACGCGTAGAGGACATCGAATCCTCCGACCCACAGAGTAACCGCCGCACAGAGAATCAGCATCCGCAGGTCGAGTCCGCCGGTAATCGCGATCCACGCCGCCGCCGGCGAAATACCCAGCGCGAAGCCAAGAAAAAGATGCGACCAGGTCGTGAAGCGCTTCGTGAACGAGTAGAAAAACAGAATTGCAATCGCTAGCGGCGCAAGTTTTAGCGCAAGGGGGTTCAACTGCCAGGCCGCCACAAAAAACAGGGCGACCGCAACCACGGTGAAAAACCACGCAAACTGCAGTGACAGAGCGCCTGTCGCCAAGGCACGCTGCTTCGTGCGCGGATTCTCGCGATCGTAGCGAAGGTCGGCGATCCGGTTCATGGTCATGGCCGCGGATCGCGCCGCAACCATGGCAATCACGATCCACAAAATTTGCCGCAACGTGGGCCATCCATGCTGGGTAGCGCGCGCGGCGAGCAACGCTCCGGTCAACGCAAACGGCAGCGCAAACACGGAGTGCTCGAACTTGATCATCTCCAGCACTGTCTTGATTCGGCCCGCCATTTCTAGTTCATGCCTCGGCTTTCTTTGACGCCGGAGTGCCTGCCCAGCGGTACATTTTTTCTTGAGGCAGATCGATCTGCGCAAGCACGCGGCAAACATACTGCGTCACCAGATCGTCGATCGTTTTCGGATGATGATAGAACGCAGGAACAGTCGGCATGATCACCGCGCCCGCCTCCTGCGCACGCAGCATATTTTCCAGGTGCACGCGGTTGAACGGCGTGTCGCGTACACAGAGCACGAGCTTGCGGCTTTCCTTCAGCATCACGTCGGCCGCGCGCGACACAAGATCGTCGCTGATCCCGTTCGCAATCGCCCCCAGCGTTCCCATCGAGCAGGGAATCACGATCATGGAATCGACCACGTAGCTGCCAGAGGCGATGGACGCGCCGACATCTTTATTTGGCAGAATTTCTATTTTTGTGGCCGGGCGACCGAGAATTCGGCTCGGCAGTTGCTTCAAATCGCCTGCGGAAAGACCGAGCTCTTCGGCAAAAAGCCGCTGGCCCGCTTCCGTGACCACTAGGTGCACACGCGCGACGCGCGCATCTTCTTCGAGCAAAGCCAGCGTCTTTTGCGCGAGAATGGCCCCGCTGGCCCCGGTCACACCTACGGTTACGATTTGTTTTTGCGTGTCAGCCATGTTTTCCGCGAGGATAGATTCAGTCTCGCAGCGCCCTCCGGGCAAGTCAAGCTGAGGAGTTGAGCGCATGCAGTGTTAGAATTCGCATCGGCCGGACGATATGAATCAGAGCGATTTGCTGAAAATTCTGGAATTTGTGAAAACTGGCGAGCTCGCTCCCGTCGAGGCCATCGAGCGCCTCAAGCATCTGCCCTTCGAAGATCTAGGTTTTGCAAAGATAGATCATCACCGCGCGCTGCGCCAGGGTTTCGCCGAAGTCATTTTCGGCAAAGGAAAAACGCCGCAGCAGGTTGCCGCCATCGTGAAGGCCATGCTGCGCAAGAAAGATTCGCGGCACAACATTTTAGTGACGCGCGCGGGCGCGAAATTGTTCGCGTCGGTGAAGAAGCTGAATCGCGCCGCGAAATTCCACTCGCTGTCCGGCGTGATCACCATCGAGCGCAGCGCTGAAATCACCGGCAAAGGCACGATACTCGTGGTCTCCGCCGGCACCAGCGACATTCCCGTCGCGGAAGAGGCCTTGCTCACGGCTCGCATGATGGGCAATCGCGCCGAGCCTCTCTATGACGTCGGCGTCGCCGGCATCCATCGCCTGCTCGATCATCGCGGCAAACTCGCCGAAGCCCGCGTCATCATCTGCGTCGCGGGAATGGAAGGCGCATTGCCGAGCGTCGTCGGCGGCCTCGTCGCCGTGCCGGTGATCGCCGTTCCCACGAGCGTCGGCTACGGCGCCAGCTTCGGCGGCGTCGCCGCGCTTCTCGGCATGCTCAATAGTTGCGCATCGAATGTAACCGTCGTCAACATCGACAACGGCTTTGGCGCCGCTTGCGTCGCCTCCTGCATCAACCGATTGTGATTGATTCCGAGTAAGGAGTTTGACTGCCGATCGTGGGACGAAACAGCAGACCAATCGAGAAGACGACTCTGGGAACGCGCTTGTACTTTATCGTTCCCGGATCGTTACTCATTATTCTCTCGATTGCGGCAGTGTTGCGCAAAATTTGGTGGATACCGGGATTCAGTCAAAAATTTGGGCGGGGCACGATGACGCCTTCTCTCACCTTCGGCGGACTAGGGGTCATTTTTCTGGCAATTGGTCTGTTCCCCTGGAATCGTCTCAGCAAAAATCGCAATACACCAAAGCGCTGAGTTCGTCGCAATATTCAGGCCTTTAGCAATACTTTCATCACTCCGGGCTCTTGCGCGAACGCGATGGCCTTCTGCGCTTCCGCAAGCGCAAACGTACGAGTAATCAATGGCGTTGGATCGATCTCACCGGAACGCAGCAAAGCAATCGCTTTGGCGAATGGCCCGCACCGCGAGCCCACCACGGTAATTTCTTTCACCACGATCGGCCAGGTCTCGACGGGAGCCGCGCCGTGAAACGTGGACTTCAAAACGAGCGTTCCGCGAGGCTCGGTCATTTGGAGCGCCATCGCCAGACCCGTTGGCGATCCGGTAGCTTCAACGAGAAGTGCGAAACTATCTTTGCTGCACTTCCAATCACTGGCAATCCCCCGAACCTTTTTGGTTCCGATCCCAGCTCGGCGAGCAAACGCGAGTTTTTCCCTGTGTTTTCCGTACATTACGACACGCGGCACGGCAGTTTTCAAAACGCGCGCGATGAGCTGCGCGAGCTTGCCATCACCGAGGACCGCAACCGAGTGGAACTTCTTCGCATTGACCTGATCGAGGATTTCGCAAGCCGCCGCCAGCGGCTCGACGAACACAGCTTGTTCGTCCGTGACGTTGTCTGGAACCAGATGAAGATTCTCTAGCGGCAGCGCCAGAAATTCCGCAAACGCGCCGTCGTGATTCACTATGCCCAGGACCGTCCGGCGCGCACAATGCGTCTCCCATCCGCGCTTGCAAAAATGGCAAACCGGTTTGAAACCATACGCCGAACAAGAAACATTGATTTCCCCGCAGACGCGCCGCCCAAGCCATTTCTTCTTCGTTGCTGCTGAGACGCCGCGCACTTCCGCGACTTCGCCGACAAACTCATGCCCCGGCGTCCCGCTAAAATTGTGATACCCGCGCAGAATTTCGACGTCCGTGTTGCAAATTCCCGCCAGCTGCACTCGAATGAGTGCCCAGCCTCCCCGTAACCTCGGCAGCGGCTTGTTTTTCGAGACGAGTTTGCGGTTGCGCGCTGTAAACGCGAGCATTTTTGTCTGCCTCCGCAATCAGTGAAGGGCAGCAGCCAGTGTCTTGAGTAAGAGTGGCTCTTGTTCGGGGAACACTGTGCGGAGATCGAGGATGAGGCGGTCGTCTTCCACGCGGGCGATCACGGAGACGCCGGCAGGCGCTCGTCGGAGCCGCTGCTCGAGTTTGGTCGCGGAGTACCGGGCGCTGGCGATTCGAATCACCTTCGAAGGCAACGATTGCGATGGCGTCGATCCCCCGCCCGCGAGCGAAGTCCCGTCGGCAATCTCCATTTCGACTTCGTCCAGCGGAAGCTCGGGACGAAGTTCGCGCAGGAAATTCTCCGCGCGGCGCTTCAGTTCCTGTGGCGTCATTCGAATCATCCGCATCGTCGGGATTTCATCCCACGCCGCACGAAGGTACGCTCCCAGCGTCGCCTCGAGCGCCGCGATCGTTAATTTATCCACGCGCAACGCCCGAAAGAGCGGGTGCCGCCGAACGCGCGCCACCAGATCTTTTTTCCCGGCAATAATTCCCGCTTGCGGCCCGCCAAGAAGTTTGTCGCCGCTGAAGGTGACAATGCCCACACCCGCGTCCATGCTTTGGCGCACCGTTGGCTCGGTAATACCGTGTTCGGTGAGTTCGGCCAAGCAACCGGAACCGAGATCTTCCACGAGTGGCAATCCACTCCGCTGGCTCAGCGCCACCAGCTCTTCGAGGGAAGGTTTGTCCGTGAACCCTGTGACCGTGAAATTCGAAGGATGCACGCGAAGCAGCACGCGTGTTTTTTCATTGATGGTGTTTTCGTAGTCCGCGAGCTTGGTGCGATTCGTCGTCCCCACTTCGCGCAGAAGCGCGCCGCTCTGCTCCATGATTTCCGGGATTCGAAAGCCGTCGCCGATCTCAATGAGTTCGCCGCGCGAGACGATCACTTCGCCGCCGCGAGCAAGCGCCGCGAGCACCACCAGGATGGCTGCGGCACAGTTGTTGACGACGATGGCGGATTCCGCGCCGGTGAGGCGGGTAAGGAGTTCCGCGGTATGCACGTCCCGCTTGCCGCGCGCGCCCGCGTCCAAATCGTATTCCAGATTCGAATACTGCGTGGCCGTCCGCCGAAATTCTTCCACCGTGGCCTCCGGCAGCGGCGCGCGGCCCAGGTTGGTGTGGAGAATCACGCCGGTGGCGTTTATCACCGGCTGCAGGGACCGTGAAAGGATTCGTTCCACGGCAGCGGTGATGAGCTCTTCCACCGCGCCCGGATTGAACGCCACCGCACTCCAGTTCGAATCGCCGGCGATGCGCGCGCGAAGATCCGCCAGTACCGCGCGCGCCATTTCCACAAGCATGCTACGGTCCACGCGATTCGAAAGCGCCGCCAGCCGCGGCTGCAGCAGCAATTCGTCCACCGAAGGAATTTGCCGCAGCAGTTCCGCCTGCTCGCTCGAAACCGCGCGCTTGGCCCGGGCATCCATTCGAACATTTCAGCACAGAGCGGAGTCCCGGGCAATGCCGGCGGCCCGCAACGGTGGCGTATGCGCGTCCCTGCGCGCTCCTCCGGTTGACGCGATTCGCTTGTGCTCCTAGCATGGAGGTTCGGGGGTTTTCTCCACGCATGGCGACCATCGACGAAGAGCTGGGCCAGCTCGAACGGGACATCCGCCAGCTCAAGATCGAATACGACCAATTTTTCGGAGGCGGCCGTAAGCGTCCGCCCACGGAAATCGAATGGCGCATTGATCTGCTCGTGAAGCGCTACGCGGAGCGCGGCGGTGAATTGAAATTCGCGCAGCGGTTCCGCTTCAATAATCTTTCGCAGACGTACGCGAAGTACAAAGACATCTTTCGAAAGAAAACCGCGGCGAAAGAGGAAGGCAAAGTCCAGCGTCATTTTGGAGCGGCAGCGAAAGAGATCGAGGCTGCCCGCCGCAAGAAAGAAGAGGAAGAGCATGCGCACGAGCCGAAGGCATTCCGCATGACCTGTTCCGAGCCGGAACGCGAGACCGAAAAAGTCGAGCAACTGTACCAGGCGTTTTTACAGGCGAAACAACAGGCCGGCGAGCACACCGGGAAACTCTCACGATCGAGCTTCAATGAATTCGTGCTGAAAAAAACAAAGGAACTCCAGAAACAGAAAAATTGCAAAGACGTCGAGTACGTGGTGGAAACGGTCGAAGGCCAGGTCAAACTCAAGGCGCTGGTGAAATCGTAGGTTTTCCCTGCCGTTTCCCACAGGCTGTGCACTTCCCCTATTCGCGCGAGCCCCGTACACTGTTCTGCTTTTCTCTTTGCGGAGGAATCGATGGCAGTGGAGCGCGCGCTGATCAGCGTGTTTGACAAGACGGGAATCGTGGAATTTGCGAAGCGGCTTGCCGCGCTGAAAATCGAAATTCTTTCGACCGGCGGAACCGCCAAGCTGCTGCGCGAAGCGGACGTCAACGTACGCGACGTTTCGGATTTCACAGGCTGGCCGGAAATGCTCGGCGGACGCGTGAAAACGCTGCATCCGAAAGTGCACGGCGGGCTGCTCTTCCGCCGAAAAAATGCGGAAGACCGGAAGCAGGCAGCGGAACACGGCATCGCACCGATCGATCTGGTGGTGGTAAATCTGTATCCGTTTGAAGCGACGGCGGCGAAGGCCGGGCTGACGACGGAAGAGTTGATCGAAAACATCGATATAGGCGGGCCGACGATGCTGCGGTCAGCGGCGAAGAACTTCGAGAGCGTGACGGTCGTCACCGATCCCGAGGATTTCGAGCGCGTGGCGAAGGAACTCGAGAGCGCAGGCGATACAACGCTCACAACGCGGCTGGAGCTGGCGCGCAAAGTGTTTGCGACAACTTCGCGCTACGACGGACTGATCACCACGGAATTGGAGCGATTGGCGGCAGCTTCGGAAAAAGTTTCTCTGGGCGCGAGGCCCGTGCTTCCGGAGCGCGTGCATGTAGCTCTGCGGCGGCAGCAGGAATTGCGGTACGGCGAAAATCCGCACCAGGCCGCGGCGCTGTACGTTCCGGCGGGGCGGAAACCGGAAGGGCTGGCGGCGGCGAAGCAGCTCCAAGGGAAAGAGCTCTCGTACAACAATTTTGTGGACCTCGAAGCCGCGCGGAGCCTGGCCGCGGAATTTTCCAATCCCGCGGGGGTGATCATCAAGCACAACAATCCCTGCGGGACGGCGGAGCAAGCGACGCTGCGCGAGGCATATTTGAAAGCGCTGGCGTGCGATCCGGTTTCGGCGTTCGGCGGCGTGCTGGCATTCAACCGCGTGGTGGACGCGGCGACCGCGGAAGAGGTCGCGAAGCTGTTCGTGGAGTGCATTGCCGCGCCGGGCTTCACCGAGAAAGCCAAAGCGATCTTCGCGGCGAAAAAGAATCTGCGCTTGCTCGAACTGCCCCCCGGCGGCCTGGAGCCGGAGCGCGAGCTGCAACTCAAACGCATCCTCGGGGGAATGCTGGTGCAGCAACCGGACCTGGGCGAAATCCAGGAAAGCGAATTGCGCACCGTGACGAAAAGCGCGCCGACGGCGGAAGAGCTGCACACGATGCGCTTCGCGTGGAAAGTGGCGAAGCACGTGAAGTCCAATGCAATCGTCTTCGCGAAAGATGGCGCGACACTGGGCATCGGCGCCGGGCAGATGAGCCGCGTGGACTCCGTGAAACTCGCCGTGATGAAGGCGCAGTCGCTGCTCGCAGGAAGCGCGGTGGCTTCTGATGCGTTCTTCCCGTTTCCCGATGGCGTGGAGGAAGCGGCCAAGGCCGGAGCGACCGCCGTGATTCAGCCGGGCGGCTCGGTGCGCGACACGGACGTGATCGCCGCGGCGGACCGGCTCGGTTTGGCCATGGTGTTCACCGGAATGCGGCACTTTCTGCACTGAGAGTCAGTGACTGGTGATCCACAAGGAAGGTGACAGTCGAAAGTTGAAGGTTGAAAAGGGGAAGCAAAATCCAATGCCGAGACGCAGAGTGCGCTGAGTTGGCGACTTAGCATGGAAAAATGTGATGCGTCTTTTTGCCGCCGCTGCGCATCCCTCTGGATAGCGCGCGAGAAGTGAAACTAGCGCGGAGAGGTGAATCCATGGCGGCACCGAGCGCAGGCACAAAGATTGTCCTGCAGGTTGGCGCGGAATTTCGTATCCGGAAAAACGGCGATCTGATCATGGACAATCCGGAGCTGGAACTGGAACGCGAGGAGCGCGCGGCCGATGCCGTGCTGCTCTATCGCTTCGAAGCAAGCACCGGCGAGCATGTTTTGCGGCTGCTGGATCCGGTCGCCGATCATAAACATGTGAAAGTGCATCGCCGGGACGATTGAACTTCGGCCGCCGGACAGCTACGCGCTACTTCACGCGATGGTAGGTGACTTCGATGGCTTTGGGTTTGCCATCGGCGTCGGTGATATCTCCGTGCGAGATGTAGGTGTCACCGTCAATGCGCGTGAGGATCGCACCCTTCAGTTGGTTCACGACGGAATTGTCAAAACGGAAAATGCCGCTCTCCGATTTCGTGAGATTCAAGTGATAGGCTTCCTTTTCCTCCCAGGGTTTTAACTCCGGAGAAAAATGGCGGAAGTAAAACTCGATGCCGCTGGGCGTTTCGCGAATGGTGAAAAGCTCGATGACGATGGTTTTTTCGGCATCCGTGAGCCGGAAGAAGCCCTGCATCGTGCCGTTCTTGGGAGCCATCCACTGCTGCTCGGCCGTCATGGGGCCGAGATGGCCTTCCCAGCGGCCGGCGAGCCAGGAAAAATCCTCGAGCGCGGGTTTGCTGTTTTCGGGCGTGACGGTGATGATGGCGGCGTGGGCCGTTTCTCTTTGCCCGGCGTGGGAGTGAGCATGTACGGCGAAAATTGAAAAACCCGCGAGGAGAACAACCGCGAAGAGACGAAGTGGACGGTTTGGAAGTGTCATGAGCGGCCTCGGTAGGTATATACAACACTTGCGGTAAATTCTTTAGAGCAGATGCGTCATTGCCGGCCGATGCGATCGATTTCCTTTTTGAGGAGCAGTTTATCGAGGCTCGAAAGCGGCAAGGAAAGGAACAAGCCGATACGGCGATCCAGGACGACAAAAGCATCGAGAAAAGCGCGTTCGATTTGCGCGGGGCTGCCGGCGACGGCGGCGGGATCGGGAACGCCCCAATGGGCGGTGATGGGTTGTCCCGGCCAGACGGGACAGACTTCGCGAGCGGCGTTGTCGCAAACGGTGAAGACAAAATTCATCTGAGGTGCGCCGGGCTTGGCGAATTCGTCCCAGCTCTTGCTGCGCAAGTGGAAAGTGGGGAAGCGCGCTGCTTCGAGTTGTTTCAAGGCGTGCGGATTGACGCGGCCGGTGGGAAAGCTGCCTGCGCTGTAGGCGGTGAAATTCGGTTTGCCTTTCTGGTTGAGAATAGCCTCGGCCATGATGGAACGGGCGGAATTGCCGGTGCAGAGAAATAGAACGTTGTATTTCATGACTGGGGCTCAGTGCTGGGGCGGATGAGATCCCTCGTTCCGCAAACCCATCCGGGACGCAGAAGACGCGCCTCGCTCAAGATGACAGTGCACTTGTTTATTGGTCATGTTACTGGCAGCAAGTTGGCGCGCAGCAGGAAGGACCGACGACGTTGCCACGGCGCGCGGGTTTGGCGGCGCGAACGAAGGCGCTGATGAATTTGCCGTCGATGAGCGGGGCAACTTTTTCGACGTCGAGGCCGGCGGAAGCGAGAAAATCGCGGGCTTCATCGATTTTGTAAACGCGAGTGGGCTCAATGTCCACGGATTCAAAACCGGCGGCATAAAGCTTGTCGCGGTATTCGTACTCCTCGAGTGCGCCGGCGATGCAGCCGACCCAGAGTTCCATATTTTTGCGAATGTCAGCGGGGACTTCACCGCGAACGACGACGTCGGAGATGGCAAAGCGGCCGCCGGGTTTCAACACGCGGAAGGCTTCGCGGAGGACACGATCCTTGTCGCCGGAAAGATTGATGACGCAGTTGGAGATGATGACGTCGACGGAGTTGTCCGGCAGAGGGACGTTTTCAATGACGCCCTTGAGAAATTCAACGTTTTCGATGCCGGCTTTTTTCTGGTTCTCGCGGGCGAGCGCGAGCATTTCGTCGGTCATGTCCAGACCGTAGGCTTTGCCGGTGGGGCCGACTCGTCTCGCGGAGAGGATGACGTCAATGCCGCCGCCGGAGCCGAGATCGAGAACGATTTCGCCGGGCTGAAGCTGTGCGAGGGCTGTCGGATTACCGCAGCCGAGCGAAGCAGCAACGGCTTTTTCCGGGAGCGCGGCTTTTTCGGCGTCGTTGTAGAGATCCTTGGTGATGGGATCGCAGCAGCTCAGTTCGGCGCCACCGCCACAACTCGCCGTCCAGCCGCTCGCAGCGCGCTTTGCCGCTTCGCCGTATTTTTGCTTTACTGCTTCTTGAATGTTTGGTTCGCTCATGGAAGTTCCTCACTTTGAAATTTGGACGACCGATTCTGCCCGAACCGCGCGGCTGCGCGTGCAGCATTCTTCATAGAGAAAATTCATAACTTCGCGAAGGGCGTCGGTGTCCGCGGAATACC
>WNFQ01006031.1_pt1 | contig 13730 bp, 19 predicted proteins | sample 5400171 | NCBI WGS metagenome assembly WNFQ01 (sample SAMN13153356, study PRJNA577476) | soil metagenome | isolation source: 20 cm soil under Madrone tree | place: USA:California | collected 2016-06-14
ATCCGTCTCCGCTATCGCGTCAACGCCCACACCCGCGACAGGAACGAAACAGGTACAGGCGGCACGCGTGCGTTATGACGCGCTCTTCTCGGCTAACGTACGCGCGCACGCGCCCAAACCACCTCTGTTGTCCCACCCGGTACCCGTGAAACGTCAGAATGCAGGCTGGCGCGGACTGTCTATCGATGTGCCGCCGCCCATACCCGCGTCACCTACGCCACCCGGGCCGGCGCTGTCAGAACCCGGGCCCGAGGCTAGACTGGACGGACGCCTCGTGCGAGAGATATGGGTCAGGTCTAGGCTCGAGCCGCAGCGACTGCGGGGTATCTGGTGCGTATCGTTGTCGTCATCATCGTCTTCCGTTATCAACTTAGCAGCGCTGACGCGCCTCTTACGTCTGTCTTTTAGGAATGAGTGCGACCCAGATGGTACAGGCTCGCTTGATCGCGACGCGTTTGTGCGCGGGATGACGCGGATCGATGAGGAATTGCGTCGGGTTCAAGTGCTTGGTCGCGCTCGCGCACGGCCGGTTCCTTCACGTCCGATTCTCCGCTGAATTTTGATGGACACGACTCTTAACATGCCCCTGGACATTACCGGCATACTAGTACTATATACCAACGACTAGCTCTAGCGCATCATACCCTACTGTGTTGTGCTCTCACTAAAAATGACATTTGTTTCTTCAAACATGTATCATAAAGCTTTCTATCATATTTTTTGTGCAAAATTCATGCAGATGTGCTTGTGTAGATCATTGTCATCATGAGAGCACCCCACGCGCGCCCCCACCAGATGTCCCGCTATATATCTGCGCCAATAACCCAAGCACACCGCCATCCGCACCGAGTCCATCCTCATCATCTTCCTCCTGGATCGACCGCCCGCCCAGACCACCCCGCGGATGTCTCCGCGCACCATCAACATACGACTCGCCCAGTGTACTACGCACATCACCCTGCGAATCCGCCCCAAGTTCCCCACTGGCACTACCACTCACACCACTCGGCATAGGTACGCCAACCGCAGCCGATGAGGAAGAGGAATAGGAAGGAGGAGCAGGAGGCTGCAAGTTTGCGACTGCGACGGATCCATCCGAATCGCCGAGCGAGACGCTCTGCGCCATTCCAGACTGATAAACCGTCCCCGTCGACTGCCCAAGCATCGTCGACGCCGTGTCAAATCCTACACCCCCAACGCCAAGAGCAGCAGCACCACGCCGCCGCACGGCCGCGGTTTGCGATTCGTGTAGAGCGCGCTCGTACTCCCGAGTACGATCCGTCGCGGTGGTAGTGGGAGATAGGCTTACGTTGGGCCGAGGTGTCTGATCGTCCGAGGCGCGCCGTGCGGAGAGGTCTGCGATACGCGAGAGGTACAGTGAACCAGAAGGATCCGCTGGCATCCACTCCGGATGCGCCGCTTTGAAAGACACGAAAGATTTTTCCATCTTTCCGTCGTTGGACATCAGCCTCGCGTCAGAAACTTTCGTCGGTGCACCAAACTGTCGTTGCGCAGAGGTGTTAGACGAGGACAGGGAAAGTAGAGAAAAGGTAAAGAGCAGACCTTGACGTTACCGTGTCGCTGGAAGTCAAACACGGCAAAGCTGCAGACGTACCCGAGCCCGTCGACGTGGACAGTGAACTCGCGGAAGAAGTCGACGATAGCTGGCGCGCATGGGGGCAGCGCAAACCAAAGTATGAACGGCGTCAACACGACGCTAGCAAGCTCCGTCGCGAAAGTGACGGCTTTCATAGCGAAAAGCTCGCCAAATTGCGTGTGCACTGCCTTGGAGTGCAGCTGCTCCCGCCACTCGTCCGGAAGGTAGTGCGTATATTGGACGATAGCCTTCATGAGCACTTCCGAGTCGAACACCCTGTTCTCTTCGGGAATCATGCCCCGTGCAATCGCAAGGATACCACCGAAGAGGGAAAGGTAGAAAAAGACCGAGCGGTGAGGAGTAATCTCGAGGTGGATGAAAAGATCAGGGTCAATGACGGTAGCGAGAAGAAGGACCGCAGCAAATGAGCCAGCAACGAATGCGGTGAATCTGGCAATCGCGTCAATTAACGCATCAAGATGTGTCACAGGACCTCACTTCATAATGATAGCTAGCTTTTCGTTGGGAAACTGATTCATGTACATATTAGCGATAGGGTATGATTCCTTGAGACGTCGTCCAAAAAGATGGGGGAGTTCGTTGAATTCACGAAACTTCCATTGCGCAAAGGGAGTATATGCGCGACCACTGATTGAAGATGGATTCTTGTATGATGCCTGTTTTTCTCGCCATCAGAGATTGCCCCATGACGAGAGGAGAGAAAAGTACTTCGAAATAGCGGAAGAATGAATACATGAGCAAGTATACCACAATGAACGGTGCGAAAATGGCGTTTAAAATTCCCATGAAAATGAAACGTCTTCTCAACCTGCGCACCCGCGTCAACTACGGCGATGGCATGGCCTTTGGGGATTACGCACCCGTCAATCAACGCTGTTCGGTTCTTGCTCTTCAGGAATACCTTCCTGACCCGTCCTCTTCTATCAAATAGATACTCCATCAAACAGAACTGGAGGTTCCATTCAAGGGCGCGCGTGAGTGTCCGACCCTTGCCCTCCTCTGTGGGCCACCCACGCGGTAGTGGTACTCTCAAGTCAAGCAACTCCTTGTTGAAGAGTGCAATGAGGAAGTTTTCTTGCCGCATGATGCGGTTCGCGATGTCGTGCGCATCCAGTTTGGCACCCTCACTCGCGCGTGGGCGTGAAGATGAGGAAGAGAGTTCGGTGAGTGGATTTGAGTTACGGATAGCTCCGATGCGTCGGACAACTTCGGGCCAGGAAATAGTCTGGATATCTTCCTGGAAACAACGCGTTGGTTGAGAGATGAGCTGCGGCATATAGGTAGAGACGCACGTCGGGTATTTGAAGGAGATATGTGTAGAAGTGATACATGTCCACGAGACGCATTATGCTCAATACAAACATAGCGATTTGCCAAACGTAGAAAGCACAAAACAGCAGGAAGAACAGGAGCGTAAACCCCGAAAAACTGTCAATAAAGAGCATGAGACATGTTATTTGCATATGCTTAGTGGAGAGAACACACTGGGAGACGCAGCGCTCGACAACAATATCGGATAGTCGGGTGACTTGCTCAGGGTGGATGCGCGAATAGTCCACGCAGCGGAGGAGGAATGTCGAAAAGGTAATGACAAACCCGACTGTGCTGGGCTAGGCATTAGCGAACCTATCTGAGACGCGAGAGAGCACTGACAGAAGGTTTAGCCCCCGCTTAAGAGCAATGGAATAGATCCCTTTGCCGTGGTAGTACAGGTACACATCTTGAAGAAACGCATCGAGGTTGTATACATTCACCCAATTCCACAGCGCACGCTCATACGCATCCAGTCCGCGCTTCGGATTGAACTGTCCGGCGGTGGGCGGGGATCGGGCGAGCGGAGGACGGTCCACGTTAATCTCCGAGGGACGTGGAGGAACAGATATCCGTGGTGCATCGATGTGCGTGGTGGCGTTCGTGGCATGGCGTGTGTCGCGTGCCCGGCCTTTGCGTGATAACGGGGCACGGCGCGAAGCGGGGGACTCGATCAGGAAGCTCTGCGGGACTTCACCATCAGACTCTGACTCCTCTTGTATGCGATCGTCCTCGCGAACGTTGGGTCGGAGTATACCGGTCTCCGTGGGACCACGGGGAAGGCGTTGCGTAGGGGCCGGAGCCGCGGAGGGCGCCTTGGATGTTGATGTGGGGAGAGCCTGTGCCTCAAGGTCGATATGTTCGTGTCTTGGGGACGCGGCATCTGTGTCCTCTTCATCCTCTTCGAGGACGGACTGGTTGGCGGCCATGTAGCCCTGGTATGCGCGGCCTAGTGGGTTGAGCATGTTGAGGAAAGGGCGAGAGCTGGCCGTGGGCGCGTAGACAGAGTGAGTAATAGAACGTGAGGCAGACAAGGAATGGCCGGAAAACCGGCGGTTATTGGGTGGGGAGGTCATCGTGTGTTGCGACGTTGGCAGCCTCGCGCGTCTTGGCTGAAAGAGGCCAGTCGCGGTCGACTGACTCGGCTCTCACGTAAAGTGAGTTGTACACGTCACTCAACGTTGCTGTCCTGCACTTATATGCAAAAGTGAGTCAGTGCCGTCTTGCAAACAAAACACACAAAGTTAATCTTCCGTCGAAGGCACGAATGCACGATGTCAGGATCATCAAGATTAAGATTCGACGTAAATCGCCCGTCCCCCGCGATCAGGGGGATATATAACAACCTTCTGGCGCACCCTAGGTTTTACAGAGTGTCAACAATGAGCAGCCAACCCCCTTGATGCCGGACTGCATGCGCGGGTCCACAACTGCAGCGCCCAACCAATCTGTCATTCTCAGTGTCTGGAGCGCACGTTCGTATTTCTTGAAAAAGACTTGTGGTCCAACGGGCGGATGGCACAGTGGTAGCGCGCTTGCTTCGCAAACTCCTGACTCAGGAATTACGTTGCATGAGGTCGTGGGTTCAAACCCCACTTCGTCCACTTTTTTTTCCCTATTTGATCCTTGCTACTCGATCGTGCGGAGATACCATTATTTTTCTTCCCAACTACAACAAAACAGGGTCCCATTCTCCTCGCATCAAAATCCGACGACGTCTCCCATCTATGGGTCTGCACTGAATTATGGAGCATGGCCCTCCACTATTGTCGGGGTGGGAAATGATATACTGTACATCACTGTTCCGTATTTAATCGTCGTTTTTACACTTGTGCGATCCCTCATGTGTTCATAGATCGAGCCCATGAAGTGATCGAAATCTGTTATGAATAGCCGAAGCCGAGAAATACAGGTCTACCAGATAACCAGATAATTCCGAGTCCAAGATTCCCATCTACAGTAGAGTCATGTCGTTGCACCTCGTCAAACCAACTTCCAGTGAGACTCCCTGAGCTCACGGGCATTCGCCTTGAGCTCAAAATAGCTCGTTTGGTATGACTTTTTGGACTTCGGCAACGAATTCAACTTCAGCCCAAGAAGCTTTCCCTCCGATTGGCAGTTGGCCAAGAGGCAATGGCACCAGCCAACCCGTGGGCTGAAATTCCGACGACGAAACAAAAAGTCAAAGGTGATAACGTATTGCAGCTGCAAAGAATGAAGCGCGGCCTCCAGTACTTTGTTTGGGTCCAAGGAAATAAAGTCCGAGTGAAAAAAATCCACGGTCAGATCTTCATCCTCCCGCTGTTGTACCTAGCTCTCCAACACGCTGATAGCCGAGGGTGACTCGAAGCTTGACTGCAGTATGTTGAAAGGATTGTCGAAAGTGCTAAGCAAGGATCAGTGACGCTATTGAGGTGGGGCCCACAACGCGTGCGCCGAAAGAAAAACGGCAGGAAAAAACGCCCAAGTTATCGCCAGTCCGGCCCGGCACGATTGTGATCTACAACGTCACCATGCCTCGTCACCTTCGACCTCGCAAGACGCGTCAGAGTTACGCAAGTTTATTTCAAGATGAAGATGAGCAAGAAACTATATCCGGTCCTTCTCACCAAGTTCCGGACGTACAGCAGGAGGACGATAACAGTAAGTGACTCTGTGCCTCATGTCCCTGAAGAGGTCACAAACACTAATGAAGATGGCCGTGACGATGGAGATGACATAGAGGATCCTGCATTTCTGGGGAGTGGCTTGGGCGCAGAGGTTGACTCTAGCTCTGAAAGTATCTCCTCGACGCGACGTTCAAAGAAGAAGAGCAGCACGAGCCAGGGAAAAGCCAAAAGCATAGGAACGGACAAGGCAAAGGGGAAGCAGAAGGCGAAGGCTACTCACAGCTTGAACAGTCCCGCTCCCGCCGCAACATCTGATCCTGCCACATGCCGATCCACTGCCCCGACCGCCGCACCGAGCACATCCACCCGGCACGTGCTCCCGAACCCGAACATCCACCACCGCCACCGCCCCCTCCCACTCTTCTCCGGCCCGACAGCAACAGCCACGTTAGCACCCGCGTCGACCTCTATGCCTACAGCGATGCTGCGTGTTGAGCGTCTACGGCACAAGCCGCAGCTCTTTGCGCCGAATGTGACCATACCGACAAACGCGTATGCATCTTCCCCCCTGCTCACGCGCAGAGTCGGCAAGGCATGGGGCACGGGAATTGGTATGGGCCCGCTATGGCAGATTGTTGAAGATCTCGGGTGGTTCAGCGAAGCTGAGAAGTTGAAGCCAGGCGCGCTGCCGGGGCGACAGGTCAGCGGGGAGGCTCCTGCGGTGGAATCGGCATCAGAACAGGAGCGAGTCTTCGATGAGCGCATGCGCAGGCCAAGGGTGTATACGGATGTTGCTCCCCCGGAGGGATGGGCAGTTCCACTTTGTGCCGAGTGTGTCTTCACATTTCACTCTTAACGAATGAGTCACGCATCGGCTTTTTGACGCGTCGTGCCAGAGATGGGACCGCATATATGCCAATTGACGGAGGCGGTGGTGGTTCCGATGGCCCTGCCCTTCCTGCACCACCAGTGTCTTGTGACTTCGGTCCGTTTAAGGAACAGACTAGGGTCACCCTGGAGACACTTGGAGCACAAAACCTTTGTAAGATCGCTCTTCTTGCGCCTTTCCTACTCCTGCTGCTGCGTTCAATATTCTATTTTTCCGGTCTCTTATTGACACTGCCTCGTTTCTTTACTCGTAGCTCAATTTTTGCCGGAAAGCCGCGCCCATGTGTTCAACGCTGGCGCGTCCGTTTGGGGTCTTGACTGGTGTCCTATCCACCCGGACGACCGACCACGTAAGAACATGTTTGTTTACTGTGGGACTCGCGTTGAGATCGCGTGTCGAGCCAGATTGTTCCTATAAGTACTACCTTGCCGTCGCACCGCTCCCATCGCGCACCCATTCTCCCGAGATTGGTAACAAAGTCCCGCGTCCCTCACGCTCCTGCATTCAATTATGGAGCTTGGGGCCTTCCGCTGATATCTGGGGATCTGGTGATGACAAGGGAGAAATGCATTGCGAGATGGTGCTGTGTATAGACAGCGGGCCGGCATTGGAGCTTAAATGGTGTCCATTGCCCTCGCACGATCCCGTATGTCCCGAATCTCTCTGCTATTGGCTGCTAGGGATTATGAGCCAGCAAAAAGCTGTCAGGGTCACCTCTAGCCTCTCCGAGAAAGCTGGGTCTTCTCGGTGGCGTATTCGAAGACGGCTCGCTGTCGGTGTATGTGGTTCCGTACCCGCCAGATCTTGCATCAACAGAACGTTCATCGACGACGATTCCCGTCTATGGTGGGTTACCAGATGCTGGCATCGTCGATCGACTGACCTCCTTCAGTGAGACTCAGTCCATTCCTTCGCCTTGAACTGGAAGAAGCGGCGTTTTGTACCCTCGATTGGGGGAACAACGAACTGATGGCGGCGGGACTATCCAACGGTACTCTATTTCACTGTTTTCGGTGATGTCTTGGTCTATAACTCAAGGTGTCTTAGGCGTTATTGCTGTGTACAATCTCGACAGGGCACTCCGGTCACCCTCTGAATGCAAGCAGCCTTTTCCTGCTTTTAGTCTAAACGATCTGACTTGTCTCAACATAGCCACGTTACCTATCGGTTACTACTGCGTGCACCAGTCGGCGATCCGTGCTCTTACATGGGTGCGCGTACCTGACAGGCACGGAATCGGCCCTACAGTGATCGCCAGTGGCGGTTATGACGGCCTTCAGTGCCTCACCGATATCCGGGAACTTGGTGGACATGTATTTAATCGCACCCGAGGTACTATAACCTTCTTACTTGCTTGGCACTGAAGAGGGTTTTGACACGTTCCCCGCCACAGATGTCATCAACACTATAGCATATTCACCGTTCTTGAGTGCGGTTGTGACGATCGATCATGAGAACACGATCAAGTCTTACTCGTTGTCACCGAGCACACTCGGGAGAGGGCACGCGCTGTTAGACCCTGGAGGGCCTGTATGGGTAAGCCTATTCCATTCCCTGCTTCGGCCAAGTGGTCAAAGGGCTGCCGACAAACGCTGGACGCGTAGAGCGTGGGCGTGTCAGACTATCACCCGCACCTTGCAGTCGGCTCTGCGGACGGCACGTGTTGTACAACGAATGGCTTGCGCGGGACGCGGCGTGGTGGCTATGTTGTGAGTTGATTCCATCCTTGGCACAGTGAGCAAGCGAAGGCGTGCGTTCATTTTGGTATTGAGTGGACTGACGCAGGGGGAATTAAACAGCCGTTTCTCGTGCACCGTGTATATCAACTTGATTACAGCCGTACAGATAAGCGCTTTCGCATGCTGGACCGTCTCAAGCCGCGCGAGATGGCAGAGCGACCGGGGGGCGGCGGCGGAGCATGGCATCCTTCCGTGGGGGTGCAGCGTGTTGCGTGGCACAGTGGGGCGGGGCTTGCCGCTGCGGGGTTGCTGGCATCCGCGACGGGATCTGGGTTGTGTAGAGTTGACTTTCTTGAAGGGAAGTGGTTTCGGGAGAGGGTTCCCTATGAGCGTGTGGAGGCGATACGCTTAGAGGAGGGTGTCATGGACGTGGACGTGGACGAGCCTGAGGATAATGAAAATTCCAATTAAGGCCTTCCTTGAGCAGGTGGCCGAACTTGTTTTCAGCGACCAGCTTACTAATACGCGTGGCGCTTGCCGTGTATTTTTCCGAAGTTACAAAATAATTTTTTCAAAGTCGGTTGAGTAATTACATTAATCACAAGGCATGTAAACACGAAAAAAGGAGAGGGGGACGCAAAGTGTGGCACAAAATGGTCACTAAATTCAGACTGGTCACGTGTACATGAATGCGGTATCAGGTGATCCGACTGGNNNTCTCGCACTCGCAGCTTGAGCTCGAACTCGACCAAATGGCACGCTTTGAAGATCTTCCCGTTGAGCTCTTGCCACAAATCCTAGTTCACTTGCCAATACCTGACCACCTAGCCTCGCTATGCCTCGTCGGTCGCACATTCTACTCGTTTTCTGTGCCGATCCTATACAAGCGAATTGCCATCCTCCCTTGGCACAAGTCCTCAAAGTCTAGGGTTTGTAGCTTATTCTCATTTGGCTTAGAAAGCAGAATTCAAAAACTCACCGGCAAAGTCGTCATGCAGGTAATAAAATTATTCAGGACTCTCGCGGCGTGTCCCAATCTCGCCTGCCTCGTGCACCAATTAGGTTTGCCTCTCATGCGTTATGAAAATATTCTCCCCTACATAAGTACGAATAGAGATTAGGGATTTCCCGAAGCGTTACGGTGTTGGTTTTCCAGACGAACAGTCCATAAACATACTTACCAGAGGACTCGAGAGCTGTGTGCATCTCCAAGCATGCACATGGACCAGAGATGGGTCCTTGACCTCCGAAATTCTTACTTGCCTTGCAAAGTGTCCAGAATTAACCGACGTTGCCATCAACGGAGGATATTCCCCTCACTATGAGCCAGCGGACCTTGTTCAATTACTTCGTCTTCGCAAAATCTCATTGATAATGCCCAGCATATTCGTAGTCAGAATACTTCCACATTGGCTTGAGGCGATTGAGCGATCATTGACAAGTCTATCCCTTATTTGCAAGGCACGCTTTTTCTGTCCGCATCCCTTCGACTATATCATTCACCAATCGTATAGGCAGATACTTCTGTTACTGACAGCTTCCTACAAAATATCTCGCAATCTCTTTCACAGCTTGAGCATCTCAATTTGGCTGGGTGTCCAAGGGTGACGAATGAGGGTGTCTGGTCGGTTATAAGATACAACGTTAAGAACATAAAGGAGCTAAGCCTCGAAGGCCTGTCCCCTCAATTTGCAAGTTTACTTTGCTGCTTTCGACGTAATTTTGTTTGACTAATTGGAGGCCCCCGACCAGGATATGTTAGCGCTGGGTGGAGCTTGCACGAAGGCAGGTGGTTTGTCATCGCTGCTCTCCTTCACGTCGACCATTTACTGCGAGACGTTGACCGACGCATGGATAAATGGCATTGAGTTGCTCCTCAAAAAGTCGCCCATCGAAGTCTTTCAGAGCTACATCATGCCCAACTGGTACTCGAATAGAGCCCTCGCCGACATATTCTGCGTTGGCGTTGTCAATCAGCACCGTGACCGCCTTGTCCGATTTTCTTTTCATCGACAGTGCATCAGTCTCGGCACTGTCAAACATGTGTGCATTAGTTGCCCGGGGCTAGAAGAACTTTTCGTGACTATACAGTACACAGAAATGGTTCATTTCCTTTTCTTCTTTAGGAATCTATTCACAGAAGGATGATTAGGCGCACCTTATACCGATACTTGCCCAGGCAACCCATCTGCATGCGGTGCATATTTCTCCCGCAGACCGTCCGCCCACTTGGGATGCCCTTGAGTATTCATTGGACATCGTCCGCCAATGCAGTCCAACAATTTCCCTAGTTGGAATCGAGACAGATGTCTGGAAAGTAGGTTGCTCCTCTAAATATATATTTTTGGTTCGTCAATTGTACATCTAGGTGGAAAGACGTGTATTTACAGTGGAGGGTATGGTGCAGATGGAGCGTTTTCTTACCAAAGTCGAGAACTCCGATATACCAGAACGAATTCTCGTTGTCCACACGCAGTAGTTTTTTTTTTCCCGTGATAGCCTCCACTATCATGCCATCCCCGGTTGTCTATCTCCACGATGCAGCGCACAAAGCGTACCGCATGCGTGCGCCCGTTTGGGGCAGACGAAACGATTCGCGACGCAAGCCGACGGCGGTGACGAAGGCCTTCTATTACAGTTTATAGAAGGGAGCAGCAAGCAAACGTAAAGCTTGACCCTCTGTATGAACCCCTTCTCCGCATCGAAACTCTGGTGGAGGGTGAGCGGGAGCATCAAGCTTGTTTTCTTTCCCCTACGACACGCCATCACAGAACAACATGTCACAGGTGCGATTGGCCTCACCGTTGACACATTGTTCGGTGATGATGGTGCTGCAGTTACAGACAACAAGCAAGCATACCCTGTGCGTTGTTCGGGGTTCTCCCCATGCGGGACCCGTGGGTGGGTGAATAGAAGGAAGAAATTTTGCAGGTAGGTGAGTAATAAAGTCGAGAAGAACTATGATGTAATCGCACCACATTGATAGAAGCATCACGTGATTGATGTATTTTATACATACCACCGTCTGCGAGCCATGTCAAGTCGTTTCACGCAATTTCACGTTTCGAACACGTTCCGACACATCAAAAGTCAGCGCTGCCACAGTCAGCAGTCTAGACTAGCGGTTGCTTCCAACCCAGCGACAACGATGAGTTGTTTGCGCTCTATCCTGGCTCACCAGGCGTCCGCACAAAGTCTTGATTATTGCAGAAAGCAGGAAGAAAAAAATAAATGCGATTTGCAAGAAGACATCAGAGCAACATCATATTATATATACGACGACGACTGGCAGGTGAAGCATCTCTAAAAAACCCGGAATTACTCAGAAAATGTCTGACCCGGGGAGCAACACTGATGCCGTCATGCCGTCTTCATCCTCCCTATCATCGCTGTGTTGGCCTCCCGAAGCAGAGCTACGATCATTAATGTCATAGCCAAGGTCATAACCCCTCGCATCGCCTTCCCCATGGACCACACCCGCCAATTCAGGTTCAGGTTCAGGGTCCGGATCTAAATCAGGCAAGAATGGGTCCATACTCTCCTGCCGCTGCAGAGGCTTCGCATTAGGCCGCTGCAGCTGTGCCTGCGCAGGGAGGGTTGAACGGTGCTGGCGCCGCCCAGGTTCGAGATCAACCTGAAAGTTAGTCGGGCTGAGCTCGGGCGACGACTCGGGAGAGACGATGCCCTCCACACGCTGGGAGATCGGTTGCGGTGCGTGAGAAGTAGATGGCGGAGCGGGCTGGGGACGATGCAGGTGCGCAGTCTGTTGCTGTCGTTGCTGTTGCTGCGGCTGCGGCTGATGTCGCGACTTGTACTCAAACTATGAAAGGAAATCATAAGCCATACGGGAAAAGAGAAGGCACAGATGAGGACGTACCAGCTCGAATACCTCAGCACGACGCCGGTCCCCCGTTTCCTTGTCAATACAGTAGCACAGATACAAAGTATCCGCACTTATTTCCGTGAACGCAAGTTAGGATAAAGGGATAAAAGTGATGGAGTACGACGTACGTGTCAGAGACAAGACCCACGCAGAACATGCCTACTAGCGCAGTGACAGTACCAGCTAGGAGCGCAGCCGCGAGCGCTTGATCCGGGGCCCCAAGTGTATGTGCGACGAATAGATACGCCGAGAGCGCGAACGGCAGAGTCAAGGTCAGCGGGGCAATCCTCAATAGCGTCAGCGGGGCTAACGAAACGGTCAGAGCCAGTAAGTCCTGGAGGTGCGAAGTGGCACTCACCTTCCGACTTGTAGTATTTCCTGAATCGCCCTGACCCGCTCTCCGCACCAGCCACAAGAGCCCTCGCGCGACGTGCGCTGACCCAGAATCCCTCGCCAGTGAGGCCGACATACACAAGCGCGTACTTGCTTAAACTCCCCGCCGCGTCCTCGAGGTAGCCAGCTGCGAAGAGCAATGGGCTAGTGTAAATACGTAACGCAATCGGGAGGTAAACTGGCACGCGACGTAGGAAAACGGTGAATAAGAGAAGTATTCGCGTAAGTGTTAGGAGAAGACCAGCGAGCGCTATGCTGCCCAGCGATGGCTGTAATGCGCGATAGAGCGCAGCATGTATGCGGTGCGTGTCCATCGGAGGTGGCGGAGGAGTCGTAGGACTGCAACGCGTGAAACGTTGATCATGGTGAGTGGTTGGGCATAACAGTGTAGAGTTGGACTCACTCCACAAAGTACCAAGCGGCGATAACCGCAGCTGTTGTGACACGCAATGTACCACGTGCGACTGCCCATGTCCAAAGCCATAGCGAGATTGTCGCAGCAATCGCCCAATTCGCCCATCCCTGTAAATGCCACTCAAATCCCGAACTCGGACCAGAAGCGTATCCGACAAGGAGTAAACGAAAGGTAAGTGTCACGAAAGGGATGGACACAAGGAGAGCAGCAAGTAGGACAGTGGGCGATAAAAGGAGTAAAAGGGGATGCGACGAGAGCAGTTGAGTGGTAAGTATGAGGGTCAATGACGTTGAATGGATCTTCTGCGGCAATGTCAGGAGGCGCCGACCCGTGATGAGCGCAAGTACAAGTGGGATAAATGCGAAGAGACGCAAGCTAGAGTATGGGAATGTCAGTGGCTTTGGCTATACGATAACAGAGGCAGTAAGCCGTACCCCCAAGTTTCACCCCAAGTGGGCACCGTGTCACCGTCCCACATGAAACTCCCTGCAAACGCCCAGATGGAAGAGATCAACAATGTTGCGGGGACAAAGACGGTTGTGCCGATGACGACAGGCTTGACAAATACCCTCAAAAGGAGTATGTGAGCGTAAGATACTGCGGCACTGGTGAATGTTAATATGACAAGAAGCGGTATTGTATGAAGAAATGTAGTATATGGGAAAGTGCGTGGTGCGTCAGAAGGCTTGTGAGTGAGGAAAAGGGAGAGGAGAGAGGAGAGGACGCATATCGAAACACCTGTGAGCCAAATCGAAGTCCATATTGGATCATGAAACTTTTGCCGTGAACGGGAGGATATGTAACGCGGATCAGGAAGGGAGAAGAGGTCGATGGGCCGAGTATATCCGTCACGAGGTAGGAGGGACTGTGTGAGCGATAATGAAAGTGGTGGCGGCGGTGGTGGAGAGGGTGTAAATGGTAGGCGCGCTTTCG
>WNFQ01003660.1_pt1 | contig 13729 bp, 11 predicted proteins | sample 5400171 | NCBI WGS metagenome assembly WNFQ01 (sample SAMN13153356, study PRJNA577476) | soil metagenome | isolation source: 20 cm soil under Madrone tree | place: USA:California | collected 2016-06-14
TCGCTCGGCGAATATTCCGCGCTCGCCGCTGCCGGCAGCCTCAGCATCAGCGACACCGCGCGCCTGTTGCGCACCCGCGGCCTTGCCATGCAGAAGGCGGTGCCGGTGGGCGTCGGTGCCATGGCCGCATTGCTCGGTCTCGATTACGAGGCCGCGGTCGCAGTCGCGAACGAGGCGGCGCAGGGCCAGGTCTGTGAAGCCGCCAACGACAATGGTGGCGGCCAGGTGGTGGTCTCAGGCGACAAGGCGGCGGTCGAGCGCGCCCTGGAGATCGCCAAAACCAAGGGCGCCAAGCGCGCAATGTTGCTGCCGGTGTCGGCGCCGTTTCATTGCCGGCTCATGCAGCCCGCCGCCGATGTGATGGCGGAAGCGCTTGCCGGGGTCGCCATCAAAAGACCCGCTTCGCCTTTGGTGTCGAACGTGCTCGCCGCGCCGATCACCGATCCGGACGATATCCGCCGTCGCCTGATCGAACAGGTCACGGGCACCGTGCGCTGGCGCGAATCGGTGGCCTACATGGCGAGTCGGGGCGTCGTAAGGTTTTTCGAAATCGGCGCCGGCAAGGTGCTAAGCGGGTTGGTCAAGCGCATCGCCGACGGCGCCGTTGGAATTTCGGTCGGTGGGCCGAATGACATTGCCTCGGCGAAAGACGCGCTCGTGGCCGCGCGCACGGCCTGAGCGAGGAGAGACAATAATTCACCGGCGCAACCGGCGGCATCGGGAGCGCGATCGCGCAAGCCTTACACGCACAGGGCGCGACGGTGGCCATTTCCGGGACGCGGCGCGAGGTGCTCGACACGCTTGCGGGGAAGCTCGGCGAAAGGGTCCACGTGCTGCCTTGTAATCTTTCCGACACGGCCGAGGTCGAGGCACTGGTACCCTCGGCGGAGCAAGCCATGGGGCAGGTGGATATTCTGGTCGCCAATGCCGGCATTACCCGGGACAACCTGTTCGTTCAGCTGAGCGACGAGGCGTGGGACGAAGTCATCAAGGTTAACCTGACCGCGACGTTCCGCTTGGCCCGAGCCGCGACCAAGCTGATGATGCGAAAACGCTTCGGCCGCATTATCGCGATCACCTCGGTCGTCGGCGTCACCGGCAACCCGGGGCAGGGCAATTATACGGCGGCAAAGGCGGGGCTGATCGGGATGATCAAGACGCTGGGTGCGGAATACGCCAAGCGCAACGTCACCGCCAACTGCATTGCCCCTGGATTTATCGCGACCCCCATGACCGACGTGCTCAACGACAAGCAGCGCGAAACGATCCTTTCGAAAGTACCGGCGGCGCGGCTCGGAACGCCTGAAGATATTGCGGCGGCGGCGGTCTATCTCAGTTCGAACGAAGCGGCCTATGTCACGGGGCAGACGATTCACGTTAACGGCGGGATGGCCATGATTTGAGTCGGCCGCTGGCCCCTTGGCGAGACGAAAAGCCGCTTGTGGCGGCCGATTGAGACTTATGGTCAAGGCTTGGGAAGTATGATAACCGGACCACGAACAGATGGGCAAAGAACGCCATTGCAGGATTTTGAAACCCTGTATATTGGCGGTGCGGAGCCCGCCGTCGTTCGCCGGGGGCTCCACCGCTATGACGGGGCCCAAATCAAGATTATGCGCGATTGCGAAGAAATGACGACCCGCGATGGCTCGTATCGTCCTGGCGTCGGATCCAATGGAACAAGCACGAGGTTGAACGATGAGTGAGATTGGCGAGCGAGTTAAGAAGATCGTGGTCGAACACCTTGGTGTTGAACCCGAAAAAGTGGTCGACAACGCGAGCTTCATTGATGACCTCGGCGCCGACAGCCTCGATACGGTCGAGCTCGTGATGGCGTTCGAAGAAGAGTTTGGTTGTGAGATTCCGGACGACGCCGCGGAAACGATTTTGACCGTCGGCGACGCGACAAAATTCCTTGAAAAGAACGCGAAAAGCTGACGCCCCCACGCGGTGTTGAGGAAGCCGGACGGGCCGTGGTCGAACGGTCCTCCGGTTTTTGTTGTCCGATCGGGAATCGCGAGCTGGAGTGCTGGAAATGAGGCGGGTTGTCGTCACAGGCCTCGGCATGGTGTCGCCACTCGGATGTGGGGTCGAAGCAACCTGGAACCGCATCCTCAACGGCGAGAGCGGCGCCAGGAAGATCGATACCTTTGATGTCTCCGATCTGACCAGCCGGATCGCCTGCGTGGTTCCGCGCGGCGATGGCAGCGGCAACACGTTCAATCCCGACCAGTGGATGGAGCCGAAGGATCAGCGCAAGGTTGACGATTTCATCATTTTCGCCATGTGCGCGGCCCGCCAGGCGCTCGATGATGCTGCTTGGCACCCCGCCAGCGAGGAAGACCGTTGCGCCACCGGTACGATGATCGGCTCCGGGATCGGCGGCCTCTCCGGCATCGCCGACACGGCGCTTCTTCTTAGCGAGCGTGGACCGCGCAAGGTTTCGCCATTCTTCATTCCCGGGCGCCTGATCAATCTCGCCTCCGGCTATGTGTCGATCGAGCACGGCCTCAAGGGGCCCAACCATGCCGTGGTGACCGCTTGCTCGACCGGCGCACACGCGATCGGCGATGCAATTGCGCTCGGCGACGCTGACGTGATGGTGGCCGGTGGGACGGAGTCCCCGATTTGTCGGCTATCGATGGCGGGTTTCTGCGCCTCTCGCGCATTGTCGACCGGCTTCAACGATACTCCGGAAAAAGCGTCGCGTCCCTACGACAAGGATCGTGACGGCTTCGTGATGGGGGAAGGCGCCGGCATTGTTATCCTCGAAGAATACGAGCACGCGAAAAAGCGCGGCGCGAAGATCTACGCCGAGGTGATCGGTTACGGTTTGTCTGGTGATGCCTATCACATTACCTCGCCCTCGCCGGACGGCGATGGCGCCTTCCGCAGCATGAGCGCCGCCATGAAGCGCGCAGGAATTGCTTCCGCCGATATCGACTACATCAATGCGCACGGAACTTCGACGCAGGTCGGCGACGAAATCGAGCTTGGTGCGGTGGAGCGGCTATTGGGCAATGCGGCTTCCAAGGTATCGATGTCGTCGACCAAATCATCGACAGGTCATCTGTTGGGCGCCGCGGGGGCGATCGAAGCCATTTTCAGCATTCTTGCGATACGCGACAACATTGCCCCGCCGACGATCAATCTTGACAACCCGTCAGTGGAAACGGTGATCGATCTCGTGCCGCACACGCCGCGTAAACGCGACATCAATATCGCGCTATCGAATTCGTTCGGCTTCGGAGGCACGAACGCGTCCGTGATCCTGCAGCGCGTGGTCAATTAAGACGTCCTAGACTTCACCGTTTCGCCGCATTCGGCGATAAATCCTAGATGTGGGCGTAGACTTAAGGCCGCTCGCGGCAATTCGCGGGGCCACGATTAAACCGACGGGATTTTAGGTTGCATCGATGAGTGAGAGGCCGCCCATTTCGCCACGGAGCCCGCGCGTCGCGTTGGAGCCCGAACAGGTTCCGCCGCCGCCAAAACGGTCGGAGCGCGCCCGCAATCCATTCGTCGTGGTCGGCAATGCCATCATCACGATCGTGTTGGTTTTGATGATCGGGGTCGGCGGCGCATACATTTATGGGCGGCAGAAGATCGAGGCTCCGGGCCCGTTGCCGGAGGACAAGATCGTCAACATTCCGGCGCGCGCGGGAATGGCCGATATCGCCGATATCCTGCAGCGTGAAAGCGTGATCGACAACAACCGCTGGGCATTCATCGGAAGCGTATTTGCGCTGAAAGCGCGCTCCGAACTAAAGCCCGGCGAATATTTGTTTCAGAAGAACGCCAGTCTTCGCGACGTCATCGGAATCATCGTTGAAGGCAAGGTAGTTCAACACGCGGTCACGATTCCCGAGGGGTTGACCTCCGAACAGATCTTGGCCCGGCTTTCCGAAAACGAGATTTTTGCCGGCACCGTGCGCGAAATACCGCGCGAAGGCACGTTGCTGCCGGAGACCTACAAATTCCCGCGCGGCACCACGCGCGACCAGGTGATTGCTCGCATGCAGCAGGCCCAAAAGCGCGTGCTTACGGAAATCTGGGAGCGCCGCAGTCCTGACCTTCCGGTCAGGACGCCCGAGCAGCTGGTTACGCTCGCCTCCATCGTCGAGAAGGAAACCGGGAAGGCCGATGAACGCAGCCGCGTCGCTGCGGTGTTCGTCAATCGGCTGCGGCAAAAGATAAAACTGCAGTCCGATCCGACCATCATCTATGGGCTGGTCGGCGGCAAGGGAACGCTCGGCAGGCCGATCAAGCGCAATGAAATTCAGCAGCCGTCGCCGTACAACACCTATGTGGTTGACGGACTTCCGCCCGGGCCGATCGCCAATCCCGGGCGCGCGTCGCTGGAGGCCGCCGCCAATCCGGCGCGCACGCGCGATCTGTTCTTCGTCGCGGACGGCACCGGCGGTCATGCCTTTACCGAAACCTACGACCAGCACCAGAAAAACGTCGTCAAACTGCGGTCGCTGGAGAAGCAGCAGCAGAACGACACCGTCGAACCGACGGAGGAACCCCAGCCGGCGGCGGGGGTCCCCACCGATCCGAATGCGGCGGCAAAACCGCAACCGAAGAAGCCCCACAGCGCCGCTCCGGCCCGGCAGGGTGCGGCGCAATCGACGACAGTGCCTGCCGTAGTTCAATGATGGCTTAGAGCCTTTTCCGTTCCGATTGAATCGGAACGGAGGCTCTATTTCTTTGTTTTGACGCGTTTCTTGACGCGAACCGGCATCCACTTCGCTGGAAAACGCTCTAGATACGCCGACGTCAGACTGAACCGAATTCCACTTTTCCGGATCATGCTCTAAGGTCGTGCAGTTCCTTTGCGAGTCTCAAAACCTATCTGTCGGAGATCTTCACACGATGGCGCTGTCGAGCATGACCGGTTTTGCCCGAAGCCACGGCGCAAGCGGACCCTATGCGTTCGAATGGGAGTTGAAGTCGGTCAACGCCAAGGGGTTTGATCTGCGCCTGCGATTGCCGCCTGGGTGGGACGACCTCGAAGCATTCGCCAAAAAGCGCGCCGGTGAGGTGTTGTCGCGCGGTACTGTCTACGCCAATTTGAGCGTCAAGCGCGCCAATGCGGCCTCTGCGGTCCGTGTCAATGAAGAGGTGCTGGCGTCGATCGTGAAGGTCGCCGGCGTGCTTGCCGGCAAGATCGATGCGGTAGCGCCAAGCATCGACGGGTTGCTCGCAATCAAGGGCGTCATCGAGGTTGTCGAACCTGAAAGCAATGAAGAAGAAGACAAGGCGGCGAAGGTTGCGGCCGAAGCGGGGTTTGAACAGGCGCTCGCCAATCTCGTCGAGATGCGTCGGCGCGAGGGCGTGACGCTCGGCCAAATCCTGCTGCAGCGGATGGATGAAATCGAGAGGCTGGTGAAGAAGGCGGCGGCCGCGCCCGGTCGCAAGCCCGAGGCGATCAAGCTACGGCTTGCTGAACAGGTTGCAGCCTTGCTGGAATCGTCAGACCGCTTCGATCCTGATCGGCTTAATCAGGAGGCGCTCCTGATTGCGGCAAAAGCCGATATTCGTGAAGAACTCGATCGGATTGCCTCACACATCTCGCAGGCCCGCGAAATGCTCGGCAAAGGTGGACCGGTCGGACGGCGGCTTGACTTCCTGGCGCAGGAATTCAACCGCGAGGTCAATACCTGCTGCTCCAAATCCAACGACCTCGAATTGACCAACACCGGCCTCGAAATGAAGAACGTGGTCGAGCAATTCCGTGAGCAGGTTCAGAATCTGGAGTGACATATGACGGCGGGCGGCCACGGTTTCGAAGGGGTTGAGCGGCGCGGGTTGATGTTCGTGCTGTCATCGCCCTCGGGCGCGGGCAAGACGACGCTCTCGCGTATGCTGGTCGCCGAAACGCCGGCGTTGCGAATGTCGGTGTCGGCGACGACGCGACCCATGCGGCCGGGCGAGATCGATGGCAAGGATTATTACTTCGTCGATCAGCCGCGGTTCGATGCCATGATCGCGAAGGGCGAGCTTCTCGAATGTGCCACCGTGTTCGGCAACCGTTACGGTACGCCGCGCGCGCCTGTGGAGGCCTCGCTGGCGGCCGGACACGACGTTCTCTTCGACATCGACTGGCAAGGCACGCAGCAGCTACGCAGCCGCTCGCCCAACGACGTCGTCAGCGTATTCATCCTGCCGCCCTCGGTGGCGGCGCTGGAACAGCGTCTCCACACCCGCGCCCAGGATTCGGAAGACGTCATCCGCGGCCGGATGAAGAAGGCGGGCGACGAAATGAGTCATTTCGACGCCTACGACTACATCGTCGTCAATGATAATATCGGAATGGCCTTCGAAGCCATTAAGTCGATCCTTCGCGCCGAGCAGCTCAAGCGCGAGCGGCAGGTCGGCCTCTCAGGTTTCGTGGGCGCGTTGCAGCGGCAGCTGGAGAAATAGCCGGGCGTTACATTGTGGCCTGCTTTGATAGTTGTGAGAAAAATTCCGCGATCCTGTCGTTGCGTCTGGCCTGGTCCAAATCGCGGGCAAAGTTGCTCCGGCGCGTCTGATGATACGCCCTCGGGTGAGCCGATAAGCGAATACTGTCGTTATCCGTCGGTTCCCAGATCGTGCCTGGACGGGTTTGAGCCTTCCGCGGTCGGGAGCCGCGTGAGTTGCCGAAATTGAACACGGCACCCCCTGCAATGCCCGCCAATGCCAGCCCGCCCAACAGTGCGGCCAATTGCAGTTGCGCGGAATAGGTCGGCGCTGGCTCCGTGGCTGCGTGCACGGCGGGCGGTGGCAGCGGTCGCGAGGCTGGCTCGACGCTTTTGGCGGGATCGGCCTTGGTCAATGTCGGATTGACCGCGGCGGTCGTGCCGAATTGCTCGGGCCAACGCGAAGCCACGACCGACCGTTGCGTGTTCGTATCTTGCATGGGTGCAATTTGGCTGTTCTCAGCGATCGCGGTCTCCGCAGGCTTAGCCGGAATCCACGTGTCGTTGCGATTGGGCGCTTCGAACCGCGTCTGCGGCAGAGGCAGTTCGGCACCGGCGTCTGCGAACGATAGCGTAACGGCTTGTCGTGGAGAAACCGGTCTTGTCAACGGAGCCGGGCCTTGTGGTGCGACCCGAGAAGGCCTGTCGGTTTCCTCTGCGAGGTACCAGCAGTGCCGTTTGGTGGCATGATCGATGCGGTAGTACCAATGACCGCCGGGAGGCGTCTGGCCTTTTGGCCCAGAGAGACAATCGTTGGGCGCGCGCGCCGCGCCATTCGCCAGTGTTGTGTGAGAGACGCCCGCGAGAAGGCCGGCGAAAATGGCTGACGCGAATTTCGCGGTTCGATTGGACATACGCATACTCCGGTGATGCTACTACTTCGCGTTCCAAATCTCCGAAAAGACTTGGGTCGCAATGAGCCGCAATTCCGGAAAGGGTGGGGCTTAATTCGGGCTCGCTTTCGTATCCGTGACGGGAGAAAATGCGAGCGAAGTAAGGTTGGCGCTCACCCCTTGTTTTTCAGCACGATACGTCCGACCACTTTTCCGGCGCGAAGCGCGTCGATCCATTTTTGGACATCACCCATCGGCTCTTCTCGCATCGGCACGGGCTTGATCTTTCCGGCTCGCGCAAGCGCCATCAGCTCATGGCCTTCCGCCAGCGTTCCGACCATGAAGCCCTCGATGGTCAGGCGTTTGTAAATCCATTGGACCATCGGAAGATTGAAATTACCGCCCATCAGTCCGGAGACCACAATCTTGCCGCCACGCGCGACCGCGGATACCGCAAAAGCCATCGATTTTTCGTTGCCGGCGAAATCGACGATCTCGTCGAAACCACCCTCGGTTTCCCGGATGATGCGTTTGACTATTTCCGGTTCGGCAGGGTCGTAGGCGACATCGGCGCCATTTTTCAATGCCGCTTCGCGCGCGGCCGGGCTCAAGTCCGCGACGGAAATGCTTTGGCTGAACATTGCTTGCGCAAATGCCAGTCCCATCATGCCGACGCCACCGAGGCCGATCAGCAAGAGATTGCGCTGCCGCGGGCGATCGACCAGGCGCTTGAGCGCGCCATAGGCGGTCACGCCGGAACACATCAAGGCCGCTGCCTGGTTGACCGGCAGCGGATCGTAATCCAAGAGGTATTTTGCGTCCGGCACCAGCACGTGGCTGGCGAACCCTCCGTCGATGGCAACGCCGAGAAAACGTTGTTTGGCGCAGAGATTCTCATCGCCATTTCGACAATCGCGGCATTGGCCGCAGCCGATCCATGGGAACACCGCCTTCTTTGCACCGATCAGGTCCTTGGAAACGTCTGGGCCCACTTCCTCGACGATCCCGGCGATCTCATGTCCGAGCGTAAATGGCAGCGTCATGCCGCGCGTGGTGTCGAGCTTCTTGCCGCCGCCAAGGTCGGCGTAACCATCCTGGATATGCAGGTCGGAATGACACAGCCCGCAGCGCTCGACGCGGACGAGGACCTCTCTGCCTTGCGGCTTCGGTGTCTCGGCGATGGTTTCACACAAGGGTGCGTCGAATTTGACCAACGATTGGCGACGCATGAGCGCCATGGCGTTCTCCTCAAAGCGTGTTCGTCTTTTGGTTTCCTATATTGGTCAATTCGCGGGCCATGGCAACAAAGCCTGAGACCGGAACGGTCTCGGCGCGCCGCGTCGGATCGATATGCGCGGCGGCCGCCAGCCGGGCCGGATCAACGGACAGTGATTTAAGGCTTTGCCGCAGCATTTTTCGCCGCTGGCCGAACGCCGCCGCCGCCACCTGCTCCAACGCCCTGCGATCGCAGGCCTCCGGCGCGCGACGCGGCACTAGCCGCACCACAGATGAGGTGACGGTGGGCTGCGGCACGAACGCCGCGGGAGAAATGTCGAACAGGATTTTAGTTTCCGTCCGCCAGTTCGCGAGCACGCCGAGCCGCCCATAGGCTTCGTCGTTTTCACGTGCGACGATGCGCTCAGCCACCTCGCGCTGAAACATCAGCACCATCATGTCGTACCACGGCGGCCATGGCTCGACCGAAAGCCAATCGATCAGAAGCGCGGTCGCGATATTGTAGGGTAGGTTGGCAACGATTTTCGCAAGCCTACCGCCGAGTAGCGGCCGTGGATCAAAATGCTGCGCATCGGCGCAGATGATCTCGAGCCGCCCTGGATATCGCTTTGAAATCTCTTCGAGGGCTGGCAGGGCGCGTTGGTCGCGTTCCACCGCGATGACGCGTCGCGCGCCTAACGCCAGTAACGCGCGCGTCAAGCCGCCCGGACCGGGGCCGATCTCGACAATAACGGCATCTTCGAGCGGAGCTGCGGCGCGGGCGATCCGTGCAGTGAGGTTGAGGTCGAGCAGGAAATTCTGACCCAACGATTTGCGGGCCGACAGGGCATGCTGGCGAATGACCTCGCGGAGCGGGGGGAGGTCGTCGATCGCGCTCATGCCGGCTGCGTCGCCGCCATGCGGGCCGCCAGCCGCAAAGCCGCGATCAGGCTCGATGGATTGGCTTTACCGGTGCCGGCGATGTCAAAGGCAGTGCCGTGATCCGGCGAGGTGCGGATGAACGGCAGCCCCAACGTGACGTTGACGGCGTCTTCGAATGCCAGCGTCTTGACCGGAATGAGGGCCTGATCGTGGTACATGCAAATGGCGCAATCATAGGTTTTGCGCGCGGCCTCGTGGAACATGGTATCCGCCGGAAGCGGCCCTCTGATTTGAATACCTTCACCGCGCAGGATTTCGACGGCTGGCGCCACAATGGTCTGATCCTCGGTGCCAAGCGAGCCGTCCTCGCCGGCGTGAGGATTGAGGCCGGATACCGCAAGGCGCGGACTGACGATGTCGAAGTACGCTTTCAGCGCCGCAGCCACGATGCGGGCTGTCGTGACGATCAACTCGCTCGATAGCTGGCCGATGGCCTCACGCAGCGCAAGATGGATCGTCACGGGCACGACAACCAGGACTGGGGACCACAGCATCATGACAGGTTGGGGAATCTGCTCGCCGGTCGCGGCGAGTTCGGCGAGAAACTCGGTGTGACCGGGGTGACGGAACCCGGCCTGGTAGAGCACGCTTTTGGCAATCGGATTGGTGACGACCGCGCCCGCCCGCCCGGAAAGGACATCGTCGACGGCACGGCGGATCGAGGCCATGGCGGCCTCCGCACTGCTGTTGTCCGGTTGACCTGGCCGCGCCGTCGCCAAGCGGCCGGTAGCTACCACCGGTAATGCGTCGGCAAACGTTGCAAGCGCATCCTCCGCGCGAACCTCGGCGAGCTTGATTTTGAGTCCGAGCGTCTTGGCGCGGCTATTGAGAAAGTCGCAGTCACCGAGCAGGTAGAACGCCGGGAGCTTCAACTCGTCCCGCCTGAGCCACGCCTTGAGGGTGATATCGGGTCCGATACCCGCAGGTTCCCCCATTGTCAGCGCGAGAGGCTTTGCCATGCGTCAACGATATTCGATCATCGCGGCTTTGCGGACATCCTGCAGGTACGATTTCGATTTCGCTTCGTACTTCTCGGCAAACATCTTGTCCCGGATTTCCTTCTTTTTCGGAGTGTCGACGGTGGTCGGTTTCCTGTCGCATAAGACGACCATCTCGACACCCTGTTTGGTCAACTCGGGTGGGGTCAGATGACCGATCGGGAGGTTGTCGAGCACTTCACGTAGCGTTGGCGGGATGTCGGCCGAGGTCTTGGTCACTGCATCCTTTATGGCCGTATTCGGTAGGGACTTGAAGAGCGCATTTGCTTCGTCGCAGGTCTGGATGCGGTTGCGCAGCGCTTCGGCCTCTTTGCGTCTCGTCTCGATGGCGGCGGGTTCGGACCCGCGCGGCAAAATCAAAACGACCGGCTGCATCTTGTATTCCAAGCCCGTCGTTTCCTGCTTCTCCTCGCCGCTGTCCTTGACTGCCGCGGCGACGTCCTTCTCGCCGATTTGGAGACTCTCGCGGTATCGTCCACGGACGAGGTTGTTCCAAACCATCTCGGCCTTGATACGGCTCTTCAGGGTGTCGGGCCGAATGCCCTGGCTTTCGAGGGATTTGACAAGCTGCTCGGGCGTCAAGCGCAACCGCGTGCCCATGGCGGTGAATGACTGATCGACGTCGGCGGTGCTCGGATCGATGCTAAATTTCTTCCCTTCCTTGATCTTCACCTTCTCGTCGATCAGTTCGTTGATCACCTCTTGCCGGACGGGAGGCTTGTGAGTCGTCAGGAAGTTGAGCTTGCCGCGCTGTTCGATGTCGAAATTGGTGATGGGTTCGCCATTGACCATGACGGCCACGCTTTGCGCATGTAGCGACGATCCGCCGCCCATCAAGATCAACGCCGCGGCGCAACCCAAAACCAAGGGTGAAAGCCGAGAGAATGTGGGCGTCATGATCATCTTCGCCATATTAACCGATTCGATGAGAGCCGAGCCGGAACGCGTCCTCCGGTAGCGTACCGCCCGCTTCTATTGGGTGGAAGTCGTGGCAAGGGTCCGCAAGCCGATCTGCAGCATAAAGGCATGACTAAGCACGGGCGGCGTGGTGGGAGTGGCATAGTTAAAGGACGTGACATAATTGGCCGCCAGCACGAAGCAGTCGTCTACATAGCCCGCGCCGACAATATATTGATTGATCTTGTTGGCTTCGAGATCCAGTCGGGCAGCTCCCGTCACCACCCAGTTTGCGGCCACCTTGAGCGACCCGCTGCCGAGCAAGCCTTCGCGGCGGGTGAGGAATCCGAGGTCGGGTTGCGCGGCATAGTTGCCGTACAAAAGACTGACCGACCAGCGGTCGAAGCTTGCGCGGCCTTCAGCCTCGAACCGATTGACGCTCAAGGTCGCCTCGTCCAGCCGCGTGCGCACGCTGAACGTATAGGTGCGGTTCGGCGAATAGTTGATCCGGGCGACATAGTCGGATCGTGCGTTCTGGAGGCCGGAATCGACGCCGGTATTGGTCACGTCGGCGACCGCGAACGAGTTCAGGCCGAACAGTTGATAGGACTGTCCGACCAGCACGTTGACGGCGCCACCACGGTCGAATTGCGTCGTCGCCTGCACGCCGACGTTGGCCCGGCCGCCACCTTCAACACGATCGTAGCCCGAGAATTTGTCGACGCTGAACAAATTGCTGGCGTCGAAGGTCATGCTCTGCGCGTCTTCGTTGGGAAGTTTGCCGGCATAGGGTTCGTTGGGACGAATGATGACTTGTGCGATCGGTTCGACTGTCGTGGAGCCCCAAGGCTGAACGTTGATGAAGGGATAGCGATATTCGAGGCCGACCGTGGGCATCACCCGCAGGGCCTGGGTGTCGCCGACAGGGAGGAAGTTCGAAACGCCCGGTTGGTTCGATATCTCGGCGGCGATGGCATCGGCGCGAACGCTCGCAAACGGCGTCCAGATCTCGCCCGCGGAATCGGTGAACGACCGCCGCCACTGCGCCTCACCCGAAAGCCGCGTGTAAGTGCCGGGCAGGCCGCGAAGCAGACATTGCGACGGTAACCGTGCCAGCGGATCGGCGGACGCCGTCAGGCATAGGCCGTTGGTGTTTGCCAATGTCGTGATTGGGTCGAAGGCCGCGGCCTGCCGCGTCAGGCTTGTGAAGTTCGTCTTGTAGCTGAACTCCCCGCCGAGGATCGAATTGTTGAGCACGTTCGAATAATCGACAACCGGATGAATGATCGGAACCTGACTCTGCAAGCCCGAAAAGCTGAGATAATAGATCGTGCGCGCGTCGAAGAAGCTGCGATTGCCGACGCCGGTCAGATAAAGCTGGGAAATGGCTTCGGTCGGCAGGCTCAAGAACGAACCCAGCGGGTCCTTGTATTGGGACAGCCTGTAGTCGGACATGAAGTAGTAGTCCGAGAGCAGGACGCCGTCCCAGCCCCAACTCCATTTATCGTTCAGCGCGAACTGGCCCTTGGTTTCGACGCCGCCGCGGAACTGCTTGTCTCCAGGTTGCCCCGCGAAAACTGCAGGGTCCAACTGGTCGATGCCATAGGCGCGGATTTGGTATGAGCCGTTGATCAGGCGCTGACGGAATTCGCCCTGTAACAGCACGCCCTGTCGGCTGGTGATGCGGGGATTGAAGATCGCGTCCATATCGGGTGAAATTGCCCAATAATACGGGATTTCAACGGCATAGCCGTAGGTGGAATACGAGGTGATGCTCGGCATCAAGAAGCCGCTCTTGCGCTTCACGGTCGGATCGGGCGTTGAAAAGTATGGCAAATAGGCCATCGGAACGCCGAAGAATTCCACCTGGGCGTTTTCGAAATACAGCATCTTTTCGGTCTGGTCGTGAATGATGCGCGCGCCCTTGACCTGCCACAGCGGCGGCTTCTTTGGATCGTCCTTGCATGGGGCGCAGGCGGTATAAACGCCATTTTCGAACACGGTATAGTTGCCGTTGGTGCGGTCTGAGCGCGTCGCGGCCATGCGTGTCTGGTCAGCGGTGTCGACGCGCAGCGAATCGACGAACCCGTCGCGGTAGTCGTCGCTCAAATCCACAATGTTGGCGTAGGTAATTCTACCGTCCGCATCGGTCATGCGGATGTTACCTTCGGCGTGAAGCCGCTTGGTCTTCTGGTCATAGACGACCTTGTCGGCCTCGACGCTTGTTCCATTGTAGAACAGCTGCACGTTGCCGACCGCCGACACCCGCGAATTGCTGTAGTCGTAATCCACCTCGACCGCCTGGACGAGCATCTGTCCGTCGTTGGCGGCACGGGGTGGTGGTGCCGGCCGAGGGGGTCTCGGATTGTAGGTAAAGCCC
>WNFQ01003915.1_pt1 | contig 13728 bp, 12 predicted proteins | sample 5400171 | NCBI WGS metagenome assembly WNFQ01 (sample SAMN13153356, study PRJNA577476) | soil metagenome | isolation source: 20 cm soil under Madrone tree | place: USA:California | collected 2016-06-14
TCGCCTCCCATTATCAAACTCCCGCAGAGCGTTGGAAATCGTTGCGCGCCGCCGGGGCCATCGGCACGGTCACCATCATGAATCCCGCGTCCATGGATATTCCCTGGTCGCGCATTTCCATAAACCGCAATCATCCCTCCATGGATCTCGCCGACGCCGAGTTCAATGAAACTCCGGGCCAGCAACTCGGCGTGACGTTTAATCCGGCCTCAGCGGAGCAACTCTTTGCTGGCTCCGGCCACACCTTCGCGGAAATCGCCGCCCTGGGCAAAGACCGCAAGCCTCTTCCGCACTTCGCCTTGGCCACTTCGTTCAAAGCCAAGGCCGTCATTCTCACCAAGACCCTCGAATCCTCCAACATCGTTGCCAAACTCAGCGGCTCCGATCCCGTTCTCAAAAATGAATTCGTTGTCCTTTCCGCGCACATCGATCACGTCGGCATCGGCGCGCCCATCAACGGCGACCGCATCTACAACGGAGCCATGGATGATGGATCGGGCAGCGCCCTCGTCATGGACATCGCCGCAAGCCTCAAAGCGCATCCGGAAAAACTCCAACGCTCGATTCTCTTCCTCCTCGTCACCGCTGAGGAAAAGGGCCTCCTTGGCTCCAAATATTTCGCCGCTCATCCCACCGTCGTGCCGAAATCCATCGTTGCCGACGTCAACGTGGACATGTTTCTCCCCATCGTCCCCCTGAAAATCCTCAAGATTGAAGGCATCGAGGAATCCGATCTCGGCATGCATGCCGCGGCCATCGCACAATCCATGGGCCTGAAGCCCATCCCCGATCCCGAGCCGCTCCGCAACGCCTTCATCCGCAGCGATCAGTACAGTTTCATCAAGAAGGGTGTTCCCGCCGTCAAAGTCGACGTCGGCTTCGAACTTGGCACGGCCGAGCAAAAAATTTTCAAGGACTGGCTCACCAACCGATATCACGCCCCATCCGACGACGTGAACCAACCTGTCGATCTCCAAGCCGCCGCGGGCTACGAGGAGTTCACGCGCCGCCTGCTCCTCGACACCGCCAACAGCGCCGCACGCCCCCGCTGGAAGCCCGACTCCTTCTTCCGCCGCTACGCCGCCGACTAAATTCTGATTTTTTCTTGGCAGGGGGAGGGCTTGCCCGTCCGTTTCTGCGCTGCCGCACACCTGCACCGCTTCGTGAAGGAATGGGCCGCTGCTTCCCGCGAACCTGAACGAAGAACGACGTCAGCGCCAGGATGACGTTTGAATTTCGAGTGAAGGGAGTGATTACAAACTGTTGTCGTTCTAGCCGCGCGCCAGCTGCTTCAGAAACGTCCCTTTTTCCAGTTCGTTGAAGGCCTGGCGGAGCTGCTCCTGCGTATTCATTACAATCGGGCCGTACCACGCCACGGGCTCCTCGAGGGGCTTGCCCGACACCAGCAGAAACCGTATTCCGTCGTCGCCCGCTTGCACCATCAGTTCGTCGCCGCGGTCAAACAGCACCAGTGAACGGTTGTCCGCCTCAGCGGGAGGCTTGGTGTCTGCCCAGCCCACCGGCTCCGTGGGCACCGCGAGGGGTTCGGAAGCGTTGCAGAACTTTCCGTTCCCGGCAAAAACGTAGGCGAACGCATGCCGTGTGATTTCCACCGGCAACGTCTTCCTCCTTCCCGGCGGCACGGACACATCCAGATAAATGGGATCGGCAGCGATGCCGTCCACCGGTCCGCTCTTTCCCCAGAAATTCCCGCATACCACGCGCACGTGTGTGCCGTCATCGTCCTTGACCTCCGGAATATCCAGCGCTTTCACCTCTTGATACCGCGGCTCGGTCATCTTTAGAGACGACGGCAGGTTCGCCCACAACTGAAACCCGTGCATCCGTCCGGCGTGGTCGCCCTTGGGCATCTCCTGGTGAATAATTCCGCGGCCCGCCGTCATCCATTGGACGTCGCCAGCCGCAATCGCCCCGTGGTTCCCCATGCTGTCGCCGTGCTCCACCGTTCCCGCGAGGACATACGTAATCGTCTCGATCCCGCGGTGCGGATGCCACGGAAACCCCGCCAGATAATCCTCCGGCACATCGTTGCGAAAATCGTCCAGCAGCAGAAACGGGTCAAAATCCGAAGTGTTGCCGAAGCCAAATGCGCGCCGCAAATGCACGCCCGCTCCTTCCGTCGTTGGCTTGGACTTGATCAGCCTCTTCACCGGTCGTATGGACATAGCCGTCTCCTTCCCCGAGAGTCTACCCATTGGATGCACCAACGCCAATGGTTTGTGACACAAAAACGGCCGAGCCATAGGTAGGGCGTTTTCGCGCTGTCGAGAAGCAGATCCGCTGGAGACACGGCCAGCTGCCCGACGAACACTCCGCTCCGATTGAGAAAAGCATCCCCAGGAGGTATTATGCGCGGGCCCGGAATCGGCCACGGAGGCACTGAGGGTCCGAGAGGAGTGGTCATGAAAAACATGCGAAGAGTCCGGATTACGACGATCTCGATTGTGCTTGTGCTATGCGGTCCGCTGTGGGCGGAGCGGCAGGAAAAAACGGCTGAGAAGCCGGCGGCCGCTTCCGTGGCGCCCGCGGTGAAACCGGGCGCGGCGGAGATGGATCGGCTGAAATTTTATCTGGGCGAATGGGAGTACACAGAAACATACCCAAAGTCGGGGTTCTCTCCGAACGGCGGGAAGAACGCCGATGTGTACACCAGCAAGCTCGGACCGGGTGGGAATTCGCTGATCAACACGTTCCCTTCGCAAGGGTCCGTTGGCGATTTTGAAGGATTGTTAGTCATGACCTGGGACGCCAGGGAAAAAGCGTACAAAGCATATGCGTTCGGGAATGATTTTCCCGGGGCCCTCGTGGAGACCGGCCAGTTCGAAGGCGACGAGCTGGTGTACCGCTCGGAATTTCCCGTGGAAGGCGCGACGCTTAAATTACGAAACGTTACGCGAATTACTGGAGATAGCGGGAAGGCTTTTTCCCTGGAATGGATAGCGTTTCGAGCGAGCCCGCCTCAAGCCAAATCACTTCGCCTGCGTGGAGGGTCTTTGTGGGCTTGCCTTCGACCTCGATTTGAATTTCGGATTCGTTCAGCGCGATTAGCAGAGATTCTGTTTGCGGAATAGTTCCGAGCTTCCCTGCCTTCGGACTAGTTTGGATTTGATCCAGGGTAATCTCCGCGGTTTCAAACTGCGGCTCGATAAAATAACTTTTTTGTTTGTCCGCAGGCGTCGTCCTGCAAGGAGCGGCAAGGCCGTCTGGGACGATCTGCGCGCAAAGATTGCGGGGTTCGCCCTGAGGCTTCAATAGTTCGATAGTTACATTGTTGTGAGAGACCCCGGAATCTGTGCGGGCAATATGCGCGAAGCCGCCGCGGGAGTAGCCGACTTGTCCGTCCGTCATTACGAGATGGGCTTCGGGTTTTCCGGCGACGGCGTGGATGACGTCAGTGGGGCCTAGCGCCACGTAGATGTAGGGCAAGTCGTGCTGGTGAAGAAGAGTGGCCTCGTGTGGTGGGATGTTCACGCGGAATACGCGGATGTAGGAGTTTTCAAAGACGAGCTGGTGATGCGGCTCCTTCGGGATGGGGACGGCGACCGGGGCCTGAGCGCTGAGAGAAAATGCGAAAAGAAGCAGGAGCGAGCAAAGAAGCGGCTTCATTTGTGACCTCCGTCGGAAGCAACCCACAGTGAAAAGAAAGATGGCGAGATAAACCCGCCGCTACAAGAGCAATGCCTGCTGGGCTAAAGCACTCGTTACAAAATCAAACCCCACCGATCTAAAAGACCGGCCGCTAGATTGGACAAATTTCAAAGGCGCTCGAAGATGCCGGCGGCGCCCATGCCGCCGCCGATGCACATGGTGACCATACCGTAGCGCGCGTTTTTGCGCTGAAGTTCGCGGATGACGGTGGCGGTCAGTTTTGCGCCGGTGCAGCCGAGCGGGTGGCCGAGGGCGATGGCGCCGCCGTTGGGGTTGACGCGCGAGCCGTCGAGGCCGGCTTGCTGGATGACGGCAAGGGATTGCGCGGCGAAGGCTTCGTTGAGCTCGATGACCGCGATGTCGTTGAGCGAGAGGCCGGCGAGCTTCAGGGCTTTGGGGATGGCTTGAACGGGGCCGATGCCGAACTCTTCGGGAAGAACGCCGGCGGTGGCATAGGCGACAAAACGCGCGAGCGGCTTGAGGCCCAGCGATTTGGCGCGGGCGTCGCTCATGATGACGGCTGCGGCCGCTCCATCACTCATCGGGGAGCTGTTCCCGGCGGTGACCGTTCCTTTCACATGAAACGCGGGTCTGAGCTTGGCGAGGATGTCGAGGGAAGTGTCGGCGCGGGGGAGTTCGTCGGTGGCGAAGACGAAAGTTTGCGTTGCCGGTTTAACTGGCGCCTTTGGCTCGGAGGAAGCGCCATTCCCGTTCGGAAGCGAGGTGATTTTTACTTCGACGGGGATCGTTTCGTCCTTGAAATTACCGGCGGCGATGGCAGCAAGAGCTTTCTTGTGCGAATTGGCGGAGAACAGGTCGGCCTGCTCGCGGGTGATGCCGAATTTGCGCGCGATATTTTCCGTGCCGAGTCCCATATTGATGTAGGCGTCGGGATAGTTGTCGACGAGCCAGGGATTCGGCGAAATCTTGTTGCCGCCCATGGGCACCATGGACATGGATTCCGTGCCGCCCGCGATGATGACTTCGGCGGAGCCGGCGCGGATGCGCTCGGCGGCGAGGGCGATGGCCTGCAAGCCGGAGGAGCAGAAGCGGTTGATGGTCATCGCGCTGGTTTCGACGGGGAGGCCGGCGCGAAGAGCGGCGATGCGCGCGACGTTCATGCCCTGTTCGCCCTCGGGCATGGCGCAGCCGAGAATCACGTCGTCAATTTCTTTGGCCTCGAGGCCGGGGACGCGGGCGAGCGCTTCCTTGATGGCCAACGCGGCGAGATCGTCGGGGCGCGTGGCGCGGAGCGAGCCTTTGTACGCGCGGCCGACGGGAGTGCGGACGGCGGAGACGATGACGGCTTCGGGCATGGCGGAACCTCGCAGTCGAGATACAAAGTTCATTGTTGGGCGAGAGTGAGGAAAAAGCAACTCTTGGCGACTGGTGGTTGGTGCCTCCTAGCGAGATGGTGTTCAGTTATAAGTATTCGGTGGGAGGCTATTCGGCGCGGAGGGCCTCGACGGGGTCGACGGCGGAGGCGCGGCGCGATGGCAAGTAGCTGGCCAGGAACGCCGTCGCAATGAGGCCGGCGGATACGGCGGCGTAGGTTAGCGGGTCCGTGGGATTGACCTTGAAAAGTAACTTGGACATGAGCCGCATGATGATGACGGCGACGACGAGCCCGCAGAATACACCAATGCCGGTCAGGAACAGGCCGTGGCGGACGAACATGCCGGTGAGAGTGGGTTGTTGCGCGCCGAGGGCCATGCGAATACCGATTTCGCGGCGGCGCTGCGAGACGGAATAGGCGATCACACCGTAGATGCCAACGACGCCGAGTAACAGCGCCATGGCGCCCGCCACGCCGAGCATGACCAAGGTGAATGAAGTGCGCGCCATGGAGCGCTTGTAGAAATATTCGAGGGTGTGGACATTGGCAAGGGGAAGATTAGGATTCACCGACCACACGGACTGGCGGACTTCCGTCAGAAGATTTTCCGAACCAGCGCGGGATGTGCGGAGAACGAAAGCTACATCGCGGCTAACCCGGGTCGTATCGCTTTCGAAGTTATCCAGCATGAGGGGCCAGTAGGCAGAGGTGGTGGCTGGCTTGCTGACTCCGTCGTCGTACATGTTGGCGACGACACCGATGATTTCGCGCCAATCGTCCTTGGTGCTGACACGGATGCGCTTGCCCAAGGCAGAGGAGGGGTCGTGCCAATACTCACGAGCGATGTTTTCGGAGACGAGCGCGACGGGAAGTTTCTTGTAGGTCTCGTTCCAGGTGAAATCGCGGCCGGCCACCAGCGGAGTGCCCATGGTGGATAAGAAGCCGGGCGAGACGAATTTGAAGGCGCGAAGGGGAGGAAGTTCGCCTTCGGCGTAGGTGCGGCCTTCGACAAAGATGGGATCGTGCCAGCCAAAGCCATCCATGGGGAGTTTGGTGGTGATGGCAACGGAAGAAATTCCAGGGACCGCCGCTACTTTGTGCAGGATTTCCTCTTCCATGCGGAGAACGGGTTCGTTCTCCTTTACCTGCGCTTCGGGAATTGAAATGCGAAAGGTCTGCACTTCGGCGGCGCGTAAGAAACCGGGATCCACTCTGGTCATGGCGCGGAAGGTGCGGATCATCAGGCCGGAGCAAATGAGCAAAACGAGGGCGAGCGCGACTTGTACGACGACGAGAACGCTGCGGGCGCGATGCTGCTCGCGGCTCTGGCTGAGCGCGCGCCCGCCTTCGCGGATGCCGGTGCTCAACTGCACGCCGGCGTATTTGAAGACGGGGATAGCGCCGAAGAGGAGACCGGTGAAGACGGAGATAGCTACGGTGAAGAGCAGGACTGGGCCATCGATTCCGATTTCATGAATGCGCGGAAGTCCATCCGGCGCCATGACCACGAGAACGCGCAGGGCGCCCCAGGCAAGCCCCACACCGAGCAAACTGCCGAGTAAGTCGAGAGTGAGGCTCTCGAGCCACAATTCGGAGGCGATGCGTGCCCAACTGGCGCCTAGCGCGGCGCGCAAAGCCAATTCCTGGCGGCGGCCTTCGACGCGGACGAGAAGAAGATTTGCCACGTTGGCGCAGGCGATCAGCAGCACCATGCCGATGGAGCCCATGAGAACCCACAAGATGCTGCCGGCGTCCCCCACGACATCGCGCTTAAGCGGACGGACGTTGGGTCCGATGTGGGCGTCTTGGAAAAGCTTGAGGCTGAACCCAGGGGGAGCCGGGAAAGTGTTCATAACGATGGGAAGCATGCGGGCGACGTCGGCATTGAGCTGCTCGAGGGTGGCACCAGGCTTGAGCCGGCCGAGGGCCTCGTAGCTGAAGTTGCCGAGGAAAACCTTGTTGCGCTCAAACTGGAAAGGGGTGAGGAGGGCAAGGTCGTCCTGGTCGAGAAAACGAAATCTTTGGGGCATGACGCCGATGATTTGGCGGCCTTTGCCATCTACGATGAGGGTCTTGCCGATAGCGGAAGGATCGCCGCCGAATTTGTGGCGCCAGTAACCGTAGGTGAGGATCACAGTTTCGAGAGCGCCGGGCGAATCGTCTTCTTTAGTGAAGGTGCGGCCGAGAAGAGGAGGGATGCCGAGGAGCGGAAGGGTGCCGTCCGTGACGCGCATCGCCGGGACTTGTTCGGGTTCGGCGACTCCCGTGACGCTGACTGAGTCGCCCTGATACATGCCGATATCCTGGAGAGTTTTACCTTGCTCACGATAGATAAAGTAGTTGGAGGGAGACATGTTCAGATCGGTGATCTTAAGGCCGGGGGCATTGTGCCAGACGCCCACGAGTTCATCGGGGTTGGGATAGGGCAAGGGCCTCAGAAGAACTCCTTCGAGTACGCCAAAAACAACGGTGTTGGCCCCCACGCCTGCGGCTAGTGTGATGAGGGTAATGGCCGTGAACATCGGTGTACGACCGAGCCTGCGCAGCACCTGTTTGAGCTGGTTCTTGAAGGATTCCATCGGCCATCCCCTTCGTGCGTCTGCCGGCTGAAGAGGCACGCATTCTTTGATGATCTTACAGAGCTTACAGAGTGATACGGCAGGGAGCGGCATAAGTTCCCTGGAACCTTGCGCGCGGCGGCGGATATGGACAGTGGAACGCGGTCAGGAACGAGGGTGCGGGCGCAGGGAGCGGGCGATGAGGCCGAGTCCGCCGACGAGCAGGATTAGCATGAGGAGAGTGTTGAAAGGCTGGTGGAGCGAAAATAAATGTGCATGTTGGCGATCACGCCCGCGAGGATGAAGAGTGCGCCGACACCCGTAAGAACCAGCCGGCGAGGCTACGACCGTTCCAGAAGAGCAGGCCAACGCCGAAGAGCATCGGTATCAGAGTGATACCGATAGTGTTTGCGCTGTAAAAACTCCAGTAGGAACCGGAACGCTGACTTGATTGGCCAGGAAGTAGCCTCCGAGGCAAGCCATGATGATGCCGATCAGGAAATGCCCGAGGCCGCCGGGTGTGCCACCGACATCGCCGAAGGAACGGTTCTCCATGGTGGGAGGATAGCAGAGACTCGGCTGACGATGGAGGCCTTACTTATCCTTGATAGGAGCGCCTTTGCGCGGAATGAAGATAGCGCCGGGAGGCTCGACGTTGAACTTCTTCGAGTAGTTGCCCTGGTTGACGGCGATGCTGACGCGGCCGCGAGAATCGACGAACAGAAGCGAATCGCCGACGGAGACATCCATGAAAGTTTTCACGTAAGGGAGGGTCACCGATTTCTTGTTGATTTCGATCCTGAGTTTGTCGCCGAGGTTGTAGCCGAGCTGCTTGAATTCATCTCCGGGAATATCCGTGAGCAGGGAGCCGAAGGGGTCGTCGAGGCCAATGATGTCGCCGGAGATGCCCTTGTCGGTGGTGGTGGAAGTCTTTGGAGTGAGGCGGACGAGTTGGGGAACCTCTGGGCCGACGAGATTGTAATCCCATCCGGCGGCGAGGTGCGCGGCTGCGGGAGAAAAAATATCCCGGCCATGAAAAGTGGAAGAAATGGCGGACTGTATCATCCAGTTTGGATTGGTGATCTCGCGTGCGGAATCCAGGCCGTCACGATCAATCACGGGGGTGATCAGGCCATTGTCCGGAAGAACAAAAAACTGAGCCTTCTTTGACTTGACGACGATCGCTTTGCGCGAGGTACCGACTCCGGGGTCGATTACCGCCACAAATACTGTTCCGGCGGGATAGTAAGGGGACACCGCCTCCAAGAAACGCGAACCTTCCTCGATCGAATACGGCGTCACCTGGTGGGTGATGTCCATGATGCGGGCATCGGGCGCGATGCCGACGATGACGGCCTTGCAGATGGCTACGGCGTCATTGGCTGTGCCGAAGTCGGTCATGAAGATGATGGTAGGACGCGCACCGGATGGGGAGAGCGTGGAAGTTGAATCATTCCGCCCCGGAGCCTTCGAGCAGGCGGCACCGACGAGAGCGAGTACCAGCAGCGGAAGAACGAATGAACGAATGCGAGAAACCATCAATCTCCCCTAAACCTGGAAGAAAAAAGTATACAGGAAGGGCCAAAGGAAAGTGCGCAAATCCCCGCGTCCGGCGCTGGTTCTTGATGGATTGGATTCAGAGTATAGTTTCAGTAGACTTAACTGACTTCGCGGGGTAGCTAGCAAGAAAAAGCGATCCTGCCCCCTTCCCGAAAAGGCCCAGCACAATGGCGTAAGTAAAATTTGAACAGAGGAGAACTATTGTGCGCCGAAGCATAAGTGTTACAGGGATGTTGTGTTTCTTCGCGGGGAGCGTGGTGGCGGACCAGGTAACGCTCAAGAATGGAGACCGGCTGACAGGAGCGATCGTCAAATCGGATGCCAAGACACTGCTCATCAAAACGGAATTCGCGGGCGAAGTGAACGTGCAATGGGACGCCGTGAGCGCCATGGTGTCCTCCCAGCCATTGCACTTGGCTTTGAAGGACGGACAGACGATCGTCGGGACAGTGAGGCCACGGACAATAAATTCGATGTCGCGACCAAAGAGACGGGACCGGTTACGGCTTCCAAGGATGCAGTGGCCGCCGTGAGCAACAATGCCGAACAGAAAGCCTACGATGAGCAGGTCGAGCGCTTGCGCCATCCTCACTTGCTGGATTTCTGGAGCGGGATGCTGGACACCGGCCTCAGCTTGACACGAGGAAATTCTGATTCTTGACGTACTCGCTGGCCGGCAAAGCCGTGCGTGCTACGGAACGCGACAAAATTACGGTTTATTCCGGCGCCATCTATATGAAAAGTATGGTGAATGGCGTGAGCAGCACGTCAGTGCATGCGATTCGCGGGGGCGTCCGCGGAGACCTGAACGTGAGGGAAAAATGGTTTGTGTTCGGGTTCACGGATTTCGAGTACGACGCTTTCCAGCATCTCGATTTGCGCAACGTGCTGGGTGGCGGCCTGGCGTACCACGTGGTCAAGACGGAAAAAACGACGTTCGATCTGTTCGGGGGCGGTGACTTTGAACAAGAATACTTCTCGCCCAATCCGCCAACGGTGCCCACCAGCCTGACTCGCAAGAGCGGAGAAATCGTGGTTGGGGAAGAGCTGAACACAAAACTGAGTAGCCGGATGACGCTGAGCGAGCGGTTTGCGTTCTATCCAAACCTGCGCAACACCGGGAGCTACCGCTACCAGTTTGACACCAGCGCGGCCACGAAGTTGAAAAACTGGCTGAGCTGGCAAATCACCTTCAGCGACCGTTTTCTCAGCGATCCGCTGCCGGGCTTGAAGAAGAATGATTTGTTTCTCTCGACCGGCGTGCGGTTGACATTTGGCAGGGGCGCGTTCTAAAAGAGACGCAAGCAGGGTCTCTATCCTTAACAAAGCAAGAGAAAAAGAGGAGGCGACTATGGGATTGATTTACTGGATCGTGGTTGGGCTGATCGCCGGCTGGCTCGCCGGAAAAGTGATGAAGGGCGGCGGATACGGCGTGCTGGTGGACATCATCCTTGGCATTCTTGGCGGCATCGTCGGTGGCTGGCTGTTTGGGATACTCGGCATTTGGCCAGGCGGAGGCATAATTGGCTCGATCATCGTTGCGTTTGTCGGCGCGGTGATTCTGGTGTGGATCACGCGGCTGGTGAAAAAGGCATAGCTCAACATCGAGAGAAATTAAAGCGGTTTCGGATGGCCAGAGGCGCCGGCGGAGCAAATCACTATTGAGATGAGAAAACCCTAGTGAGATTTGCCGGTGTCTGGGTGCGTGACCAAAAACCACTCGACGGCCGGTCCCCGCTGGTACTTCAGGAGCGTGCGAGTTGATTGCGAGGCATCGAGTTTTCCCAGTTTTTCCTGGGTGATGGCAAGCTGCTGGAGCGCCAGCGGCGAACGGGAATCCGCGGCCAGTCCGTCGGCGGCGCTTGGAAAATCACCTTGCTGAAAAAGGGCAAAGCCGCGCGCGGACTCATAGGCATTTTCGACCACAAGATCGCGGGAAGATTTCGCAAGGCCTTCGAGTTTAGAGATCGTGTTGGCCGCAAGGTCCGAGAGGCCCTTAAGCGCGGCCACTCGCACGCGTTCGCGGAGAACTGTGGCGCGGGCGATCCCGCGGTCCGATTCGCTCATGCCGGCTAGAGGCTGTTCCAAGAAAGCAGCAAGAGCGCCGAGCTGCTCGAGTTCGTCCTGAGCATTGTGGGCAAGCATGGCGCGTCCCAAGGCGATGGCAAATTGCATGTTGGGCTCTTTCTTGTCAGCGGCTTGTTCAGAGAGAGCGGCAAGCTCCTTGCGGCCCTCGGCAGCGTTTCCTTCCCAGAAATAGACAAGCCCTTTCTGATATTTGGCGTTGAGTTCGTCGCGCGGATTCTCCGCGATTTGAAAGGCGCGGTCATATTCTTTTCGTGCGCTGTCGAAATCGCCCATAAGAGTTAGCGTGTCTCCCAGTCCAATCTGGGAGGCGAAGTAAGTGGGATCGATCTGCAAAGCCGCACTATAGTGCTCCAGGGAACCGCGATCATCACCGGAGGTTCGCAGAACCTCGCCGAGCGAGTCCTCGGGATTAGGCGAGCCGGGTTCCACCTCCGCGTAGCGTTTCATGGAGGCGATTGCGTTTGCGATCTCACCGGCTTCGGCGTACACATAGCCGAGTCTGTTCAGGACCGCCGGAAAATTTGGATCGATTTGCAGAGCCGTCTCCATCATGGTTCGCGCCCGATCGTAGTCCTGCTGGAAATATAACCACTCCGCAGTCAGGTAAAGGACATGCTTGTCCTTAGGGTAATGCTTCAGGAGGTCGTTCATGTTCATGATCGCGGGAAGAAGGTCGCGGTCCTGAATGCTGGTCATCCAGCGGACAAGGAGTTGCTCGTCAGATGTGGTACGAGGGAGAAGAGATTTGGCTTTCGCCAGCGCCGCCGAGTTGGGAACACCGCGCCGGGCAACGAAGGAAAGCAGCGCATAACTCAGAGCTGATTGCGGGTCCTTTTCCGTGGCGTGACGGGCATTCACTATCGCGTCGTCATACATTGAGTTTTCGTATTTGTCCCACGCCAGCTCGATGAACTTGCGGGCCTCTCCGGATTGCGTGGAGAGAGGGATGGCGCCGAAGAGGTGTTGCGCAGCGGGCGCCACGGGCGGGGTTTTCCTGGCCGCGCGATTTGCGGTTTCCGCGACGTGAGAAGCGGGAGCTTGGGCCATAGCACCGGTGCCAAAGAACAAAGGGAAAATCAGAAGGAAATAGCGCTCCGCGAAACGTTTCATGGCAAGACAGTCTCCGTTTCCGAAAGGAACAGCATGAGCCCTGATTGAGAACGTAGCGCGGAGTACGGGCGCGGGGATACTGGCCTTTAGTACAGGTGTGCATGATGAGAAAGAAGCGGTTAGCTGATTGAGGACAAAAAGGGGAGGCGCATAGTTGGACACAGGGCGAAAACAGGTACTTGCTCCGCACAACGACGCTTGAACATACTGTTGGTAACCTGCCTGAAAGCGAGCGTGGGAGTTATGAAGCAGAACACCCGCGGCAAATGGCTGCTAATCGCGGCCCTCCTAAGTATTGCTTCGATGCCCGGCGGTTCGACCGTTGCAGCAATCAAGAATTTGGCGGTGGTCATTTCCGCGGGGAGCAAGCTCTCGGACGTGCCACTGGCCGACCTCATCAAGCTGTGCAAGGGCATCCAGAAGGCCTGGCCGGACGGAAAGAGTTTCACTCTGGTAATCAAGAATCCCGAGTCTCCTGAGATGCGCGTGGCGGTGCAGAAACTTTTCGGCGACCCCAGTGGCGACCCCAAGGCGGCGATTGCGAAACTGAACGAGTCGCACGTGATGGTAAAGATCGCGGGCAGCGACGAGGAGCTGCTGCGAGTGGTGGAATCCACGCCAGGGGCAGTGGGAATTCTCGACGTTTTTTCCATAAACAGTTCGGTGAAAGTCCTCCGCGTGGATGGCAAGCTGCCCTTTGATGTGGGCTACGCTCTAAAAGGGAATTAGCGAGCTTGTCGCCAGGAGTACCTGAAAACAGCCTTCCTTCTATCGGCTGAAGTCGCAGTAACCCCCAGCCCGAAGCCTTCATTGTCGATTGCCAAATCCGCGCATCCTCGTTAACCCTGGCAAGACCTAATGGGAACCATTTGCCCTGCGAGCCGTTTCAAGCATGAACGCGTACTCACCCGTGGGCGTACGTAATAGGGGAAACTGAGACGCTTGCCCAGTCCGGGTTAGGCAGCCCGAAGGAAGTGATCACCGGAGAGGGAGGGCCTGAAAGCTAACTGATAGGCAGGCGATGAAATGTGTGGGTGCAGGGAGTAATTAGGGATGAAGACCGGAAAGGCCTGTACATAAGGACAGGTTTTCAACAGCAAGTACAGGGAAAAAGGGGCGAATACTGGGGCGAAAATCGAGTCTCGTGTAACATGTTTGTTTTGTGTTCTTTAGAAAAGCTTAACCTAGAAACTCGTGGTACTAGGAGACTGGTTTAGACTCCAAAATGTATCTTCTGTACCATCGCTTTTGGGGCTCGGAACCTGTCAAATAGGACAGGTACGAGGGATCCCATCAGAACCTTGGGACAGTGTCGAGCATCTAAGAAGTGGCAAAGAAGTGATAAAGCGAAACATAGCTTAAAGGCCAGTGTTAAATCGAGCGGGGAACGGGAACAGAGGGAAGATG
>WNFQ01003279.1_pt1 | contig 13726 bp, 17 predicted proteins | sample 5400171 | NCBI WGS metagenome assembly WNFQ01 (sample SAMN13153356, study PRJNA577476) | soil metagenome | isolation source: 20 cm soil under Madrone tree | place: USA:California | collected 2016-06-14
CCACAATGTATCCGTGCGGGAAATCGTCATCGGCCTAACTTACTACTGTACCGTAGCGAGAGTCCGGGTCCGTCAAGTTCGTTTAGTTCCATTCCATTACGGTAACTCACTAAATATTGAGAGCCCGTGACATGTGCTCTCAACGCGTTCAATTCAATTGGCGGGGCGTATTTTCTGTCATCGTCTGTCAGTCTGACAGATCAAACCAGGGACACCCAGTTTTGACAGACGGCATGCCGATTCGTGTCAAGAATCACATTATCGCAAAAATAAATAAATACAATACCCACGCGGTAGGAGTATTTATAGAATAGAAATACGGAATCCATTAGCCCCGACCGCACACACACAACGGGTCAGGGAAACAAAAGAGTTGAGAGCAAGTGAGCAACGCCGTCCTCCTTCTCCGACGTTATTGTACTGCTCTCTTTTTTCCCACATAACTCGTCATGATACCGTGCACAGTGGATGCCTGAGTATAGGTATATTCGACCTGCTTGTGGAATATTCTTATACCCAGGTAACCCTTCATACAGTAGATTGGCATAAACAGAGACAATTCTCACTGGGATCGTTCAAGTTCGAAGCCGCGGGTCATAAAATGTACCCAGGTGACTATGAAATCTATGGTTCATAGAGTAATTGAGATACATACACATACTATCAGATGCATGATGACTATCCCGGACATACCATGACGGAAGCAAACTTGATATACAGACACCTATAGTCACTAGGGCTTCTTTGCAGGCAGGGATCTGCACGGGTTTACCTGCAGAAACCCACCACATTTCTAACAGGCCTGCTTTGTTAAAGATATGCATGCAGCATGCTGTGCAGCAGCAGTACAAAGATAACTTTGAGGGACTTTCCCTTAATCTAAAGCTGGTGGTTGAATATGCAAAGTGATTTCATCTAGGTAATCATTCTAAAGCTTCTTTGGTGTTATTATTAACCATATCCACAGTGCAAGCTTAGCATCTAGTCGACATGCAATAGAAAAACCTTTGTTGCTTGATGATTTTGTTATTACAATTTGTCATGTATTGTATAGAGAGTCCACTGATACTGGTACTGTATGAGAACCGCGAGAGCCAATATAAATACTTTCTTGAAATATATGCAGGAAACACTTGTATCAACTGTAACGATGATCATATAGTTAATCGAAGCAGGATACGACAGGGTATTCGGAACAATGACGAGATGGTACACACATAGTCATGCAAAAATGGGGAGATGCTTGCGTTGTCCCTCACGCGAGCGCCTGTGCACCTTGCTCCCAGTCCTTTCGTTGTACGACACCAACAGCGCGGCATACGGGACAGCTCACTTCAACCAATCCGCCGGCACGCTTGCGCTCGCCTTCACTATTAGGCCCCCATCCCGCGACACGCTCTGCACTCACTAGGCATGCCGGGTGGAACGTGTGTCCGCACACAGACGCGCCGTCATCGAGTGAGTGGATGACAACTCGCGCCAGGTCCGCCGTCGGCTCCGGGTCATCATCGGATGGACCAAGTCCGCAAGAAATGTCATCGCAGCGCAACCCCTTATCGCGTTCACCTTGTTCCACCCGTTGACGCAGGGTCAAGCCGGGCGGGGGCGGCGCTACCCATGGTCGTTTTGGCGCGGCGGGGCCCGGTGCAGTCTGTGATGTATTTGTGGTTGCGGTTGCGGTGGGGGGTGACGGGAAGCCACCTAACGGGGCAGACCAGAACCATGAACCGTCTGGCATCCGGACAAACTGAGGAAGCTGGAACTGGAACAGCCCAGGGAAACGCGGCATGCCATTCGTGTTCTGCTGGCCGTCTCCTGGTGGTGGTGGCTGCATACCCTGACCTGGCAAAGGAGGCTGCATCTGCAACGGGACTTGGGGTGGGGCAGAGGGAAGCTGGAACTGGAACAGCCCAGGGAAGCGCGGCATGCCGTTCATGTTCTGCTGGCCGTCTCCTGGTGGTGGTGCCTGCATACCCTGACCTGGCAAAGGAGGCTGCATCTGGGGCTGCAACGGGACTTGGGGTGGAGCGGAGGGAAGCTGGAACTGGAACAGCCCAGGGAAGCGCGGCATGCCGTTCATGTTCTGCTGGCCGTCTCCTGGTGGTGGTGGCCCAGGGAAGCGCGGCATACCATTCGTGTTCTGCTGGCCGTCTCCTAGTGGTGGTAGCTGCATACCCTGACCTGGCAAAGGAGGTTGTATCTGAGGCTGCAACGGGACTTGGGGTAGGGTGGAGCCCTCTTGTGCAGGAGCAGGAACACCGTTTGGGAACATTTGCATGCGGGTTTGTGTATGAGGGGTGAAAGGACGTCGGAGATTGTGGATGGTACGCTGAAATGCTATGTGTGAAAAGGGGTCTGTCGGGGCTGGTGGCGTCGGAAATGGACCATGTTGACCAAGACCCTGTTGACGCATTTCGGGCTGAGGTTGAGGAACAGGATTTCCAGGAGGCGGGTGCCCAAAAGGGAACAACGGTGGAGAAAAGGGGATTGTGAATGTGTGCTCGAAGATTGTTCGCCTCAGGGGTGGATGTGGAGGATGCCCATCTTGCTGTTGGGAGGTTTGTTGGGGTGGCGGGACTACTCCTGGACCAGACTCCTGTTGTCGCTGTTCCCCTTGCTGGGGTGCTGCAGGCAGTGGTCGCTCTTGTTGCGACTGTTGGCGAGTATTACTCTGAGGCCGGCGTGGAGGCTCGTACGTCAAGTTTTCGGGATCTACGTTGAATCGGCACGTCGGACACGTTGTTTGTCTTGGCCGCGAGAACCAGGGGACAAGACATGTGCTATGGAAAACATGCGAACACGGCAAGGCGATTATTTTTGGAAGAGGCTCTTCGGGTTCAAATTCTGGCCCTGCGGAGTCAGATGCTTCAGCTTCTGGGTCGGTCGGCTGTTCGCGATTGGAAGTGGTGTCCCCGACAGGTTCCTCTGCTGCGACCCAATCCGGTGTATTCTCCATGTGTTCTTCTAAGAGCGCATCCCAACAGATAGCACAGATAGCACCGTCGGCGTTGCCCTCGCTAATTTTCCCCATCCGCTTCACAAGGCCTGCATTCACCGCTTCCAAGCCCTTGACAAGCCTCTTTGCCCTGGCAGGATCCTCACGATTGAATTCACTGGAGGCGCCAAGGCCGAGACCAAAAAGCAAGCCCATCAGTCCAGCCCATCCCGGAGGTGCACCGATTTGTGGACCGTCAGCAGTGGGAGGGTCTGCGGGTTCGGCATCAAAAGTGGCTTCGAAAATTTGACGTAACATCGGAGGAATTGTGTCAGTGGCGGTGGGGATAGGGTTAGGTGTTGGCGTGGTAAAGTTGAGATTATCTGGAATCGGGGGCGCAGCGAAGGCACGTTCGTGTTCAGCCCGGCGCTGGCCATCCGATCCCGGCTGCGCCTCCGCTTGCGGTTGTTGCCTTGTCTGACCATCTGTAGGAATACGAAACATGGGCACATCGAACGTAACCTGGACAATGGGGGCCCCAGGGGCCGCGGGGCCCATCGTTGGCCCTTGGCCTTGGTTTTGACCAGCAGCAGGACCACCTGCGCCTTGTGCCGTTCGAAAGCGCTCACTGGCTTGGGCAATGGCTTCCACAATGAGAGGTTGGAAAAGAGTTCGGAGTCCCGGTAGAGGAACTTGACCCTCAACCTGGCCTTGCGCACGAAGACCGGGCATGGTGGGGAAATTAGGGAGGCGAACGTCACCATCGGGGTGTGGTGAATGAGGTAGGTGCGGGTGCTGGGGAGGATGGGGATGGGGATGATGATGAGGGTGATGAGGGTGCCAATGTGAGTGAGTCCCCCCGTGTGATGAGCCAGGCTGGTCACTGCCCACTAAGGGAGTGGAATCTGACGTGATATTAGAGTTCACGCCATCATAAACAGGCTGAAAGCTGCCCCACTCACCAGGCCGCTGCTGATCCTGATCTTCGACTTCTTCAAGCGTCACCTGCCGTTGGTTTCTATCTGCCGCGGATGGGGCAGACGGCACTGGTGTATTCTCATTCAGTAAAGCAGAGTCTTCATCGCCAGACAGATCTCCATCGTCAGCTAGAAGGGTCATCTCTACATCGTAGGCATCGGCGTCCGATTCAGATAAAGAATCATACCCGCCGTAGCGAACATGATCCTCTTCATATTCCAAATCTGATTCGACCACGAGCGGGGGCATCGAAATGTCACTACGCGCATCGTCATCTACAATAGGACTGTGTGCGGGTCCGAACTCTCCAAAAGCGATTGGAAGGGGCGAAGTGGCGAAAGCGCCGGTAGGTGGTAACGATATCAACTGCGGTGAAGATGATGTGATGTGAGCTGGATGTCCCGTGGAATGTGGTGTGTCATTTGGAGGATCCGCAAGAAACATCGGAACGTCCCTGTCCGCAGCGTGTGAGTGTAGGGCGGTCGAGCCAGAAAAGGACGTCGCCTCAACGCCTTGACCCTTCAGTCAGGTCAGTAGACGTCATCCGCAGAGAGGTGTAATGAACATACCAACTGGATTGGCGATGACTGGTCTTGTGTGTGGACCACTCCTGCTCGTTGGAGAGGATCCACCTGCTCATCCGCCAAGGTGCTCTGCGCACGGCGGAATAGATTGCTGAGTGTGTTCAAGAGGCCGGTTCCGTGGGCATGTCGTTCCATCAGGCCAGGCTGGGTAGTCAAGAATATTAGTTTTTGGAAGGCCTAGAAACTTTGAGAGAGAGAAGGGGGAGAGATGGTGGTTGTGGGGAGAGGCGGATGAGAGGGCAGCACTGCTTACATTCCTCATTCATACGTCAATCCACGAATGGCAATCGCCGCAGCTGCCGCCGACATCGGCCTATTGCGGTCCTTCTCGGTCCTTCTCGGGCTTTCTTGCATGCGCTGGCACAAACCTAGTACACACATCGCTTTTGCTAATCCTAATACACCGCACCTTCTAATCAACAACGTACACTGTTGTCCAAAGCATCCCACAAGGCACCATGTCCACTATTGTACGTGCCATACAATCAAGTCTCAAGGAAGCTAACAAAATGCAAAGGCAATGTCCTCCGTCGGAAACCATATGTTGGCGGCACCTATACCGCCTTGTGCCTCACGTCTGCCGAGATTCCTCTTTGTCGTTACTCGCTGGACCACTACTTTGTGGCTTGAACTCAAGGTGAGTCGCGATGACAGGCCATACTATAGGAGGTGGTCAATTCGAAACTGAAACAGAGTAGTCTTGTACAGACCTTCTTCGAAGCCTGGATGTCTGCCGAGTCGGATCTGGTGCCACACATTGCGCATAGCATCCGAGCTTCGAATATCCGTCCAATGGTCGAGGAAATGCTTCACCTCAACCTATTCATCGTTAGCAGCCCCGCGACTGCGTCAAGCGGAATCAAAACAATTTACCTTACGGACAACTTCAAAGGTAGCTGAGAAAGTCGAAAAGACCTCGTAAGGGACATTCTCCACCGTGAGCGATTTGGTGATATGCTGTGCGAGCGTCAAAAAACGCCTATTCAAGTGATGGTGGGAACACTCGCCTCGAATGCCCGAGCTTTCAGTTCCACAAGCCCAAGCTCTGCCACAAACACGTCAGCGTTGACCTCCAGATCTAAAGGTAAGACAAGCGCTTTGCTTACTGTCTGCGAGTTTGTACACTGCCTTTGCGGAGCATGGATAGGGATGCCCGGGATTTTCGCGTATCCAATCCTGGATCCATTCTCTCCTCGAACTGGCACCCGCAAGTACTTCTGGCGGCCCTGTACGGGTGACGGAACCAAGGCTACCTTGACTATCGCTTGCTGTTCCCTCGCAGCTCGCCCCGGAGGAAGACGATGAGAGGAAGGTTGAGGACAACGGCGCGAAACGGATACGGTCCGTATACAGCTAGAGATAATAACGGTCAAGAAGCGCAAACGAGGCAAAAGAAGGGACATACGTAGTAGAGCACGGCGCGGTATGTTGTATATGCGACATCTTTCACCACCACGCGCAACTTCGACGGACCAGGAACCTCCCTCTCGACAACAGTAGCTGGGCGGTGAGGGGTAATCTGTGCATTGCGTGCCCGGGGGCTCGAGGGATGCGCTAGCTTCTGCCTCACATTACGCGACTTTTTATCCTCTCCCTCACCATTATGGTCACCGTCCACTGGCTCCACGGACTCGACGCAAACTGGCTCAGGCAAGTCACGTGGTATCCCAAACATATCTTCTGGTTCAGCATCCGAGTTGGGTAGATCTCCATCGGCTTCCCCGGGGTTATATACTTCATCTTCTTCATCCGAATCCTCGGGGTGGGAGACAAACGCCATGTATTCAGACGTGGTATCGATGCTGTCCAGGCTGTCGCCTGTGATCTCAAAAGTGGCTTGATCAGAGGACGCCTCGACAAAGCCGGCGTTAAACACTGTGACAATGGTGTCGGTGTTAGATAAGACTACAGTATATTCGGAGAACCTACTGGAATCGAAGTAGTCCGCACGGTTAAGTAGTCGCTTCGACGCGTATATTCGACGCGGGGCGGACACATGCGGGTTCCGAGACGGAAGAACAAACTCTATATCCGAATAGAGGGGATCATCTAGGAGCTGGCCAACAGATTCTAGCAGGCCCTTTGGGACGATGGACTTGTTGATCAACGGGGATGGAGTAGGTGATCCAGGAGTCGAGCAGATCGTGCAGGTGATCACGAAAGCATCATTGGCCTTGACCAAGCTTTTCGTATAGTACACTGCGTCTCTGCGCGCAAACTGCGCCCTTCGGCCATGTCAGCTCTAATTGTCACAAGTCTGATCGAGATTATAGTACCATCCCCAGTTCGCAGTCTGAGCACTGGTTAACCAAGGGCGTGGAAAATGGTAAAATCACATACTGTATGAGAGAACGAATGATTATGCGCTTCTTTGACATTGAAAAGTTCTTTCTTCTTCAAGCTAATAAAAAAAACACGTTGAGTATCTGATGACCTTGCAGCGTTAGAACGGGACGACCTGTGCAGCTCGAAAGTAAAGCGAAAGAGCCCTTCACGGACCCATCTAAAGGGACAAACACATCAACCAGACGACCAGGGGCCAGAAAATATCCTCACCTTCCGTTATATGCACCATCCTTCTCCTCCTGAGTAGGCTGATATCTGACCTGAGGACCTCATCTCTTGCTAGAAAGTAGCCACTGCGCACCTCGCATGACAAGAACAAGCTCACATATCCACCAGAGCTAGCACCACTGGCGTCCGTGGAGGGATAGGGAGGACCCGAATTCGCGTAGAATAGGACCTGGCATGACGATGAATCCTACTGTAGAACAGCAACGAGTATTCCGGGCGAGACAGCGCACCTGCCACCGACCTCCACCAAACTTGGCACTCTTCGTTACTTTCGATTTTGTATCGCCCTTGCTGAAAAACAGGGGTTTTAAGCCTACAACTAAATTTTAGAACGTTGGCAAGCTATACACACCTCGACTCAAACAGGTTTTTCAAGCCGCGAAGCGTCCATTCGAACGTTATGGTGTTGCTTTCTTGAAATTCGACTGCGTCCATACGCTCTTGCACAGGGAAAGGCAATCAGAGGTGCGGTAAAGGTGAGGGGAAGCTTGCAGCTGATGGTTTGGACAGGCACGACACATGGCGGGCATAACGGTCCGTGAGACAATACAATCGGCGCTTGGCACGTGTCTCAGTCTGGGATGGCACATTCTAGCAAAAGTGGTAAAAGAGGCACACGCACACACAAGGAAATACACTACACTACTTCCCACCCAGCAACATCTTTCTAAAGTCATCCTGCGCCTTACCCTGAACAGGCGCTTTATCCCCAGAAGATGTTCGAGACTTAGTCTCCGGAGCTGCAGAGGTACTGGCGGCTGCGGCTGCGGCTGGAGGTGGGTTTCGTGCCCGACCCAATCCAGCACGCGGTCTTGACGCGGCATTGCGTGGGATGAACATCCCGCTTGCAGCTGTCGAGACGTTACGCGTCTTCGCGGGCGTTTCCTCACCTTCTGAGAACCGCAGCCGCACGCCGTTGAACTCGAGGGGATCCGGTAATAGGAGCAGTCGCGCAGCATCCGCAGCCGATTGAAATTCGACTACGGCTTCGTGTTTGTCCGTAAACACCTCCAGGCGATTCACTGGTGCGAGCTTTTCGACAGCTTGTTGGAGTAGGCCTTCCGCGGTACCTTCTGGGAGGCCGCGGATACGTAGTGATCTGTTGCGCGCATCTGCTTTTTTCCCGAATCCAGTCTCGGGTTCGCTAATCAGATATTAGCCCAGATCAATCATAGTTGTGGATAGTTCGCACCGTTTTCGAGAGCGCACGCGAGTGTCAGATAGCGTCACTGCGATCCTGCGTTTTTTGAGTTCGTAGTTGTTAGCACCGAGAGCTCTTGAGGCGTCTGCCTGCCATGCGGACTGCAAGTCAGAGTCGAAAGAGGTAATGATATTGACAAATTTTCCAACCTCTTCCTCGAACTCAACAAAGGCAAATCCTTTCGAGTGGTTGTCAGCATCCAAGGCCATCCGTATGTCTTTCACAGGACCGTACTGACATCTGTCAGCCAGGAAATGACTACACGATCGTAGAACTTACGGTTCGGAACAGCCTTTCTAGATCCTCCTTCGTCGCAAACTTACTTAACCCTGCAACATATACCTCTCGAGCGTTCGCATCTGCATCGGTTCGTTCCTTCTTTCGCTCGGGATTTGATATGTAGACGTTCAGGCTGTGACCTGACTCAAGCTCCCGGCCGTGTAATTCCAGCGCCAATTTAGCCGCCGTCTTCGTGAGGCAGGAATTAATCGACGACCATAAGGAGCTTGAAACAGGAGACAAAAACGTACTGGAGATGTGTATTGAACATAACAGAATCTCCTTGTGTTCTTGAACTTCTTGCTAGGCCACCGAACGTCGAAAATATGCCCATACTACCTGTGCATCAGTATGTTACCTCTTATTAGATCAATCACCGCCATGCACCTGTCCAAAGAGTTTGCGAATCAAATTATCATCCGCGCTCTCCGGAAAGTTGGTCACGTAGAGAGTCAACTCCCATGCGAGGTGGACGTTTATCTCGTGATTATGCACGCGCTTCTTATCCTTCGTAAGCGCCGCAGGTACACTATCCCGTGCCACGAACTCGACGGTTGCGACGAGCGTGTTCGGCAGCTGGGTGATTTTAACTTCGCGAATAACGCCACACTGATAACCGGGTCAGAGAATATAAGAAAGAGGTGAAACCACACAGACGTCTTTGAAGAGTTTCGTCAGGTCGTCATCTGTAGTTTTTGGCGGGAGGTCACCAACAAAGACAGTGCAATTCTCCCTGTCTCTGCAGAGACGCGCATATATCAGTTACGCGTCGCGGGAATTGGAGGAAAGAGCGGACCGTTTAAGAGTCTGGGGTTGTTCTGCTTGACATTAATGGGTATTGTCACAAGCAACTAGCCAGGAAGCACACACCGACTCGGGCTTTCTTGCTCTCTTCAGAGTGCTCTTCCTCAGCCTTCCTTTTAGTGCCACTACCTGCGTCTTGGGCCTCCTGGTCGACGTCCATGGGGGCCTCAATCTCGCGTGTGGGTTCAGTGACTGGAACATGGACAGCCTGCTGCTCGGCTGCGACTCGCATGACTTGAAAACCTGCATGTTCTGCCTCCTTGAAGCAGCGTTCAGCGTGGTGTATGAAAATCGTTAAGAAATAAGCACCTTGGCGCGGCGAGCCTCTACCTGGGCCCTGGCGCGCTCCACAACGTCGAGGCAGTCTTGTATTTCTCCCACCGAGCCATGGCTATGTTCAAATGCAAGCCAAGCTTCCCAAAGCATTTCCGGCCAGTCGAGTTGAGATTTGGCTGCTTTCGCAAACGCCTTCCTCGCCTCTTCGTAATCTCCCTGACGCCTAACAGGCATAATCAACTTACACAGGAAGGGAACAAGTCAGACAGCGTACTCGAGCGCGTTTGTGTATTCGAGCCAAGGAATGTACGCATTCTTGTGGTGCTTTCCGGCGTCAGCCCATACTTTTGTTGCATCACTAGTCTGACCGAGATCATTAAGCTGTAAAGATCTCGTTGATAGAGAATTCGCTACGATGTGGAGGTATCTCACAAGGGTGAAGAGGAAACGCTCGAGGCGAAAACGTGGATCGCCCCCTTTAGCCGCTACACAAGCGGATCAGTGGGCGGTAAGTCACATGCAAATTTGATGCTTACCTGCTCGTGTAGTCTTAATGCCGTTGTTCAAAATATCCAAGAGTGTAGATAACCGATCTTGGGGCTCAAGGAAAGGCTGGGCCACGGCAGATTCGGCAAGGGAAAGCCCAGTATCAGCATCAGACTGCCCATTTTCGACGCTCGCAAAACTAATGCGACGTTCGAACCCAGCTCGAGCCAGGAAAAGCGAAACCATCCCTTCGACATCCTTCTGAAATAATTTGGTCGCAAATGCCTTGGCATAGATAGCTAGAACGGTGCTATCAGGGGATAGACAACAAGAGAAAGAGGATTCATACCTGAGATAGGCTCTCCCCTTCCCTCTTCGACTAATTCGCTATTCACTTCCTAAGAAAGTATCAGAGAAGCCGCGTAGCGGTATAAGAATGTTACACCACCAAAAAGCGAATATATTTAACCCATTGTTCACCGCTGCCGGGGACACTTCTTACTGAACGTCGGAACAAGGATAGCTGCTGCTCCAAGGGTGCGTCATTGCGTCTCTATCGAGTCATGAGGAATAAGCAGATATCAATGCCTGGGCAATAGTCACACACCATGCTATCGACATAGCTCGCCCACCACAACCGCAATGCTTCCTCCGCGCCAGCCTCACCAGACGCACGGCGCTTCGCTGCTTCTGCGATTGCGCGTTCATGGATGTTCGAGAGAATGTTAAGATCTGGTCGCTTTGCGCGAAGTTCATAGGCCACGTAGTTTTGGTAAGCATACAACGAGCTTCCGGATTGCTCCTAAGCGGCCTTGTAAATACAATAACGCATTTCGGCACGCAACGATGAGATGTAAAACCACTTACCAGCGCCGTTTCGTATGGCTCGCGCCACTCGTACGCCTTTCTAGCCTTCCCCCGGATTTTGGACGCATTTACGAGTAAGGTCTCGTAGGCTTGTGGTGCCTTGTAGTTCGTTGTAAAAGTTGAATATGATTGAAAAGTGTCTTCGTTGGCTATAAAGGCTCAATTGAAGGACACGTCGACGTACGAGAGAGAGAGAAACCCACTGGAATGGCATAGTTGGAGACGCTCTAGATACATGTCTTCAATCTCCACGACGGTCGCAGATCTGCCAGAGCGATTCTTAGCTTTAAGCAGAGGTAAACTATGGGTGTAGTGCCAACCTCTCATCCGGCAGCACATTTGAAAGATTTTCCAACTCCCAGTTGCAAAGCGCGTCCCACAACAAATAGCCCTAACAAGATCATAGACATTAGGGGCCAAAGAGATGGGATATGTGACAAGCCAACCTGCGTGATATGGTTGACGCCCTGGTCAACGATAGAGCGCAGCGCCTCCCGAGTCCACTCGATAGAGAAAGGTTCTTCTGGCAGGATGGGTTGTGCGTCCGAGGAAGAAAAATGGGAATATCTGTCGCTCAAGAAGTCAATATGCTCGCGAAGCAACGGGATGGCTGCGTCAGATCAATCAATCGCGTTTCATGATATACAGCAGGCGCGTACATAAATAGTCGTCCTCTGCACGCTTATACGTTGTCAATACAGATAAGGCGCCATCTACTGTGTCCAGATCCACTGCACTCTTCTTGTCTTCGATGTGAGGCAACCACACGTCGTCACCGCACGCATAATAGACTATTAGTGTGTCGCGTGCCGCACGGACCTGGTCATCCATGCCAGTGGAGAGAGCGAGTTGGATGTGTTGGTCATGAAGAGAAAGATCAAATGGCGTCTCTGAGAGAGCGGAAATAACGTTGGATAGCGCTTCCAAGGCTTGCTCCTCGTCCATCGCAGTCATCGCAGTCTGGCACTGGCACAAGCAGGGCAGAAGCACGGTCCGACTGTCACTCACGGTCCGGCGTCACCGCGTCAAAGCGCAATACTGTACCGGAACTATCCACGAACCAAGATTGCGATAATGAGACGTCAGATTGATGTTAGATAGTATACGCTAATCCTTCATGTCTTCAGCAGTTGATCTCCATACTTCTACCATTTTCAACCTCCGAGGCCGCATTGCTCTTATATCTGGTGGTGGGACAGGCATAGGCCTCATGATCGCCGGGGGACTTGCCGCCAACGGGGCCAAGGTGTATATTGGGAGTCGCCGAGAGGATGTCCTGCAAAAGGTGGCCGACGAATGGGCAACCCACGGCAGAGGAATTGTCATTCCGTACGTGCAATCAATCATTGAGTGATTTTCCCTACCTACATCAGACCTGCGTCGCGCTAGCTTTCCCCTCGATGTCTCAAGTCGGGAAAGTATTCTCGAAGCCAAAAAGCTTATCGAAGAAAAGGAGGGAAAATTACACATCCTGGTAAACAAGTACGGTTGTTGGCCAAGTTCGTTGACACTACCTGCTCACCTACATCTCCAGTGCTGGAGTCTCAGGACCTCTTACGGATTTCCTAAACAACCCCCAAGCGCCGGAAAATGCCAACGCTGAGACCATCGGAAATGCACTCTTCAATGACGACGGCCTGGACGCATGGACTGCGCTCTACAAGGTTAATACCTTCTCTATCTACTACATGACAACAGCCTTTCTCGGTCTGCTCGACAAGGGCGGTCGAGATGTCGAAGGCTACACGTCTAGTGTTGTAAACATTACCAGTATAAGTGGGATTTTGAAGATTGCGCAGAGACATGTGAGCGCACCTATCAACGTATTGTGTCATTAGCCAATATTGACCTCAAAACCAAAGTTTGCATATAACAGCTCGAAAGCAGCCGCATCACACCTCACTAAAATGCTCGCGACTGAGATAGCTCTCAAGAACATCCCCGTTCGCGTAAACTCTATCGCCCCAGGCGTGTTCGCATCTGAAATGACACTTGAAACGATTACGGGGCCAGAAGAGATGGCAAGAGTCGCTCAAAGCTTGCTTCCTGTGCCAGCTGGGCGGTCTGGCACGTATGTTGCACTCTATTGTGCAGTTCTCTGCATGTCCCTGACCCATTTCTCCCAGGCCTGGCGAAATTGCTGGGACAGTCATCTATTTATCAACCCCAGCGGGGTGCTATACCAACGGTCAAGAACTTGTAGTAGATGGAAGTTACACTGCCGTCAATCCTGCCACAGCCTGATTGCAGCAAAGATTGCTTTTCCTTGGGTATTCATGCGAGGGTATGTACGATAAAGATCTAGGCGAAAGCAGGCTGTCACACGAGTAACGGCAACACAGTCAGAATGATGATTTGATTGGTTGGTTTTGTCGGGTATTTTCCGTGGCAGGTAGGATATCTACTTTACCTACGTACATTGTCCTCGAGTACTGTACAGTGTAGACGTCGCGCAGTTCAATTCAACTTATGTACTCATCAGGTCCGAGTCCCACCTCGTTAACAGGGCCTTTCGTCACGACTCACAAATGAACGAGGTATCCAACCATGCTATCAATCGCTCATCGCCCTCATGAAATCTACTGAAGGTTTGCGCTTGTGTTCGGAGGATGTTCAAGACGGCCTCAGGATTGTAGCAGGTGTCGAGCTGTGTGGCAAGGGGGATCGTCAAGACTCTTTCCGGTCAACCTCTGGTACTCGGTCGAGGGAGCATTGAATATTGCGGAAAGGTTTCGGTTGAAG